>ERZ1026870.14-NODE-14-length-87981-cov-107.251461_pt1 | contig 87981 bp, 57 predicted proteins | sample MGYA00380165_ERZ1026870 | MGnify/ENA primary metagenome ERZ1026870 (study PRJEB33269, sample SAMEA4719801) | human gut metagenome | biome: human-associated habitat; feature: organic feature; material: feces | place: Cameroon | collected 2013-10 ...
TTTTCTTATCTTTAAGTTGATTTATACCCTGTCAACTTTTTCCAGGACAAGACAAAGGGTCTATATGCCACGATGAAAAGGTGGCGTATAGACCCTTGATTATATGGTGATATTCGTAATCTACATCTCCGCTTTCTGTTTTTTATGAATTGCTCAGATTCTTAATGATTTCCAAAGACAGCTGGGTAGCTTTGGCAACCTGTTCGGCAGAAAGTCCCATTGCCAGCAATCGTTGTGCTGTTTCTGTATTGGCCTCATGTTTGCCTTCTGCTCTACCTTTCTCCATACCTTCAGCAATTCCTTTTTCCTTACCTTTCTGGTAGCTGTCATCTATGAGGGTTCTTTCAACGCTTACGGAATCCCAGAACTTATCATAGGCTCTGAGTTCGGCATCAGAGAAGCCGGAAATCTCCAGCTCCTCTACGGCTTTTCCTATCTCCGGATCATTAAGCAAATCGGCAGGAATATCCTTCGTATTGGAATTAATTTCCGTGAGGAAACGGAGCCACAATACCATCATGCGCTTGTCGGCAATGGAATGAGGAGTAAACTTAGGGAGTTCAATGAAGGTGAAATGCAAGCCTTCGATGACCTTATTGCTGTCCTTATCGTGCACGATGCGGTAGTTGTGGATGAAATCCGGAGTATCATGCGCAAAGATATCATTTATCAGGTTGAGAGAATACACTGGTTGCAGTTCGCTGTATTTTCCGCCCTTTTTAGCCTGACTCACATAGAGCTTGGATGCATTGAAAAGTACTCGCTGCTGGAATGCATCAGACCATTCCATCTGCATTTCCACGCAGAACTTCCTGCCTCTGACGTCGGTGCAGAGTACATCCACAATGGTGTTTTTGCCCCCTTCGAGCTGGGGCACTAGTTCTGTAGGCAGATACTTTATCTCGTGTATCTGCTCTTCTTCGCTGAGTGGCAGGAGGGCGTTCAGAAGGCTGATCAGTCTTTTAGGGTGATTGCCGAATATCTTCTTGAACGTGAGGTCTGCCTTAGGATCTAAGTACTTCATAACCATCTGTTTTAAAATTCTCAAGCGCAAAGTTACGACTTTATTTTCAAACCTGCAAGAGTTTTCTGTGAAAAGTTACAGAAAAAGTAAGAGATTGCGTTTTTTTATGTGACAGGACAAGGGTCTATATGCCACGATGATAGGTGGGCGTATAGACCCTTCATCGTGTTCTAGTTCCCGTTCGGTGGATAATATGGCTGTATGGTGGTTTCGTGCTGCCTGTTTTCATGGTTTGAAGTACCTATTGTCTTAAAATATCTTAATATCCCACTTTATGCTCAATGTTTATTTGGTCGTATGTGTCGAAAAGTGTAACTTTGCATTGATATTATGTGTCAGAAAGTGTAAGCTTTCGATATTATCATGTGTCGAAAAGTGTAATGATCTGACGGTTTTATGTGTCTAAAAGTGTAAAGTTAAATAATAAAGCTGATTGTTTTACTCCTAAGCTGGGCAGGAGTATAAGTTGCCCAGCAAACATATCCCCCGCACCTCACGGGAAACGACAAGGGTCTATATGCCACGATGAAAAGGTGGCGTATAGACCCTTGATTATATGGTGATATTCGTAATCTACATCTCCGCTTTCTGTTTTTTATGAATTGCTCAGATTCTTAATGATTTCCAAAGACAGCTGGGTAGCTTTGGCAACCTGTTCGGCAGAAAGTCCCATTGCCAGCATATTCTTTGCTATATCCTGAGCTTTCTGATTCATACCGATTTCAATACCCTCCGCAAGACCTTCACGCTTGTCTTATACGTGAAAAAGTTGTCACCTTTAGGATGGTTAAATTAAAGCTTCTTTTTATTCCTCTGCCAGTTCCTTCATGGCATCGTTCAGTGTATTGAACAAAACATTGATGTTTTCTTCTTCGTTCTTGCAGGCTTCCTTGAACAAAGCTACGGGGTCTTCCGGGTCACCCTTCAGCGGAGCCTCGTTGAGAAGGATATTTACATTGTTCAGCAGCATGCCGTGCAGAGTAGGCATGTGGAGCTGAGACTGAGTGCCCTCCTTGCTGCCACACTTCAAGCCGGCGGCATACGCCTTTACGATGATGCGTACCAGCAGATGGATAGCCATCGGCTCATCGGCAAGACTGATGAGGATGCCGTGGGTATAATCGCGCAGATGCTCCTCAATGGTGGTAAACTTACCCTGCAGCAGCCAGGTGAAGTTGCGCTTGTATTCAGCCTCCATCGCATTGTAAAGCGGATTCGACTTGCAGGCTATGCGCAGATAATCAAGCATTGTAGGCTCAAAGGAAGGATCCGCCTTCTTCATGCTCTCGAAATTCTTCTTCATGCGGTCGTTCGCCTCATCCGCACTCTTGTAGTTGAGACGTACGAGGGTAGAAAACATGATGTCGAAGAAATATTGGTTCACCTCGCCATAATGCTCCAGCATCATCTGCTTGATTTCCTTCGGGTCGTTCTTCTTCTTGAAGTCGTCGCCGCCGATTGCCGCATCCATGATGCCACGGGCATACGCCTCGAAGAAAGCTCTTACAAACGAAGCCACAGCCTGGTAACTATTGATTCTTTTGCTCATTGTTTATCAAAATGAATTAATCAAAAAAATGAATTAATCAAAGATTTAATCAAAGAATGATTTAATCAAAAATCTTGAATTCATATCCCTGTTCCATCAGCCATTCTATGGATTGCGGGAGCGCCGTCTTCAGCTTGTCGATGCTCTTCAGCGAGTCGTGGAAGGTGATGATGCTGCCGTTGCGGGCATACTTCTTCACGTTGTTCACCACGTCTTCTGCCGTCATCCATTTGGAATAATCTCGGGTCACCACATCCCACATAATCACCTTGTAGGTGCGATGTAGCCACCAGTACTCACTCTGTCGCATCCATCCATGGGGTGGGCGGAAGAGATGGGCGTGGATCAACTCGTTCGCCTTGTTGGTATTGAGCACGTAGGAGATGACTCGATGCTTGAAGGCACCGATGTGGTTGAAGGTGTGGTTGCCAATCTGATGACCCTCTGCCACAATCTGGTTGTAGAGGTCGTGGTTGCGCAGCACGTTTTCGCCCACCATGAAGAAGGTGGCCTTGATGTTGTACTTTCTCAAGGTTTCCAGGATGAATGGGGTGGATTCGGGAATCGGACCATCATCGAACGTGAGATACACCGAATGGTCGTTCTTGTCCATTCGCCATATTGCCTTTGGATATAGCCATCTAAGCCACTTGGCTGGTTGCTCTATGAACATGGGAAATATTGATTTTTATGAAATAATGAAAAGATGACCTCGCAAAACGCGAGGCCATCTCTTGTATTCTGATTACTGATTGCCTTCTGGCATTCTGCCGCCTCTGCCGTGGTACAGGGTATAGAGGTTGTTGAGTTGCTTCTGATACTTCTGTTCCAACTGAGGACTTACCATGCCTGCCACATCGCAGGTGCTCTGCATGATCATGATCTGACGGATGCAGTCGTTCTGACTCTGCAGGAAGTGGTCGTTAGACAACGACAGGTAGTAGTTGAGATACTGTGAGGCGTTCTTCCAAACTGCCTCCACATACTCCTTACCCTTAGCCTTTTGACCGGTCATCAGCCAGCCGCGAGCCATATCCAGAGCGCCGCTCATGTAGTCGAGCGTCACATTGTATGCAGGAATCTCCACATCAGCCTTCTTCAGGATATTGATAGCCTTCTGCTTCTTGCCTTCGGCGATGAGCTGCAGGGCTGTCTGGGCGAGCAGACGGCGATGTGTATAGCACATGCGCATGGTGGTCTCGTCGATGTAGAGGCCCTTCTGCTTCAAGTTGCCGAACTTGAATCGGGTCATGATGTTATGATAGGTCTTCTCTGTGTCGAAGTTCTTGGCTCCCGGCTTGTTGGTGGTGAACGGAGTGATACGGTTGACGAGACCCTCCTGAACGAAGTTGTCGCCAAGGTTCATGTAATTCTCCTGACCCACAGTCAAAGCCACGTAGAGTGGACGGGTCCAGTTGCTCTGAGCCAGCATTTCGAGCATCATCAGGTCGTTCTTGTAGAGAGCACTCTTGCCGGCAAGCGAAATCACCATCTTGTCTGGGATGGAATCCGAAGCCATCATCATGCCGCTCTTCTTCACAGCCTCCTTGTCGATGGTGACGTAGAGGGTATCTGTTGGGATAACGTGCATATCTGGGTTCTTGCTGCGTACCCAGTATTTCAGGATGTTCTTCAGCTCGAATGGCTCATTGCCAAACTGCTTCTTGGCATTCTCTGGGTCCTGCTTGTAGAATTCCAGAATCTGCTGCTTAGCCTCAGGCTGAACAGATACATACTCGTTGGTGCCTGAACAGAAGTCGAGACGTGGCCAGGTGATAGGCACGGATGGGGAGTCGTAGGCAGGACGCATCATCTGGTCGATGTACCAGTCGGTCTGCAGATAGCTCAGATTACATACACGAGCATCGGTTCCAACGCCCTCTACCTCCTGGTTGTACCAGAGTGGGAAGGTATCGTTATCACCATTGGTGAAGATGATAGGATGGCTCTTCTCCTGGAGAGACATCAGATAGTTCTGACCGAAGTCACGGCAGGTGTAGCGGCCAGAGCGGTCGTGATCGTCCCAAGTCTGCGATGCCATCTGGATAGGCACGAGGAGGGTGATTACGGCAACGATGGCTGAAATGGCTGTACCGTTGAGCTTCATCTTCTGCTTCAGGATATCGAGGATGGCTACTACGCCAAGACCGCACCAGATAGCGTATGCATAGAATGAACCGGCGTAAGCATAGTCACGTTCACGTGGCTGCATTGGAGTCTGGTTCAGATAGATAACGATGGCAAGACCCGTCATGAAGAACAGGAAGAATACCACCCAGAACTGCTGAATACCTACAGGGAGAACCTCCTCTGTTTCCACGCCGTTCTTCACTACCTTGCGCTTGCGGGTGTACCAAGCCTGCCAGAAGAGACCGATCAAGCCGAGAATCAGCGGCATGCAGTAGAACACGTTGTGACCCTTGTTCTCCTTCAGATCATCTGGCAACTTGCTCTGGTCGCCATAGAGCTGGTCATCGATGAATGAGAAACCGGAAATCCAGTTGCCATGCTCTGGCTCACCATTGCCCTGGATATCGTTCTGACGTCCGGCAAAGTTCCACATAAAGTAGCGCCAGTACATGAAATTGCACTGATAGGAGAGGAAGAAGCGGATGTTGTCAATCTGTGAAGGCATCTTCACCATGATATTCTCTCCGCAGCGGTCGTAAGGCACCTCGGTGCCATCCACGCCGCCCATCCAGTCTTCGTATGCCTGGGCATGAGCCGAACTGTACATACGTGGGAAGAGCATATTCTGTGCATAGATATACTTGTTCTTGTGGCTTACCACGAAGTAAGAGTCCTTCTCGTCGGCAGAAGCCTTCTCCTTGCGCTGGTAAACCGGTGCACCTTCCTGCATCACAGGCTTGCACATGTTGCCATCCACTTCGAGGGCTACCTGAGAGGTGTATGCCTGACCGTAGAGCAGTGGGCGGTCGCCATACTGGTCACGGCTCAGATAACTGCCCAGGGTAAAGATATCCTCAGGAGAGTTCTGGTCCATAGGAGGGTTGGCAGATGAACGGATTACGATGAGCGCATAGCTTGAGTAACCGATCATGAGCATCAGCATGCAGAGCAAGGCTGTGTTCTTGATGCGGGCTGTAACCAGCGGCACGCGCTGCATCTTCTTCTTGGCGATGCCGGTAACCTCGTCAACGCCTGTTACCACTTCCTTCTTGCGCTTGTAGGTAAGGGCAAGCCAGAGAACGGCGAGGACGATGATGCCGCAGACTACGGCTGTCCAGCCATATCCATAGAATGGAATACCGAGCATGCCGAAACCGAGAACGAAGGCGATGTTCTGCTTCTTCTCGTTCTTTTCTGAAGCATTGTAAGTCTCGTAGATGCCCCAGATAACAGAGGCTACGAGGCAGATGATATATACGATTTCACCGGTGTTGAATGGACAACCGAGCACGTTGACGAAGAACAGCTCGAACCATCCACCTACGGTGATGATACCTGGAACCACACCATACAATACGGCTACCACTACCAGGAAGGAGAGAACCAACGCCAGGAGCGAGCCCTTCAGGTTGGCATGAGGCACCTTTTTGTAATAGTAAACCAATACGATGGCTGGGATACAGAGCAGGTTGAGCAAGTGCACACCGATACTCAAACCGGTCATATAGGCGATGAGCACGAGCCATCGGTCGCTATGAGGTTCGTCGGCGTGGTCTTCCCACTTCAATATCAGCCAGAATACCACGGCGGTGAAGGCAGAAGAGAAGGCGTAAACCTCACCCTCTACAGCCGAGAACCAGAAGGTATCGCTGAAGGTGTAGATGAGTGCGCCCACCATACCTGATGCCTCAATGGCAATCAGCTTGCTGGTGGTCATTTCCTTCCAGTCGCCGATGATGAGCTTGCGAGCCAGGTGGGTAATTGTCCAGAAGAGGAACATGATGCAGACGGCACTGAGGAGTGCGCTCATCGTGTTCACCATCTTGGCCACCTGAGTGGTGTCGCTGGCGAAGTGTGTGAAGAAATTGCCCATGAGCATGAAGAAAGGTGCCCCCGGTGGGTGACCGATTTCCTGCTTATAAGCAGTAGTGATAAACTCAGGACAGTCCCAGAAACTGGCTGTCGGCTCAATCGTGGAACAATAAACGAAAGCCGCAATGATGAATGCGACCCATCCGAAGATATTGTCCACCAATTTGTACTGTTTCATTATTGTTTAAACTTTAATGTATTATATTTCTTTTTTTATGCTTTCTCTCTACCATATTATAGTGCATAATATGGTTGCAAAGATACTAAAAATAAAAGAGATAGCGTAGAATTGCTTATTTTTTTTAGGTAATATTAAATTAAAATGAGGGATGTTGTAGAAAAATAAGCATTAGGATGGGATATTTATTACGTCGCCACGTATGAAATATTACGTCCCGACGTAGGAATTCCTGCGTCGGGACGTAATAAAAAGGGGGTAAAATGTAATTGAAAGCGGTATTTATTATACATTCAGGAAATGTTCTTCCAGTTTTTCTCTTGGCATGTCTGCCGTATCGTGATAATGCAGGTGATGGTTTACGCAGGCGATGTGCTTCACGTTGTTGAGCACTTCGGCTACATCGTGGCTCACGATGATGATGGCGCACTCCTTGTTAATCTGCTCCAGCATCTCGTACATCTGCTTCTGGAACCTGCGGTCGATGTAGGTGTTCGGTTCATCGAGGATAACCACATCGGGTTTCGATACGATGGCGCGTGCCAGGAGCACTCGCTGCAGCTGTCCGCCGCTCAGGGCAGCGATGTGGCGGTCTTTGAATTCCATCAGCTGCATGCGTTCCAGGGTGTCGAGCACCTGCTGGTGCTGTGCCTGGGTGTATCTGGAAAAGAGGCTCTTGGTCTTGCTGAGGCCGGAGAGCACTACTTCGTATACGGAGATAGGGAATTGCTTGTCGAGGGAGTTGTATTGTGGGAGATAGCCCATCGAAATCTCCTTTACTTCCTTCCCATCTTTATAATATCGGATATTGCCTTCCGTGGGTTTCATGAGTCTCAGTATGAGGCGCATAAGGGTAGTCTTGCCACCACCGTTTGGTCCGATGATGCCAAGATAATCGTCTTGATAGACGGTGAGATTGATGTCATTGAGCACCTGCTTGCCGTCGTATCCGGCGGATAGATGCTCGATTTCGATTAACTTTGAACTTTGAGCGTTCAACTTTGAACCTTGAACTTTGAACATTGAACTTTATGATTAGTTATTGTTCTTTATACTTTTTATAAAATATTGGCGATCCTACTTCCCAACCACAATTTCTTTGCCTTGCACTGCGGCTGCCGCTTCCTGCATCGCCCAGCTCCATTCTCCCTGCAATGGGTTGATATTCATTGGCTTGGTCTGGCTTTCCTTGATGAAAGTATTGGTGTTGCGGTTGGCAAATTCAGCCTGAATGAGGCAATATTTTATCTTTTCTTTTCTTGCTCTCTCTATGAGGCTCTTCAGCTGGGCAGCACTCGGCTCCCTGCCTTCTTCCTCAATGGCCAACTGCTCCAACTGGTAATCACGGGCGAAGTAGGTGAGGATAGGGTGATAGATCACAAACTTGCGAACCATCTCGGGATGATCCTTGAAACCCTTTCTGATGGTGCTGTCTCGCTTGTCGATGATATTCTGCAGCGACAGATAGTTCTTCTCAAAGAATGCCTTGTTCTTCGGTTCCAGATTACAGAGCGCCTTGAGGATGTTGCTCGCGATGATGCGAGCATTCTGGCAACTCATCCAGACATGCGGGTCGATGTTGCCGCCTGGTGTCTTGGCTGGCTTGATGCCTGCGGATGTATCTATCACCTTCATATCCGGAGCATTGTCCTGCAGCTTCTTCATCCAGGTCTGTTCAAAACCGATGCTGCCCACCTTCAGATAGAGGGCACTCTTCGAGAGTTCCATCATCTGTTCGGCGTATGGCTCGTAAGTCTCCGGGTTGTTGCCGTTGGATACCATCACGTTGACATCCACCTTGTTTTCGGCAATCTTATCCACGAAATACTTGTAGGGCGGGATGGTTACGGTAACGGTAGGCTTGCCTGTTCCGGCAGAATTCCCCGATTCAGCCTGTTTCTGAGGCGTGCCCTTGCATCCGACAAGAAATCCGCCTAATATTCCCCCTAATATAATAAGGTATAGAAACCCCTTCATATATTCAAATCTCTTCATATATTCAAATCTCTTTATGTTTTAAACGATGAAACTCAGGCCATATACCAGCAAAACATATCTCAGCACTTTTCCGATGGTGATGCTGATGGTTGAGATGATGATGTTGGCTCTGGTCAGACCCAATACGATGGTGATAGCACTTCCCAATATCGGGATGAAGGCGAAGAAGCCCATCCAGGCACCACGACCCGCCATGAATCTTTCAGCCTGGTCGAGTTTCTCTTTCTTTACGTGCAGATATTTCTCTATCCACTCCATCTTTCCGAGTCTTCCCACGCCATAATTAAACAGTGAGCCCAGCACGTTTCCTATGCTGCCATATATCACGAGCGGAATCGGGTCCAATCCTGCCGCCTGCAAGCCCGACATCACCACCTCACTGCTGAAGGGGAAGAAACTGCCGGCAAGGAAGGCGGACACAAACATACCCCAATAGCCCCAGTTGATTAAAAAGTCTATCATGTAACTCATTGAATATTATTTATATGTTTATCGCTTGCATCAGTATCGTTTCAGGGATGAAAATGTTATATAATAAAATCAGTACCACGATAACCAGCATCGAGATAAACATGATGTTCGTAATCTTACCACGGGTGAAGGTGATGAAGTGAGCCACGAGTGGCGCTGTATTCACAATCATGATGCCGCCGAGCTCCTTGATATGCTGAGGCTGCAGTATGATGAATGCCAGACTCACGAAGTTCACCATGGTGAAGGTGTCGTAGATCATTCTCGTGCGAATCTTGTCGGCGTATGACGTGTGCAGGAAGTGGATGGAACCGATGACGCCCAGGATGGTAAGGAACACCAGATTCACTAACTCATGGTCGGTAACTTGCGAATAGTCGAACAGTTCCTTGTAGTTCACGAACTCCAAAAAATGGTTTGCCAGACCCTGCATATTGTCGGTGTATGCATAGTAACCCGCTGAGAACCAGTAGGGCATCACCACACCGATGATAGATGCAAAGAAGTTGCGGATGCTGAATGAATTGGTAAATACCATCATCATCAGCCAGAGTACAGGCAGGAAATAGCCTATCTGGATGAAGACCATCGAGGCGAGACCGATGCAGAAGAAGGCATAGAAAGTCCAGCCCGACGACTGCTTGTCCTGATAACCGTTCCAGATGATGAGATAGAAGGCGATGAAGCACATCGTCACGATGCTTGCCTTGAACGATGGCGCAGGCAGACTGGTCATGGTGATGAATACCAGGAAACTGCACGAAACCATGCGGCTGTAGGTGCGCATCAGGGAATTATGGTTGTTGAGCTCTACCATCAGCAGGGTAGAGATGATGGTAAAGGCAAACTGTACCCAGATATTGGATACCAAAAAACCTACAGCAACCCATACCAAGGCGGCAAGGGTTGCTGTGATAGGTAAAGCGTAGCGGCTTGACGCTACTTTATTTTGAAAAGTTTTCTTTCTTAACATCTATATTAGTGTTTAGTGATTAATGTTTAATTTTTACTTCTGAAGTAAACGATAAGGCATCTGCCTAATTAATCATTAATCACTACTAATTAAACATTACTTAAAGGTCCTGTCCGATATCAGAACGGAAGTACTTGTCAGTGAACTGAATCTTCTGTGCCTCGGCAAAGCTCTTCTTCAGGGCTTCTTCCTTGTCCTTGCCGTAGCTGCTTACGCAGATGACACGACCACCATTGGTTACTACCTCGCCATCCTTCATCGCTGTGCCAGAGTGGAATACCACTGAGCCTTCCACGTCGTTGATACCCTTGATAGGATAACCCTTCTTGTAAGCCTCTGGATAACCGCCGCTTACGAGCATTACACAGACTGCAGCACGCTCGTCAAACTCGATGCTGCGCTTGTCCAGATCGCCGGCAGCTACACCCTCGAAGAGATCCACGATGTCGCTCTTCAGGCGGAGCATCACGCTCTCTGTCTCTGGGTCACCCATACGGCAGTTGTACTCGATAACCATAGGCTCGCCCTCTACATTGATCAGACCGAAGAAGATGAAGCCCTTGTAGTCGATGTTCTCCTCAGCCAGACCCTCTACGGTAGGACGGATGATGCGCTCATCCACCTTCTGCATCCACTCCTTGGTTGCGAATGGCACAGGGGTAACGCTACCCATACCGCCGGTATTCAGACCGGTATCGTGCTCGCCGATGCGCTTGTAATCCTTAGCCTCAGGCAGAATCTTGTAGTTCTTGCCGTCGGTCAATACGAATACAGAGCACTCGATGCCGCTCAGGAACTCCTCAATCACCACGCGTGCAGAAGCGTTGCCGAACATACCGCCCAGCATCTCCTTGAACTCCTTCTTGGCCTCTTCCAGGGTAGGGAGGATGAGAACGCCCTTACCGGCGCACAAACCGTCTGCCTTCAGTACGTAAGGAGCCTTCAGAGTCTCCAGGAACTTTAAACCTTCCTCTACGTGCTCGCCGTCGAAAGTCTCATACTGGGCAGTAGGGATGTTGTGGCGCTTCATGAACTTCTTGGCGAAGTCCTTGCTGCCTTCCAGTACGGCGCCAGCCTTTGATGGACCGATGACAGGGATGTTCTGGGTGCGAGGATCGTTCTTGAAGTCATCGTAAACACCCTTTACCAATGGGTCTTCCGGACCAACTACCACCATATCAACGCCATTCTCGACTGTGAAGTTCTTGAGCGCCTCAAAGTCGTCTGCCTTGATATCTACGTTCTCGCCGACATTCTGAGTACCGGCATTACCAGGAGCGATGAAGAGTTTCTCACACTTCTCGCTCTGAGCGATTTTCCATGCTAAGGCGTGCTCGCGGCCACCGCCTCCTAACAATAAAATTTTCATTTGCTGTAAGTTATTGTTTGTTATTTCAAATAATCGAAGAAATAGTTGCTGATGCGCTCATGCAGATGAGTGCTCTGATGGCCTCTCATGTTGTGAGGCTCGCCAGGATAGACGAAGAAGTCGGGCTGGGTACCGGCTGCGATACATGCCTTCAGGAAGGTGAGGCAGTGCTGTGGCACTACGGTCACGTCGTTCAGACCCTGGATAATCTGCAACTTGCCCTTCAGGTTCTTGGCCTGATAGAGCAGGGATGTCTTCTTGTAACCCTCTGGGTTGGTCTGTGGGGTATCCATATAGCGCTCGCCATACATCACCTCGTACCAGTGCCAGTCGATAACCGGACCGCCGGCTACGCCTACCTTGAACACATCAGGATAGTTGGTCATCAGCGAGATGGTCATGAATCCGCCGAAGCTCCAGCCGTGTACGCCAATCTTGTCGGCATCAACGTAAGGCAGGGTCTTCAGATACTCCACACCCTTCATCTGGTCCTTCATCTCCACTTGACCCAGATGGCGGAAGGTAGCCTGCTCGAAAGCCTTGCCACGGTTCTCGCTGCCACGGTTGTCGAGAATGAAGAGCAGATAGCCCTTTTCTGCCATGTAGGTTTCCCAGCCACGGCTGCTGTAGTTCCAGCGGGCATCCACATTGTGGGCGTGAGGTCCACCATATACATATATAATGGTAGGATACTTCTTGTTTGGGTCGAAGTTCACCGGCTTCACCATTCTCCAGTAGAGGTCGGTCTCTCCGTCATCAGCCTTGATTGAACCGCAGCTGTACTCCGGCACGTTGTAGCCCTTCCATGGGTTCTCGGCTGTGAAGTAGGCGGTGCGCTTGCCGTTTTCGGTGTTCACGATGGCAATCTTGCGAGGAACGGTTGGAGTAGAGTAGTTATCATAGATAAACTGTCCGTTCTCGCTCAGGGTAGCGTTGTGCCATCCCTTGCCGCAATCGTCCATCATGGTGCGCTTGCCGGTCTTGGTATCCACCACGAAGATGTTTCGCTGGATAGGAGAGCACTCGTTTGATGCGATAATGATGCTCTTGCGCTTGGCGTTGAAGCCGAGCACTTCCATCACCTCCCATTTGCCCGATGTCAACTGCTTGATTTCGAGTGATTCAGTGTTGCTTGCCATGCGGCTTCCGTGCTTGCCCAAGGTGCAGAGATAGAGGTGGTTGTAACCATCCTTGCGGCTCTGCATGATAAAGTTGTTGCTGTCCCAAGGCAGGAACTGGATTGGGTGGCAAGGCTCCACGTATTTCTCGTCGGTCTCACGATACAGTTCGCCAGTCTTCTCGCCAGTCTCTGCGCTGTAGGCAGTAAGGCGACAGTCGTTCTGGTCGCGGTTCAGCTCAAACATATAGATGGTCTTGCTGTCTGGGCTCCATGCGATGTTGGTGAAGTAGCGGTCTGTAGGGTCGCCCGCTTTTAGATAGATGGTCTTGCCTGTCATGCAGTCGAACACGCCCACGGTTACCTTGTGCGATGTTTCGCCCGTCATCGGATACTTGTCTGGTGCAGGTTTGGCGCAGCAGGTCTGGGTTTCAGGATGATTGAAGTAATCAATCTCCGGGATATCCACCTGCGGATAATCTGTCACCATGCTCTGGTCCATGCGATAGAAGGCGAGCAGTTCGCCGTTAGGGCTCCAGAAGGTACCCTTGCTGATGCCGAACTCATCGCGGTGAACACTCTGACCATATACGATTTCTCGGCTGCCATCCTTTGAAATCTGGAAATCGTGCGATTTCTTCTCTCGGGTCATGGCATTGTTGGTCACGTCGAAGGTGCGCACGTAGAGGTTGCTGCCCTTCAGATAGGCGAATGCATTCTGCTGGGCGTTCGCCTCCAGCAGGTTCTCGCCGTCTTCAAAATCCATCTCGCTCACCAGCTTATGCTTTTTGAAGTCGATGGTGTAGGTCTTGCTGCCGTTGTTCACCATCACGATGCTCTTTCCTGCAAAAGGGAACTGAGCGTTGTAGAGGGCTCTTACCTTGATGTCCTTGGTAGGAGCAATCCACTGGTTGATATCGTTGATGCCGAAGAGTTTGGTCTCTTTGCCGGTAGTCTTGTTCACGAGATAGCAAGCCTCCACGTCCTGGCGGATGAGTTCATTTCCCCACCAGGTGCACCAGCGGTTCTTTGCCACCATGTTGCGATAGTTGTTACCACCGAAGTTCAGGTCTTCCAGTGTGAAGGCTTTCTCGCCCTTCTGCGCCGGAACCACGCCCTGCGCCTGTATATCGGTTGCATTCATAGCCATCATGGAAATCATAGCAGCGAAAGATAATTTATGAATTGAATTCTTAAGATTCATCATTGTTTTTTCTTGTCTTTTTTATTTCTAGTGACACTGCGTTTTACAGTGTCACTAGACTTATCTATCTGATAACTAAGATTTTATCTTTAGCGACACTGCGTTTTACCGTGTCGCTAGAAATTCTTAATCCTCGTCATCAAAGTCGGTGTCGAAGCTAGGTTGGCTGCCACGCTTTCCTCCGAAGTCCTTGCCGCCACGGCGGTCGCCCTTGAAGCCACCGCGCTTGTCGCCCTTCTCGAAACGCTTGCCGTCACGCTTTCCTCCGAAGTCTCTGCCGCCCTTGCGGTCGCCCTTGAAACCGCCACGCTTGTTGTCACGGTTGTCACGGTCGCCGCTGCGCTTTCCTCCGAAGCTGCGGCCGCCCTTGCGGTCATCATCCTCATCGCTGCGTCTTCCGGCACCCACACGTGGGCGTCCGCCACGGCGAATCTCATTGCGGCGCTTCTCGAAGTCCTCCAGGCGATGGCTGTGGAACTGGAAGCTACGGATGTCTGCCTCCTCGTTCTCAGTCTCCTCGCTCACACGCTTCTTGAACTCGCGCTCCTTCTTGAAACGGTGCTTCTGCGCCATCTCGCTCTTCTCGCGCTCTGTCTTCACGATACCGCCTTCAGAACGGAATTCCTTCATCTTGCCGTCGAACATCACATACTTGCGGAACTCGCACTCCAGACTTCCGTTATATACCGGAATCTTGATAGATGGCTTCAGTCCAATCTGCTCGAAGCACTCCTCGCGGTAGCTCAGTACCCAAGCCTCGTTGCCTGCAAATGCACGCTTGAATCGCTCGCCAATCATCTTGTAGGTATTCAGCAGGTTAGGAGTAGAGATACGCTCGCCGTATGGAGGGTTCATCACGATGATGCTCTTCTCGGCAGGCTGGGTGAAGTCCTTGAAGTCCTGCTGGGCGATGGTGATATCCTTGCTCAGTCCGGCAGCACGCACGTTGAGGTTGGCTGTGTTCACCGCCTTCATATCTACATCATATCCGTAGATGTGGTGCTCGAACTCACGCTCCTGAGAGTCGTCGTTATAGATCATGTCGAAGAGATCCTGGTCGAAATCGTTCCACTTCTCGAAGGCAAACTCCTTGCGGAATACACCTGGAGAGATGTTGCGGGCGATGAGGGCAGCCTCGATGGCGATGGTTCCCGAACCGCACATTGGGTCGATGAAGTCGCATTCGCCCTTCCAGCCGGTCATCAGGATCATACCTGCAGCGAGTACCTCGTTCAGAGGTGCCTCTACCTGCTCCTGACGGTAGCCGCGGCGGTGCAGACTCTCACCGCTTGAGTCGAGACTCAGGGTAGCGTTATCCTCTGCGATATGGATGTTGAGGCGGATGTCTGGGTTAGACACGCTGATGTTAGGACGTGTGCCCTGCTTCTCGCGGAACCAGTCCACGATGGCATCCTTTACCTTGTAAGTCACGAAGCGTGAGTTGCGGAACTCCTCAGAATAGACCACTGAATCTACCGAGAATGTCTTCTTCACGTCTAAGATGTCATCCCACTTAATCTTCTGAATCTCGTCGTACACCTCCTCGGCAGAACGTGCCTTGAAGTGCTTGATAGGTTTCAAGATACGGATGGCTGTGTGCAACTGGAAGTTAGCACGATACATCATTTCCTTGTCGCCTGTGAAAGATACCATGCGGCGACCGATCTGTACATTATTGGCACCCAACTGGGTGAGCTCTTCAGCCAAGACTGGCTCGAGGCCCATGAAGGTCTTGGCAATGAGTTCAAATTCCTGTTCCATTATTGAATTCTATATCTAATAAACTTTGTTTTTCTTTTCTATATTTCTTTGTTTTCGGCTTCATGTCCTTGGTCACCCACACGTTGGCACCCACGATGCAGCCCTCTCCGATGGTGATTCTGCCCAGGATGGTGGCGTTGGCATACACGATGACGTCGTCTTCCAGGATAGGGTGGCGAGGGATTCCCTTGATAGGGTTGCCGTCCTTATCCAGCGGGAAACTCTTGGCTCCCAGGGTGACACCCTGATAGAGTTTCACGTTGTTGCCGATGATGCAGGTGGCACCGATTACTACACCCGTGCCGTGGTCGATGGTGAAGTGGTGGCCGATGGTAGCCTCAGGATTGATATCGATACCCGTCTCCGAGTGTGCCAGCTCCGTCATCATTCTTGGGATGAGTGGCACGCCGAGCTTGTGCAGAACATGGGCGATGCGATAGTTGGTTATCGCCTTGATTACGGGATAGCAGGAGATGATTTCTCCGTGGCTCATCGCCGCCGGGTCGCCGTTGTAGGCAGCCTCCACGTCGGTGGCGAGAATCTTGCGGAGGTTAGGAAATTCCATGATGGCTTTTGCCGCTATGACACCTGCCTTGGCACGCTGGTGCTGCAGCTCAGCCTGGGTTTCCGTTTCGCAGTCGTTGGCGAAACACAGTCCGGCGAGAATCTGCTCAGCGAGCATCTCGTAGAGTTTTTCTACTCTTACTCCGATATGATATTTGATGGTTGAGATATTGACGGAAGAGTTTCCGAAATATCCCGGAAAGAGGATAGAACGAGACAGATTGATGATGTCTTCGAGCGCCTTGCCCGAAGGAAGTGGATTTCCGTCTCGATGCTGATGGAAGAGACCCTTCAATGATTCGGCGCTAGAAAGCTCATCGATAGTCTCTGTCAGCTGATGAGTTAATGTATCTTTACTCATGTTCTTAATGTATCAATAAAATTCGAGTGCAAAGATACGATTAATTTCTTGAACTGCAAAGAAATAAAGGAGCTTTTTTGGATTTTTTTTGTAGAAATGGAAAGATGGAGTGGAAAAAGTGGGGGTGGAGATAAGCGTTAAAATGAAAAACTATCTTGACATATCCCTGAATGCACTCCAAGCTATCGGAACCGCCACGAGGAAGGAGCAGACATCTGCCCACGCCTGGCACATCTCTACACCCAGCAATCCGAAGAAATGAGGGAGGATGAAGATGAGCGGAATGAAGAAGAGTCCGCTTCGGGCTGCCGCTACGATATTGGCTCGGATAGGCTTGCGGATGGTTTGCATCAGCATGTTGGTAAGCACGATGGTGGCTATCAGCGGAAAACTGATTACCTGCCACTTCAGGGCTACGGAACCCACGGCTACCACATGAGGGTCATCACGGAAAAGTTCGATGATCTGCTCTGAGAAGATGAAGCCGATGACGGCACATACTGCCAGGAACACCGTGCCGCATTTGATGCAAAAATAGTAGGCTTCCTTCACTCGGGAGTACAGTTTGGCACCATAGCAGAAACCGCAGAGGGGCTGGAATCCCTGTCCCAGACCAATGACCACGGCATAGGTGAAGAAGGAAATTCTTGTTACAATACTCATGCCCGCAATGGCCGCATCACCATAGGCTCCTGCTGCCACATTCAGCACCAGGGTGGCGATGCTTCCCAAGCCCTGTCTTGACAAGGATGGGGTGCCGCCAAAGATGATTTCCTTGGCGTATGCCTTGGTTGGCGTGAAGTTGCGAAGGTGAATCCGGATGTTCTGTCCCTTGTGCGACATCCAGAAAAGCATGGCGCAACCGAAGCACTGACTGATGAGGGTAGCAATGGCTGCACCCGTGATGCCTAAGGCAAAATAAATGATAAGCAGTGGAGCAAGAATCAGATTGAGCAATACGCCCGACATGATGCCCTTCATGGCATACATTGCGTTGCCTTGAAAGCGCATCATGTTGTTGAGCGTTAAGGATGTAGTCATAAAAGGAGCTCCCAGCAGGATGATGCCCAAATAGCGCTCTGTATAGGGTTGGATGGTAGGTGTTGAACCCAGAAGAATGCAGAGCGGTGTAAGGAATATTTGTCCTAAAACGGCGATGATGAGACCCGTAAGAAAACTCAGTACGAAGCCCGTAGCAGCCATTTTCTTCGCCTTCTCTTCCTCTTTGGCGCCCAGCATGCGGGAGATGTAGTTTCCTGATCCGTGACCATAGAAGAAACCCACAGCCTGAATCACCGCCATCATGGCAAACGATACGCCCACGGCAGCCACGCTCTGGGTGTTGATGCTGCCCACGAAATAGGTGTCGGCGAGGTTGTACATACTCGTCGACAACATGCTGATGATGGTAGGAATCGCCATCGTGAAAACCACCCTGTGCACGGGAGCATGGGTGAGGAAAGTATAATTATCTCTCGTTTTCTTCATATTTTCCGAAACTACTTTTTCTATCAGAATTGCCAAATTCAGTGTGCAAAGGTACTGTTTTATTTTCTTTTGAACTAAATATTCGGGCATTTTAACTATCTATTTGAAAAAAAATCTGCTATTAGTTGGCAGAGTAGAAAAAAACTCGTAATTTTGCAGCGGTTTTCTCTTATACATTAATTAAAAAGAGATGAACTCCATTGATTTAAAAGAGATGGACTCTATTAATTGATAAGAGATAAATGCCGTTTTAAAGAAATAGAAAAAGAAAAATAGATAGTTAAATGAGTGATATAAAAATCGTACCGGTTACCACCAAGAAGGGGTTGATGGCTTTCATCCAGTTCTATTACGACCTCTATAAGGGGAATAAATTTGCTGTGCCCTTCCTGCGGCTTGACGAATGGAATACGCTGAGCAAGGACAAGAATCCGGCTTTCGAATTCTGCGATGCTCAGTATTTCCTGGCCATCGACTACAGTGTGCCGAAGGTGGTGGGCAGAGTGGCTGCCATCATCAACCACCGTGCCAACGAGCAATGGAACAAGAAGCAGGTGCGCTTCGGCTGGCTCGACTTCATCGACGATATGGAGGTATCGTGCAAGTTGCTGGATGCCGTTGCTGATTGGGGAAGAGAACACAAGATGGAAGAGATGGTGGGACCGCTCGGATTCACCGATATGGATAGAGAAGGTATGCTGATAGAGGGCTTTCACGAGAAATCTACCATGTATGTGAACTACAATTATCCTTACTATCCGCAGCACATCGAAGGCTTCAATCTCCTGAAGAAAGACAACGACTGGGTGGAATATCGCATCAAGGTGCCTGAGGTGACACCGCCGAAATTCGCCAAGACTGCCGAAATGATAGAGAAGCGATACAACCTGCACGTGCGTAAGTTTACCAAGAACGAACTGGTGAAGCAGGGCATGGGCAGAGAGGTGTTCCACATCGTGAACGAGACCTACAAGGACCTCTACGACTTCCAGCAGCTCACCGAGAATCAGATTGATGGTTATGTGGATTCCTACATCAAGATAGCCGATACGAACCTTATCACCGGTGTGGTGGATGGCAACGATAACAACCGCCTGATAGGCTTCGGCGTATCCTTCCCGTCGCTCACCGATGCCCTGCAGAAAATAGGCAACGGCAAGCTGCTGCCTTGGGGCTGGTGGCAGATAGTGAAGGCACTGAAATTGCACAAGACCGACACCGTAGACCTGGTGCTCATCGGCGTGCTGCCGGAATATCGCAGCAAGGGTGCCAATGCCCTGATTTTTGCCGACCTCATCGAGCAATATCACCGCTACGGCTTCAAGTGGGCCGAGGCGATGCCGCAGATGGAAACCAACAAGGGCGTACAGAGCCAGTGGCAGTATCTGGAGAGCGTGCAGCATCGCCGCCGCCGCTGCTACAAACAGAAATTATAAACTGAACTTCAGCATGTTCCAAAAACATGCTATACTTGAATAAAGCATGTTCCAAAACATGCTATACTTGAATAAAGCATGTTCCAAAACATGCCATACTTGAATATAAAAGAAAAATAGAATGAGATTTGCAGTTATTGCCGCAGGCGAGGGAAGCCGACTGGCACAGGAGGGCGTGGAACAACCTAAACCATTGGTGCCATTGTGTGGCGAACCCATGATAGAGCGCCTTTTGCGCATCTTCGTAGATTGCGGTGCCACGGAAATTGTTGTGATTGTCAATGAATGGAGCACAGCGGTGCGTGAACATCTGGAGCAGATGCAGTTGCCAGTGCCTTTGCGCCTGGTGGTGAAGACCACTCCTAGTTCCATGCACAGTCTGCATGCCCTCTCGCCTTATCTCAGGGGCGAGCGTTTCTGTCTCACCACCGTGGATACCATCTTCCGTGAGGAGGAGTTCAAAAAGTATATCCGTTACTTTCAGAATGCGAAAGATATTGACGGATGTATGGCAGTTACCCCATACGTGGATGATGAAAAGCCGCTGTGGGTTGGCGTGGAGAAGCAGGCGGATGCCGAGGGTGCCAGTCTGCTCGACAAGCAGGGTTCCCACAAGAAGCCTAGCATCACGGGCTTCCACGACAAGCAGGAGGGCGACGACCATCTGATTTCGGGTGGCATCTATTGCCTGGGCGACAAGGCGCTGGATGTGCTCGACCATTGCATGGAGCAGGGCATGAGCCGCATGCGCAACTTCCAGCGCCAGCTGGTGGTGGAGGGCTTGAAGCTGGAGGCTTATCCTATCAACAAGATTCTGGATGTTGACCACAAGGAAGATATCGCCAAGGCTGAGGCCTTTATCCATCCGCTGGAGGGTAAGACCCTGGTGGGCGTGTGCCGTGGCAACGAGTTTTCGCCTAATTGCGTGGATAACGATGCTGCCATCATGAACGCTGTGAAAGAGCAGCTGGAGGCGCTGGGGGCGCAGGTGATGCTGATGTGTGAGAAGGAGTTCTGCCGCAAGGCTGCCGTGCTGGAGAGAGCCTACGGATGGCCTCGCTGCCGTGTGGCCGTGGGTGTGGACGGCTTCTTCTCGATGGCACGTAGCAAGCAGGCGTTGGATGTGCTGGGCAGAATTGAGGAAGAAGGTGTGTTGGTGGTGAACTCCAGTCTGGGCGTGAACCGCTGCATCCGCCGCATCATGACCGAGCGTTTCATCGCCGGAGGCATCGCTACTCCCGAGAGCCGCATCATCGGCAGAAACGGAGAGATGGTGAAGGATATCCACTATCCTTGCTGGCTGAAGCGTGGCGACGGCTGTGCGCAGCAGAAGGAGGATACCTGCTATGTGCAGAACGAGCAGGAGGCTGAGGCGCTGCTGAAGAATTTCTGGCTGCGCGGCATTACTTCGGTGGTGGTGAACGAGCATCTGAAGGGCGACCTCATCAAGTTCTATGGCGTATCGGGCACCGATTTCTTCTATTGGTTCTATCCTTCGAAATGCGGTCATCGTTCCAAGTTCGGTTTGGAGGTGATCAATGGTGATGCGCAGGGCATCGCCTTCGATGCCGATGCCTTGAAGGCTGAGGCTGACAAGGCTGCTGATATGCTAAGTGTGCCAGTATATGGCGGCGACTGCGTGGTAGGCGGGGATGGCAGCGTGAAGATTATCGACTTCAACGACTGGCCTAGCTTTGCGCCATGCCGTGATGAGGCTGCGTTCTATATCGCCACAAAAATGATACAGGAATAACAAAATAAAAAAGATATAGGAATAACAAAATAAAGATATAGGAAAAAATAGGAATTAAAAATAAAAAAGATGAATCAGGAATTTAAGGCTTCTCTGAAATCAGCGGATACCGAGGAGCACATTGATATTTACTTCTATCGCCCCATTGGTTACCAGTGGGCGCGATTCTTCCGCATGCTTCACGTCACCCCAAACGTGGTGACCATTCTTTCCATCTTCCTCGGCGTAGGAGCGGGCATCTGCTTCTATTTCGACGATTTGGCAATCAACATCTTGGGCATCTTCTTGCTCATCTGGGCAAATGTTTATGACAGTTGCGACGGACAGTTGGCACGTCTTACCAACCAGAAGAGTGCCCTGGGCAGAATCCTGGATGGTGCTGCTGGCGACTTCTGGTTTGTCAGCATCTACTTTGCCATCTCTTTCCGCCTGATGCCGGAATGGGGCTGGAAAATCTGGGCACTCTGCATCGTTGCCGGTTTCGGTTGCCATGCCATTCAGAGCCGTCTTGCCGACTACTACCGCCAGATTCACCTCTTCTTCCTGAAAGGCAAGGAGGGCAGCGAACTGGATGATGCCAGCAAGCAGGTGGAACTGTGGAAGCAGATGAAATGGAAGAAGGAGCCTGTGCAGAAACTCTTCCAGTTCTTTTACAAGAACTATACCTTGGGACAGGAGCGAGATACGCCTATCTTCCAGATATTCAAGAGAAATCTGCGCGAAAGATATCCGCAGCAGTTGCCTGAGCAGTTGCGTGCCGACTTCCGTGCAGGTAGTCTTCCATTGATGAAATTTGCCAACGTTCTTACCTTCAACTGGCGCAGCATCACGCTGTTTGTATCCATATTGATAGGTGAGCCATGGCTCTATCCAGCAGTCGAGATTACCGTGTTCAGTCTGATTTTCTTCTATATGCGAGGAACCCACGAGCGCCTTTGTCTGAAGCTCAACCAGAAGGTTCTGAAGGGAGAGTATGAGGCATAAAATCGTATCTTATGAATAATAAATTCAGAAATATTTTTATGGCGTTCGGAATCATCGCCATTATCATCATGCTCTGCACGATGGATATGGACTATACCGATATCTGGCGCTATCTGAAGCAGGCGGGCATCTATTTCCCGCTGATTCTCGGTTTGTGGCTCGTGATCTATTGGGTGAACACCTGTTCCTGGTGGCTTATCATCAACGACGAGGGCAGGGTGAAGGGGCTGTCGTTCTGGCGAGTGTATAAGCTCACCGTGAGCGGATTCGCCCTGAACTATACCACGCCTTGCGGACTGATGGGCGGCGAGCCTTACCGCATCATGGAGCTGAAGCCGTTTACGGGTGTGAGCAAGGCAACATCATCGGTGATTCTCTATGTGATGATGCACATCTTCTCGCATTTCTGGTTCTGGTTCTTGTCGGTATTTCTTTATATCGCCTTGTATCCCGTAGGGGTATCGATGGGCATTATGCTGGGCGTTATCGCAGCCTTCTGCATGCTTGCCATCTATTTCTTCGTAAGAGGTTACAAGACGGGAATGGCACAGAAGGGCATCCGCCTTCTTACCCATATTCCTTTTGTGAAGAACTGGGCAAGGAGATTTGAGCAGGAAAAACAGGATACCTTGGAGCAGATTGATTCGCAGATAGCCTTACTGCATGGTCAGCACAAGCGCACGTTCTATGCCTCTCTTTCCTTTGAGGTGATGGCAAGGGTGTTGCAGAGCTTGGAAATTTATCTGATTCTGAAGGCGTTTGCAGCAGATATCAGCATAGCAGACAGTATTCTGATTCTCGCCTTTTCATCGCTCTTCAGTAACCTCATCTTCTTCTCTCCGATGCAGTTGGGCGCCCGAGAAGGCGGTCTTGCCTTGGCGGTGGATGGTCTGCATCTTACAGGAGCCCTGGGCGTATACACGGGTCTTATCACTCGCATCCGTGAGCTGGTATGGATAGCCATCGGCATCCTGCTCATCAAGGTAGGAAACAAGGACCTGAAGCAGATTCAGGCGGAATACGAGGAAGAGCAGAAGCGCAAGCAGAAAACCAATTAATAAAGGAAAAAATGAAGAAACTAGATATAAAAGGAATTATCTTTGACTATGGCGGTACGCTCGATACCAGGGGCGACCATTGGTCGGAAGTGCTGTGGCAGGGCTACGAGCACTTTGGCATCGGCGTGGCTGCTGATGAAGAGGTGGAGCCAGGAGTGAGTATCCACAAGCAGGCTTTCCGTGATGCCTACGTGTATGGCGAGAGAGCCCTGGCGGTGAACCCTATCGTGACACCAGATTTCCATTTCGAGGATATTCTCAGAGAAAAACTGATTCTGGAATTGAAATTCCTGGCAGGAAAGGAGTTGCTGGAGACCGGAAAGGATGATGCAGAGAAGCAGGCGAAGCTTGGAAATGATTCAGATGCATCTTCAGAAAGTCTTTTGCTCTCCCTTTCCGATTCTGAAATCCATCAGATTGCGGTGGATATGGCGCATTACATTAATGCCAAGACCTTGGATTTATTGCAAGAGAACAAGCAGGTATTGGAGCATCTGAAGCAGGCGGGTTATCCGATGGTGCTCGTTTCCAACTTCTATGGCAACATCAACCAGGTGTTGAAGGATGCGGAGATTGACGGGTATTTCAAGGATGTGATAGAATCTGCTGTGGTGGGCGTCCGCAAACCGAACCCGGCCATCTTCGCCCTGGGCGTGTGTGCCTTGGATTTGCCAGCCTCTCAGGTATTGGTGGTGGGCGATACCTACGGCAAGGATATCATCCCTGCCCACAAGCTGGGTTGCCATACCCTTTGGATCAAGGGATTGCAGTGGGAGGAGAAGCAGGTGGACGAATCCATCCCCGATGGAATCATCCGAAAACTATCAGAAATGGAGGAATTTCTGAAAATCTCATAAAAAACTGAAATATATAATCGGTTTTTCATCGAAATTCAGAGATTATTTATAACTTTGCAGCCCGAAAACCAGTATGAATTAATAACGGGCTGCAAGCCCCTATATATAATAAAGGTAATGAAAGGTATTAAAAAATTGTATTTGATGCTCATCCTCTTCATGGTTTCTACCCTGCAGATGATGGCGCAGCAGAAGATAACGGGAAGGGTCATCGATGATGATGGCTTTGCGGTGCCTTATGCAAGTGTGCAGTACAAGGGCCACAAGATCGGCGTGTCTAGTGATGGAGAAGGTAAGTTCACCATCGAGAAGCATCCTGCATGGGTGCTCACCGTGAGCGCGCTGAGCTACAAAACCCAGACCGTGAAGATTGACGAGAAGACCAACTTCATTGAGGTGAAACTCAAGGATGATACCCATAAACTGGGCGAAGTGGTCGTGAAATCGAAGAAAGGCAGATACAAGCGCAAGGATAATCCTGCCGTGGAACTCATGCGCCGTGTCATCGCTGCCAAGAAGAAGAGCGACCTGAGCAACCATGATTATTATCAATATGATAAATATCAGAAAATCACCCTCGCCCTCAACGACCTGAGCAAGGAACAGCTGGAGAGCAAGTTCTTCAGCAAGCGACAGTATCTGCTCGACCAGGTGGAGACTTCGCCTTACAACGGCAAGCTCACCCTGCCTGTAAGCATCGACGAGACCGTTTCGCAGCACATCTACCGCAAGGATCCGAAGACTGAGAAGGATATCATCAAGGGTCAGCAGAGCAATGGTATCGGACAGGTAATCCAAACTGGAGAGATCCTGAACACAGCCCTGAAGGAAGTGTTCACCGACGTGGATATCTACGACGACTATGTGCGCCTGCTGCAGTATCCGTTCCCATCACCTATCGGCAAGACTGCCATCAGCTTCTACCATTATTATATAGAAGACACGGTGTATGTGGAGCGCGACCTGTGCTATCACCTGCAGTTTATCCCAGCCAACAGTCAGGACTTCGGCTTCCGTGGCGAGCTCTATGTGCTTGCCGACAGCAGTCTGCACGTGAAGAAATGTAATCTCTATATGCCTCACAATTCCGACGTGAACTGGGTGAAGGATATGAAGATAGAGCAGGAATATACCAAGCTCGACAATGGCGAGTGGGTGCTCACCAAGGATGATATGATAGCAGAGATGCACATGAACAAGCTGCTGCAGGACCTGCTGGTGGTGCGCAATACGCGACTCACCGACTATGCCTTCGACCCTCTGCCTAAGATGCTCTTCAAGGGTAAGGCAAAGGTCAGGCACGATATGGATGCCATGAACCGAGATGAGGCTTATTGGAACAAATACCGACAGGTGGACCTGACCAAGAGTGAATCGTCGATGGACAGCTTTATCCATCGCATGGAGAACTCCAAGGGCTTTAAATATATCATCTTCGGCATCCGTGCGCTGATGGAGAACTATGTGGAGGTGGCTCATAAGAACCAGAAGGACGACAAGCGAAGCATCTTCGACTTGGGTCCGGTGAACACCTTCATTTCCAATAACTTCGTGGATGGCTTGCGCCTGCGCCTTGCCGGACGTACGATGGCAGCCTTGAACCCTCATTTCTTCTGGGATGGTTACGGGGCATACGGTACGAAGAGTCATGAATGGTATTACGGTCACATTTTCACCTATTCGCTGAATAAGAAGAAGAACAGTCCGTTCGAGTTCCCTATGCGCAAGTTCACCTTCGAGGTGGGTCATGATATCACCTCGCCTTCGGATGATAACCTGCTGCACAACAAGGACAACCTGTTTATGACCATCCGTGCCACCACGCAAGACCAGATGTATCTGTATCAGCGCCAGAAGCTGGGTTTCACCTACGAGACCGATTGGGGCTTCCGCTTCGATACGAGCATCAGGTGGCAGAGCAACCGCCCTGTGGGCCATCTTCATTATTTCAAGCTCGACGGCACGGAAGTGAAGAAGATCCGCACCACGGAGGCCACCGTGGGCATTGACTACAACCCGGGTGTCACCTATGTGAACACCAAGCAGCAGCGATTGCCTATCAACCTGGATAGTCCGGAACTGATGCTCTCGCACACCATGGGACTGGATGGCTTCATGGGCGGTCAGTATCAGAGCAACATCACCCGCCTGGGCATCTACAAGCGCCAGTGGCTGGGAAGCTTCGGCTATGTGGATTTCAATATCGTGGGCAAGATGCAGTGGAACAAGGTGCCATTCACCATGCTCATCCAGCCACCAGTCAACCTCTCTTACTTTGAGCAGGAGGCAACCATCAGTATGATGAAAGACTGGGAGTTCCTCAGCGACCGCCAGGTGTTCTGGTCGGTGGCCTGGGATATGAACGGCAAGCTCCTGAACCGCATTCCGCTGATCAAGAAGTTGAAGTGGCGTGAATACGTGGCAGTGAAGGGAGTCTGGGGACAGTTGACTGACAAGAACAATCCGGTGAAGAATCCTACGGATGACGTCATCTTCCAGTTCCCTAACAATTCCTATACCTTCGGCAATACGCCATATTGGGAATTTGTGGCAGGTGTGCACAACATCTTCAAGTTCTTTGGAATCGATTATGTGCGCCGCTTGAACTACTTAGACCACGCCAACGTGGATAAGTGGGGTATCCGCTTCGGATTCCTCATGACATTCTAAAAAAAAAGACGATGTTGATACCTAGCGTTTTGCTAGGTATCTAAAAACAGATAAGTTTGCTGTGGCATTTCTGCCATGGCAAACTTTTTATAAAAACAGGTCATATAATAAGAGATAGAAGAGAGTACAACAACATAAAAGAATAGGAGAATTGAATCATGAAAATTCTGTTAGCAGACAAGCAGGACATCACGCGCGCCGGACTGACCTACGTGATAGAGAAAATGGAAGGGTTTGAGACCAAGTACGTGGAAGACAAGACGGAACTGATGCTCGCCTTGAAAGAGAACGAGGATACGGTAGTGATATTAGACTACACGCTCTTCGATATCAATGATGCCGCCGAGCTTCTCATCCTCAACCAGCGTTTCCCCTATACCCGATGGCTTTTGTTCAGTGAAGATTTGAGTACCGACTTCGTGAAGGTGCTCATTGCTAGCAGCAGCATGTTTAGTGTTCTTCTTAAGGAGAGTCCGATGATGGAGATTAAGGAGGCCATCCGTTTCTGCGTGGCAAGCAACCGCTTTGTCTGCCAGCGCATGATGGAGGTTCTGTTGGCTCCCGTGCAGCAGGAGCCGGAAGAGAAGGTGAACCTTACCAAGACCGAGACCGAAATCCTGAAGGACATCGCTCTTGGTATGACCACCAAGGAAATAGCCGAAAAGCGATTCTCCAGTTTCCATACCGTGAACACCCACCGCAAGAATATCTTCCGAAAGCTGGGCGTGAACAATGTGCATGAAGCAACCAAGTATGCACTAAGAGCCGGCCTGGTAGATTCGGCAGAGTATTATATCTAAAGAAGATTCAGTATTGTGTCTAAAGTAAATTCAATATAAGTATGATATATAAAAAATAGCTTCAGATTGTCCTCCCGACATTCTGAAGCTTTTTGTTTCTAACTAACTTATTATCAACTATTCATTACTTTCGGCTGCAAAATTACAAGTTTTTATTGAAAAAATGATGTTTTTCCATGAAAAAACACACGTAAACGTTTGCAATTTCGGATAAAATCACTATCTTTGCATAAGATAAGCTGCACTCGGCAATTTGAAAGCAAGCTTCCATTGCGCTCGTTTGCATTATCTTTGCATTGTGTCTTATCAAGAGATGCATAAATAGATGGTTAACTTATAGAAAAATGATACACTAGTATCGAGAACGAGATTCATGAAACAGCGTAGAACATCACTTAAAGACCTGGCTGATAAACTAGGTGTGAGCATAGCCACGGTATCGCGTGCTTTGCGCAATAGCCACGAGGTGGGTGAGGAAATGACCCAGAAGGTGAAGCAACTTGCCAAGGAGCTTAATTACCGGCCTAATCCTTTTGCTCAGAGTCTTCGAAAGGAGGCTCCGAGAGTGATTGGCGTGATAGTACCTAACCTGGTGACCCATTATTATGCCGCCGTGCTCGACGGCATAGAGGATTATGCGTCGAAGTTGGGCTATTCAGTCATCAGCGCCAACAGTCATGAGAACCATGAGCGCGAGGCGAAGGCGCTGGACAACTTTCTCAACATGCATGTGGAAGGCATCATCGCCTGTCTGGCGCAGGATACCACCGACTATTCGCACTTCGAGCAGCTTCATGATATGGGCATACCGTTGGTGTTCTTTGCCCGCTGCTGCCTGGAAGACAAGTTCTCGCAGGTGGTGGGCAATGGCGACGTGGCAGCACAGGAGGCCACCCAGCACATGATAGAGACCGGTTCCCGCCGCATTGCCTTCATCGGTGGTCCTAACCATCTCGACATGGTGCGCCGCCGCAAGCATGGCTATCTGGAGGCACTCCGCGAGAACAGGATTCCTATCGACCGCTCGTTGGTGGTTTGCGATAAAATCGATTTCGATGTGGCACGCAATGCTACGCTCCGACTGCTGGAAGGGGAGAATCCGCCTGATGCCATCCTCGCCTTCAACGATATCATCACCTATGCCGCCTTCGATGCCATCAAGGCAAAGGGACTGCGCATTCCGCAGGATGTGGCCATCATCGGTTTTACCGATGGGGATACTGCTGCCTTCGTTACTCCAAGACTCACCGCCATCATGGATAAGGCACACGAGCAGGGATCCAAGGCATGCGAACTGTTAATGAGAAGCATCAACGGCGATGAGAAGATATATAAAGAGGTGGTGCCGATGATTCTCAAAATCAGAGAAAGCTCGGAAAAGAACGAGTAAGAAAGATGAATATCAATCTGAATATATGAACCTATAAATATAACAAACTAAAATGAAACAAGAACTAAAACTATTTCTGAAAGGCATCCTGGTGATGCTTTTGCTGGCGATGAAGTCGCTGCCCTGTAATGCAATCGGTGCTTATGGGGCAGTGGATTTTAATCGGCTGACCAACAGAAATGGATTGAGCAACAGTCAGGTGAATGCCATATTCAAAGACCAGAAGGGCTATGTATGGTTTGGCACCCAGTCGGGACTCGACCGTTTCGACGGATTTCGTATGAAGGCATTCCTCTACGATGATGGCAATCCCAATTCCATCCCCAACAATTCGGTGGATGAAATTCAGCAGGCCATCAACGGATCGCTGTGGATTCATACCGGGGTGGGATATTGCATCTACCAGTATGACAAGGAGCGATTCGACCGCAAGCCAGAGGAATGGCTCAAGACCATCGGCGTGGATGGTCCTCCTTACAAACTGCTCATCGACTCGAAGAAAAACATGTGGATGAGTGTGTATGGTCAGGGCATCTATTTTGTGGATGTCAAGAACATGACAGCTTTTCTCTTCCCTTTTTCCAAGACGAAATCACGCAGTTCGCTGCCTGATTATCAGGTGAGCTGTATCCGCGAGGACAACGGACAGGCGGTGGTTACCTTCGACAATGGTGTGATCTGCCGATTGGATGGTTACGCCCAGCAAGTGGTGTGGATGGACCGTTTTATCCTTAACAACAGACTCTCTAACGACCATTCGGTCTTCACCTTCGTAGACAGCAAGAACAACTATTGGGTGAATACCAATCTGGGCATCTATGTGTATCATAAGAATCTGAAGAAATGGTTTGTCGGGGCGAAGGGCTATCTGGCCACCTTCGGCTTTAATGTGCCGGCTTATCCGGGGCGCAAAGTCATTATCCGTGATATGGCGAGAGACAAGCAGGGACACATGTGGATTGCAACCGACCATAACGGCTTGATTTATCTGGACTATGCCAAGAAAATCTGCCGCCAGTTTATGTACAATCCTAATGATAAGGGGTCTATCTCCGACAATTCGCTTCCTGAGTTGTACGTGGATGACAACGATGCTCTCTGGGTGGGTACCTACAAGAACGGAGTAAACTATTATTCTGCATCTTCCACCAAATTCTATACCATTCCGCTAGGCGATGTTTGTACCATTACGCAGGATTTGAACGGTAATCTCTGGTGCGGTACCAACGATGCGGGCATCGTGGCATACAATCCGACAACGGGCCAGTCTTCTCGTTTCTATGGAGCGAAAACCGGACTGGGTTCTGAGGTGGTGGTGAGCAGTACCACCATGAAGGATGGAACCTTGTATTTCGGAACCTTCAATGGCGGATTGGCGCGCTTGTCGCACGGCGTGTGGAAATCCTATCATGCCGGAACCAGCGGACTGGCAAACAACAGCGTTTGGTGTCTTGCCGAGGCTCCCGACCATCGGCTTCTGATAGGAACCCTGGGCGGCGGTTTCCAGATTTTCGACCCGAATACGGAAAAATTTGAAACCTACAACACCAGTAACTCCAAGCTTACGAGCAACTTCATCAACTCACTCTTCATGCAGAATGCCAACCAGCTGCTGTTGGGACATTCGCAGAACATGTCGGTCTTCGACTTCCATGACCGGAAGATTACGGATTTGAGCAAGCTGTCGAACGGAAAGGCTTTCTTGAGTCCATCTATCAACTATTCGATGATAGACAGTCGTGGACTCCTCTGGATAGCCACTCCTTCGGGCATCGCCATGTATGATTTGAAGTCGAACCAGGTGGAGAACATCAATAATCTGAACGGAACGCCGGGAGCCGTAGGCTGCTCCATCATCGAGGACAAGAACCATACGATGTGGCTGGTTTCAGAGTTTGTGGTTACCCACGTGAAGGTGGATAAGGATGAAGACGGCAAATGGAACCTGAAGATAACCAACTATAATTCGCTGGATGGCTTGCAGGAGCGCCAGTTCAACTATCGCTCGGCATGCCTGATGCGCAATGGCGACATCGCCATCGGCGGACAGGATGGTGTGAATATCATCAGTCCCCGTTCGGCACAGAATGCCAAGAACCATGTGTGTGCGCTCTTCAGCGGCGTGGTTCTCTTCGATCATGCCCTGACGGCAGGCGAGGAGTATGAAGGCAGGGTGATTCTGGAGGAGTCGCTTGATGCCAGCCATCGTCTTGATTTGAGCTATAAGGACAATGCCTTCACCATCCAGCTGGCTTCCAGCGAAGTGACGGTGCCATCGCGCAACCGATTCCTCTATCGCATGAAGGGTGTCACCGACAAGTGGCTGCTCACACCAGCCGACCGTCCGGAGGTAACCTTCACCAATCTCTCTTCGGGCAGCTATATCCTGCAGGTGAAGGTGGTGAACGGCGACGGAACCGTGAACGACGAGATCAGTGAGCTGGAAATCAACGTAGCTCCACCTTTCTATCTCTCTATCTGGGCATTCCTGGTATATATCGCCCTGATAGCCGCAGCCTTCTTCCTCTACCGTCGCAGAATGATAGAACGCCAGCGTAATCAGTTTGAGCGCAAGAGCATGGAAGACAGTATGAAGAAGACCAAGGAACTGAACGAGCTGAAGCTGAACTTCTTCACCAACGTGAGCCATGAGCTCCGCACTCCGCTCACCCTCATCATCTCGCCTCTGGTGACGATGATAAGAGAAGAAGCCGACCCTGCCAAGCGCAGAAAGCTGGAGCTGATTCATCGCAACGCCACCCGTCTGCTCAATCTGGTGAACCAGATTCTCGACTTCCGCAAGTTCGACCAGAACAAGGAGAAGCTGAATCTTTCGCAAACGGAGGTAGTGAGTTTCGTGGATAATATCTGTGCTTCCTTCCGTATCCTTGCCAACAACAAGGTGACGCTGGAGTTCGAATCGGAATTCCCTAAGCTGAACATGACGGTGGATGTGGATAAGGTGGGCAAGATAGTGAACAACCTCTTGAGCAATGCCTATAAGTTTACCCCTGATGGCGGCAAGATTGTAGTTTCGCTGCGTGCCAAGACCCGTTTCGAGATGAAGGGCGGTGAGCACGATATGCTTTGCATCTATGTGATTGACACCGGCAAGGGTATCAGCGATGAAGAGAAGAAGAATGTTTTCGACCGCTTCTATCAGGTGAACGGCACCGAGATGCAGCCTGCCGGAGGCAGTGGCATCGGACTCAACCTGGTGAAGAAATATGCCGAGCTGCATGGCGGAACGGCTTCTGTGAGTGACAACGAAGCAGGCGGTTCAATATTCGTAGTAGAATTGCCTATCGCAGACGATGGTTCTGCCAAGGTGAATGCCCATCTTGGTACCCTGCGTTCGGCTCCAGTCATCACCACGGTGCATAAGGCTGTGGAGAATGATGTTCCGGAGCTGATAGATGATGCATCGGCTTCCCTCTATGGCATGGCCCGCAAAAATGTGCAGTCTGCTGCGGGAGATTCATCTGCCCACAAGCCAACCTTGCTGCTGGTGGATGATAGCGACGACTTCCGCGAGTTCATGCACGACTTGCTTTCTGATTATACCGTGGTTGAGGCCGTGAACGGTCAGGATGCCTGGAACAAGATTATCGACCATCGTCCGGATATCATCCTCAGCGATGTGATGATGCCTGTGATGGATGGCAACGAACTCTGCCGCCAGGTGAAGGAGAACGACGAGACTGCTTCCATTCCATTCGTGATGCTGACGGCTCGTCTTGCCGATGAGCATCGCAAGGAGGGACTGATGAGCGGTGCGGATGAGTATATTACCAAGCCATTCAATATCGACATGCTCAACCTGCGACTCAAGAATCTCCTGAATCTCGTGAAACGCACGGGAACGGTGGCGAAGCCTACGGGCGAAGTGGTCAAGGAGAAGCAGCTCAACAACGGTCACTTCGTGCTGGGAGCAGCCGACCAGAAGTTGATTGAGGATATCGACAACTATATCCGCGACAACCTGAGCAACCCTGATACATCCGTGGAATCGATGAGTGCTCATCTCTGCATCTCGCGCGTACAGTTATATAAGCGCATGATTTCGCTCATGGGCATCACGCCTTCGGAGTATCTTCGTGCCAAGAGAATCAAGTATGCCGAGCATCTGCTCCACTCCAATGAGTATAACATCAGCGAGATAGCCTACAAGGTGGGCTTCAACAATCCTCGCTACTTCTCCAAGTATTTCCAGGAGGCGTATGGCGTTACTCCTTCGCAATACAAGAAGAACCTGGAGGCTCAGGAATAACATCCTTTCATCCCCGAAGCAAGTAAACAAGACTGCTAAAATGTTGTCTCGTTTACCTGCTTCGGGGATTTTTTGTTTCGGGTTAACATTTTGTACCCTCATCCTAAACATTTGCACACCATGGAATCGGAATAATTTCGTATCTTTGCAACTGATTTAAGTAATACAACAAACAATCCTCTAAATAATATAGAATGAGAATAACTAAGACTTTATTCATTTCAGCAGTGCTGCTGATGAGCGCTACAGGCCTCCAGGCAGCGGGATTTATCCAGAAGGGTAATTATCTTACCGTTCAGTTGAAAGAGCACCAGAATTATGGACCAAGTCAGATTCGCTTACAGGTTGTAAACGATCAGATAATCCGTGTGCAGGCCACTGCCGAGCAGAGCTTCCGCAACAAGCAGAGCCTGATTATCGTGCCTCAGAACAGCAAGGCAAACTACAAGGTGGAGGAGCAGGGCGACAAGCTCATCATCACCACAGCTGCCATGCGTGCCGTTTTGAACGAGGCTACCGGTCAGATTACTTTCTATGATTTGAAAGATAATGTTCTCCTCAACGAGGTGGCGCAGGGTGGAAAGACCTTCAAGCCTTTCACCGTGCCCGACCGTGAGATTGGCGTTGATATCGCCAAGGTGCCTGAGGCGCAGAAGCACGGCTGGTCATGGCGTGCCCTCTTCGACTCTCCCGACAACGAGGCTTTCTATGGTCTCGGTCAGCATCAGAGTGAGGAACTCAACATGAAGGGCAAGAACGAAGACCTCTTCCAGTATAACACCAAGGTGAGTGTGCCTTTTGTCGTTTCCAACAAGAACTATGGTATCCTCTGGGATTCTTACTCTTATTGCCGCTGGGGCAATCCTGACGATTATCTGCAGCTGAACCGTGCCTTCAAACTCTATGACAAGGAGGGCAAGGAAGGACAGCTCACCGGTACTTACGTGGATAAGAACGGACAGAAGATAGTTCGCGGCGAAGACAGCATCTACTTTGAGTATGCGATGCCTGAGACTTCCGAAATCTGCAACAAGACAGATAAGGGCGGTATACAGAACCTGCCAAAGGGCTTTGCCCTGAATGGTTCCAAGGTGGTTTACGAGGGTTATGTGGAGGCGCCAACCAACAGCTTCTATCAGTTTATCCTCTACTATGCCGGCTATACGAAGATTTATATCGACGGCAAGCTGGTGGTACCTGAGCGCTGGCGTACAGCCTGGAATCCGAATGCCTATAAGTTTGATGCAGCCATCAAGAAGGGTGTGAAGACTCCTATCCGCATCGAGTGGCAGCCAGATGGAGACGTTTCCTATTGCGGTCTCTGCGTGGCAGCTCCTCGTTCTGAGGCAGAAAAGAACCAGTTGAGCATTTGGAGCGAGATGTCGCCGGATATGGATTACTACTTCATAGCCGGTAAGAATCTGGACGAGGTGATTTCGGGCTATCGCACCCTGACCGGTAAGGCTTCGGTTTATCCAAAGTGGGCACTCGGTTTCTGGCAGAGCCGTGAGCGCTATCAGAGCAGCAAAGACATCGAGGACAATCTGAAGAAGTTCCGCGACCTGAAGATTCCTGTGGATAACATCGTGCAGGACTGGAACTACTGGAAGCTGGATTCCTGGGGAAGCCATGAGTTTGAGGCGGCACGCTATCCGAACCCGCAGGCGATGCTCGATAGCGTTCATGCCATGAACGGAAGATTCATGATTTCCGTATGGCCTAAGTTCTATGACACCGTGAAGAACTATAAGGAGCTTGATGCCAAGGGCTGGATGTATCATCAGGCTATCAAGGATGATATCCACGACTGGCTCGGCTTCCGTGGTTCTTTCTATGATGCTTATTCTGACGGAGCAAGAAAGATGTTCTGGCGACAGATGGACGAGAATCTCTATTCTAAATATAAGTTCGGAATCGATGCCTGGTGGATGGATGCATCAGAACCAAACGTTCGCGACTGTACTCCGATGTGGTACCGTAAGGCTCTTTCTGGTCCTACAGCTCTGGGTACATCTACCGAATATTTCAATGCTTACAGCATCGTGAATGCTGATGCTATCTATAACGGACAGCGCAGCGTGAACCCTAACCAGCGTGTCTTCCTCCTGACCCGTTCCGGTTTTGCAGGTGAGCAGCGCTACAGCACCGCCACCTGGTCGGGCGACATCGCTACCCGCTGGGAGGATATGCGTGCACAGATGACTGCCGGTTTGAACTATTCCATGGCGGGTCTTCCTTTCTGGGGCATGGATCAGGGCGGTTTCTGCGTGGAGAATCGCTATGTGGCAGCCCAGCAGGAGTTTGACAAGACCGGTAAGGAGAATGCCGACCTGAAGGAGTGGCGTGAGCTGCAGGCTCGCTGGAATGAGTTCGGCTGCTTCGTTCCGCTCTATCGCACCCATGGTCAGTGGCCTACCCGCGAGGTTTGGAACATCGCGCCAGCCGATCATCCGGCTTACAAGAGCATCGTGTTCTACGACAAGCTCCGCTATCGCCTGATGCCTTACCTTTACAGTATGGCTGGTATGGTTCACTTCAAGGACTACACCATGATGCGTGGCTTGGTGATGGACTTCAATGGCGATGACAAGATTTACGACATCAAGGACCAGTGGATGTTCGGTTCTGCCCTGATGGCTTGTCCGGTGGGCGAGTATCAGAAGTACAGCCGCAATGTTTATCTTCCTAAGCAGAAGGGTTGGTATGATTTCTATACAGGCAAGCATTATGCCGGTGGTCAGACCATTGTAGCCGATGCGCCATACGAGAAGATTCCTGTCTTCGTGCCGGAGGGTTCCATCCTTCCTGTCGGTCCGGAAATGGAGTGGAGCGACCAGAAGAAGCCTGAGCTTATCGACCTCTATGTGTATGCCGGCAAGGACGGTTCTTATACGCTTTATGAGGATGAGGGCACCAACTACAACTACGAGAAGGGCAAGTATGCTACCATTGACTTCCAATATGATGATGCTCAGAAGACCCTGACCATCGGTGCCCGCAAGGGTAGCTTTGATGGCATGCTTCAGAAGCGCCGCTTCAACGTGGTATTGGTTAGTGGAGATAATCAGCAGGGCATCAGCCTCGCCAAGGCGCCTAAGGGCAAGAAGGTGAAGTATGCAGGCCAGGCTGTTACTGTAAAATTGAAGTAGTCTAATCTCCCACAGATGACACAGATTTAACAGATTTTTTTATATTCTCAGAAAAGATGAATCTGTGTAAATCTGTGCTATCTGTGGGATTTCTTATATTGATAGGAATGAACAAGAAAACATTATTGGGCGTAGTTTTTATGAGTGGGCTTTTAGCTCATCCGTTGAACGCCCGCGAACATCAGTCTTTTGATAAAGACTGGCTTTTCGTTTTAGCCGATAGTGCCGGTATGCAGAAATCGGAATATGCTGACAGACATTGGCGCCGTTTGAATCTCCCTCACGATTGGGCGATAGAGGGCGATTTCGCTCCATCCAATCCTTCGGGAGCCAGCGGTGGCGCTCTTCCTGGAGGCATCGGCTGGTATCGCAAGCATTTTTCCGTGAATCCGAAGGAGAAGTACGACCGCTTTACCATCACCTTCGATGGCGTGTATATGAACTCTACCGTTTATATCAATGGGCACAAATTGGGCACCCGACCTTATGGTTACAGCACTTTTGAGTACGACCTTACACCTTATATTAATAGGAAGGGTGATAATGTCATCGCCGTAAAGGTGGATAACAGCGACCAGCCCAATAGCCGCTGGTATTCGGGCTGCGGCATCTATCGCCATGTATGGCTCACCAAGACCATGAAGAAGGCGTACATCCCTCAGTGGGGACAGTATGTATCTACCACGCCGCAGGGTGATGTGAAGGTAAAGGTGGATTTCCTTGCCCAGGGCAGCAAGATGAAACTTTCCATCCGCAACACCATCTACGATGCGAAAGGCAAGGTGGTGGCAAAGAGCCAGGGCAACGAGGTGCAGCAGCTTAAGGTAAAGAATCCGCAGCTCTGGGATATCGCAAAAGGTCATCTCTATACCATAAAGAGCGAACTGGTGGTGAATGGTAAGGTGGTGGATACCGCTACTACCACCACAGGTTTCAGAGATGTGAAGTTTGATGCGCAGAAGGGTTTCTTCCTCAATGGCAGGAACATCAAGATCAATGGTGTCTGCGAGCACCACGACTTCGGCTGTCTGGGTGCAGCCGTAAACGAGGATGCGATGCATCGTAAGCTCACCATCCTTCGCGATATGGGTGTGAATGCCATCCGAAGCAGTCATAATCCTCCGGCTCCGGAACTCTTGAACATGTGCGATTCGATGGGCCTCCTCGTGATGGACGAGAGTTTCGATATGTGGCGTCGCAAGAAATCGAATGGCGACTATGCCCGCTTCTTCGATGAATGGCATAAGCGCGATCTCTCTGATTTGATAAAACGGGATAGAAATCATCCGAGCATCATCATGTGGAGCATCGGCAACGAGGTGCTGGAACAGTGGTCGGATGCCGCTGCCGATACGCTTTCGCTGGAGCAGGCGAATCTGATATTGAATGCCGGGCACGATGCTTCTGCCTTGGCGCATAGCGATGAACTGAGCGTAAACTCGCTCCTGACGCAGCATCTTGCCAAGCTGGTGAAGGAGAACGACCCTTGGGGCACGCGTCCGGTTACGGCTGGTTGCAACGAACCTGACCCTAAGAACCATCTCTTCAAGAGCGGTGCCATTGATGTCATCGGTTTCAACTACCATCATCAGTGGGTGAAGGATGTGCCCAAGAACTTCCCGAATAAGCCTTTCATCTTTTCGGAAAGTGTTTCTGCCCTGCAGACCCGAGGCTACTACATGATGCCGAGCGACCATATCTATACGGCACCGAAGGAATGGTGGCTGCCTTATACCGACCCATCCTTCATGTGTTCGGCATACGACAACATGCATGCTTCGTGGAGCAGTACCCACGAGGAAACCTGGGATGTGGTGAAGCATAACGACTTTGTGGGGGGTCAGTTTATTTGGACCGGTTTCGATTACATCGGAGAACCTACGCCTTACGCTTATCCTGCACGCAGCAGTTATTTTGGCATCATCGACCTGGCGGGTCTTCCGAAGGACAGTTATTATATGTATCAGAGCGAGTGGACTAGCAAGGATGTGCTCCATCTCTTCCCTCACTGGAACTGGCTCCCGGGTCAGACCATCGATATGTGGTGCTATTATAACCATGCCGACGAGGTGGAACTCTTTGTGAATGGCAAGAGCCAGGGCGTTCGCAAGAAGACTGTTTATGGGGCGAAGAACGAAGGCGATGCTTTCCTGAAGAGTACGGAGTATCACGTGATGTGGCGTGTAAACTTTGAACCGGGAGAGGTGAAGGTGGTGGCAAGAAAGGATGGCAAGCAGGTAGCAGAACAGACCATCAGAACGGCTGGCGCCCCTCATCATCTCGTATTGAAGAAAAACTATCAGGGTAATCTGGCTTTTGGCGCCTCAGAACCAACCACTTTCGTAGAGGTGAATGTAGTGGATAAGGATGGAAATCTCTGTCCGAATGCCAGTAACCAGATATTCTTCTCTGTAGAAGGAAAGGAAGCTGAAATGGCAACTTCGAAAGGGTTTGATAATAAGGCAGAAATCAAGATTCTTGGCACCGATAATGGTTGCCAAACCTCGCTGGAGCGCTTCACCGCCCCCCATCGCAAGGCATTCTTTGGTAAGTGTGTAGTTGTTTTGAAAGGTAAAGGCACGCTGAAAGCGGAGGCTGTTGATTTGAAAGATGCAACATTGAGTCTTTAAAAATCAATAAAAATTCGTTTTTCTCGTTTGTTTTTACTATCTTTGCAAGCGGATTCGACTTTCGGGTTGTTTCCGCTTGTTTCATAAATAACTAAAAGGAAAAATGAAAGTACATATAGAGCAAGGTACGCCTGATAAGGCATCACATATCGCATCGCTCATCATGGAAGCGATGAACACAGACTGCTGCCAGAACTTCGCTGGTCCGCATCATACTTTGGTGGATTTCCATCAGATGATGGAGCGTCTGGTGAAGATGGAGGATAGTCAGTATAGCTATCTTAACACGCTCGTGGCTAGCAATAGCGAGGGTATCATCACTGGTATCCTGGTGGCATACGATGGCGCCAAGTTGAAGGAACTGCGCAGACAGTTTATCAAGGAGGCTATCGTAAGCTTCGGCATCGACTATTCGGCAATGGATGCAGAGACAGAAGCTGGCGAGTTTTATCTCGACAGTCTGGCCGTTTCGAGCAGTTTCCGTGGCAAAGGCATCGCCAAGCAGCTGCTGGCTGCTGCCATCGAGAAGGCCAGAGAGTTGGGAATCCCTAAGGTAGGTCTGCTCGTAGACAAGGGTAATCCGAGAGCGGAGAAGCTCTATACCAAAGTAGGTTTTGAATATGTCAACGATACGGTATGGGGTGGTCACGGTATGAGACACCTGCAATACACCATCTAAAAAATGGCGATAAGAATGAAGAAATAAACGATCGGCTCGTTTATCACATATACAAAAGCCCAGCATCGCATCACTGCGGGCCGGGCTTTTATCACTAATCAACAAAAACTAATAAAATATTATTAAACCTATATAACCTTGCGTATGAAATATCTTTATCTTAATTTCGTTGCAAAGATACGCATATTGTTTGATATTTTATTATTTTTGCTGTAATTTCTTCTTTTTTTCAGAGTAAACGTTTGCACAATGTTGTATATTATTCCAATTCCTCAATCTCACTCTCGTCCATATCTCGGTCGAGTCGGTCTCTCCAGAGATACTTTCTCGTTTCATGAACGATGATACTGCTGAGGCAGATCAGGGAAACGAGGTTAGGGATAGCCATGAGAGCATTCATACAGTCGGCGATGTTCCATACCAATCCCAGGCTGATGACGCTACCGATGAAAATACTGATGATGTAGAGCATTCGATAGCAGAGCATCCACTTCTTTCCCTTGAGATATTCCACGCAGCGCTCGCCGTAATAGCTCCAGCCCAGGGTGGTGCTGAAGGCGAAGGTGCTCAAACCGAAGGTAAGCAATGGGGCTCCGATGTATGGAATCTTGCTGAATGCTGCCTTGGTCAGTGCAGCACCATTGTGATAGTCGATATCAGGATAAGCGATGATGCTCGATGTGATGACCAGTCCGGTGAGGGCACAGATAATCACGGTATCCCAGAAGGTACCGGTGGATGATACCAGTGCCTGGCGCACAGGGTTGCGGGTCTGTGCCGCTGCAGCAACGATAGGAGCAGAACCCAAACCGCTCTCGTTGGAGAACAGACCACGGGCGATACCATAGCGGGCTGCCATCATCAGAGTGCTGCCTGCAAAACCGCCTCCTGCTGCCTTGGTGGTGAATGCCGATTCAAGGATAACCTTGATGGCTGGCATGAGATAGGCATGGTTGACGATGAGGATGTAGATGCAGCCCAATACATAGAAGAGTGCCATGAATGGAACCAGCATGCCACATACCTTAGAAATGGTCTTTACGCCACCGATGATAACGGCTGCTCCGAGCGCAGTGACGATGGCACCCGTGATATAAGGAGAAATGCCATACTGATTCTCTACCAGGGTAGAGATGGCATTAGCCTGTACGGTGCTTCCAATACCGAAAGAGGCGAGGGCAGCAAAGACGGCGAAGAGGATGGCAAGCCACTTCCAGCCCAAACCCTTCTCCAGGGCATACATCGGACCGCCAAGCATCCTTCCACGCTTGGTCTTCACACGATATTTCACGGCAAGCAAGCCCTCGGCATATTTGGTTGAAATACCGAATACACCCGTAAGCCAGCACCAGAGTACGGCACCTGGACCTCCCAGGGCAATGGCGGTGGCCACACCGATGATGTTACCCGTACCTATGGTGGCGGCAAGGGCAGTAGCCAAGGCACCAAACTGGGATACATCTCCCGTGGCATCCTTGTCTTTCTTTACTGACAGCGCTATCGCCTTGAATATCTTGCGCTGTGGAAAGCGCAGGCGAATGGTCAGGAAAATGTGGGTTCCTAACAAAAGGATAATCATTGGCCATCCCCAGAGGAATGAACTGAATGCGGTGAAAAAATCGTTGATAGTCTCCATCTCTCTTTATCTCTTTTTAAATGTTTATTTTTGTTTTTATTCCTCGAATTCAATCTTGATATTTCTTGAAATCAATCTTTATTCCTCGAATTCAATCTTTACATTGTTGAAGCCCATGGCTTTGAGCATTTCCCTGAACTGTTGCTTGGCATTTCTCTGTGCCGTCTGGATATTCACGGGGGTGATGCAGCGCTTCTTCATCATGGCGTAGGCACGGTCGTACATCGCCTGGCGGTCGGCTCCCGTCCACTTTCCTTCTTCAAAGAAACTCTTGGTGCGGGCTTCGTCGATGAAATTGTTGTCGAGAAGACGGATTGGCGGCAGGGTGCAGGTGATGGAGTCTTTCTCTTCATCCACCTTCATCCATCCTTCCTTCACGTCTTTCATGTCGATGCCCAGCCTGAGGGTTCCGTAGTAGATACGTACCAGCTGGTCGTCGCCAAAAAAGCCGCGGCGCACGGTGTCAACAAGTTCCTCGTCGTTGATGGCGAGAAATTCCCATTGTCCTATCGCTTCGATACTCTCCACCTGGGTAGGCGAGAGGGTGGTCTTTTCTTCGGCAGCTACCTCCACCGTATTGTCTTTATTGAGCCAGTATAATGCTCCGCCTATCACCACGGCAAGGAGCACGATAAGCATAATTCCATATTTCTTCATGTCTGAGTCCTCCTATTTTGATGCCTGGTCAGGGGCGTTCTTCTTTTCTATGGTTGTCTTGTCGCTCAGTCCGTTGGAGATGAATCCCTTAAGATCCTGCAGGGTAAACTTCTTGCGGAAACTGATCTTGATGTTCTCTTCCTTGAATCCCATGTCGATGAGCATTGGGATGAGCGTGTTGGCAGCACTGAACTGTGCCTGCTCCATCAGGTCGATATTCGGAATATCGTTGATGATGCTCTGTCGGCCCTGCTGTTCCAGCTTCGTCAGTTCGGCATCGGTGAAGTTGCTTCGTGTCAGCGAAACGTATTGTTTCACAGCCTTGTGGTCTATTTTGCTGCTGGTAAGCACCAGTTTTGGGTCTGGCAGGATGATTTCTATCTTGTCGCCCTTTCGGGATATGTTCTTCTGCGAGAATCCCTCGAAATCCACATACGCCTTGATGGTGGCATCCATCGGGATGGCTACCTTGCGGTTGGATCCCGGAATATGGATGTTGAAATCCTTCTTCATGAAAGAACCCTTCAGGTTCAACTGGTCATCATGGGTGATGATTTTGTGAACATGCGCTTCGGCTGTGTAGAGACGACTGCACTTCTGTATCTGCATCACCATCACCGGAATGGTGTCGATGACGTTTACCTTTTCTTCTGTTGGCTGCTTCTTGGAGCAGGCTGAAAAGGCGAGAATCATGGCAGATAATATGATAAATAATAACTTCTTCATGCAAAATGTTTAAAATTCGTTGCAAAGATACGACAATTTGTTTGAAAAACCAAAGAAAAAGGTAAAAAATAAAAGCTCTTGAAGCTAAAAAGTAACTTCAAGAGCTTTTGGTGTCTCTTTTTATTTCAAGAGTTTCTCTTTTTATTTCAAGAGTTTCCTGTATTCTTTGTCGAATCCCTGTGGATGGCGACCTGTGAAGAGGATGTTCAAAAGGCAGTTGGCGGCTATCTCAACATCGTTGAGGTCAGCTCCCTTTCCTTTCTTGATTTCCTTACCCAGACATACATCCCAGTTACAGAAGAAGCAACTGTCGTTGGCTCCCACAAACATATCGCTGGAGTTCGGATCTTCTATCAGTTCGAAGCGAATCACCTTCTTGGAACTGATAGGCTGGATGTCGCAAAGCATATTGAATGCCTTCTCGAATACATCGCGATGCACCTGGGCATTAGGAAACATCGCATTGAGTGTTGGGAATATCTCCTCAAACTCGAATGATTGAAACAACTGATAGAGTTTCATATGATACCTTATTTATATATATGATACAAAAATCCTTTCGCTATTAGAACTTAGCCATCTTGATAGCGTCGATAGCGCACTCGTCACCCTTGTTTCCCAACTTGCCACCACTGCGGTCCTTAGCCTGCTGCAGGTCGTTGGTGGTCAGGAGACCATAGATAACAGGAATCTCCTGTGTAGCGTTGAGTCTAGCGATGCCATAGGTAACACCCTCGCAGATGTAATCGAAGTGAGGAGTCTCACCACGAATCACGCTACCCAGGATGATGACAGCGTCGTATCCGCCATTGAGAACCATCTGATGAGCGCCGTAAATCAGCTCGAAGCTTCCAGGAACCGTCTTTACGTGGATGTTTTCTGACAGTGCGCCATGCTTTTCGAGGGTCTTAACGGCTCCGTCGAGCAGGGCACCGGTAATCTCTGGGTTCCATTCAGCCACAACAATGCCGAAGCACATGTTGCTGGCATCAGGTACCTTGGAGAAATCGTAGTCCGACAAATTATGAAGTGCTGTAGCCATATCTTTTTCTTCCTTTCTTTCTGTTTTTGAATATCTGCTTTCCGGGAAGAAGATTAGTTGGAAGCACGCTCGATGTACTTGTCGATCTCACCGCTCTGAACGAGCATAGAGTTTACATACTTCTTCTTGACGTCCTGATAGAGGCTCAAGGCGTCTGCCTTCTTGCCGTCGCTCTCCAGGATTTCACCAGCCTTGATGAGGAATGCAGGAGAAAGAGAGTTGTTGGCATCATCCTCAGCCTTGCTGTCTGCCATAGAAGCAGCCTTCTTGAAAGCGTCAACAGCCTGGTCGTTCTTCTTGAGGTGAGCGTAAACATCGCCGAGAGCAGCCTGTGCTGCAGGACTGATCATCTGGTCGTCCTTAGAAGAGAATGCGTCGAGGCTCTTCTCTGCCTCAGCCCACTTGCCGAGGTTAGCGTAGCAGAGACCTGCATAGAGGTTAGCCAGGTTACCTGCCTTTGTGCTGCTGTACTCGCTAGCAATCTTAGCGAAACCTACGTAGCCTGCACCATCACCATTGAGTGCCTGCTCGAACATCTCGTTCTGGAAGTAAGTCTGTCCCTTGCCGAGCAATGTGCTTGCCTTGTCCTCACGAGGACCTGCAATCTGAGAGAAGTAACCGAACACACCTGCGATGATAACAACCAGTGCTACCACTGCGATAATAATAGCCTTCTTGTTCTTCATGAAGAAGGCTTCCTTCATGTTGAGGCTCTCGATTTCCTGAGCCTGTAAGTTGTTGTTTGCCATTTTTTATTTTTTATTTTTTTATTATTTCTACAGTTTAGGATGCAAAAATACGCAATTTTATTCAATTATTGAAATTTCTAGCCCACTTTTTTCGTTTTTTGCGCTTTTTCTACTAACTTTGCAGGCAATAATCAGTAAAGAGTGTATGATTTTAAAGAATATTTCCATTATTAATTATAAAAACATCAAGAGCGCCAACATGGAGTTGTCGCCAAAAATTAACTGTCTTATCGGCCATAACGGCATGGGTAAGACCAACTTTCTCGATGCCATCTACTATCTCTCGTTTTGCCGCAGTGCGAGCAATCCGATAGACTCGCAGATCATCACTCACGATGAGGCTTTCTTCATGCTTGAGGGGAATTACGAGAATGATAATGGGGATTCGGAAAATATCTACTGCGGCATGAAGCGTGGCACCAAGAAGCACTTCAAGCGCAACAAGAAGGAGTACAAGCGACTGTCGCAGCACATCGGACTGATTCCGCTTATCTTCGTATCGCCTTCGGATGTTTCGCTCATCGAGGGGGGAAGCGAGGAGCGGAGAAAACTGATGGATGTGGTTATCTCGCAGTATGACCATACTTACATAGAATATCTCTCCAACTACAACAAGGCGTTGCAGCAGCGCAATGCTTTGCTGAAGATGGAGACGGAGCCTGATGCTACGCTGATGGAACTCTGGGAGCAGCAGATGGCGATCAATGGGGAGCAGCTCTTTGTGCGTCGCCAGGCTTTCGTCAACGAACTGGTGCCTCTGTTTCAGCAGATTTACCAGCATATTTCGGGCGACAAGGAACAGGTGGGCTTGCATTACATCTCGCATTGCCAGCGAGGACCTTTGCTTGAGGTAATTCAGCGCGATAGATTCAAGGATAGAGCTGTGGGCTATTCGCTTCATGGTGTTCATCGCGATGATTTGGAGTTTACGATAGGCGATTATCAGATGAAGCGTGAGGGAAGTCAGGGACAGAACAAGAGTTTCGTCATTGCCCTGAAGTTGGCTCAGTTTAGTTTCCTGAAGCGAACCTGTTCCAACACAACGCCTCTTCTCCTGCTCGATGATATCTTTGATAAGCTTGATGCCCAGCGTGTTGAGGCAATCGTACAACTGGTTTCGAGTGATAGCTTTGGTCAGATATTCATCACGGATACCAATCGTGATCATCTCGACCAGATACTCCATCGTCTGGATGGCGACTACAAGATTTTCTCTGTAGAAAACGGAGAGATGAATGTGAGGAGTTAACGGATATAAATCATAGATATAAATAGATATTATTGTGTTTAGAAAGAAAGTTCGTTCGATAGGTGAATTGCTGCCGGAGTTTCTGCGAAACGAGGGTTTGGAAACTCCTTTGCAGCAAAAGCGCCTGATTGACAGTTGGGATGCTGTGGTGGGTGCTCCCATCGCAGCTTATTGTGGTGAAAAGTTCATCAAGAACCAGACCCTGTTTGTGAAGTTGCAGAACCCTGCACTTCGTGCCGATTTAACGATGAACCGCTCTATCCTGGTTCGCCAGCTCAACGAGCAGGTGGGATCACAGGTCATCGCTGACATTAGATTTTATTAAGAGGAAATCTGGTGTTTCTACGCAGGTGATAGAAACATTTAGGGGTACTCATATAAAATATATACGGCATTGGCGGACGTGTATTCGCCATTGCCGTATATGTGTCCGCCACTACCGGATGTCTATCCGCCAGTGGCGGATAGAGATTTTCTCGTGAAATGAAAAGATTTATACTCCTTCTTCGTCGTCATCTTCCTCAGCAGCGCCTTTGTTCTTGTTGCTGGAAGAACCGTTGCTGCCAGATTCCGTATCAAGAATCTGGTCTTTAGAGATGTTGACAGCTCCCAGGTTGGAAATCTTCAGTAGCATCGGAATATACTCATCGCTGGTAATATCAGGAGAACCTACGCTTGCGGCAAAACAGAGGTTGTTGCCTTCTGCCTTCACATAGACGATGCCCAGCAGGGCACCCGTCTCCTTGGTATGCTTGTCAAGATAACGCTCGAATTCACTCTTGGTAAAGGTGCGGTTGAAGAACTCCGTACCATCTTTTCTGAGTATTCTAACGGTAATCTTGTTGTCGTAATACTTGGTGGTTTCATCAAGTTTGATGATAGGCAATTCGCTGTCAGAAGCTCTTTTAACCACAATCTTATAGTTTGTGCCAAGCCATTCTATGTCTCTAGCCTGTTCATAATCACTCATCTTCTGAGTTGCCTTGTTGGTTACCTTGGCTGCAGGTTTAGGAGCAATGATGATATTGCTCTTTTTCTTCTCGGCACAGGATGCCATCAGTCCGGCTGCCACTATTGCCATGAATATGTAATTGATTCGTTTCATTGCTATTCTTGTTTTGATGCCACAAAATTAGTAAAAAAAAACAAGATTTGGGATAGATGCCCGTTAAAAAACAAAAAAACATCCCGAAAGACCTTGTCTTTTTCTGTCTGGCTTGCTTTCGTAGGGGCAAAAAAAAGAGGCATCGACTTTCACAAGCCAGTGCCTTCGAATACCTAAATACTAACTAATAAATTTCCTATTGAATCTTACACGATATAATAAAAGTTCAGTTTATGAATTCTAATCATAATCTTAGACCCCTAAACCCCCGAAAGGTTTAATGGGTATCTCTTAAAAACGCTTTGTTTTTATTTTATTAACGATTTCTGATGCAAGTTATTGTATTTTCCGCTAAAAAAATGCCTTTTTTTTCTCTTTTGAGGTGAAAAAGGCGTTTTGGGGAAGAAATTGGCATCCCGGCCAACCATGACAAGATTGGAAAAATGTTGTTTTTAGGAGTATTATTTGTGATATAGCGGGTATGTTGTACGTTGTTTATTCTTATGTGCCACCATTTTTCTTTTCATTGATACTTAAATTTTCTATTTTTGCAGCGTCAATTTCGTTGCAGAAAATATTATGCAACCAAACAATTAACAGGAACAAGAATAAAGACAATATAATTATGAACAAAACTTTTCTTAATTTAGCAATTGCAGCCGTGGTGTCTGTCATGACATCTTCTTGCATAGACAAAAATGTATTTGCAGATGAAGACGCTAAGCCTGGTTGGTTGGGAGAATCCATCTACAAGGAGCTGCAGACCCCGAGTGAACATGCAGGGCTCAAGGGTAGTTTTAAGTATTACCTTCGGTTGGTAGATGACTTGGGTTATCGCGAGACGCTGAGCCGTACGGGTTCAAAGACGGTTTTTCCGGCTAATGATGAAGCTTTCGAGAAATTCTTTGCCTCTGGCACGTGGCAGGGAGTGGAAAGTTACGAAGATTTAAGCATGGCACAGAAAAAAATGCTTCTGTATGGCTCCATGCTAGACAATGCCTTGCTGGTGGAGATGCTTTCCAATGCTACCAATGGCGACAAGTCAAGCGTTTCCGACGGTAAGTCAGTAAAGCATGTCACGGCACTTTCTGCCATTGACAGCGTTTCCTATTATTCGGCATCTGGCTACCAGAAAAACTATCCTGGCAATACATTCTTTGAGCAGACGCTGGCATCTGAACCTGAAGGTATCCATCTGGTTTCTGATGGAACAACACCCATGATGGTTCACTTCACGGAGAATTATATGCTGAATCAGGGCATTTCCACATCGGGTGCCAATAGCGATTTCTCTTTGTTGACAGGGCAGAACTATCAGTCGGGCGACACCTATATATATAAGAACCGTGTGGTGACATTGGATGTGGCATGCCAGAACGGATATATACATCAGGTGGAAAACGTGGTTGTTCCTCCTGGCAATATGGCAAGTGTTGTGGCAAACACCTCTGAATTATCCCTGTTCAAGAGAATGCTGAATCGCTTTGCCGTGCCGGTATATAATTCCACGCTGACAGCAAGTTATGCCGACTGGTATCATCAGCAATACAATCAGACGATTAATTATCCGATATATGAAGTGCATTATCTGAGTGATAATTCCTACAATGGTCCGTTCAGCAGCTTTAAGTTAGGTTCTGATGAAAGTTCACCGGTTCAGACGGTGGCAGAAGGAAGTCTTCTTTCCTTTGATCCCGGATGGAATGAATATTACGAGAAGGATCCCAACACGTCTGCAGATACTCGTCTCAGCGACCTCGGCGTGCTGCTGGCTCCAAGCAACGATGCGGTGATTGATTACTTTATCACAAATCCTGAAAGCCGCTCTATCATGGAACGTTATGCCAAGTTCCCCAACGACCGCGAGCATATAGCCCAGAACCTAGACTGCTTGCCTCTGGATGTGCTGGCACCATTGATTCGCAATCTGATGAAACCAAAACTTACGGAAGCTGTGCCTTCCAAGTTTGCCACAGTAGTGGATGATGCTGCCGACTTTATGGGATTGAGTACTTCCGATCTGGCACCTTCTGCCGATGGCAGTTATGATATACATATAGCCAATAATGGTGTGATTTATGTAACTAACAAGGTATTGGGTCCCAAGAGCTATGTCTGCGTGTCGGCTCCATCGCTCTTTGACCACGACATGGAGGTCATCAAGTGGATTATCAATAATCACACGTTCCTTCAGGGAGGATCAGTCTCCAATCCTTATTCCCTGGATCTGGATTTCTATGCATATCTCCTGGCCATGAGTGCCAACTTCGGAATGCTGCTGCCTACCCAGGCTGCTTTCGACGGATATTGCATCGATCCTGCATCGCTCTATTATGATGAGACTACCAAAAGGTATCCGCGTGCAAGAGCATTCAGGTTTACACCAGGTTCTACGGTCTTGGGGTGTGAGGTATATGACTATAATCCTTTAACGGGTGCCGTGAGCAACGGGCAAACGTTTGACCTGACCAAATCGGCAAACTTTTCTCAGGTAAAGTCTCTCCTTACGGATGTTGTGAACTATTCTACCATCACTCTTGCCGACGGAGAGAGAATGGGCAGCAACCGTTTCTATAAGACCAAGCATGGCGGTGAAATCATGATCAGGAGTAACGGCACGCTGGGCGAAGGCGATGAGGTGCTGGGTGGTGCCCAGAGAGAAGGTATGGCCAAGGCTGCTATAATAAATAAGGTGTACCAGCAGGAAAACGGTACGGCTTATGCCGTTAACCATCTGGTGCAGGGTCCGATGAAGAGTGTGTGGCGCATATTGAGTGATGACAGAAACTTTAGCAAGTTCCTCGATCTCTGTGAAGGATTTACTGCCGGAAATGAAGCCAATGAAGAACTGATGGAGTGGGCTGGCATCACATCCGACACGGAAAAGGAAAACTATCGTGTGTTTTACAAGCCAGGCGAAGATGCCACGAGCGATGTGCAAAGAAACAGATGCCTGGATTATAATGTGAAGTTCTTCAAGTCGTATAACTATACCGTTTATGCGCCTACCAATGCAGCCATGGACATAGCTTATGCCAAAGGCTTGGCTTCCTGGGCAGACATACGTGCCTTGAAGGCGCAGGGCACAGAGGCGGCAAGGAATTCTGCCCGCAAGAAGCTGGCGGCCATGCGCAATTTCATCCGCTATCATTTCCAGAACATATCCCTGTATGCCGACAATAGGGTAGAAGGGGGCAACTATGTTTCTTTGCTCACCAATTCAAAGGGTGTGAACTATACCTTGTCGGTTTCCGGCAGTAATGGACGTCTGGAAGTGGTGGATGAGAGTAATCTGAAGCATGTGATTCAGGCTTCGTCTGCAGATACCAATATCATGGCACGCGACATGGAACTCAATGCCAATGCCATGCCAAGTACCCAATATACTCCTGCCACTCGTGTAACCTCTCAGTCTTTTGCCGTAGTTCATGGCATTTCAGAGCCTTTGTACTATCAGGCAAGCAGAAAGTTTTAGCCAGAACGAGTGGATTCAATATAATGTAATTAAAAATATCAGATATGGTTCCTATAAGAAAAACTTTATTTGTGGCTAGTCTTCTTACCATCACGGTACAGGCGGCAATGGCGCAAGAGCAGCGTGTGCTGGGTGTGGTTTCCGATGAATTTGGCCCCGTAATGCAAGCCACGGTTACAGAACGTGATGCCAACAAGCGTATTGTCTCTGCCACGACAACTGATGCCAATGGTAACTTTTCGCTTGTCATCAAGAACAGGAAAAACAAGCTTGAGTTCAGCTATGTAGGCTCAAAGACTCTATCCTTGCCCATTGGCGATCGTACCCAGTTTTCCGTTACGCTGCAGTCGGCTAGTCTGGAAGTAAAGGAAGTTACGGTTACAGCCAGGCGTCGCAACAATGCCGGCGGGCTTTCTATTCCGCAGCGTGAGGTGACCACCGCCAACCAGTCGATGGACTTTTCGCAGGTGGAGGGTCTTTCTTTTACCTCGGCAGATGAAGCTATCCAGGGTAAGATAGCCGGTCTTGACATTGTGGCTGGCAGTGGAAACCTGGGTTCCGGCACTCAGATGCGCTTGCGTGGAGTAACTTCCATCAATGGCGACAAGAACCCTTTGATTGTTGTGGATGGACAGATATTTGATGCCCCCGACTTTGATCCCGAAAATGCAAATGAGGAGGATTATGCTGCCTTGCTTTCTGTGAATGTGGATGATATTGCGAGCATCACTGTGCTGAAGGATGGTGCTTCTACTGCGGTATGGGGATCTCGTGGTGCCAACGGAGTGATTGAAATCAAGACAAAGCGTGGTGTCCGCGGTCCTATCCGTGTAGCCTTCTCCTATAAGTTCAGCGGTGCATGGCAGCCGTCAAGCTATAAGCTTCTCAACGGTGATGATTATACCATGCTGCTGAAGGAAGAGCTGTATAACCCAGGGCAGGTAAGTGATGCCACGACCCACATCAACGAGATAAACTATAATAAGAACTGGGCTGATTATGAGAACTGGAACAACAATACCGACTGGGTGAAGGCTGTTACCCAGTTTGCGCAGACCCACGATTATAATCTCAATATCAGTGGTGGTGGCCAGAAGGCGATGTTCCGTATATCTGCAGGCTATAAATACCAGACGGGTACAATCATCAAGCAGTCGTTCAATCAGTTTACCACCCGCATGGCACTCGATTATTTTGTAAGCGACCGCATCCGGTTCTCTACCAACTTTGCCTTCACTTATAATAACAACAATAAGAACTACAGTGATTTGCTGGGTATTGCGCAGCGCATATCTCCTAACATGAGCATCTACCGGCAGAATGCCCTTGGCGAGGATACGAATGAATATTTCATCATGAATCCTATCTCGGGTGTGAGAAATCCATCCAGTGCCGAGCTTGGCGATATTCAGGCACTTGGCAATCCGGTGGCTATTGCTAACCTGGCATGGTCTAGAGACAACAACTATCGTATCCTGCCTAACTTCACCATCAACTATGATTTGCTGGGTAAGGACGAAGACCACACCCGCTTAACCTATCGCGGTGATGTATATCTGGACATCTACGCCCGTTCTACACCAAGCTACCTGCCTGCCGAAATCAACATTTCGAAGGATGGCTATATGGATGGCAACTACAACAGGAGCTATAATATGGAGAGCAACCGTATGGGTTATACCATAACCAACGACCTGACGTTTACGCCTCATTTTCATAGCAAGGACTTCTCGGCAACGATGATGATGCGCTATCAGATGTATATAGGCAAGGGTAACCAGCAGAGTGAACTCGACCGGCGTGTTCCTACCGGCCTCACAGTTCCCACCCTGGGAGCCGACATGCTTGATGGCAGCACAGCTTCGAGCACTTACGAGAGCCGTTCGCAAAGTCTGCTTTACAACGGGCATGTATCCTATAAGGATGGCAGATACAGTTTGGGCGCTTCGCTTCGTGCTGATGGCAACTCCAAGTTTGGCCCTAATCAGAAATGGGCTTATTTCCCTTCAGCGTCAGGAAGATGGAATATTTCCGACGAGCCGTTCTTCAAGCCTCTGGGCAAGGTGATTTCCATGCTGGCTGTTCGCCCAAGCTGGGGTATTTCGGGTAATGCACCTAGTTCCGAATCCCTGTTCTATGAGATGTATAATACCGCCGACGGATATTATGGCGTGGGATCATCGGCGCAGCAGGCTGCAAGCCTTACTCATCTCAAGTTAGACAATCTGAAATGGGAGAAGACATCCAGTTTCAACCTCGGTTTCAATCTTGGTCTGCTTGACGACCGCATTGAGGCTACACTGGAGTATTACAAGAAGTGGACCACCGATTTGCTGATGGCCAATGTCAGGGTATCGAGCACTACGGGATATCCAAGTATAGCCTATGACAATGTGGGCGAGATGACCAATGAGGGATGGGAACTGAATGTAAACTTCAACAATATCATCAAGTACAGGAAGTTCTCGGTATCTGCCTATGCAAACGTAAGCCAGAACCGGAACCTGATTACGAAGATGGATGACAAGGTGCTTAATTCCGTCAACTCCGACTGGACGAGTGGAAACGGCATCTACATGCAGCGTGTGCAGCTGAACAACCCTCTGGGTTCCATCTATGGTTACAGATACAAGGGTGTATATGAATATGGCTACAGCTATCTGCTCAATTATCAGAAGAAAAATGGTCTTTCTACGGATGAGTTCCGCTCATGGCTGAATGATTTCATAGCAGCAGGACATACCATTCCTGTGGCTACCGACAAGAACGGCCAGGTGCTGATGCGGGCCAATGGCACACCGAAGCCTGTGGTTTATGATTATTCAGGCAAGAATTATCAGTTCCAGGGTGGCGATGCCATTTATGAGGATGTGAACCGTGATGGGCAGATTAACCAGCTGGATGTGGTTTATCTGGGCAATTCTCTGCCAAAGATTCAGGGCGGATTCGGTTTTACGTTCAAGCTGTCAAGCTTCACGCTCCGCACATCCTTCAACTACCGTTTTGGGTGCAAGGTTGTGAACACGGCCCGAATGAATCTGGAAAACATGTACACCACCTATAACCAGTGTGCTTCCGTTAACTGGAGATGGCGCAAGGATGGAGACCAAACCTATATTCCGCGTGCGCTTTATGGCAACGAAACCGCTTACAACTGGCTGGGTTCCGACCGCTATGTAGAGGATGGCTCCTTTGTAAGATTCCAGTATCTGCAGCTTACCTGGGATGCACCGAGAAAGATGATCAGCTCCATGGGGCTTCATGCTCTCAAGGTTTATCTATCGGCAAATAACCTCTATTGCTGGACCAAGTATAGCGGAGCCGACCCGGAACATTCGGCATCTGGTTGGGGCTATGCCGTGGATAATGCCAAGACACCAAGGGCAAAGTCGTTTACGCTGGGCTTGAACCTGACGCTGTAACATATCTCTTGCCAACAGTTTACGGATATACAGTAAAGTAGAACTGTAATACAAGAAAGTATGAAGTGTAATACCAAAAAGTATGAACTGTAATTATTGAAATAATGAAGAAGAATATTTTTATCAGTATATTTCTGGCTAGCCTCGTGCCGGCTACCTTCTCTTCCTGCCTAGACACAACGGTACTTCCGGTGGACCGTACCATCGGCGATGAGTTCTGGCAGAGCAGAAGCGATGTGCAGAGCATGGTAGCCGGAGCTTATCAGGCCATGGCTAGCGAAGCCGTCGTAGAGCGCTGTATAGTTTGGGGAGATGTGCGTTCTGATGAGGTTACCCATCTTTCCGAGGGTACCGATGCCAAGGAAACAGCCATCCGTGAAATCCGTCTGGGTAACATGACGAGCAACAACGTATATGCTGACTGGACTCAGTTTTATCAGGTTATCAACCGTTGCAACCTGGTATTGGAAAAGGCTCCCAATGTGCTTAAAATAGACCCTGGCTATACCCAGTCGCAGCTGGCCACCGACCAGAGCCAGATGCTGGCATTGCGTTCGCTCTGCTATTTCTATTTGCTGCGTGCCTTCAGAGATGTGCCTGTTACTTCTGGTGCCTACATGAACAGTAGCCAGGACATGGAGAATCCGCAGCAGGCACCAGCAGTGGTTCTGGAGCGTATCATCTCCGATTTGAACACGGCTGCCGGGCATCCCCTTTCAGCATCGGGCTTCAGCGACTGGCGCCGTTATGGCTATATCAACCGTACCGGCATACAGGCCATTCTGGCAGATGTATATCTCTGGCGTGCATCCATGACACACGATGCTGCGGATTACCAGAAATGTGTAGATGCCTGCGAGGAAGTTATCAGCTCAAAGATGAAGGAAAAAGATGTGAATACCTACGATGAGCTTCTGATAAGCGGGCGCGAGGCTTACAGCCGGATATTTGTAGATCAGAACTCAGACGAGAGCATCTTCGAACTGCAGCTCGACGGCTCAAACATAGCCAATGTGGGACTGAGAAACATGTACTATTACGGGGGCGGAACGCTGGTGAACGGATTGCTGAAAGGTACTAAGATTTTCAGAAGCGATGTGTTTGCCGATGATGCAAAGAATTTCGACTACCGGTATTATGAGAGCGTGGTTAACCTGTCTGATGCCAATGCCACAGAATTTGCCATTCTCAAGATGACAGACAATGAACGTACAACCAACGGACGCCGCCAGCTGCTCACAGAACGTCCTGCCCGAAGTGCCGACAGGTTTGCACAAAACTGGATTGTATATCGTCTTACAGATGTAATGCTCATGGAGGCGGAGGCGTTGGTACAGTTGGGAAAACTGAATGAAGCATTCCAACTGGTCAATGCGGTGCATAAGCGCAGCCTTACGGATGTTTCAAAGAATACCCTGGCGGCAGCCAATTATCCAACGGCCAGCGACATGGAAAAGCTGGTGCTTGATGAGCGCCAGCGTGAGCTCTGCTTTGAAGGTAAGCGATGGTTCGACCTCATGCGGTACAACTATCGCCACATGGATCTTGACGACATAGCCAACCCTGCCAGCATCCTGGCCGATTGCAGCTATGTTTCTACTGGATTAGACGTTTACTGGCCATCGGCCATCTCTCAGGAAATGAGAAGCTTAGTGGAAAGGGGCTATACCGAAGGTGGAACTGCCATCTTGTCGAAGATAGGGCATGAGCCATATCTCTATTTCCCGGTTCTCAAGAGTGAGTTGAATGTAAACTATGCCCTGAGGCAGAATCCTGTATATCAGGAGGCTGATGTATATGAAAAGAATTAAAGATAGAATTAAAGGCAAAAGTTATGAAATTGAAATATATCATGTCGGCAGTTGTTGCGGTTTTCATGCTGTCGGCTTGCAGCACAGAACCCGACGAGGCTAATTTTTATACTTTTACAGGGCAGACCGTGGGTGGATTCATCGAAGAGAATGCCCAGCAATTTAGTAGCTTCCACTACATCCTGCAGCATGCGCAGATAGACCAGCTGCTTGATTCCTATGGTGAATATACCTGCTTCCTGCCCGATAACCAGGCAGTGGAAAGCTATATAGACAGTCTTTATGATGACAGTAAAAACGTATCTCTTCCTCATAATGGAATGACCAGCCGTGGGCTTGAAGGTCTCACAGATTCGCTTTGCCAGGACATAGCCAAGTTTCATATCGTGGAGAAGCAGGTTAAGGTAGCCGACTTTGAGGCCAGTGGAACTATTCTCAATACGATGCTGGGCCGTCTGCTTTCTGTTACGATAGCCGATGGCAAGTATTTGCTCAACGAGAAATCCACCATTGTGGGCGACGAGCAGTTGATGAGCAATGGCGTAATACATCTTGTCAGTAGGGTGGTAACCCGAAGCAATCGTCTGGTAGCCACAGAATTGGCAGAGGACGAAAGATATTCCATCTTCAGCGAGGCCTTGGCAGTTACGGGTCTTTCAGATTCCCTCACGGGCATCAAGAAGGATATAACCCTGTCTTCAACTCCATCTGCCGAATCTTATTATATTCCTCAGAACGAGTGCAAGGTGGGTTTCACCCTTTTTGCAGAGAGCAATGATGTGCTGGCAGAGAAAGCCAACATCCATAGCCTGGCCGACCTGATAGAGAAATGCAAGGAATGGTATGGCAAGGCAGCCCAGGGAGTGAAGCGTACGGAAGAGGCAGGCTGGTATGATTACTATCGCAACAGCGGGATGGAGGTAAGTACCGGTTCAGACTATACCTCTCCTCTCAATGTGCTGAACATGTTTGTGCGCTATCATATCCTGAAAGCTTCTCTCGACCCAATCTCTCTGGCTCTGGACGACAGCTACAATCCCAACAACGGATATAGCGGAGATGCTTACGACTATTATGAAACGATGCTGCCCAAAACGCTTCTCAAGACCTGGAAGGTAAAAAGCGAAGGCGGCAAGGTGTATATCAACCGCTATGTGCTCAACAACACCCTGACCGACAAGCTTCCTTCCTACGAGTCGATGGGTTCGGGAACCATGCATCCGCTGGTATATGCCGGTGCCGAAATAGACGTTGACAACAAGAAGCAGCCACTCAACGGTTACATTTATCCTATAAAAGACATCCTGCTCTATAATGCTCAGGTGCCTATGGGGGTATTGAACGAACGTATGAGAATAGACGTGCTCTCCATGCTTCCAGAGATTATGAACAATAATTTCCGCTCGATGCATACCAATGATCTCAAGCCGCTCAATGGCAATGTGGATGCCTGGCGTGTTCGCTTCCCTGTTAATTTCTTCGACAATGTGGTGGTGTACAACGGCAACAAGACCAAGATCGACATGAATGTACGTTCGTCGGGCAATTCGTATGCACTCTACAAGGGCGACTCTTTCCAGGGTATGGGTGTGTATGATTTTGCCATCAAGCTGCCTGCGGTGCCTGATGGCATGTATGAGATTCGCATTGCCACCACCAACTTCGGTGCTGCCAGCGGTTCTATGCTGCAGTTCTATCTGGGCACTTCGCCCGATGTGAAGTGCATGCAGGCCATCGACTTGCCTGTGGATATGAGAATGGATCCATATAAGGTGGGCGATGACCGCATCGTTTCGCTGGGATATGTGCCGCTTGACGATGAAACCGGATATCCGGAAGCCTATGAGGATAGAGGCGAGGCGAGCGACAAGGTTATGCACAATCATGGCTACATGCGTGAAGGCTTGAGCATCGTAAAGGAGAGCAACAAGAGCTTTGTAAGCCGATATACGGCCTATCAGTTCCGCCGCATCGTGAAGAAGGACAACCTGAAGCAGCGCGACTATTGGCTGCGCGTGAAATCTGTTCTTCCTAACGAGAGCAGCCGCAAGTTCCAGCTCGACTACATTGAGTTCTGTCCTATATCGGTTTATGATAACGGAACCTATGTGGAGGACATTTACTAAATGGTTATGATGAACGATATGAATCAATAAAAGATATGACAATGAAAAAGATATTATACATGGTTTGCTTTTTGCTGACTTTGGCAAGCTGCTCCGAGAAGGACGACTGGAATACTCCTTCTTCACTCATAAACAAGTCGGCAAGCCAAACTCTTTGGCAGAACATGGAAGAGCAGGGCAACCTGAGCCAGTTTATGGAGCTGGCAAAGCGGGTGGGGTATGACAAGGAATTGCAGAACTCCCGGTATCTCACCGTCTGGGCACCATCCGACGGCTCGTTTAACTTCGATTCCCTGAATCATGTGTCGGATGATCTTTTGCTCCAGCGTTTTGTCAAGAATCACATTGCCAACTACGATTATCGTGCCACTTCAGGCATGCGGCAGCGGGTTCGTACCCTCAACGAGAAGTCTTATTGGATGGAAGCTGATGAGCAGGGACAGCCGGTTTTCGACGGCATACCTGTGAGCCTGTCCAATGTGGCAGCCAGTAACGGCAGACTGCACGTGCTGGCTGGCCAGGCTCCTTATTATAACCTTGCATACCACCAGATATTCGATTGGGCCGATGAAGCTCCCATGTTTGCTCAATATGTGCGAAAATTTGAGCACCGCAAGTTGGATGTGTCGAAAAGCATAGAAGGACCGGTGGATGAAAATGGCAATCAGACCTATATCGATAGCGTGATGTTTGTTACCAACGACCTGGCTTACAAGATGGACCGTGTGGATGGCAAGGCCCGTACCAACCTGCTCAGGGCAGCCATTGCCGACGAGGACAGTTCGTACACAATGCTTGTGCCAACAGATGCTGCCTACCAGAAGTACCTGGAGCGCATTGCACCTTATTTTCATTATGCCGACGCTACCCAGTATTACGAAATTCCTGCTTCAGGCGACCTGGCTGATACCGTGAAGGTTTGTCGCAAGCAGGTGGTTTATAGCAAAGGTGACTTGTTGTCGGATTCCGTTTCCCGCCTGAATGTGGTGAGTGACCTGTTCTTCTCGAACACCGACAGCTACAACAGCTCCTTGGCCAACGATACGCTTCGCAGTACTTACGGCAGAAAACTGCCTTCTGCCGGACTGCTCTCAGCGGTAGTTAAGCAGCAGCAGTTGAGCAACGGAAAGGCCTATCTCATCAGCGAGATACCTTATCAGCCCAGAAATTCGGTATGTCCGGATATCCATGTGCCTATCACTTCAGAAGCCTTTCGCCCACGTGTAAACAATGTGAACCAAATATCGGTGGTGAAGGTGGGTGATGGAGAACAGAACCTGGACAAGGGGGACAGGATTCAACACTATCTGTCGTTATCGGTATCGAAGGTGGCCAAGCCTGAGGTGTTCTTTTATGTGCCTCATGTCATGTCTGCCACCTATGATGTTTACATAGTTCTGGTTCCTTCTGACGTATTGAATGAGAATAAGGATGTGAAGAGCCTGCCGCAGCAGGTCCGACTCTTTGCCACTTACGCAGATGCCAGCGGCAGTGTGGGTAAGGCAACCTGCTCTACTGCATCTCCAACAGAGATAATAGGTACCGTTACCAGCAATCCTGCCAGAATCGATACCCTGAAGGTAGGTCAGATAACCTTCCCCGTGGCCTATGAGGGATTGGGATGCTATCCGGTTATTTCAGTAAAGAGTATGCAGCATAATGCTTCTGGTAAGTACGACAACAACCTTCGCATTGCTGATATCATTCTCAAGCAAGTAGAATAAAGTAAAAAATTGATTATCGTATGAAAAAAGAAAATATATTCATCTTTCTGTTTTCTGCAACTCTAGCTTCAGCCCATGCCAGTCTGCCATCGGGCTTGGATGCCCATGTGCAGAAGGTAGAAGTAATGCAGGATGATAAAGATTTGGTAGCTGTCAGTGGTATGGTGTATGATGAAGCAACCCGACAGCCTCTGGCAGGTGTACAGATACGCACCTTGCAAAGTAACCGATATGCAGCCATGACTGGTACTGATGGAAAGTTCAGCATTCGGGTTCCCCGCTCTTCGGCGGTTCTGTATGTCTCTGCGCCTCAATATCAGCCCCAGCAGGTTGCCATTGGCATGTGTTCGGAAATTTACATGCTGAGTGATGCCTTTCAGCCTCTGTATGGCGAGGGTACGGAGTTGGCTTCCAGCCGCATGGCCAGTGCTTCTTATGGTATGGCAACTACTGCAGATGACCCCATCTGCGGCATGCTGGGGGGTGATGTAAGGGGCATCGTGCGTTCGGGTGCTCCTGCTGCGGGTGCCAACTTCTTTGTAAGGGGACTTAATACTCTCAATGCCAATGCTCAGCCACTCATCATCGTAGATGGCGTAGAGCTCGACATGCAGCATGGGCGTTCGTCGCTTCACCAGGGCAGCGTGCTCAATATGCTTTCTTCCATCATGCCGTCGGACATCGAGAGGATTACCGTTCTCAAGAATGGTACTGCCCTCTATGGTGCACGTGGTGCCAATGGGGTTATTGTGATTACCACAAAGCGCAGCCACTCTATGGCCACCCGTATTGATGTGGATGTGGCTACGGGGCTGGTATTCAAGCCTTCCCTGTCTACCATGATGGATGCTTCGCAATATAGAATCTATACCACCCAGCTGGTTGGAACGATAGAGGGTGTGAAGCAGCAGACGCTAAACTTGCCATTCCTTAACGATGATCCTTCAAACTATTATTATCATACCTATCATAATGATACCGATTGGAAGAAGCAGGTATATCGCAATGCGCTGAGCCAGAACTACAGCGTGAATGTGCAGGGTGGCGATGATGTGGGCATGTACAACCTTTCTTTGGGATATACTGATGCCGCCAGTACAGCAAAAAAGAATGATTTCGGACGTATGAACGTGCGTTTCAATACGGATATCAATATTGTCAAAAATCTGGATGCGCTTTTCAATCTTTCGATAGCCAAGACCACCCAGAATCTTTTCGACGATGGCTTCGGAAGCAACCTGGCTTCTTCTGCCATCACCTCGCCCACGGTTCTGGGATTGATAAAGAGTCCGTTGCTCTATCCTTATCAGTACAATAATTACCTGGGTGGATTCAGCAATCTGCTGAGTCCTGCCGATGATCTTTTTTCTGGCATAGCCGGGAACACTTCATTGGCGAATCCTGTGGCTATTCTTGAGCAGGCTGAGGGTACTAACAAGAACTATCTGGAGAATACTTTCTTTCAGGCCAGTTTGCAGCCTGTTGTTACCCTGTCGGGGGATTGGAAACTGTCAGAGCTGTTCAGTTATTCGCTCAATCGCAATACGCAGCGATATACCCGCCCATCCACGGGCGTGCCATCGTTTGATGTATCAGAGTTAGGTAAGGTATATAACAAGTTTGCCACTGCGAGCTCTAAGGAGAATCATATCTACAGCAACACGGCTCTGTCATACAGCCATCTCTTTGGTGCCCATTCATTGGCAGGAAAGGTAGGATTCTCTTACAATGTATTCAATTATGATTCTGATGTGCTGAGCTCTGATTTCACGAGTGCCCAGGATGACAAGAATCCTCATATATCAGCCTCTGCCGACAATTACAACCAGCAGGATGGTGCCAACGAACAGTGGAAGCAGATGCAGTGGTATGGCAATGTGGATTACAGCTACAGGAACACCTACTATCTTTCGCTGGCATTGCTGGGTGAGGCAAACAGCCGTTTTGGCAGCCACTGCGACGGCTTGTCGCTGATGGGAGTAAAGTGGGCTTTGTTTCCCAGCGTGCAGCTTGGATGGGTGATGAGTGCAGAACCGTGGTTCCCCAAGACACCTGTGGTGAACTATCTGAAGCTCACAGCCGGTTATGACCTTAGCGGCAATGATGATATTTCCAACTATGCAGCCATGACGGTACACACCATGGTGAAGTTCAACCATGTGGCAAATGGTCTCCAGATGACCAACATCGGCAATGAGGACATCAAGTGGGAAACTACCCGCAAGTGGAATGTAGGTTTGCAGGCGCGAATGCTGCATAATCGCCTGGCTCTTTCGCTGGATTACTATGTTCATAAGACTGATGACCTGCTGACATTGAGCAATTTCCCTACTCCGGTTCTAGGCATCAACAAGTACTGGACCAATGGCGGCAAGTTAGAGAACAAGGGTTTTGAATTGTCGGTGAGTGGCATTCCGGTGGTTACCAGGGATTGGCGTCTTGAGGTGGGTGTTTCTGCCGGTCATTACAAGAATAAGCTGCTGTCTCTGGTTGATGGTGATTATACTACTTCCATTTATGGCGAAGATAACATACTTATCCGCGTAGGTAGTCCTCTGGGCTTATTCTATGGCTACAAGACCGAAGGCATCTTTACTTCAGATGCAGAGGCTAAGGCAGCCAACCTATACTTTGCAGATGATACCGGAGCGAAGCATTATTTCCAGGGTGGTGATGTTCACTTTGCCGATATTCATCAGGATGGAGTTATCGATGCGAAGGATAAGACGGTTATCGGCGACCCGAATCCTGATATCTATGGTAATTTCCACCTGTCTCTGGGCTGGAAGAATCTGAGCCTGAGTGCCGGCTTCAATTATTCGTTGGGTAACGACATCTACAATTACCAGCGTTCCATTCTCAATTCTGGTGCCACATTCTACAACCAGCAGGTGGCGGTAACCAACGCCTGGCAGGTGGATGGGCAGACAACCAGCATGCCTCGCATCGCCTATGGTGACCCCATGGGAAACAATCGCTTTTCCGACCGCTGGATAGAGGATGGCAGTTATCTGAGACTCAAGACGCTCCGCCTGTCTTATCGCATTCCGGTAAATACTTCCTGGCTCCAGGGACTTACCGTCTGGGCTGAGGCAGCCAATCTTTTCACGGTAACGAAATATACGGGTGCCGACCCAGAGGTGAGCTGCACTTCGGCAGTCTTGGGGCAAGGCATCGATGTAGGCAACATAGCTCAGGGAAAAGCTGTAAATTTTGGTTTAAAAATTAATTTATAAATGTATGAAAAAGTTTGTATATATGGCATTGGCATTTGCCATGCTGCTGTCTTCGTGCGAGGATATGATTAGCGTGGATTCCGACCGTGCACTCCATTTGCCCGAAATCAACCAGAAGTCGGATTCCCTGTTCTATGCATGGGGAATCATGCAGGCCATGCAGCAGGCGGCCGACATGTATGTGTTGCAGAATGAGATGCGTGGCGACCTGGTGAAAACCACCCCGGCATCTCATGTTGATCTGCGCAGCCTTGCCGATTATTCGGCAACTGCTGCAAACAGCTATGATTCTGTATATGTGTATTATAAGGTAATCAATAACTGCAATTATTATCTGGCACATCGTGATACCACATTGTATAATGGTTCTTATCACGTAACGCAACAGGAGTATGCAGCGGTGCTTGCCTTCCGTGCCTGGGCCTATCTGCAGGCTGCCAGAACTTATGGCAAGGTGCGCTTCTATACAGAGCCAAAGACTAACATTGGCTCTGCACTCAACGACCAGTCGCCCATGCTGGGCATGGCCGACATAGTTCGGAATCTGGCTCCGCAGCTGGAGCAATATACGGGTACCGCTGTTCCCAGCTATGCCAACATAGATGCTGGCCTTACCAATCAGGGAAAGCCTAAGACCATCATATCCAGTCAACTGTATATCCCCGTGGATGTAATACTTGGCGAGATGTATCTTGAAACAGGTGAATGGCAGAAGGCTGCAGAGCACTATGCCAAGTATCTGGTGGCTAACGACATGAACTCTTCTCTGGCTACAAGTAGATTTGCCTGTCAGGGTGACGTATATCGAAAACCGGCAGATTATGTTCGTCCTTCCGATTTGCTGCAGGATGAAGATGAAAGCAGCATGACCGGGGTAAACTGGAAAGATGTAGTGTATTCCAAAGACGAGATCATTACCTATATTCCTATGGCTGTAAACAGGTTGAACGGTAAAACCACACAGCTGCCGCGACTGTTCGGTTATAATTATTATGCCACAGCCGACCAGGCAGGCCAGGCATGGCTGGAGCCGCAGATAGAGCCTTCGGAGGAGTATAACAACCTGGCAGATTCCGCCCATTATTACTATTATAATAAGGTGTCAGGAAAATATGGTGAGACGCAGGCTGGCGATATGCGCCGCAATGCCCGCATGACCAGTCATACGGATGTTTCTGCCAATGAACAGATGTTTTATCCATCTCTTTATGTGGGCAGCAATGATATCATCTTGTACCGCAAGTCAACAGTATGGCTTCATCTGGCAGAAGCCTTAAACCGTATGGGCTATCCTGATGCTGCATTTATGATTCTTAAGGATGGCGTAAATGCCAGGGGTTTTGCTCCCGGCACTTTGGATGGCTACTCTTATTTAGGCCGAGAGGCCAAGGAGTTCCTCACCTCCCCATCCATGCGATTGGTGAATGCCGCCAAGACCATCAGCAGCAAGACGGGCAATGACACCATCGTCTATAGTTCCATGTTCAGCAATCCTAATTATGGCATTCATGCACATGGATGTGCCGATGAGCACGGACTGGCCTCTTCCAAGTCGCTATATACCTATGATAGGGTAATGGCACGCAAGCTGGCAGAACTGGCGGCTAAGTTCCAGATTCAGGCGGCTTCGGACGCATCTGGTGGCGAATACTCACTGAAGGATTCTATTAACGCCATGGAAGATATTCTCTGTGATGAGTATGCCATGGAATTTGCCTTCGAGGGTACACGTGCCGGCGATCTGTTGCGAATGGCCCGCCATAAAAACGAATCGGGTATCTACGGAGGCGGCTTCGGATCTCGATGGTTGGCCTACAAGTTCCGGAATCGTCAGTTGGCTAAGGATTTGGCAGATGAGTCTAGCTGGTACCTGCCTTTCGAATAAGTGAACACTCAGAATTTTAACATAAACAAAACTATATCAGATGAAACATCAAATATTATTGTCAGCAGCTGTTATGTGGGCTGCGATTCCTGCAGCCGTTCAGGCACAGCAGATGAACCTGCAGCCATCGGAACAGCGCAGTGCCTCTACTTTCCAGCTTGGTACCTCGGTGGCACCGGATGGAAGTTCGGTTACCTGCGATTCCAAAAGCCTGCTTCTCAATGGAACGCCGTGGCTTCCGGTGATGGGAGAGTTTCATTTCTCCAGAGTGCCACGCCAGGACTGGCATCGCGAACTGTTGAAAATGAAGGCTGGCGGAGTAAATGTGGTTGCTACTTATATCTTCTGGATTCACCATGAGGAAGAGGAGGGTATCTACGACTGGAGTGGGCAGCGCGATCTTCATGCCTTTGTGGAAGAATGCAAAAAGGTAGATTTGCCGGTAGTACTGCGTGTGGGACCTTTCTGTCATGGCGAGGTTCGAAATGGCGGTTTCCCCGACTGGGTTATCAAGAGCGGATGCAGAATGCGCTCAACCGACCAGGCTTACCTGAACAAGGTGGCCCACTGGTTTAACCAGATATTTGCCCAGGTTAATGGGCTGCAGTGGAAGGATGGCGGCCCTATCGTGGGCATCCAGGTAGAAAATGAATGCCGTGGACCTTGGCCTTACATGATGGCATTGAAGGGATTGCTCGACAAGACTGGTTTCGATGCTCCAATCTATACGCGCACGGGATGGCCTCAGATGCAGGGAAAGGTGACCTTTGGACAGTTATTGCCTCTTTATGGTGACTATGCCGACGGTTTTTGGGACCGCTCCCTGAAAGACATGCCTGGCGACTATCCGGGAGGATTCACATTCCGTGCCTCCCGACTCTCTACTGTAATAGCCAATGAGCAGTTGGGTGAGCAGAGCACTGCCATGTCAAAGTCTGATCTGGCATATCCTTATTTCACTTGCGAGTTGGGTGGTGGCATGATGACGAGCTATTCCCGCCGCATCAATATTTTCCCTCAGGATGCTCTTGCCCTGGCGGTATGCAAGGTGGGCAGCGGCAGCAATTTGCCGGGCTACTATATGTATCATGGTGGAACCAATCCCGACGGAAAGCACATGAGGCTCAATGAAGACCAGTCGAGCCTGCTGGTAAATTACAATGAGTTGCCGGTGAAGACCTACGATTTCCAGGCTCCTCTGGGCGAGATGGGACAACCTGGTGGCAGCTATGCGCCATTGCGTAGGTTTCATCAGCTGTTGGCAGATTTTGGAGATAAGATGAGCGGTATGGATGCACAGATTCCGGCCCAGAAGGATGGGCTGCGATGGAGTGTAAGGTCAGACGGCAAGTCGGGCTTCATCTTTGTCAACAACTATGAGCGATTGAAGAAGCTGGGCGATAAGCAGAATGTAAGCTTCTCGCTGACCAAGACCGACGGAAGCAAGGTGAAGTTTCCTAAGCTGAAGGTTCTTGACGGCGAATCGTTCGTGATGCCGTTTGGCCTGCAGGTGGGAGAGGCTGTTGTGGATTATGCCACAGCGCAGCCTTTCTGTATTCTTCGGGGCGAGAAACCTACTCTGGTGTTGTCTGCCATCAGGGGTATCAAGCCGGTGGTGAAGTTTGCCAAAGGGCAGAAGACAATCAGCGTGCGTATTCTTTCGGCAGAAGAATCATTGATGGCTCAGAAGATAGACTTGGGCAACCGTGATACACTCATCGTTTCGCCGGATATAGTTTATCGTGATGGTGAAAAGCTGATTCATGAGCAGTGGAAGGAAGGAGAGGCGATAGGCTTCTCGCTGGTCAAGGCGCAAGATGCCAAGCGTGAATTGAAAAATGGAGAAAGGGGAGTGCCGCTACAGCCTTCTGACCAGGACTTCGAGGCAGCCTCTGTATGGAAATTGACTATTCCTGAGAATATGAATGCAGATGGCTTATCACACCATGAAGATGCCTTTGTGCGTATCAGCTATGAGGGGGATGTGGCTCGTGTATATGCCGACGGCAAGCTGATAGAGGATAATTTCTGGAATGGCAAGCCTATGTATGTAAGATTGTCGGAACTTCGCGGGCACAAGGTGGAACTGCGCATCTTGCCTTTCCACAAGGATTATCCGGTTTATCTGCAGCCTGCCCAGCGGGAACTCCTGCAGAAGCGTGGAGGCAGTTTGCTGAAGGTGAATGATATCACGATAGTAAGAAGAATCACTGATGGTATTTAAATGCAATGGAAATGAAGAATTTAATTGGTAAAAGCATTTTTGCTTCTCTGCTGCTGGCTGCATCTTGCATGCCGGCAGCAGCAAAAGATGTTTATCTGTTCTCTTATTTTGTAGGGCAGTATGATGGCTTGCACCTGGCTTACAGCTATGATGGCAAGCAATGGACAGCCCTTAACGGCAACAAGTCGTTTTTAAGACCTGAGGTGGGCAAAGACCGGCTGATGCGCGATCCGAGCATCGTGCAGGGACCGGATGGCGTTTTCCACATGGTTTGGACTTCAAGCTGGTACGACCGCATCATAGGTTATGCCTCTTCCAGAGACCTGATTCACTGGAGTGAGCAGAAGGCAATACCCGTAATGATGGACGAACCCACTGCCGAGAACTGCTGGGCTCCCGAGCTGTTCTACGATGAACCTTCGCACACCTATTATATATTCTGGGCAACAACCATTCCTGGCCGTCATACTCCCGTGGCATCAACTGAGGAGGAAAAACGCTGGAATCACCGTATCTATTATACGACCACCCAAGACTTCCAGACCTTTTCGAAGACTGCGCTGTTCTTTAACCCCGATTTCAACGTCATAGATGCCGCAATAGTCAGGAATCCCAAGAAAAAGAAGCAGCTGATGATGGTAGTCAAGAACGAGAATTCCCTGCCTGCCGAGAAGAACCTGCGCGTTACTTTTTCCAGGAATATCAGAAAGGGTTTCTCTACCCATGCCTCCCCGTCTATCACGAGCAAGGATTTCTGGGTAGAAGGACCGGCACCTCTTTATGTGGGTGATTCTCTCTACGTCTATTACGACATGTATCAGAAAGGACGCTTTGGTGCAGTGATGAGTACCGACAACGGTAAGAACTGGAAGGATGTTTCCGACGAAATCCGTTTCCCTAGAGGTGCTCGCCATGGCACAGCCTTTAAGGTTGACGAGAAATATCTCAAGGCTCTTCTGGAGCATGAGCAGAAATAATTAGCATAGTTTGTGTAGTTGTGTTTGTGGCAAATCATGTTGTATATGACCTGTTTTATGGCATATGCAACAGATTTGCCCCTTTCATGAAACCAATTTTTAGCCAGTTGCAACAAATTAGATATATCTTTGCGGCTGGAAATAACAATTAACAATCTTAGATTATGAACAAGAAATCTATGCAAATCCGCAGCCGATGCCTTATGCTCTTAGCCGCATCGGCATTGCTCCTTCCTGCGCAGGCTCAGCGTAAGATGGACAAGTTAGATAGAGGGCTGGTAGCAGTGCCTGCCAATTCCAATGGTGGCACTGGCAAGGGAAACTTTGTGAGCTGGCGTATCTTCGGCGAAGAGTATTATGATGTAACATATAATCTTTATTGCGATGGCACCTGCATAGCCAGAGGTTTGCGTGTAAGCAACTTTTCGCATGCAGATGGAACTGCGGCAAGCCGCTATCAGGTGGCCGCCGTAGTAAAAGGTGTGGAACAGAAAAAAAGTTCTGAAGTAGCAAGATGGACAGATGGCTGCCTGGAGGTTCCGATGCAGCCGGCATCCGACCGTGACGGCATCGATGTATCTGACTCCTATGCTCTGAATGATGTATCTCTGGGTGATGTGAACGGAGATGGAGTGGCAGAATTGATAGTGAAGAGAAACTATACAGGAAACATTCTAGATGCTGCCAACAAGACCCGATTCAACCGCTATGAGTGTTATGATATGAAAGGTAAAAGATTGTGGTGGATAGATTTGGGACCGAACCTGATGGCGGGTCCTGATGAACAGTGGGATCTGATTAGTTTTGACTGGGATGAGGATGGAAAGGCTGAGTGCATCATGCGAGGTGCCGACAATATGATTATCCATACCTCTACCGGACGTGCCATCAAGATTGGTAACATGGATTACATTGCTCCGAGAACAGAATATACACGTGATGGAGCTGAGTATCTTCTGTACCTTAACGGAGAGACTGGTGAACCATATGGTTGGGACAAGTCGTCAGACGCATTCTCGCCGATGGTTTATCCTCTCCCTCGTTTCGAGAATGGAGAGACCGATTATGCTGCCGCATGGGGAGCTAATGATACGGGTCACAGATCTTGCAAGCATTACTTTGGTGCACCTTATCTGGACGGACGCCATCCCAGCATCTTCTTGGGCCGTGGCTGCTATACCCGCCACAAGATGTGTGCCCTGGATGTGAATCCAGAAAACCATCAGTTAACCCAGCGATGGCGCTGGAATGATCTGGGTGGTGCATGGTTTGGCAATGGATATCATAATTTTGCCATTGCCGATGTAGATATGGACGGAAGAGACGAAATCGTCTTTGGACAGATGGTGATAGATGATAACGGCAAGGGACTTTGTACCACAGGATTGGGACATGGTGATTCGCAGCATTGTGCTGATTTCGACCCTTACCGAAAGGGATTGGAACAGTTTGCCTGCAACGAAACCCATCCTGCCTGTACCTATTATAATGCTACTACTGGCAAGATTTATTATCGCTTGCAGACTTCTGGCGATGACGGACGTGCCCTTTGTGGCAATTTCACCAACGACTATCCTGGCTCGGTGGGCAGATCCACCCAGTCGGGCATCATCTCTTGTACCAAGGATAAGCCTACACCGCTTGTTGACGGTGGTATCCAGGATGGAATGTACTGGAGCCATCTTAACCAGCGCATTTACTGGGATGGTGACTTGCTCGACGAGGTGATGGATTCTCCAGGTGCCAGCGGTAAAAGTGCTGCTATCTATAAAGCTTTCGGTGGCAGAATTCTCACACTTGCCGGAGTTACCAACAATTCTTCCAAGAACAATCCTTCTGCCTTGGGTGATATTTTCGGCGATTGGCGTGAGGAACTTGTACTGCGAAAGTGGGACAACAAGAGCCTGCTCATCTACACAACAGCCATACCTACCGAACACCGTATTTATACGCTATGGCATGATCATCAATATCGCAATGCAATGGTATGGCAGTGCGTGGGGTATAACCAGACTCCTCACAAGAGCTATTTCCTGGGCGAGATGGAGGGCATTACCGTGGCTCCGCCTCCTTTGACTACCGTGGGACGTGTGGAGATTGCCAATGGAGGTACCATCGGAAATGCACATAAAGACAAGCATGTCTTGGTCTGCGAAACCAATGATACCCAAATCAATGTTTCTGGTCAGGCTGCTCCGGATATCGCTACATTCAATGTTCCATCATGGGTTCAGGGAAAGAACAGCGACGTGATTAATGGTGAAGCCGATTCCGACAAGAAATACTATGTATGCTATGTGAAGGGCGGCGCGTTCTCCGGACCGATGCGACTGGTAAAGCAGGGTGATGGTATTCTTAACTTGCCGGCTGTGGAGGAAAACTATACCGGACCTACTGATATTTGGGCTGGTACGCTCAACTTCGATGGAAAAATGTTGAACTCTCCTGTATGGCTCAACCGTTTTGCTGCCTTGAATTCCAATGGCGGACAGTTCCGCAGTATCAAGATGGACTATGCTTCCATACTCCGTCCGGGTGCTGAGGGTGCAGGAACCATCCAGACAGATTCGCTGAAGTTAGGGTTCGGCTCACGTGTCGTCTTCGATATATATAATAAGGTGGATGGTTCGGCTGAATGTGACAAGGTTTCTGCGAAATTATTGTCTATAGAGAACAGGCAGCAGGGCAATTGGGTTGACTATGGACCTGAGTATCTTACACCTGTAGTTCAGATAAATGCTCATGGTGAGATGGAAGAAGGAAAGTATCTCCTGTTTGATGGCTTGCAGAAGGTAGAGGGTAAGCTCTCCGACCTGGTGATAGAAGGTGTGGATAACACCTTCAAGGTGCAGCTTGAGCAGGAAGATGATAAAGTATATCTCGTTCTCAGCAAGATGCGTGCTGCTGCCGATGTCTTCTGGAATGGAAACGTGAGTGATAAATGGGAGTTGGGCGGAGAGAATAATTTTACTCTGACGCAGAATCCTGCTGATGATGCCGAATGCTTTGTAACGGGTGATGTGGTACGCTTCACTGATGCGGCTGCCAATACCCATGTTACACTGCAGGGTAAGCTGGAGGCAAACTCTGTAATTGTAAATTCTTCAAAGGATTATACATGGAGCGGCATGGGAAGTATTGTGGGAAAAACAAAATTCCTGAAAGCAGGAACCGGCAAGCTTGCCATCCGCACGGATAATACCTTTACCGGTGGTGTGCGTATCTCGGGAGGTACTGTGGTGGCACAGAATCTGAGCAATGCCAACCAGGCGTATGGCAGCTTGGGTGCCGTAACTTCCAATGCCGATGATTTCATCATTGAGAATGGTGCTACTCTCAATACTCTGCAGGCAACAACACAAGATTCGCCTATGATGATGATGGGTGAACTGGGTGGTGTCATCGACTGTGCCAGCAGCTTCCAGGTCAATCAGCCTATTCAGGGCACAGTGCTGACCAAGAAAGGTAACGGATGGATGGGAATGAATGTGAACAGCAAACTCTCCCGACTCATCGTGGATGGTGGTGGCATCCAGTGTCTGAATGCCAGTAGGGTGGCTGCCACCGTAGAGTTCCATAACGGAACCTATTCCGAGAATACAGGCAGCAATTTTACGATAGAGGTGCCAAAGGGCTATAGCGGAACCTGGAACACTGCCAACCGTTCTGTTTATTCCAACCGTATTCTGGGTGCAGGTACGCTTACCATCTATTGCGAAGAAGAAAAGGGTAACGGATACTTTGCAACCCGTACTCAGCTGGGCATCAACCTGAAAGATTTCGAAGGAACCATCAATGCCACCGGACGGGCTGATGATGCCGGAAAGGCATGGACCTTGAATTCATCCACAGGTATGCCTAAGGGTACTCTTTGTATCGAAGACGGCTTATGCGTGCTGAATACGGGCAAGACCTATGCCATTGGCAAGCTTGCCGGAAAGGGTATGCTTGGAGGATTGGCTAACTTTGGCGGTGGCGGCAGTTCCGGACGTAACATCTGGAAGGTAGGCAATGACGAAGACTGGACTTGGGGCGGCATCGTTACGCATGATGCTCAATTCGTGAAGACTGGTTTGGGTAAAGCCGTAATGTCGGGTGCCAGCAATACCACGGGTGCCGTTACCATCCAGGAAGGTGAAATCAATCTGAAGTCAGGTGCCCGCCTGGGTTCTGGTATCCTGACCCTTTATGATGGAACGGTGCTCTCGGGTATCACTTCTGCGTCGGTGCCTCTGGCTAATGCCAAGGTAAACCTGAAGGGTGGAGCTACCTTGCAGGTTGGCAATAGTGCCACGGCAGTGTTGGGTTCCATGTATTTTGGTGGAAAGGATGTTACATTTGAACCAAAGAGCATCCTGCGCTTAGGCATCAACGGAAAGGCTTCCGGTTCCCGTACCGGCGGTACATGTATTCAGAATATAGGAAATCTGGTGATGAATGGTACTGTCCAGCTCTATTATTCGGCAGCAGCTATCTCGAAATTCCAGGTAGGCGACTATATAGAACTTTGGAAGAATGTAGCGAAAGTGAGTGGAACTCCGCTTTTGGAAAATCCTGTCATTGATTCTGCCCGTGGACTTTACTGGGATACCAGAGATATTTCGCAAGGTATCTTGAGAGTTACCGACCAGGTTCCTACGGGAATTCTTCTACCTTTTGCTGAACAGAAAGCGGAATGTCGCTACTATGATAGCAAGGGTATTTCTCTTCCAGTGCCAAAGAAGGGTATTAACCTCATTAGGAAGAATGGTAAGACTAGTAAGATATGTGTAAAATAATTTATTAAACAACAAAAGTATGAAAAGAACAATTACAATTGCGACCATGTGCCTGAGTGTGTTCTCAGTCAGTGCACAGCGACTTTATGACTATTCGTCTAAGTTGGTGAACAACAGTTTTGAAGATTTTTCTGCCCAGGGTGGTAAGGAAGTCAAGGGATGTACCAATCCTCCTGCAGGATGGCAGATTTTCAAGGATGGTGTGGAGTGTACATCGGGTAGTGAGATTGGCGTGTCAGAGTGTCGTCCACACGCTGGAATCAATGAAAACCGTGATGGAAACAACGTCTTTACATTGTGGAACGCAACTATTCCGCAGTTTGAAATCTCGCAGAAACTGGTGGGTTTGCCAAAGGGTACCTACAAGGTTACGGCAAAGATGGTTTTTGCACATTCCTGGTTTGTGGATGCTGCCAATTATACCACCAAGCTGACGAGCCAGCGTATCTTTGCCAATCAGAACTCTCAGTATTATGGATCAGAGGGTGATTATAACGAGAACACGTTGGCTGCCGGTGAGATTGCTGCTTTCGCAGGAAATGTGGAGGCTGATGGCGATAACGATGCCTTCCAGAATATGGAAGTAACTACCATGGTAACGGATGGAGTACTTACCTTAGGTGCCCGTACCAATGGTATCTGCAAGGATGGTACTACGGGTGATGGTTCTGGAATAGGATGGATGAAGATAGACGATTTCCACTTGTATCTGGTTGTCAATTCCGTAGAGGATGCCATTGCTGCACTTCAGTCTGAAATCGCCTCTGCACAGGCCTTGGAAGGTAGTATCATTACTGGTGGAACCCGTGAGTTGCTGAATCAGGAAATTGCTAAGTCGCAGTCTATGCTGAATAGCAGCAGCGTTGATGATGTTCTCAATCAGCTTACTGCTTTGACCGTTGCTGAGAATGCAGTAAAGGCAAGTGTTCTCCTCTGCGAGCAGCTGGCTGCTGCCGGTGATGGAGTTTACGACTGGCTGGCAAATAATGACAAGTATGTTGAGACAGAAGCAGGAGCGAAATTGTTGGAAATTGCTGACAAGATCAGTACTGACAAGGAAGAGAATTTTTCTGACTATACTGATGAGTCTGCTAAGTCTCTCATTCAGCAGATTGCCGATCTGAAGGTTTTTGCCATGATTCAGGCCGACTGTGTGAATGGTGCCGAGATTACCCATTTCGGCAAGAACATGAGTTTCGAGGATCTGTCTGCCCAGGATGGCGTCAGCTCTACCCGCTGTGTCAATCCGCCTGCAGGCTGGAGCATCTATAAAGATGGTGTGCAGTGTGCTACAGGCAGTGATATCGCTATGGGTAGTTGTTCAATTTCCGCAAATACGCAGGAAGGCGTAGATGGTGGTTTTGCTTTCTCTATCTGGAATCCTACCATTCCGCAGTTTGAAATCTCGCAGAAGATAACCAATCTTCCAAACGGCACCTATAAGGTAACGGCAAAGATGATGTATAGTCACTCTTGGTTTGCCAATGCAGACCAATATACCACCAAGACCACAAGCCAGCGTATTTTTGCCAACAATCATGTGCAGTATTTTGCTTCTGCTTCTGATTACAACGAAAATACACTTGTGCAGGGAGAAGAGGCAAGCTTTGCCAACAACACAGAGGCTGATGGCGACCAGGATGCATTCCAGAACCTGGAAGTTACTACCACCGTAACCGACCATACCCTGACCTTCGGTGCCCGCACCAACGGTATCTGTTCTGATGGCTCTACTGGCGACGGTTCAGGAATGGGCTGGATGAAGCTTGACGATTTCCATATTTATGCGATAGATGTGGAAGATGCTTCAACAGGCATCACCGATGTGAAGAATGATGCTGAAAATGCAGATGCAACCATTCGATACTACGACTTGAATGGTATGCAACATCAGCAGTTGAAGCGTGGTGTGAACATTGTAAAGAAGGGTAATCAGGTGATTAAGGTTATCAGATAACGGTTCATTGCTTTGTTTTGTTGCACCTTTGGTGTAAATCCGTTGCTTAAATACGAGGTATTTCTGTTGCATGATAGGCGATATGAGATTTTTTTCGTATTTTTGCAGCGGATTTTTTAATATAACATCATGAACATGAAACGAATTATTACTCTGATTTTCGTGCAACTGGTTTGGGCTTCCCTGGCAGTTGCTGCCCTAGAAGCAGTTCCTGTGAATCTGAATATTTCTCATGGATTGCTCAGCAACCGATGTTGGCAGGTGTCTCGTCTGGATGATCGTACCATGCTGATAGGTTATCCCAATGTGTTTGCTGTCTATGACGGGGCGAGAAGTCATCCCTGCCCATTCAATCCAAGGGAAAGTCTGAGTATTGACGGCCATGAGACCAATAGTTTTTCTGATTCATATGGTAGATTGTGGATCAAGAAATACAAGATGGCCTACGTCTATGACCAGCATGCCCGCAGGTTCTTGCACAGAGAAGAGATGCAACGGCTTTTGCCTGTAGTGAATTTGTGCGATTTCTTTCTTGATTCCGATCATAGCATGGTGGTATATACCAAGAACGGATCCCTGGGATTTTATGATTTCAGGCATGCCGTGAGATGGGTTTACAAGACCAAGGTTCCTCCTGTTGGGGCAACGTCAATTGGTGGAAAACGGCTCGTGTTCCTGGCTGATGCTTCTGTTCTTATATTCGAAGGTGACGGTTTCGTGAGGAAGGATGAAACCCATAAAAGGCAAAGCTTGCCTTACTCTTCCATAGTTTGCCATGCCTTGGATAAGCAGAATCTGCTGATAGCGTCTTCGCAGGTGGGCTTATTTATATATAATGTACAGACTGACAAATTTGTCATGGCTGATGCTGATGCTTCAAGTTTCGTAAAAATACTGGCAGATGATTCCGGGCAGATTATCGTAGTCTCTACAGCTGGTGTGAAAATTTATAATCGCTTCATCCAGCTGACGCATCATACATCGGATATCTTTCTGGATCGTCAAATCAGCGATGCTACTCTCGACTGGCAGGGAGGCTTGTGGCTTGCCACCTATCTGAATGGTATTTATTATTACAATCCTTCGCACACGAAGGCTAAAGTTGTAAAAATGAAGGATAATCATCAGATAGTGTCTCTATGCAGATTGGATAACCGCTATCTGCTATATAGTACGCAGCATGCGATATATCGGTTTGATGTAAAAACTGCAACTTCCAGCCTGTTTGGCCCGCAACCAGCTCCTATGGAGACTCTGACAAGTGTGCGTGCTGACCAGGAGGGGCATATTTGGATTTCCGGATATGGAGGTGTGTATGAAACTGGCGCAGATAGACCTCTGAAGCAAGCTAAATTAGGACATTCTTATTTTGCCATTCCTTGGCGTAACCGGATTTATACTACAGGAGGTTCTCATGGAGACTTTGGATATATCGACCGGCATGACATGAAATTCATGCCTTTGGCAATACCCAAAAACCTGCAGCCGGTACCGATGGTTCTGTTTAGAGCCGCTTTGGATTCCGTTCATCAGCGTTTCATTGTTTCAAATGAAATGGGCTATATGTTCAGCTATGATATCCGCAAAAAGCAGTGGAGCCGTTTTCCTAAGGATAACGAGTTCTTCAAAAGGATGAATACGGGGGCTAATGCTATTCATTGTGATGCTGAGGGCAATGTCTGGGTGGCATCGAGCAATGGACTCTATGTAGAGTGGAACCATGGAAAAATGGAATGTTTTACCAAATCTCAGGGACTGCCTGACAATATGATTCGAGGCATCGTGTCGGTAAAGCCTGGTCAATGGTGGATTATGACGGCAACGGGATTGGTTTGTGCGGAGAGAACAAATAAGGGGAATCTGATGTTCTTTAATTACGATGTAAGGCAAGAGGCTGATGGCGAGGAAACTGTTGATGAATGCCTGGTGGCTCTTGACGGTTCTGTATGGCTGGCTACGGCTAGCAAGCTCATCAGTGTGAGTACGTTCTGCCGTAAAAAGGTGGAGGGGAGGAATTTGCACCCCATACTGACGAATATTGAAATCAACGGTGTTGAATATCCGTTGTCTGAATTGTATGCCAAAGGAAATAAACTACACCTGGCTTACAACCAGAATTTCTTTTCACTGTCTGTTTCTGCATGTAATTACATAGCCCGTGAACAGACTTCTTACCGTTACCGCTTGGCTGGCGTGGATGCAGAGTGGCATGAAGCAGCTCCGCAAAACGGGGTTCTAGACATAGCTTATACCAATGTAGATGATGGTAAGTATCAGTTTCAGGTAGAGGTAATGGACGAGAAGGGGGAATGGGGGAATCCCTTGAACCTGACCATACGCATAACGCCTCCGTGGTGGAGAACCTGGTGGGCTTATTCCCTATATGTAATCTTGCTAGTTGTTTTATGTATTTTGGGGTATAAATTATGGCATCATCGTCGTGCTCTGCTGCAGAAGCTAAAGGAGCACCATAACAAGATGTTGATACAGGCGGTAAAGGTGAAGCCTGAGGATTTGCAGATAACTCCACAGGATGAACTTTTCTTGCAAAAGGCTGTGAAGCTGGTGGAGAAAAACATGGCTGATTCAAGTTACAATGTAGATAAATTGAGTGACGATCTGGCCATCAATCGCAGTCATTTCTATCGAAAACTTCATGAGCTGACAGACCAGTCGCCTACGTTGTTCATCCGGACCATTCGTCTCCGAAGGGCTGCTCAGCTGTTGAAAGAGAGTGGGTTGTCGGTGAGCGAAGTAGCTTATCAGTGTGGATTCAACAGTTTGTCTTCTTTTCGCAAGTATTTTAAGGATCTGTATGGAGAGATTCCGAGTGACTATAAAAAGAATTTAAATTGATTTTATTGATTCGTAAATATCATAGATGGTTAATTCGTAAATATCATAGATATATGAGACAGAATAAATGGAAATTTCTGATGTTTTTCATTCTGCTGTTATTGGATAGCAACCTGCTGCTTGCCGGTGGAGTAACCCCGTCGGGCAAGAACCAGCAGAAGCAGAAAGTGGTAAAAAACAAGAAAGAGCAGGTAGATGGGGGCATTTTCCAGGCTCCCCTATATGGTAAGACAATCAATGTGATAGGTGATAGTTATGTAAAGAATCACCGTCGGCCTTACGAGGAAGCCTGGCATTATCTTGTTGCCGGGAAGTATAAGATGAACTATCGTAATTATGGTAGAAATGGCCGATGTCTGGTTTTCGACAGAACTTCAGAGAAATGGGGCAAGCCGATGTTGGAATATTACAGAGAGATGAATGATACGGCAGACTATGTATTGGTGATAGGAGGGCATAATGATGCCGATTTTATTGCTCGCGGCAAGGGTACACTCTTGCAGTTTGAGGTTGGTTTGGATAGTCTTTGCCGTGGATTGATAGCCAAGTATCCTTCGGCAAAGTTGGCATTCGTTACTCCATGGCGTGTACCAGGTCAAGCCTTCGAAGCGGTAACTTCTGTCATCAAGAAGGTATGCGGCAATTATTCTATTCCTGTATTTGATGCTTCCAGCAGTTCTGGCATTTATGTCTGGGATGAGACGTTTCGCAAGCTTTATTTTCAGGGTCCGAATGATATGGCACACCTGAATGCCAAGGGACATCAGTTGTTCTTTCGCAAGGGAGAAACATTCCTGTTGGGATTGTAAATAACAAACTTGTCTTTTTTTTGTTTTTTTGAGGAAAATGTGGGAGAAAATGGAAGCTTTATCCCATGATGGCATCCATTTTTATATCCGTTTCCTCCGTTGGAATTTTATCTATCAGCTGGAAAGGAAAGCAGATTCCTATCTTGTATACCTGGGGAATCTTCTGAAGGAATCTGTCGTAATATCCCTTGCCTCTACCCAGACGGTTGCGCTTCGCGTCGAATGCCATGCCGGGGATGATGGCGAGATCTATCTCGTGGTACCTCTCTTCGGGGAATAGGCTTCCGATGGGTTCCATGATATGGAAGGCTCCTTCCTTCAGGTCGTGCTTTCCTGTATATTCCCTAATCACCATGTTCTCTCCATCTATCACCTCGGGCAGGAGAATCTTCTTGCCTTGTTCTAAAAGCTGGTCGATGTAGACATGGGTGTTTACCTCGTCGGGCAGGGAATAGTACATCAATATCGTTTCTGCTCTTTGCAGATGTTCATTCCCGTTGAGTCGGGATAAAACAGAAAGCGACAGTTCCTCAAGTTGACTTGAGGAATACTGTCGCTTTTCGTTTCTTATGAATTGTCTTAATTCTTTCTTATCCATTATTTCTGCTTTTTTGCAATGGGCTTTTTAGCCTTTGGCTTGGCTGCAGGCACTGGCTTTTTGGGGAATGCCTCGTGCTTCTCGAACACTTCCAGGGTCTTCATGATCACAGGGTCGTCCTGGTTGATGTATTGGGTCCATGCCTGTTCATCCAGCATGTTGTAGATGATTCGGCTGTTGAGGACTCTATCCAGAAGCTTGTGCGACTTTCTGATGAGCAGGTTTCTGCGCTTCAAACCACGCGTGTCGGCATAGTTAGCAAATTGCTCTACCATGTTCTGACTGTCAAGATAGTCGGCAAGCTGCATCATCTCCTTGAAGTTGTTCAGCTTCGGACGGTTATCGTCGGTATAGGTGAACGCAAACTGAAGGATGAGACCGCTCATGCTCGCCTCCTTGAAGTAGGAAGTCATACCGAGTGTATCCTCCGGTACGAAGATATCTGGAGTGATTCCACCGCCACCATAAACCACACGACCGATGCCTGTATGATAAGCCGGACCGGTATGCTTGATGCTATCCTGCGAGAAGAACTCGCCGTGCTGATAGCGGGTCAGCAGGTCTTGCTCGTAATCCTTGTCATCACCCAGGGTGTAAGGCTTCTGGATGCATCTGCCCGATGGAGTATAGTAGCGGGCGATGGTGAGACGGATGAGGCTGTGGTCAGGGAACTCAATCTGCTGCTGAACCAGACCCTTACCGAACGAACGGCGACCGATGATGGTAGCACGGTCGTTGTCCTGCATGGCACCGGCGAAGATTTCAGCAGAAGATGCAGAACCCTCGTTGATGAGAACCACCAGTGGTATTTTCTGATAAGCACCCTTGCCGTCGCTCGGATATTCCTGGCGAGGCGACTTTCTGCCTTCGGTATAGAGAATCAGCTTCTTGGCTGGCAGGAACTCGTTTGCCATGTTGACAGCGGCAGTAAGATAACCGCCTGAGTTGTCGCGCAGGTCGATACAGAGATTGGAGAATCCCTGCTGCGAGAGCTTTGCCAGGGCGATGAGCATCTCAGGATAGGTGTTCTCGCCGAAGTTCTTGATGCGGATATAGCCCGTCTTGTCATCGAGCATATAGGCAGCTGTTACACTCTTGGTAGGAATTTCGCCACGGGTCACGGTGAAGGTCTGCACCTTCTTGCTTCCATAGCGAACCACGCCAATCTTCACTTTCGTATCCTTCGGACCCTTCAGTCGGTGCATGGCTTCCTGGTTGGTAACAATCTTGCCCACGAATGGCTTGCCATCCACGGCTACAATCTTGTCGCCAGCCAGAAGTCCTGCTTTCTCGGCAGGTCCGTTCTGGATTACATTCTGCACATGGATGGTGTCTTGGCGGATGACGAACTCGATGCCCACTCCCGAGAAGGAGCCTTTGAGGTCGTCGTTAGCCTGAGCCGCATCCTTTGCACTGATATAGACGGAATGAGGGTCCAGCTCAGCAAGAATCTGAGGTATCGCCTTATCCACCAAGGAATCAATGTTCACGGCATCCACATACTGGTCGTCGATGAGGTGGAGCAGGTTGTTGAGTCGGTTGCTGCCACTATTGATGACGTTAAGTCGGTTGCCGGCGAAATGATTCGAAAAGAATGTACCGATGATGATGCCAATCACTACGCAGAGCGCCATGATGAAGGGCATGAATCGGTTGCTCTTATTCTTATTCATGTTCATAACTTACTAACTTTTAATATACTAACGTTTCTTTCTCTCTTATTTTTCGGAAGATGAATCCGACTTATCGGAGGAGTCTCCCATTTCATCCGGGTTCATGTATTCCACTTTTACTCCTGCTCTTTTGAGCAGGTCTATGCCGTCTGTGAGTCGGTACTTTTCGGCATAGACCACTCGCTTGATGCCCGACTGGATAATCAGCTTGGAGCATTCAATGCAAGGAGAGGCTGTGACATAGAGCGTACTTCCCTGACTGTTGTTGCTGCTGCGGGCCAGTTTGGTGATGGCATTGGCCTCGGCATGGAGAACGTATGGCTTGGTTACGTTGTTGTCCTCGCATACATTCTCGAATCCGCTGGGTGTACCATTATAGCCATCGCTGATAATCATCTTGTCTTTCACTACCAGTGCTCCCACCTGTCGGCGCTTGCAGTAGCTGTTTTCTGCCCAGATGCGTGCCATGCGGAGGTATCGCAGGTCAAGCTTCTGCTGTTTGGAAAGTTCGTTTGCCATCACTTTTTATAATTTACAATTAATAATTTATAATTTACAATTGATAGTTTATAATTAACTCTTCTTGATTTCGTTGCGTTCGAGCAGGGCGTCGATGGTTGGCTCCTGTCCGCGGAATCGCTTGTAGAGTGTCATCGGATGCTCGGTTCCACCCTTCGAGAGGATGTTGTCGCGGAAACTCTGGGCGGTTGCCTGGTCAAAGATACCATTCTTCTTGAATACGCTGAAGGCATCGGCATCGAGCACCTCTGCCCACTTGTAGCTGTAGTAGCCAGCTGCATATCCTCCTGCCATGATGTGGGAGAACTGTACGGTCATACAGGTATCCTGCTTCTGTGGCAGAACCATCGCCTTCTCCCATGCCTTCTTCTCGAATGGGATGATATCGGCGGTGAATTCATCTTTCTTGGTGTAGTATGCCATGTCGAGCAATCCGAAACTTACCTGGCGAAGGCAGGCATAGGCTGCCATGAAGTTGCGGCTCTTCACGATGCGCTCGATGAGCTCGTCAGGCAATGGCTCGCCTGTCTCGTGATGGAAGGCGAAGGTGCGGAGGAAGTCTTTCTCTATCGCATAGTTCTCCATAAACTGGGATGGCAATTCTACGAAATCCCACCATACGTTGGTGCCGGAGAGACTCTCGAAACGGGTGTTGGCAAACATGCCGTGAAGGCTATGGCCAAACTCGTGGAGGAAGGTCTCTACCTCGCCCAGGGTGAGAAGGGCTGGCTTCTCGGCTGTTGGCTTGGTGAAGTTCATTACCACGCTCACGTGTGGACGAACGTTAACGCCCTTATGGTCAATCCATTGTCCTTGGAACTCTGTCATCCAGGCACCGCCCTGCTTGCCCTTGCGAGGGAAGAAGTCGGCGTAGAATACGGCGAGATAGCTGCCGTCTTTGTCGAATACTTCGTATGCCTTTACGTCTGGATGATATACCGGAATATCCTTGTTCTCCTTGAAGGTGATGCCGTAGAGCTTGTTGGCAAGACCGAACACGCCGGCTATCACCTTGTCGAGCTGGAAGTATGGGCGGAGCATCTCTGCATCCAGGTTATACTTCTCCATCTGCAACTTGTGAGAATAGAATCCGAAATCCCATGGCTCCATCTCGAAGTCATCACCTTCCAGTTTCTTTGCAAGTGCCTTCACCTCTTCTGTCTCCTCGATAGCTGTTGGCTTGTAGGCATCGATGAGGTCGTTCAGGAGTTTATACACATTCTCCGTGTTGCTTGCCATGCGGTGGCGGAGCACGTAGTCAGCATAGGTCTCGAAGCCCAGGAGCTGAGCCAGTTCGCGGCGCAGATTCACCAGCTTCTTGCAGATTTCCAGGTTGTTCTGCTCATTGTCGTGGGTGCAGACTGTGTTACGAGCCATGTACATCTGCTTGCGCAGTTCGCGCTGGGTAGAGTAGGTCATGAATGGAGAATAGCTAGGATAGTCGAGTGTGAAAATCCAGCCTTCCTCATTCTTTTCCTTGGCTGTATGTTCAGCGGCAGCGATGGCTGTTTCTGGCAGACCTTCGAGCTGTGCCTTATCTGTGATGTGGAGGGTGAACGCCTTGTTTTCCTTCAGCAGGTTCTGCGAGAACTGCAGGGTGAGCATGCTGGCATCCTCGGTGAGCTTGCGCAGTTTCTCCTTTCCTTCCTCGTCGAGGAGGGCACCGCTGCGTACGAATCCGTCGTAGCTGGTTTCGAGCAGCATCTTCTCTTCTGCATTCAGTTCACGGTTAGGATGGTCGTGAACAAACTTGATGCGCTCGAAGAGTTTCTTGTTCAATGTGATGTCGTTGGCATGCTTGGTGAGGATAGGGCTCATCTTCTGTGCCAGTTCCTCCATCTCGTCGCAGGTCTCTGCACTCATCATGCAAGAAAATACGTTAGATACTCTGCTCAGCAGATCGTAATAATGTTCGCCCTTATCTGTATCAACACGGGCAATTGTGTTTTCGAAGGTTGGCTCTGCCGGGTCGTTGACAATCTTGTCCGTTGCCTCGTCGTCGCGGCGGATACCTTCCATGAAAGCCTCCTCATAGTCGCCGAGCTGAATGCGGTCGAATGGGGCTGTATCGTGTGGGGTGCCGTATGGCAGGAAGAAAGGATTCTCTCTCTTCTTAATTTCTTTCTCGTTTATGGTTGTATCTTGCATTTTATTACTTTGATCTTGTTACTTGTTACTTTGAACTTTGAGCAATGAGATTTTCCAATGATGGGATGACGATGATGCCTCTGTAGAGTTGGATGAGTCCTTTTTCTTCCATCTCGTTGAGCGCATTCGATACATAGATTCGCTTCACGTTCATCTCTTCGGCGAGTCTGGTCATCTTGATATGGAAGGTCTTTTCGCCGGCTGGTCGGAGACAGTGGCTTTCGAAGAAGCGGATGATGCGTTCTTCCAATGTCTTGGGAGGTACTCTGAAGAGTCGACGCTCGCTCTTTTGTGTCTGCGTGGTGAGGATGTTGAGCTGGTTGATGCGGAATATCTCGTAGTTATCGGATAGCTTCATCAATTCCTTTCTGCTGAAACTCATGATGTTGCAGTCGTCACCGGCAATATAGGTATGTGTATAGTGCTGGTTGAATCCGAAGAAACGTTCCACCTGAAGCACTTCTGGTGCCTTGATGGTCTCCTCTATCTGATAACCATGGTCGTCAGCCTTTGTAATGACTTTGATTTCACCCTTAATCAGGAAAATTATGTGCAGACAGGGTTCGCCTTCCTGGGCGATGACATGACCTTTTTTCAACTTTTGAAAGTAGAACTTGGTCGTGCCTGCAATCTCAAGAAGGTCGCAACGGGTCATTCCCAGGAATAGGGGAAGTCCCAAAAGACTGTCGTATAATCTCTTTTCCGGCATATTCTTACTTTGAACTTTGAGGTTCTAATATTTTCTTCAGGGATGGCGAATACCAGATTCTGTTATTGCCTTTGTGGTCTGCATAAATCAGATAAGCGCAGATTTCCGGATGCTTCTCCAGCACCTTTTTGGCTCCATCCAATCCCATTACCATGAAAGAAGTGGCATAGGCATCGGCTGTGGCACAGTCTTTGGCAAGAACTGTGGCCGAGAGGATGTTATGCTGCACGGGATAACCCGTCTTCGGGTCGATGGTGTGCGCATATTTCTTGCCATTCTTATAGTAGAAGTTGCGATAGTTGCCGCTGGTAGCCATGGCGATGTCGCTCACGTTGACCACATCCTGCAGTTCCTGGCTGGTATTGAGCGAGTCATCGGTTGGCTTGTTGATGCCGATGCGCCAAGGCACCTGCTTCTCGCTGTTGCCGCTCACCACGATTTCGCCTCCAATCTCCACCATGAAGTTCTGGATGCCTTTCTTCTTCAGGAATCTTGCCACCACGTCGGTGCCGTAACCTTTGGCAATGGCAGAGCAGTCGAGCATGGTCTTAGGATTCTCCTTGCTCACGAAGCCATCCTTCAGGGCTATCTTGTGGAAGCCTACGATGGCACGAAGACTGTCGATGGTCTGCCTGGTGGGTGGATTGCCTGTCTTGAATCCGAATCCCCAGGCGTTGACCATTGGGGCTACGGTGATGTCGAAGGCTCCGTTGGTCTCGCCCGAAATCTTTTCGGCAAGCTGGAACACTTCCGTGAACATCTCGTCAACCTTCACCTTCTCGTTGCGGTTGACGCGGGAGATGATGGAGGTCTTGTTGAAGGGTGAAAGAGAGTTATCCACCTTCTGCAACTCTGCCTCAATCTCCTTCTGATAATCGGTGTCGCTCTGGTACGTGATGTGATAGATGGTGCCGAACACCATGCCCTCATCCTTTTGATAAGGGGTGTTGTGCTGCTGGCGTATCACGTAGATGCTGCCCAATATCAGAATCAGCAGAAAGGGTATCTGCCATATCAGTTTCTTATTCTTCATTTCTTTCTCTATCTTTCTCTATATAATAAGGTGACTTAATATAATAAGGTTACTTATATATAAAAGGTGACTTATATCTCCAGGGTAACGTTGAAGGTGCCGCCGAGTCGGGTTCCTCCCTGCTTGCCGAAGCCTGGCACATAGTAACTGTTGCCGATGTCGCCCTTCTTCTGGGTCAGCTTGCGCTTGTAGCGGAAACTCCAGCCCATACGTACGGGACCCCATATCTTGGCATCTACTCCGAACACGCCTTCCAGCCATTGGAAGTTGGCTGATACATCTTCTGCGCCATAAGGGGCTTCGCCGCCCCATACGGGATCGTTTACCGGTGGCGCACTCACATCATATTTGAAAGATGTGAAGCCATATCGGAATCCGCCGAAGAGACGGTAGTCATCGTGCTTGTTCTTGAGCAGGTTCCAATCCACACCGATGCGGAAGTATGGGGCATTGGTCTTGTAATTAATCTTGGTACTTTCGTCACTGGCATCTGCCTTGCCGTAACCCAATTCGAAGATAGGGTAGTACTTATCCTTCAGGTTGATGCGCAGCGATGCCTCATACTGACCGTAGTCGCTTACCATCAACTGCACCGGACCGATGATATCTACGCCTACTGCCATGCCGCGGAATAGAGGGATGGTGTCTTCGGTTACAGCATCCATCTTCTTCTGCTGATTCTGGGCATGGGCAGAAACCCCACCCGTAAGCAGCAGGAGTGTCACTGCCGAGAGAACCTTAGTGGCGGTTGCCGAAATAGATATAGAAATGCGCTTTAGATGCATCATAATTTACCTCTTTTTTGTTGATGACTATCGAGTCGATGAAATGGCGCGTGGTCTGCACACCGGTGATGGTGTGGAAGAACGACGGACTGCAATCCACCGATTCGAAATGCGAAAAGTTTTCCTTCTTCACGGTCACGGTATCTTTCCATACCTTGTGGTCGCGGTTTCTGATTTCGAAGTAGAACACGTCCTCGGGCTGCTGGTAGCTCATGGGCAGGATGAAACTGTCTACGTTCACATCCCTGTTGATGAGCACGCTGTCGTGACCTTCGGTCTTGGTGGTTGAGATGGTCATGGTGTCGGCGAGTGTGGTGACGTTGCCCATCAGCTTATATTTCGTATAAGTGGTGTTGTTGAGCGGGCAGTCGATGGATGAGCATCCAGCCACAATCATCATCGCCATCATGACGAGAACCATTGGTATTATTTTCCGCATCTTATTTCCTTTTCTATTTGATAATCGTTACGGTTTGGATTCTGACGGCTGATCAGGTCGCCCAGGAATCCGGCAAGGAAGAACTGGCTACCCAGTACCATAGCGATGAGCGCAATGTAGAAGTATGGGGAGTCGGTGATGAGATGACCATATACGCCATGGTAGAGGTCGATGCTCTTGTCGATGCCCAAGCCGATGAGTGAGAGGAAGCCGATGAAGAACACGAGACTGCCCAGGAATCCGAATACATGCATTGGCTTCTTGCCGAAGTTGCTGAGGAACCAGAGGGTCATCAGGTCGAGATAGCCGTTAACGAAGCGGTTCCAGCCCATGAACTTGGAGGTACCGAACTTGCGTGCCTGGTGGTGTACCGGCTTTTCGCCAATCTTGGCGAAGCCTGCGTTCTTGGCAAGATAAGGAATGTAGCGGTGCATTTCGCCATAAACCTCGATGTTCTTCACCACGTCGCGGCGATAGGCCTTCAGTCCGCAGTTGAAGTCGTGCAGGTTGTGGATGCCGCTCACCTTGCGTGCCGTGGCATTGAAGAGCTTGGTAGGGATGGTCTTGCTCAGCGGGTCACCCTGCTTGCGGTTCTGTTTGTAGCCGGAAACCAGGTCGTAACCTTCCTTGGTAATCATCTGGTAGAGTCCCGGAATTTCATCCGGTGAATCCTGCAGGTCGGCATCCATGGTGATGACCACGTCACCCTGTGCCTCCTTGAATCCGCAGTAGAGTGCCGGGCTCTTGCCGTAGTTTCTGCGGAACTTGATGCCCTTCACCTGCTCGTTCTTCTCGGCAAGTTCTTCTATAACGTCCCATGAACGGTCGGTAGAACCGTCGTTCACGAAGATAACCTCGTATGTGAAATCGTTGGCGTTCATCACTCGCTTGATCCAGGCGAAGAGTTCTGGCAACGATTCTTCCTCGTTGAAAAGAGGAACGATAACTGAAATATCCATTTTCTTATATTGATGTTATTGATATTTTCTGAATAATGTTATTGCTATTGTTATTGCTGTTTCACTGTCTTCAGCTTCTTTGCCATGAGGCCTGCGATGATAGGGCTCAGTACGGCTCCTGTCACCAGGTCGGTGATCATGAACATGGATGCCCAGGCAATTGGCTTCATCATCGAGATGGCATCGAGGAGCATCTTTGATTCCTCTGCCGTCAACTGGTAGACCTGTGCCAATGTCTGATAGTTTTCTTGAAGCTGGCTCATGAACATGCCGGTATCCATGAAGCGGAACCACAGGTATTGCGTGATGGTGAGCAAGAGAGTGGCATAGAAGAAAGTCTGGATGCAATAGTACAATCCGTGGCGGAAGGAGATGTGTCCGCCTCTCACCTGGTCGCGGAAAATCCTCAATCGCTTGGCAACGATGAAAGGGGTGGCAACGATGAGCAGGTTGGAAAGCAAGCCCAGAATGTGGTATTTCGGATCTACCGCCAGCATGGTGCAAACGAAACTGATGACCCATACGGTGCCGAGGATGGTGCCGTCTTGACGGGCGAAAGCTTTGGTCTGCTTAATCTTGCCAGTGTCGATGACGTAGAACTTCGTCGTCTGCTCCTGTCCGTTCATCTTCTTTTCTTCTTGGTTCTCTTTATTGTCTGTATTCATATTTTTATTTGTATTTTCTACTAATCTAATATTCAATTTGCAAAAATACAACTTTTTTATTATATAAGGTGTAAAGGGGGAGAATATTTATATATAATTAAAGATAGAACGCCCTGAATTTCAGAAAAATTTTTGTTTGTTATGCCTTGGAGTGGGATTCTGCCCCTTGCAGGAAGATTCAACGCCATGCTGTAACGAGGATGTAAAGGGATGAAAAACAAAAAAGGAACCTTCTAAAAGAAGATTCCTTTTTGAGCCTCTTGTCGGATTCGAA
>ERZ1026870.15-NODE-15-length-87906-cov-131.676259_pt1 | contig 87906 bp, 102 predicted proteins | sample MGYA00380165_ERZ1026870 | MGnify/ENA primary metagenome ERZ1026870 (study PRJEB33269, sample SAMEA4719801) | human gut metagenome | biome: human-associated habitat; feature: organic feature; material: feces | place: Cameroon | collected 2013-10 ...
TATTTGCGTTGTGGCTGCATCAAATCAGCCCAAAGGGTAAATGATACCTATCAGCCCTATATATATACATATATATGTTATACACGTTATGGCGAATCACAGAAATTAGAAATTTTAAAAATATACGAGTTATGGTAAAGATCATTTTTCACCCAATCGGCAAAACGCTAAAGGGGAAGGATCACGCGAAAAGCGTAAAAGCGAGTTATGGGATGTAGGGCGACCCACGTTATAGCATCCCTGAAAAATCACGGATTTTGCGATAATTAAAGCATTATCTTTCTTAATTAAAGAAAAAACAAAAGAAAATTAAAGTTTTAACAAAAAATATTTGGTAGATTAAAATAAAAGTTGTAACTTTGCACCAACAAAATAAAGCGGTTACTTTAACCGCGCATTATAGAACATATAAAAAATTAAAGATTATGGCAAACGAAAAAAATCACATTATCCTCACCACGAAGGGAGGGCGAGAGTTTGCAGTTTCAAGTAACTGCGAATCAGGAAAGTTAGAAGAGTGCGCACAGCAGTGGCGCGAAAAACTCAATGCGAAGTACGAGGGCACGGAGTATGAAGTAGTCAGCCATCGACTTGCGAGCGAAGAGGAGGTAAAAGGTTTTGACCCGATAAGCGAGGATCTTGCTTAGTAGTGTAACGATTGGCACGGGTAAAATCGGGCGGAAGGCGCTTTTATAGCGCATCTGGAAAATTACAGATTTCCGCAAACAAAAAAGCGTCTTCCGCTTTTTATAGCAAATTATTATATTATAAATACTTAAAATATCAAGATTATGACAACAGAAACAACAAGAAATGAGAGTGTAAAGGTACAGGTAATTGACGTTGATGAGCTTCTCAGCGAGCTACAGAAAAGTTCAACCACGATTACCGGAGTATTTCAGAACGCATTCCATTATGCGGCTTTTTGCGAAGCTAACTTCAAACGAAACATAGAGTCGATTGGTGCGGATATTATAGACACGACCTTTACCAACGACCTGGCGGTAGCTGAGTACTGCGAGCAGATGCACGTCGATGATGCAGATACGACACAGGCTGTAGAAGATACTATTCAGCGAGCTTGCAAGGATTGGAAGTGCGACGAGAACTATTTGATAGCCCTGCTCTTTGCCGTAAACATGAAGGCATGGGAGCACCATGCTCTGTTGAGCGATAAGTACGAGAAAGTACGCGCTTTTACCAAGGAAATCCACGAGGAGTATGCGCGCTATTATAGCGACCGCTATTATACCCTACTCGATTACATTATGGACGACCTGATGAAGGATAGAGAAGATTTGCGTATGAAGATCTTTCAGGCGATAGATTAAATACGCATCAAGATATTATAGGGTCTGCGAGAAATCACAGACCCTAAACATGTGTTTTATTATAGACGATGTAGAATATTAAGGAATTTTGCGATATGAGATTTGATTTCAGTAAAATAGATCCACGAACCGGTTTACCTTCGGTGATAGAGCGAGAAGAAGATAAGATTCAGCTTATGACGAGAAGACCCGCTAAATCCGGCTTCATCCGTCTGCTTCAGAATAGGGCAAATTTGCGCTCTGTAGGCAATCTGCATCACTCAGAGCGCCTTTATTATGATGTGCGTACAAAATCACTTTATACGGCACGTGGTGGCTCTAAAAAAGCCGATTGGCTACGTTATACCCTGCCGTGCGGCCAACGTCCTGCAGGGTGGATAGAAGAGTAAAAACGGGCATATAATAAGCCCAACAGATAAAAATCACCCCAAGGCATTATAATATATCTTTGTATATTTCGTTATATAAGATATATCCACGCCGTGAGGCGTTGTGTAGGCACCATAATCGCCTACTGAATTTTAAGTATTTATTGCGCATTCTGATCTCTGTATCAGGATGCGTTTTTTGTTTATTGTGATATATCATTATTTAAGGTATATCTTTGTTTAATGAGTGTTAGAATTAAAGGAATATCTACGAATAAACGTTAAAACTAAAGAGAAAATTAAACTTTTCCCTTTAATTATTTGGTAGATTCAAAAAAAAGTAGTATCTTTGCATCAGAAAATTAAATATAATAGTTTAATTACTTAAAATAATAAGATTATGGATAGAACATTGTTTTTAACGGCACAACCGCAGAAGTTGCCAACGATGGCAATCTTACGAGTTATTCTGACTCTCTTCGGGGTTCTTACTCAGCGAGTAGCACGAGTGATTATCAAAGCAATCTCTGCTACACGAGTTTGGCTCAACGCAAAGCATACGTTTTTCGACGATGCAGACAACGAGCCTATTACATGTACCGGATGGCAGTTTGCAGGTATCGGTTTTTTAGCTTGCTTGCTTACATTCATTCTGGGCATTGATTATACTTCATTATTTATTTAAGATTTAGTTTTAGTTCACATATTATTAATACATTAAATTATAGAGATTATGGATATTCAGAAAGTTACAAAATTAGAGGAGTTGGTAAGATCATTCAGAGCTAAGTTCAACGAAATTACCAAGGGCGAGACAGAGAACGTTGGTGTAGTATTGTCACTGCAGGTTGACTGCGATGAAGACAATAAGGTTCATGGGATTGTTTTTGCGAGTGGTACACCTGGCGATCAGGGACTTGCAGTGAAGTATCTTGATGACCAAACTGGCATTGTAGATACTTACGTAAAGTGTATGGCGCTGAAATCTTTGAAGGACTTAACCGGTAATTTATTTGGCGGCAAAAAAGGAGCGCCAGACTCTTCAACGAGCGAGCAGACGAAAAACGAAGAACAGGGCGAATAACCCAGGAAACCTACGGTTTGGAAACCTCCTTGGCGGTTCGATTCCGCCAGTAGGTTCTACGAATATAAACATTATAATAAATACTTAAAATTACAAGGTTATGAAAAAGCAATATCGAACAACTTTTAACGCTGACGGACTTAGTTCCCTTGACGTTTGTACTCTCTTTCACGAAGCGCAGGAGAATCATTGCGATGTAAGTTTCTCAGATTACAATCTGCTTATTCACATTGACACGAATGACAAGCAGGTATCTCTTTACTTTAAGGCGCGCAAGGATATGTATAGTGGTGAGGGTATGTAAAATCCCTCATCCCGTTATATTCATTATAGAACATTTAAAATATTAAGATCATGACAGAGAATAAGAATAACATCAAAGATAATAAAAAGACGGTGCCAACCTGGCGCTTTATTCAGAAGACCGAGTTTGGCGAGTATTTCCACGAGATACGCAAATACCCTCATTTCTTCGTAGCGGTTACTAACGTAGGCGAAGATAACAACAACGAGGGTTGCGCCTTCCCGAATAAGTTTGCAAGCTATCGCGAAGCACTCGAAACGCTGGAGCACTTCCGCCCAGGTATTCGCTTGGTATCAAGTCCGGAAGGTTCCGTTTGCGAGGGCGCATAAAACAGAGCCGTAAGCCCTCATTATGGAGGGCTTCGGGAAAATCATAAACCCTACCTGTGCGGCAATCCGCACAGGCTAGATAAAACATCATTATAGATTCATTTTAAAACTAGAAAATCGTATGAAGCGTATTTATATTCTGAGCACTTGCGATAATTGGAAATCCCGCGGCTCAATGATTAGATATTACGTCGGATCATCCGACAAGGCGGGCACCCGCCGAATGCTGGCAGCTATCAAAAAAGGTATCAGGGAGCATATTTTTCGTTGGGCTACGAATGGCGCGAAAGTTCCGGTGCTGGAGCAGATAGAAGACTTTCAAAACGATGTGAAGTTTGCGGGTGCTACAGTTGCGTATGAAATCCAGAGTAAACTGGAAGGCGGTTCGCTGGAACTCGTAGAGTTTAATAGTTATCAGTAGTATTATTATAGATTATAGAATAAATTAAAATTAGAAATTATGAGAAAAGAATATGCTTACATTCTATGCGTTGCCGGAAAGATCAAGAAAGTGATTGCAAAGAGCTGGTGGAATAAGCCGGAAGAAATTGACAATATTGCTGGCGATATGTTTGCTGCAGCCTATGCTTTCAAAAAATCGGTCGCCATTTTGGTATATGAGAAAAAGAATAGAACAGAATGGATATACGTTAGCGACCATCAGGCTTCTAACGTATATAAGCCGAAAGAGATTACCATCTGGGCGAATAATAAGATAGATTACGAGACACCGGAAGGTAAATGTATTGTTACCGAATAATATTATAAGATTAGAAATATGGCTAATACAACGAATAAAAAACCTTGTGGATATGGTAGTTATATCACCTATAGCGAGAAATATCAAGGCTTCATTATCAAGCCTTACAAGAAAAAGTAATCATTTTATAACAACATTAAAAAAAATAGAAATTATGAACGCAAAGAATAATAATAAGAACGGTATGAACGTTATAGAGAATGTAGAGAACGAAGTGCAGGTGACAGAAGAGAGCCGCAAGGCATACGGCCGACCATCTGTCAATGAGGAGAAGGGATGGAAGCTGGATCATGTTATCCCTTTCGATTTCTATCACAATGCCTATATCAAGAGCCGCAAGGGTATCGACGAGCTTGTGGATATGGTGCTGCAGGAATGCAATATCAAGCCGGATGATTCCTGCTCCTGGGCGAAGGACATCCGCACGATCATTAAGCATAGTATTGAGAACTACGACAAGCTTTTGGAGGAGAACGAGAGCACTCCGGATGAAGAGAACCTGAACCTATCAGGGTGTTTGGTTGGCGATGCAATCGAATTTCGGCATGAGGCTTTTTACCCTGCCGGTTACATCGCTCCTCATACCTTTGAGGAGACGAAAGAGGAATACGTTCGGGAAGGTAACTGGAAGAGTTTTCTTGCCTCGAATAGTATGACCGAGGAGGAATACAAGGAGTATTACAACAAACACTATTTCCCTGCTGATGTAGCATAGAAATCCCCTACCCCGTCCGGCAGACCGGCAAGGGTGGAGCGACACCGCCACGGGGTGCGTTATTTTAAACATAACTTTAAAATTTTAATTGTTTTGCGGAAGCGTCCGCATTTGTTTTAGTTTACACGCTGTCTGCGGTCTGTTAGGATAGCAGCAGCCGAATTTCGCCTACGACTGGCAGGAACCAAAAAGATAGCATCTATCCCGGTTCCTCGGGGTCCGATTCCCTGGTGGGCGACAAGAAAGAAATGCAAAAAAGGTATCGGAATTTACTTTGCAAATTAAACAAAAGTTAAAAATACACCTAAACCCGTATTTTGCGTGTATTTTATTTGGTAGTTTCAAAAATTATCCGTACCTTCTGCATCAGAAAAATAAATAAAAACTATTAATAATAACCGGCTGTGCCAGATAGCCAAATAAGTCTCAAGGGCATGAGCGAGAAATATGATTATCACTTTCAAGGAGTTCAAGAACAATGTACGTAACAATGCTACCGTATTTTTCGGTTCGTTCAGATTCAGCGAAGCAGATGAGCGCAAGGGTCGCGAGGTATCTATCCATCGTTTCGGCGATAAGGAGCAGTGGCGATGCGGCGATGCTTCCATCTTCTTTCGTCTCCCTTTGGCAGACAGCTACAAGATGGACGTTTACACCGAGCATGATACGTATTTCGGCAGTTACTTCGTAAAAGAGGATGCGCCTGTAGATTTCAACGCTGATATGTTCTTTATCATCGCTCCTGACTTCCTCGCTGACATTGAGAAGGCTTACAAGCGCAAGAACGATTATAAGCACTGCTGCATCAACAACTACGTGATTTCTTCCGTTTCCGTGGCTTGCGCTACCTGGATGCGCCTTACTAACTATCTGAAGGGTAAGAACGAGGTGGCACTGCTGGAAGGCTCTATCATCATCGGCGAGTGCGAAAAGGATGCACTCAAGCGAGCTGCGAAGGTTCACAAGTATATCGGCTTTGCTGAAAAGGCTTTCAAGAAGTATCTGGAAAAGAAACGTCTTGCCAACGGTACCGAGTATCTGGACATGCTTGCACGAAAGGCAGCAGAGAAGAAGGAGGAAGAGAAAGCAGCGAAGAAGGCAGCGAAGGCAAGAGCCAAGGAACAGGCTTATATCAAGGAGCATATCTGCATGTATAACAAGCAGGGCGAAAAGGTAGAATTTGGTGCAGATCAGCTTATCTACCGTTGTCTGAATGTTGGTACCAACACTGGAATCATGAGTGCCCATATCGCTGAGGAAAACGGCGTAGAGTGCTACGAGTATAAAGATTATGACGGATATAGCAAGCGTTGCGGTTTTACGATGGTTCGCCGTTCCTTCACTCTTCACTTAAAGAAAGGCTATAATATCTACGAGGTAGGCGGTCTGATTACCTTCGTGCGTGGTGAAATCAAGCGCCAGGGTGTGGCTTGCGAGTGGATTGAGCAGGGCAAGGCTATCGCTGATATTAAGACCGTAAAGGGCTTCCTGGTAAGGGGTGAGCACATTGTAGCTAAATCTTTGAAGGAGGCACAGCGTATCAGCGCCGAGAAGCGCAGCAAGCAGGCTTTGAGCCTGATGAACGCCCGCAACGATAATAAGCTGTCATATCAGAAATTAATCGGCCACATGTTCACTTTTGAGGAGTCTTTGGCTTCCGGCAACTGCCGCCCAGGTACTCAGAATTTCAAGAACCGCTACGAGGCTGCCATCGGTCACGAGGCTACAGAGATTTCTCTTGCTGATCTTCGCAAGTATGGCAAGCAGTTCGGCCTTCAGGAATACACCGAGCGAGTTATCCGCTATGTTATGAACAGATTATAGAATCACTCTAAAATTACAGATTATGGAAAAAACAATATTATCACCCTTACAGCTATCCTCGGCAGCTAAAAGCTACTACGAGGGTAGCATCCCTAAGAACACTTACGGGATGGAAAAGTATGTAGCCACCGACGGCGAGAATACGATGTTTGTAAAATCAGACTATCAGCCTGCACCGGGCGAAGTAGTCTTTTATATCAAGCGCATGAGATCGGAGCTGTATTGTCAGCTATACAAAACATTATAAGAACAATTTTAAATCACCTGAAAAATGAAGAACGAAGAAAGATTTGTATTGGTTCCATCCGAGAACCTGATGTGGAAAGTTACCGACAAGCAGTCGGGTATCAGTGTAGAATTTCGTGAAGGTCTTTTTAATGAGACTCAGAAGATAGATGCTCCCGAGAAGTTCAAGAGCCAGGAGGAAGCTCTGCAGGTGGCTACCCACCTGCGCGAGATAGGCGACTGGCTGAAGGAGAACCACGAGGAGGTGGCAGTATGCAATCTTCATGCCCGTTGCCGTGCTATCTGGAATTTGGCTAACGAGAAGTACTGGATAGCCCTTGCAGGTGCGCTGAATGGCTTGCTGGTAAACTGGGAGCCAGAGAAGTATGCCATGTATCTGAAGTTTGAGATAGATGATTATCTGTCGATGGAAGACCAGACTCTGAACGCTGCCGAGAAGAGCAACCTGCTGGGCGCTATATCGATGCTGAGTGATGCCGAGGCGATGGAGGTAGTGTATATCGTGTATGCCTTCTGGAAACACTGCGAGCAGAAGGAGGTAGAGAAATGGGCGAGCGAACTGCTCTGGTGGCCAGCCTGGTTATCGAAGGAGCAGCAGGAGGATGCAGTCAATGAGGTGGATGAATCCGATGAAGAGAACGGTATCGAAATCGAGAACGGCGGCGATAATGATCCGCTGGATGGTGTAGATTTCAAGTAATAAAGAATTTCAGCCCTCGACATCACGGTTAAGTCAATAGATATGCTTATTTATGAAGTTGAAGTACAAGACATGAAAAGCGGTCAGAAATTATTTAATACCGAATATTTTGGAGCATTTGAACCTCTTTGTGATTACATATTGATACATGATAGTGACTTATCCTGGTGTCAAGATTGGATGGATGAACGATTGGATAAAACCCGTCTTATGAGTCTTTTAAAAAGACACTTAGTTGACTTGAATGAAGGTATGATTTATCTTTATAGAACGTTTGATGACCTGCTTTCAGAACTTCTTGGTAGTAAAAAAGATTGTTCTACATGGCGATATGTTATCACAACGATAAATGTGAAAATGAAGTAAATCACGAAAAGCCCCGACCTAAGCCGGGGCACCGCGAGCCTTCCGGCTCGAATCTACTATAGTAGAAATTTGGCTCTATAAGAGCGTTTAAATCCGCAGACCTTGAAGAGTCTGAACATCAACGGAAGTCTTATTGTTCTTTCTATTCCATAAAGGTACGATTGAAATCTTCCGAAGACGTTGCAAATTTAAGAAATAAAACAATACGGTGTATCATTTCGCCCGAATTATTAATATTAATTAAGATTTTCAGCCCTACCGCAGTACGGTGAAGCGGATTTTTATGGAGAATGTTAAAAATCAGGCAGCATCTTCTGCAACGAAAGATAGTATCAGCATCACCCCTCGCGATGTGCTCCAGCGTTACGACCTGCTGGAGGCTCACCTGGATAAATTGAAGCCTGGCGAGTATTCCGTCTGCATCAATTATAAGAAGAAGGGTATCGTCGAGCTGCGCAGAAATCCACGTTCTTCTGACCATTTGAACGTGCTTGAAAAGGTGACGAAGGAGGAGAAGAACACCAAGGCAGCCCTGCATCGTTTTGCAGTCGAGGTCCGCAAGGTGTACCAGTCTGGTATCACCATCATCGGCAAGACTCATGCCCTGAAAAGCTTCGGCAAACGTATCGTGGATGCAGCGCTATGTATCAAGGAGGGTGAGAATCAGTATTACGCCTGTGCCGCTCCTCGCCAGTATTACGATAAGAATGCGCTGGTATATATGAAGCTGGAGCAGATAGAGAACGAAGATAAATAACAGAAATTTTCAGCCATACCGCAGCACGGTGAAGCGGGATATTTATGGAGATCATCAAACAAACAGATAATAAAAACAAGGGTGGCAGACCTGCAGCAGAAGGCAAGAAGCGTCAGTACGTCATCCCAGAGGATGTGCATGCCTGGATCATGAGTCACGGAGGCAGCCGATATATCGTTGATACCTTCCGGGCTATCATCGCAGTGACTCCGAAGGTATAGCTATCTCTTCGTTATTGCATCGGTGATTTTTCACTGATGCTGCGACAAAATTATAAACATCAATTTTAAAACTTAGATATTATGACAAAAGAAGAAATCAAGGAGTTTGTTTGCAAGAAGCTTGCACATGATCTCAACTATAATGAAATGCAGATTCGCCAGGCTACCATCACGGATATAGTAAACGAGTGCGGTACCCTGCAGCCTTGCATCATCGCTATGCAGCCAGTAGTAAAGTGGTTCAATTCGCATAAACTTGCGGATAAGCCGCTGGAAAAGCAGAAGCCTTATGTAGGCGTTCTCATCAATCTTATCTGGCTCCTGGCCGCAAACGATATTGCGGGTATGATGAAGAACTGGGTTCTCAGCGATATGAAATAAGAAACATTCAGTACTAATACATTTTTAAGATTACGACAATATGAAAAAAGCAATTACTTATTCCGTTGCAGCCATCGCCCTGGTAGGCGTAGCCGTGCTGCTCTTCTCCACCATCGGTGTGGCAGTGTTCTTCCTCCCATTATTGGCAGGAGCATTCAAGTAGATAAAAAATATCGTGCGGGATATAACATTTCTGCATCCCGCACGTTATCAATTACAGAACTTTTAAAACTTAGATAAAAATGATAATGATAGATTAAGATAAAACAATATTATAGCATCGGCAAAACTTCACTGGTTTCCGCCGATGCGACAAAATTATAAACTCAATCCATTTAATTTTTACGGCTTATGAAAACAAGAATGTTTTTGTTTGCCACCACCTTTCTGATGATGGCAGCGGGTGTGGGCTTCGGCTCCTGCACCCAGAGCAACGGAGTGATGAACACCGATGACAGCCAGCAGACTGCCGTGAAGGCTCACGTAAAGCTTTCCATCTCCCCTACCCTTTCCGTTTCTTCTTCTATGATGCAGAGCCGCAAGGTATCTTCATCTTCTAACCTCACCCGTGCAGCCCTCACCGCAGAAGGCAAGACTCTTACCGATCTCTACATTTTCGATTACGACAAGGAGACTGGTACCCTGCTGCAGGTACTCCACCAGACGAGCGATGCCGAGGATTTCGCCGAGCCTGATCTTACCCTCGATTATGGAGATCACACCCTGAAAGTGATTGCCACCCGAAGCGTCTCCCCTACCCTTCAGGATGGCGAGGGTGCCGACTGGGCTGTGAGCGATAATGTGCTCACAGCAGTGGGCAGTACTCAGCCCGCAGTGCTGACCTCTACCAAGACTTCCGATACCTTCGGAGCCGTGCAGGATATTACGGTGGGAGTGGGCAAGCAGTCGGCAAGCATCGCCCTGGATAGAATCGTGGCGCAACTTGTGGTAGCGCCTACCGATGTTTATCCCGATGATGCCGGGGATATTACTACGAGTCTAGATGAATACAAGGCATTTTCGTGGCAGACTTTTGATGTTACTGAGGCAGCGAAAAATCAGAGAGTCTATGATGCTTCCGTGAATGCCGGCAAGCAGAACCGAAGCATCGCCTATTATGTACTGGTACCAGTCCAGGGATATACCTCTGATATTTCCTTTGTGGTAGGCAGAAAGGGCAGCGATAAGCCATACGCTGAGATATTGGTTCCTGGTGTGAAGCTGGAGCGTAATAAGATCACGACTATCTCCGGTGGCTTCTATCATCACCAGAAGGGGGTGAGCGTAACGGTAGAGGATGCCTGGAGCAATGAAGGAAACGACTACGAGATATAGCCCTCGCTTGTTTCGGTGGATTTGCAATCCGCCGCATTGGTAGTTTTCCACTTTGGTACGTTAGTGCTTTAGTACCTTGATACATTAGTACTTTGATACTTTAGCACGTCTCCCCTTATTGTTTCGGTGGATTTGCAATCCGCCGCATTGACGGTTGCAAAAATAGCAACTGTCGAAAATAGGATTTGCAATCCGCCGCTTTTGAGAAGATAAATGAGTAGATAAGTGAGAAGATAAAAAGGATGATCGCCTGGGTATTGATTGGAATATCCAGGCGATTTCTTCTTTTCCACCTTTCTACTTTTCTACCTTTCTACTTTTCTACCTTTCTACTTTTTCTCCTTTCTACCTTTCTACTTTTCTTCTTTAATACTTTTCCACTTTCCTTCTTTTCCTCTTTTCTCCTTTCCTTCATTTCCACCTTTCCACTTTAGTACTTTAGTAGAAAATGGCAAAAGGAGATAAGTGTAATAGTACTTTTAATTCTAAAGATTTAAATTAGATTAAATTCTAGAATTTAAGGGCTATTTATTTGGTAGTTTCAAAGAAAATGAGTACTTTTGCACCGAAGTAGAAAAGTACTTTAGTGCATTGGAAGGTTTCTTCTTTTGCGCATTAGAGGATTTGCACTTTCGTACATTGATTGATTTCTTCTTTCATTCGTTAGTTGATTTCTTCATTCGTGCATTAGTTAATTTCTTCTTTAGTACTTTTCCTCTTTGGTATTTTAGTACTTCGGTACGATAGTACTTTTGAACTTTTAACGAATAAAACTAGAAGTAGAACGTTTTAATACATTACAAGAAATGGCAGAAATTAGATTGAAAGAAGTTCTCGCCTTCGTGAATCACAAGGGTGGAGTAGGTAAGACAACATCAGTTCAGAGTTTGGCAGCCGGCTTGCGCCGTTATGGCAAGGGCTATTTTGGCAAGGGTGAGGATGGTAAGGAGCGCAAACCTCGTGTATTGCTCATCGACTTAGACCCGCAGTCAAGTCTCTCCTTCCTTTTCGGATGGAGTGAAGTACAGAATCCAGGCAAGCCTACGGTATATGATGCGCTCATCAAACAGTCATCGCTTCCAGTGTATCAGGTGGAAGAAGGCATCCATCTCGTACCTGCGTCGGCAAATCTGATAAGCATTGAGCCGTTTCTCAATCAGATGCCAGTACCTCGCAAGGCGCTCACAAAACTGCTGGCAAAAACTTTTGCCGTGATGCAGGACTATGAGTTCACCGACAAGGACGGGCAGAAGGTAGGAAATGAGTTTGCTGGCAAGGACGGAATGAAGGTGGAAGAAGTATTTGATTATATCCTGATAGACTGTCCACCAGCCATGTCGCTGCTCACCCACAACGCACTCTCTTGTGCTACAAGTGTAATCATTCCGGTGCAGTTGGAAATGTTGGCTACCAAGGGTATCGCTGAAATCCTGAATGCCATCAAGGAGACGAGAGAAGACTTGAATCCTAACCTGGATATTCGAGGCTTGTTGATGGTGATGAGTAACGATCAGACGAAAGCCACCAAGCAGTTCAAGGAGTATCTGGGCGATAAGTTCGATGATTATATGTTTGATGCCTACACCCGTCGAGATACCAAGATGGTGGAAGCACAGGCGATGTCTAAGGATATTTTTACCTATGCACCATACAGCAGGGTAGGCAGCGACTATGCAGCTTTCACGAAAGAGATATTGGCAAGTATGCCTAAATAGTGTTTAATATATAATGTGTAACGATTATGGCAAGACAAGCAGAAAACGGCTTCTCCAAGTTCGATATTACTAAGTCGAAGGCGATGAGAAGTATTGAAGATATTTACGATGCAGAGCCATCGGCAGCAGGGGAACCAGTAAAGAATGAGACTCCGGCAGTGAAGCAGGAGCCAGCAGAAGAGAATGCTCCGGCAACCGAGCAGAAATCAGCCGAGGCGACTCCGGCAGAGGAAACATCAGCCGAGCAGACACCAGCCGAGAAAAAAACAGCCGAGAAAAAAACAGCCGAGGAGATAGCTCCCGTTCCCAGCGATTCTATCGCTGGTCCCTCATCATCTCTTAATAGCGGAATGCCATCCGGCATGAAGCCTTTGAAGGCAGAGAAGGGTGTAAAGATCTCCCTCCCTATGGAGTATTACTTCAAGCTCGTGCAGATAAAAGCCTGCACGGGCAAGAGCCTTCAGGACTTGGCAGCGCAGGGCGTGATGGAGTTTATCGACCGGTTCAACCAACCAGGTAGGCAGGTAAACGAAAAGTCAGATTGAGGTAAAATCTTACTAAAGTCTTTTATACCTCGATGAGGTACCGAAATAGTACCTAGGGGTATAGTTTTCGGTACCTAAGGGTATAGTTCTTGGAACCAATTTTACCACCTAAATCTGATTTTTCGTTTACCTCAAAACGAAGTCTTTAAATAGAAAATTATAGTATTACTTATATTATATATATTAGGAAAATTCTAACGTATTGATATTCAGGTATTTATAATTTTGTTGGTAAACGAAAAGTCAGATTTAGGTAAACGAAAAGTCAGATTTAGGTAAATGAAAAGTCAGATTTAGGTAAACGAAAAGTCAGATTTAGGTAAACGAAAAGTCAGATTTAGGTAAACGAAAAGTCAGATTTGATATGAGTGATGAAAATAAAAACAATGGTTTAGCTTGGATAAACACTCCTTTTTCGCTCACGAAACTGGATAGACAATACTCTCTGTTTCAGCAGAATGTGTTGATGATAACAAGCACACACCTGCAGAAGTTTGTAGATGAATACTTTTTGGAGAAGAGGCAGTTGGGCGACGCTCGTTCTGATTTTCTGTTTGAGCAAGGTGTAGATCATATCGTGATGAATATTCCACCTATCAAGATAGATATTCATGATTTCATTACTTGCGAGAATATGAGCTATCAGAAGTTGAGAGCGGAGCTGAAGACAAGCATTCTCGATATGACGGTAAGGAGTACACTGCCCGATGGTAGCGACGAGTTTGCTCATATATTCAGCCGAATGAGTATTCCATCGTCGAAGAACGGATATACAACTAAGGACGGAAAGAAAGTGAGCCGCATATTGGGATATATTATGCTTGAGATTGACCCGAAACTTTCTAAGCGGGTGTTTGATATGGGGCAGGGGTATATTCACCATATATCTATGATAGCGAAGTTTGCAAAGAACGTGAATACACCGCGCGTATATATCTATCTCTTGCGCCAGATAGGATTGAACCGCAGTATGGATATATCGGTGCCTTTCCTGGAATTGAAGTCTTATCTCGGTTTGGTAGAGATTGATGCCGACAAGAAAGAAATTCTGAAAAACGAATTTGGCGAGCCTGTGATGAACAAATACCCCAAGTTCTCGCAGTTCCGAAAACAGGTTCTCGATGTGGTATGTAGGGATTTGCAGAGGATGGAGAAGTTATCACAGACGGACATCGTATTTGATGAGTTGAAAGACGATGACATCATCTATAAATCGGGTAAGCGAAAAGGTGATCCCGACTTTATCAGGTTTCATGTGAGACGCACGGTTGTTGGCGAGAATCATCTATCAAAGGATAAGAATATGGACGTGGCCGCCACTCTGAATGAGCGATACAAACAGAACCGCACACCGAAAAAAGGCACACCAGTAGAGGGTGATATATTCGCCCATGTGCATCAGCCTACAGAAGGTAAACTCGTTACCGAGGTAGGCGAGGGCAGCGACAAGTGGAAGGCATTCTGCAAGCTCGTTATAGGCGATGCTGAGAAATCACTGATTTCCCGCATTTCCTTCGTCGGCATGAAGAATGATAGGTTCTGCGTGGAGTGCAGTGATGATGATTTCGAGATGATCAGAAATCTTGGTATTGAAGACAAGGCAAAGGAGTTCTTCGATTGCAAAGGGTCTTTCGCTCCGGTGTTCTACCGCGGATAAAAGTAAAAAGGTAAAAAGGTTAAATCTCCTTTTTACCTTTTTTTTGTCCCACCCGTTTCCCCTTCTTTTCGTACCTTTGCACCAGAAACATTAAATAAATGAAAACGTATGAAAAGGAAAGAGATTATTCATCTACTCTTGATAGCAGTAGCGATGATGATGCTCGCGGCTTGCACTACTTCTCGACGGGTGGTTAGCGATAACCACCAGGAGGTGAAGGATAGCGTGAGGACCGAGCAGACGGATAGCGTGCATAAGCAGGTAGCGGCAAGTGATAGTGCAGCCAGGAAGCTCATCGAGGATAAACAGACCACTGTCACCTCCTCGGAATCGGGCGAGTATGAAGAAAACATCCAGGAACATATCACCGAGACTACCGATTCTTCCGGCAACAGGCAGAAGACGATCAACCGCACTACCCACCGCAAAGGCAGCCACAGCAACCAGTCATCCTACGATGAACGTTTGCGGATGCAGCAGCAGGAAATCAATCAGATGCAGAAAACCATCGACAGCCTATCCGTCCGCAACCGCAGCAACGTGAGTACTCACTGGGAAGCTACCGACAGCCTATCAGATACGCCGGAAAAAAACACCAGGGAGGCAAGAAAGGCAACCTGGCAGGAAACGGCAAGAAAGAACGCCTTTGCCCTGTTCCTGATATTAGTAGTGGTGCTGTTACTGACAACTCTCAAAAAGCATGATGACCATGGGCAAGGGAAGAAAGAACAGAAATGATTACGACCTCGTAGATAATGAGGAGCAGGCAGAAGTGACGCTGCATGATTTTGTCATTCCGGCAAAGATAGAAGCCTTCTGCAATCAGTATGAACCGCAGGATCATTGGACGGAAGGTTGTGATACCTACACCGATTACCAACTGCGAAGTTACTTCAAAGCAGTAGTCTGTCCGCTTGGTGACCCGTTGAGCCTATATCTCCTGGAGTTAGGTTATCGTGGCTTCAAAATGCGGAACGATGAAAGCGGGGAGCCAGTCATCTATTGCAAGGCGAAGATTTAAAAAGCCTTATGGCTGCGGATTTCAAATCCGCAAGGAAATATGTCGAGCCTTTTTAGACGGCGGATTTCAAATCCGCCGGAACGCCTAGCGCCCCCCCCACCTAGCTGAAAATACAATATTTCGCCGAAAATATATACTTAAAAATACAATTTTTCTCGAAAATTATATAATAGATTTAAAATACAAGGATTTATGGGTAAAGATAACAGACCTCACAACTATCTGAAGATAGCAGAGGAGAGTGAGACAGGCAAGAAGCTGAAAGCATTTCTTGCCGAATGCAGTGAAGCAAGCGAGAAGGCAAGAGCCTGGGCAGAGAAGCAGGGAACCAATACCTACTACGAGTCACCCGAAGGCTTTGCCGGAGGTGTAGTGATGGTAGAGTTCAAGAATACCATCCACAAGGAGGGATGGAAGAACGTGCAGATGCCTACCAAAGACGGAATGCAGAGCACATCACTCTTCATTCCTGATGAGAACAGCGAACTGGAGAAAGAGATGCTATCACTTCCGATCGTAAATGAAACGGCACTCATCGCTATCCTGCAGTTCAAACCAAAAATGGCAAAGGGCAAGGATGGAAAGGAAGCGCAGCTTCCGTTCACCTTCGGCACCACAACGCCACCACTCTTCCTGCATCACGGCTTCTACTATACCGATGTGCCTTACGAGAGCACAAGCGGCGACTGCCAGGTAATCGAGGAGAAGGAGTTCCTTCGCCGCAGAATGGCAGCAACCAATGAGCAAAAGTAGTATTTCATATATAATTAAGGTTTTTATTTAAGTTTTTATTTAGGTTAACTAGTTTTTTCAAAAAGTTTAAAAGGTTATACTTTTTTGCAGCCAGCCGTCCGTGATGGATAGCTGGCTGCTTTTTTACACGCCCTGAAAGGGCAGCAGCTCCTAGCCCAGGGCACTCGCCCTGGGTAAACATCGCAGCAGGAATGCGCCCTGCAAGGGCAAAAGCCTTAACTACTCCCGATGGTGTATATCTTCCGCCACCATACCCAAGCCGTTCTGCTGAATGTTCAGTCGATGAGTCAGCTCACTGATAAGTTTCTGCTGATCGCCAATCTGCTTCTGCTGCTCGGCGATAATATCGAGCATGCGGTTAAGGGTGGCCATGCTGATGCCGGGATCAGCATCAGGAGCAGGCTCCGCAATCGGAGTAGGGGAAGTCTCATTCATAGGGGCAGCGGCATTCTCTCCCTTATACTCTTCCTTGCGTCCGAGCCTTGCCCCCTTTGCGCCCCCGTCCCCAGCGATTCCATCGCTGGTCCACCCAGGCACCACCGATTTCACTCTCTCCACATCGAGCGGATTGCGCAGGACACGCGTACCCAGTTTGCGCTTCTCGTCATTATCTATATATCCGCCATCTGGCTCAAACTGATCATCAATACCAGGCAGCACGTGCTCTATGCCCTCATCGTTCTCTCCCGTCTGAGCATCCGCATCCACAATAAAAGCCGAGAGCGGAACGTGAAACGCATTGCAGAAGCGCAGCAGGGCGATGGTAGGCAGTGGCGACTTCATTCTTACCCAACTATCCAGGCACGCATTGCTTGTGGTACCCATAGCCTTCATAATTTGCTTATTGGTGATTTTTCTGTTGGCTTCCATCCATTTGTCAAGGAAGCTGTAGTTATAAAAGTATTTCATATCTCAAGTATATTTAAAAGGTGAATAAACTCTAATCTGCTCATCTGAAAATTAATTAATATATCTTACCTATGTTAAATTCCCCTAATTTCTGAAAGAAAATATAGGTAACATTTGGTAGTTATGATTTTATTTCCTAAATTTGCACCAAAATTAAGAAATAAAATTGAGATGACAAAGGAAATTATAGAAAAAGTTACGCAGAATAATACTCCGTTAGAGGTAAATGATATTTCTGCTGACGAAAAGAAGAACTTAGCTGAGTTTTTATCAGGCAAGGGCTTCACGATTTCGACTTTTTACCTTCGTTTCTTCCAGAAGGGTTTCGATGCCTGGGAAATCCTAGGCATCAAGAACTGCAAAAAGCAGTTCTTAGCTATACCGGAAGTAGCTAACCTATTATCCGAGTATGTGGAGACCGATGCCCTGGGTAACGAGATTGGAAAGAAAGGTTATCTGACAGAGGCTGCCAAGAGCGAGGAGCCAGGTGTATTCTACACCTGTCTGAAAAAAGCCAGCAGCGGTCTCTGCATGAAGTTCTTTGCCTTCATGGAGGAACGCGGTATGAGCCGCACCACCATCATCAAGCGGTTTACCGCCGATGACTGGAAACCGTGGGAGCAGGAAGGTATCAGGGCGCTCTTGCTGACAAGAGTAGCCTAGCTGTCACCTCCCTCTCGCTCCCGTTCCCAGCGATTCTATCGCTGGTCTTTAATGAAACATTCATAACTACAAATGATAGATGTAACTGTTGATTTTGAAACCTGTTCGCTTTCTCCCACCGCAGCCGTTATGAGTATCGGCGCGGTGGCATGGAAGCGCTACGGTAAAGAGAGTCCCTTCTTTGATGAAGGTGACGGCGTTTTGAGAAATTCCACATTCTCTGCCCACGTTGACCTGCGAAGCATGTTCCTGAATGGGTTCGCCTTTGATCAATCGACGGCAGACTGGTGGGCAAAGCAGAGTGACGAGGCAAAAGCTGCCTTGCTCGATAGCGACAGCGACGAGTCACCTTGCCAGCCTATTGATGTGGTAGTGACGTGGTTCTTCGAGTGGATACAAGATGTGAAGAAGAAACTCGGTGATGAAGACCTTTGCCTTTGGGCGCAGGGTACCGACTTTGACCCAGCTATCCTGAGATATATCTGTTACAAGCTGGGCATCAAGTTCCAGATTAAGCATACCCAACTGAGAGATCATCGCACGTTCTATCTTGAACTTGCGAGAATCATCTGGGATGCAGCCGAGCCAAACGAGGAACGTTTCGACCTAGACAAGGCTTACGCCCTGACTACGGACTACAAGGACATCGCTGATGATGAAGGTGCGGCACACGACCCAATCTTCGACTGCAAGCGAAGTATCTACAGTACCTGGCAGATGATGAAGAAGATAAGAGAAGCCTATGCCTAGGCTATTCGATTTGCCCTATATCCCTAACCGGACGGGCATACAGCAGAGGCACAGAAATCTATCCCGATATAAGATGCTCCATCGCTTCGCCTATACCGAGACGATGAGCGGACTGAGGGATGACATTCCAACTCTTCTCTTCTATGCTCCCTTCGCCCTATTGAAAGATACCTGCGAGTATCTTTGCAGGATGATGGCGGGTAGCGTGGAAGATATGATTATCACGCCTTCGCATAGTTGCCGCCGCAAGAACGGCAAGATATACTGGAGGCAGGAGGTGCAGATCATCGGTCTTGATACCGATTTCCTCACGATGGAAAGTCTCTCGCAGATGATAGTACATCGCATGGAAACCATCTGTAATTGTAAAATCAGGCGTTATCGCCTGGAAACATTCTTGAATTTATAAACGTGAAGATATGAAGAAATAAAAGATATTCTGCATGACATCATGCAAACTTCGGTACGATACACTCGATCCGACTTTATTTTATTAGACACCCGAGCCATCGGTTAAATGGCAGGAAGAACTGGACGGGTAATGAGTGAACGCTGCAAAGCTTCACTGATAAGTTGATACCCTCCACCGCAACCTCGGAACGATAAGTGAAAAGTCTGATTAAAAAGCCTGAGGAATACTTATCGGTGCGGTAAAAAGGCATCCTCGAAATTTGGCGGCATTACCCCGAAAGTTCTTCTTTCTTTGACAATATTGATATAAAGAGAATAGGGGAGGCATTCTGGAAACGCTCTTATGCAAGGGTAGTGTGAGTCAGTAATGCCACACGACTACGTATGCTGCATCTTTGCTGCGGGCGAGTACCACAGATTTTCAAATGCTCCGACCGCTCGCTCTGGAATATAACCTGGAAAGGTGCAAACACTTGAAGTTTGGCCTACCCTTTGCGCCCCCGTTCCCAGCGATTCCATCGCTGGTCAATGGTCAAGAGTGATGCCTTCCCCTTCTCTTTTAACTCTATAAATACTCTTGATATAAGATATGTTATTCCACCCTATATTGAACCAGCTTGCCAATCTTGACATGGCTTTCCTCGTAAAACCTGCCGATGAGCAGCGCATCGAGGGACAGACTGCCTGTTTCTGTCCGCTCTGCCAGAAAGAAGAGGCAGACGATGGCGAGCAGGGCAAGGCAAAACAGACACCACACCTCATTATATACAATAATGAGCGTGGCGGTATGTATAACGGCGTAGGGGTGGATAATAATACCAAGGCAGAGCATGGTGCCCTGCGTTGGATGTGTACTAAGACCGGTAAGTATGGCTACGGAGCCTTGGAACTCTATGCCGCAAAGCGCAAGCTGCCGATGCACGGAGCCAGTCTGCTTCGCCTTTGTCACGACCTCGTGGTAAAGGCGTATGGCGACAACGAGAAGACGAGAGCCAAATGGCCTGCGCTCTTTGCCAAGATGGACTATCGAACAATCGCTCCACAAACGATAGAGACTTTCTCATTTATGCCAAAAACAGATTTCAATCCCCAGGAGCTTGCAGCCCTGGGGTGCGAGGTCACATCAGTAAAAGGCATTCCGCAATACGGTTTCGGAAAGGACTTCAATACAAGAATGCTGAACGAAGATTTCCGCATCTATGCCGTGGACCAGGTAACGCTGCCAAATGTGGTGAGAAACGGGCAACTGGTAAGCGAAGTGATTTATGGAACGCCCTGGAACCCGTTGTTCGTTTGCTTCGCCACAGACGTAATAGCGCCGCAAGGAAGCTGCGGATGCTTCTTCCGTCCGGCAATGCTGCAAGACCCGATAGTCTTCTCTACTTGCGAGGATCACAGCGTGAGGAAGGTGAGCAAGTGGCTCATGGGCGACCCGGTGTTCATTCATGCCGCCGAAAACAGAACGGCTGAGAATACCGCCGTTTATGCGGCTATCAAGAAATATCAGCCTGATGAGGTCTATACAGAAAAAAAAGAAATTTGGGTGGAGAATCTGGATAAGAATGATAAACCGAAAGGCACTTTTCACCCCGATAAGGTAGATATTCCGCTCAATGAAATTAAGGCTCAGAACATCGTGTTCTGTCGAACGCCCGAAGATGCTCTGAGTGTTTATTACGCCATGCAATCCCTACGTAAGGATAAAGCTGGCGATAAGTTCTTTGAAAAGAATAGTTGGTACCACGTAGCCTTCTCGGTAGGAAGAGGAAACTTCTGGTATATCGAGAGAGGTCAGTGGAGGCAGGAAAAGCTGGACTTCAGCGGTGTGCAATATCAAAAGATGAAGCGATTTGCTGAAAGGGTCATTATGATCTATCCCAATGATATTACATCGCAACGCAACTGCGGAGCCATCGCCACCAAGTTCAGTGATATTTGCTATGCCATGCTTCCCGAGCCTTTCCGTGTGCGCTATAACCAGCGCTGGCAGTGGCTCTACGGCTGCACACCGAGGAGCGTAAGAGATTATATGCTCACCTATCGGATGACCGATGAAGATAACTTCCGATTCGACCATGATATTCGTCTGCCATTATTCTCCAAGCTTCGGGGAGCCAAGAACACCGACCCTTTCGAGATAGAATATCCGAGAGACCCCCGCAGCGGTAAGCTGAAGCCTTGCACCTGCAAGATTTCACCTACCAAGGTATGGCTCTTTATGACGAGCCACGGATATTACCGCAAAATCGACCCTGAGAGCAATGACCTCGTAGGTCAGTTTATCCACCTCGACCGATGCTTTGTCGAGTACATCGACGGAAAGAGCATCATACAGGCAACCAAGGAAAAGCTCTTGGAGTTCTGCGAACAGAGTTGGAGGCACAATGAGCAGGAACAAAAATTGATGAGCGACTGCGCCAATCTGATAGACAAGAATTTCTCAGAGAAATCAGCCGGAGGTTTGCAGAGCATCATCATCGACTTTACGGAAGGCTATAGCGAGAACGTGGAATACTTCTACTTCCGCAACGTGGCGCTGAAGATAACGCCGGAGTATATCACTCCAATCAGTTATGACCAGTGTAACTTCTTCATCCCTGCCACCGCCCGAAAGCCATACGACTTCACGATGCGCCATTTCGACCCGCCGTTCATCATCAGACAGAGCGATGAATATACACGCAGGGAAAATGAGATAGCGCAGAAGGAAGCTCAGAAGAATGAGGACGGTTCGCCTGTATTCAGCATCTTTGAAATCAATCAGATGAAAAATGATCTGCGGGAATGGGGTACCATCTACCGATGGAACGTTGACTGGCGAGGCAAGAAAGACCGGGAATTGTGGCCGATGCTCCGCATCCTGCGAGGTTGCTCCAATGTGCTTTGGCAGGAAGAGATGGAAGCCGACAGAAGCAAGTCTGAATTATCTGATGAAGACAAGGCTATCATCAATGCCCATTTCGTCAATATGGTTTCCGGCATAGGCAGGGTTTGCTATAGAGACCTGACGGGTTCAGACAGTCAGAGCATTCCCTATCTGCTGGAAGATCAGATTGAAGACGAGAAACAGGCTAGTGGCGGTTCGGGCAAATCCATGGTGGTGCGAGTGTTCGTAGGTTCAGCAGTCAATGTGCTGAACATTGATATGAAGCGATTCATCACCACTGCCGATGCCCGTTTCAGTCTGGGCGAGATACAGCATAACCCAGGAATGTATCGGACGATACACTGGGAAGACCGCCCGAAATCATTCCCGATGGACTATTTCTATGTAATGGCAACCACCGGTGTTACACTAGAGTGCAAGGGAGCAGATATAAAAACGCTCAGTCTGAAAGATTCGCCGCTGCATATCGTATCATCCAACTTCCCATACGATGGTGGAGTGGATTCCACGTCAGGACGTTTTCCGCAGATAGCCTTCTCTAACCGCTTCGCACGAGAAAATACGTTAAGGCGCAAGATGGCTCGATCACCTGGTGATATTCTGAAGGGTTTTAACCCAGACCCCGAAAAATTGCCTGATATAGCAAGAAACCAGGCTATCTACATCACTGCTCTAGCCGTGCAGTTCATGATGCGCTATCACGTAGTAAGCAAGGCTCCTCAGTTGAACCTGCGAAGACGTGATATGATTACGGAGATTACGGAGAACTGCGTGCGTTACTTCGAGTTCTTCTTCTCACGTGAAGAAGTCTATGGAGTTCCAATCTGCGCCGACGAAATGTTCACGGAGTTTATCCGTGACTGGGCTGATGCCAGCGAGGGTAAGAGCAAGGAATATAGCCGTGCTACCTTCAAAAAGAAGATATACAAGTACTGCGATACGGCGAATATCAAGTGCAACCCGGAACACCTCTTCGAGAACGTGAGCGATAAGCAACGCCACTGCTTTAAGATGAAGGCTTGGGTAACGCAGGAATATTTCGTAGGCAGGGAGTGGGAGAATGATAACACGATAGAACCGAAGTTCATCCGTTACGTTCAGACTTCCAAGCACGTGTTCTTCTTCTATCGTCCTGGCAAGGATACGATACCGACCGACTACAAGGAACTGAAGCGTATAGCCAAGGAGTTTGTGGAAGGTCCCGACCCATTACCATATCGTGATGATGAAGGCAATATCGTTACCCTCACCCAGGAAGAGGAAGACCGATGGAATGCTTATCAGAAGCGCAAGCAGGGTAGATTTGTAGCTGCCCAAAATGCTCCGAATGACAATGCAGCAGCTACGGTATCCGGCATAGATAAGAGTGATCTCCCATTCTAGCCCCCGTTCCCAGCGATTCTATCGCTGGTCCATAACAAGAAAATATAATTTCTATAAAAAATAAAAGCAAAATGAAAATACAAGCGCAATCATCTCTCTTGCTTCGTCAGGCTCTACAGAAAGCTGCGAAGTGTATCGACAGCAAGTCAACCATCGTCATCTTGAGCAATGTGCTCTTAACCCAGCGCAAGGAAGACGGCAAGTTCTTCTTCGTATCAGCTACCACTGATTCCGAACTCACCATCCCTGCCCCTCTCAGCATCGTAGAAGGCAGCTTTAAGGAAAATGTCGTTCTGCCTATCACGTCTCTGTTATCGCTCCTCTCTACACTCCCTGCTGACTGCGTAGTCACCATGGACCTCTCTGAGGATAAGAATCGCTCAATGAATATCGAGTACTGCACTCAGAATGGCGATAACGTCAAGAAGGGTAACGTCAGTCTGGTATATTTCAGCGCAGAATCATTCCCTCGTGCAGCGCAGCCCGATAATGCCAGTCTTCACATCTCCCTGCCGATGGCAACCTTCAGCAATGTGCTCTCTCATGCCGGCAAGTTTGTATCCGATTCCGAGCTTCGCCCAGTGATGAGATGCCTCTGCATCGATGTAGCCGAGGATAGAAGTGAGGTTATCTTCGTGGCATCCAACGGCCACGTCCTCATTAAACTGATCCATACCAACAATCCCGAAATGGGAGGCAGCAACTTCTTCCGTAGCGGAACACCGGGAAAGATTCTCGTATATAGCTCCTTCTTCAAGACCCTTTCCGTTTTCGATGACTGCGAGGATATTGATATTGAGGCAAACGAGAAGGTGGTACGCTTTACATCAGGAGATGATATTACCTTCGTCTGCAAGAAGGCAGAGGGACAGTACCCTAATTACAACTCCGTGATTCCTCGCAACAACCCTTATAAGGTTACAGTAGATAAGCGGGAGTTGGCAAGCGTGGTGAAGCGTGTGGCACTCTTCTCCAGTGAGAGCAGTAACATGGTTGTTCTGAAGAAGGACGGAATGTTCCTCGATATTTCCGCCCAGGACTTAGACTTCAATATGTCGGCCAACGACCAGGTGCTCATCACTGACGGCAGTTGTCCGGAAGGTCATCGCATCGGTTTCAAGGCGAGCAGTCTGCTCGATGTCCTGGCACCTATCCCAGATGATACCGTTACCCTGCACCTGGGCGATCCAAGTCGTGCAGGAGTTATCACCGCCAACGAGTCTTCACCACGAGCATTGACCCTGCTCATGCCAATGATTTTGAACGAATAATATATTCTCAAAAATACTGATAAGATTATGGATGATACTTTGTTATTCATACCTCCCTGCTGTGTAGATAAGAAGCTGCCCAAGGCAGTGATGCAGGCTCCGCGGCGGGCATTGAGCTTCTATACTCACGGCGATGTGCTGCTGGATAAATTCTTCCACGCCATCGGATATTTGGCTGATACGACACCTAACCGCACAGTGAAGAACCATTTCTGCGTGATGGTACTGGCGATGACCGTAAGCAGAACATCTGCCACCGGATATATGGTCCAGTATCTCCGTACCTGTTTCGAGCGGAAATGGATAACCCACCTGGTGCTTTCCACCGACAAGAATGTGGAAGACTGGATAGATGTTCACCTGCAGGAGTATAAGGACCGCATCTTATATACCAGCCACAAGGACGTAAGCACTCAGACCTCGCACCTGGTTCTCTACAACGAGGAGAAGGCTTTCACCCTTGCGGGTCCGATACTCGATGCCCAAAACGGCAAACTGTCGCATTATACGATGGTCCTCTATCCTGACTATTCGGCTTGCAGCAATGCCTCCGACTGGGCGAACCCGCTGCGAAATATCTGTTTGCCTGATATATTGCGACACCGGCAGCGGGTAGCCAAGAGCAAGCTGGAGGTAAGGAGTATGATCCTCGACCGATTTCTGCATGCGAACTTGCCGCCTTATCCGGAAGACAAGGAGCAGGAAAGTCATCGTGACTATCACGATTTCGGTGGAATGATGTAGGCATTTATAAACCGATAAATAAAGTGTTGTTATGGCAAAATATCATCAGTCCTATCAGAACCTCCGCCAGTTCTGCGAAAAGTGGCAGTGGATAGACCCACGCAGCGGTCAGCAGGTTACTGGCTATGTGCATCCGCAGACAGCGAGGAAGGTAGAGCGCAAGCCGTTCTACATCAAATTCCTCACCAAGACCGGACACGTAGATGAGGGCGAATGCGTCTGTCTGAAGGTGGATATTATGCGCCACCAAAGAAAGGTGCAGTTCGTCAAGAGCGGAGAAATCAGGGTAGTGAACGATATTCTGGTACTGGAAGTAGATGGTACCAGGTTCATCACCCATTAAAGAAGCATCTTCATGTTTTAGAATAGATCAAAATACGGTTTCTAAACTCTAAAGTGTTCATCTTTTTTTTAGGTGAAATTTTGAGAAATAAGCCTTTAGCGAAAGGCAGCATAACAAGGTAATAAAATTTGTGTAAGGTAAAAAGCAATGCAGGGGCTTACCATGTCTCCTGCACCTCCCTGGTTCGTGAGAATAGGGCGCTTTTTCTTAACTGAGTATTCATTTTTAAAAAAAGATATAAACAATGTGGAATCCATTTAAGAGAATCAGACAGAAGTTGTCAGTCAAGCGTCTGAGACATATCTCCAGCGCTGTATCGACACTCAAGAAGTTAGAGCGTGACGGTCTGCTTCACTGGCAGGTAAAGGGCAAGACCCTTCTGTTGGAACAGAGCCTTGCCATCGTTATGATGTCGCAGGGTAGAAAAGACTTCATGAAGTTCCTCGACCTCGTAGCTCAGTATAAGAACGCTGAACTGATAAGCGATGCCTACGAGCAGCAGCGCATTGACCTGGAAACGGCTGCCGTAAGAAAGGCGCAGGAGCAGACCAAGACCAAACTTACCGATGCTGATATTCAGCGCATCCGTCAGAATGCACGCGAAGATATACAGCATATCGACATCAGTAGTATTCTGAATGCTATTAATGCGTTCGATATTATGATCATCCGCAGCAATGCCGTATCAGAGCAGGAGGCAACCCAGGAAGGTGGTCAGCTCGTAGCCGTCGGTCATTACGATGGCAAGAAGGTGGAAATGGCAATGTGGGATGAAATCAAGAATGAATTTTCCACCCAGCAGTAAGCGCGTATGAAATCAATCGTAATAACCAAAGAGTCCTGGCTGTGCAGTCAACTCAGTATAGCCAAGTATTCCGGAGGCATTGATATATCAGATGAGGAAAATGGCACACGCCATCTCCTGGTAGTGGATGGGAAGGGTAAGCCTTATCAAGGCAGACTGTCCCCTAGTGTACCTGCCGACCTGGTAGATAAGGAGTTTATTCCTCTCTACAAGAAGCTGGGCAGAGATTTGTTTATCTCCATCGTCAAGGCAAATCCTTTGATGTCCCGCAAGGATTTGAAGCAACGTCTCACTGATGCTGCCGAAGTGAAGAAAGATTACGAGGAGAAAATGAAGGCAGCGAAAGAAGCGAAGTTGAAGGCTCAAAATCCTTCCCTCTTCGATTAAAAAGAAAGTTTTTAATACATTAAAGGATTTATAGAGAAATGAGAACATTAGAACAATTCCAAAAAGAGGTCCTTGCGCCGTTGCGTAAGGAGAGAGATGACAAGCATGCGGCAGCTTTAAAAATCAAGACCGATGGGGGGGCTGCCTTTGCGAAGCGTAAGAAGGAAATCGTAGAGAAAGAAGGGGAGTTCAAGGAGCATCAGAAATCCTGCCTGAAAGAGTTTCTGAGCAAGCAGACCTTGGAAAAGAAATCTTTCTTCGTCCTGCAGGATGCCGAGCGTGCCGATGCTCACGCTCAGTATCAGAAAGCTACCCAAGACTATAAGATTGCTAAACGCCGTGCCAACGAGGAATATATGGATAAGTTAGCCATAGCCTTTGCTGAGTACAACAAGGAGCGAGTAGCCGCAGGTGAGCAGCCTGTATATTACGACAACCGCCGTGAGATGTCAGCCGAGGAACGCAAGGCAGGCTATAGTGAGAATGGCTGGCCAGCAGACCCGGTACAAGAGGTTGAAGCATGAGTTTCAGAAATACAAAATAAACAATAATAAAAACATGAACACAAAACAACAGAATATTCTTCGCTCACTCTTGAAGAAATACAAATACAAGAGCGTGAGCAACGTGGTTCGCCAGGCACTCGGAATCAACTTCGAGAACTTCCTACAGAAGGCTGAGCCTCTCTATATTCTCCCCCGCATCGCCTCCTGCTATGCCGACGAGAAAGACAAGAAGAATCTGAATGGCATTATCTACAAGGAATGGCTCAAAGACGTGGTAGAAAAAGAATGGGTAGCCCCTCTCAATACCTATATCGAGGAGCACGGAGACCGCATCGTTCTCTCTGCCATCTACTACCTCATAGACAATGGTCTATGGGAAACCTACGAAGGTCGCCTCTCCCTGGGTTCCCAGGATGAAGCCTATTATGATAAGCTCTCCGATATGCCTTCCGCCATCGCTATGGTGCAGGAGCAGCAAGCCGAGGGAAAGGTTGCCGAGGAAGCAGCGAAGAAGGAAGCCCAGCAGTCAGCCGAGGAGAGCGCCCCCGTTCCCAGCGATTCCATCGCTGGTCAAACCCCCGGCTATACCCTAACCGCCGAAGAAGCCGCAGCCCTCATCGCCACCACTTCCGATACCTGCTCCCAGCTAAAGCAGAACATCGAGCGTCTGTTTGATTTCATCCACACCGCCACCGATACCGATGCCTTGCGTCAGAAGCTCGCCACACTTCAGCATCAGCTAGAAGATCAGAAATCTCAGCATCAGAAAGAAGTCACCACCCTGCAGCAGAAAATCGATGATGCCTATACTACGGCGAATAAAGCCAGCGATTACATCTCCAAGCTGAAGCAGGAAGCAAAGGAAGCCCAGAGCCAGTACGATGAGCTGAATGCCAAATACAAGAAAGCCCTGGATGAGCGCGATGATGCCGACAAGGAGTTGGAAACCTGCAAGAAACTTCTCGAAGAAGAAGCCAACCGTGAGCAGCTTCCGAAGAAGAAAATCATCCCATATAGCGTGTTGGATGCCGTTCCGCTCTTGGGCAAGGGTGTAATGACGGGCTTGGTACCCGTCCTCGCCAAGTACAACATCGTAGTAGATTACAACAAATAGAGGAGGGTAGTGTATGGATCAAGGAATCATCAATCCCAAGAGCCTGGCATTTCCGAAGGATGACAATAACGACCCGGTTGCCGTGATGCCCACCTTCTATGGTGACGAATACACCGATAGGTCAGCCTATCTAAAGTTCAATAATGCCATCAAGCGAATGTCGGAACCACGAGAGGTAGAGCATGCAGAAGCCGATGTGGAATTTGTTTTCCGTAACGACACTCATCATCTTTATGCCGTAGTGTTCCATCATGAGGATGGTACCACCGACTCGGATATGCTCGTCAAGTCAAAGAACGGTGTTTGGGCGTTCTATCGTAACAAAATCCGCTTCCGCCCCAGTTTTGTGAGTGCCTACATCTCGTCGATATATGGTTACAAGAAGCTTTCTGAATCACAGATAGCGCAGGAGTTAGCCAAGATTCCGGCTTTCAAGAGCAAGATGGCAATCCTCGAGAATTATGTTCTCTCCGTATGGCCTGGCGGCATCAATATTGCTAGGTGTGCTATCACGGAGGGGGAAATGACCTCCGCAGAAATGGTAGATTTCGTGCCATACGAAACTTTTGAGCGGGATAAAATTAAGGATTTCTATCACGAGTTACTTTCCCGCTACGTTTCCGAGGCTGATCTGAATATCGAGCACCTGCCCGAAGATGTTATCAAGGAGACTCTGAATAGCAGTCTGGAGAGAATGAAAAAGAAAAATAATAAATAAAAATAGCGTATGAATAAGGAAAAGTTAAAGAAACTCTTTTATGAGGTGAAAGCAACAACCTCAGATGTGATATTTACAGTATTTATGTTCGGTATGCTCTATCTGCTTATTCACGCTATTATTACCGATGCTAAAGGAGATGACAACCGCATAAAAGGTAGTAGCATCACCGTAACTTCAAAAGGTCACGAGTACATCATCTTTGAAACCGCCAGAGGCTACACCTGCTGCATTCACTCAGCCTCCTGCCCCTGCGAAAAAAAACACTTAAAGCGATAGTTATGGATAATAAAATGAATATGTTAAAAGAAACGCTAGGTGAGGACGGTTTAGACCGTCCGGCTGGTTTATCTGCTAAGTGCTTCATCATTAAAAAGGAAGATTTTGAAAAAATGTCGGGTCAGAATTTGATTGATGACGGAAATATTTTGATGGCTAACAATTCTCATTTCATTCCGGTTGACCCCACCAGTGATACGACAATTCAAGCAGAAGAACCAAAAAGAAGTTTCCGGTGTTCTTTCACTATAGTAGATAAGCAGGAGGAACGTTATAATGCTCAGATGTTGGTAGTCTGCGTACTGCCGGTATTCGGTAAGTCGCTGTTTCCCGTAACTCCCCCTCACCTTCCATTTCGATTGGCTGATGGCTACACAACGCTGTATCGCAACCGTCATAACTTCTTTTATGCGGCAATGAGAAATCTCTTCTCTCATTCCTTTTCTGAGAAATCTGAAGAAGAGCAGTTGTTTGAAAGGCTAGAAACAGCGCAAGAGTTTGGCAATTATGAATACCTCCCCGTCCCTAGCGATTCCATCGCTGGTCAACAGGGAGAGAATAAAAAAAGAGAATATGATGATAATAAACAAAGAAATAATCCGGAGGACGAGTTCTTTTCTTCAAGCAATAGTTGAAGGCAAGACTATTCAAATGAATGAAGGAGCCGTTTGGAAGGATATATATATTGACGGGGAAGGAATAGATATTTCTATGCTCATATCGTGCCCCTACCTTTACCGCATTAAGCCGGAAGCAAAGTACCGTTCTTTTAAGAACGCAGAAGAGTGCTGGCAGGAGATGTCAAAACATCAACCGTTTGGGTGGATAAAATGTAAAAAAGGTTATTTTAATATCGTTTATGTCAATGATGACTATGCAGGCTTGGCAGATCCGGATGGTAGCTCCATCCTGCTGGCTTCAAAAAATAGCTATCAAGACAACACCTTTTACGACGGAATGCCTTTTGGCATGAAAGTGGAGGAATAGTTATGGCACTTGAACAATGTTCTGATTTGCAGCTTATGCTTCTCACTATATTCACAATATTTCTTATCGTGTTGATGGAGCAGGTAGCAGAGTATCGTTATTTAAAAAAAAATAGTAGTATGAAAATAAAAATTGTTTCGTTATATTTCCCCAGTTTCTTTAACGGGGATAGGCTCTCTGCTTTTGCAGATAAAATAAAGTTCTTCATCATGTATAAAAAGCATTGGTGGCAGAGATACAGATACATGAAAGATTTGTTCGGGCACCCCATGAAGTTTGACAGTCAAGAGGAAGCCGAAGAGTATCTGGAAAGGGAAGGTATAGATTATAAAGGAAAAGCATAATATTTTTGATTAGCGTATGGCAGAAAAGAAAGTATTAATCATTCATCTTACTGATGAGTGGTATCAGAAGATAGCTAACGGAGAAAAGACAGAGGAGTATCGAGAATGCTCCTTATACTGGACGGTTCGTTTGTTAAGAAAGGATGTTCCGAATAGGCCAGACGTGATAGCTGGCGTAGCCAAATATCATCGTGCTTCCGATAGAGGCCTTTTCCTACAAGGCTACCTCACCGGAGGTCTCAAGCATACTTCGGATAGTCCGGAAGATAGAACTTACCGCAAGGAGGTATTAGAGCCTTTCACTCACGTTCATTTTCTCCTCGGTTATCCGAAAGATAACCAACCGTATATTGAGAAGGAAATCGACGAGATAACGGTAGATAAACCAAAGAAGGGCATGTGCCCGGATGCGTGGTTAAAAAAGAATATGTTCGTAATCAGATTCAAATAGATAAGCGTATGGCAAAGAAAGAAGAGAAATGCTGTGGCAACTGTTTCTGGTTCGACAGCGAGGATGCCTATGGCCAAGGCTGGTGCATCGATGAGCAGTGCGAAACATCTTGCGGCAGTATTTGTGGTAATCACTTAAACAGATAAGCGTATGAAAGAAGAAGACTATATTAAGTCATATCCTCATGATACCTACACCGAGCGTGTAGATGCGGATAAGCTGGCAGAAGGTAGAATATACCTTATTGAAACGCCGAGAGCTGAGACAAGATTTCTGAGAGCGTATGTTTGCGTAAAGCAGGTTCTTCCTTCTGATGGTGGTATTGTATTGCATTTTGGTATTTATATTGAGCGAGCAGGAATGACGGTTCATATTTCAGACCCTCATGCAAAGAATTACCAAAGCGTTGCGTCTTCACGTTGCGCCAATGCTATATATAAAGATATAGGTTTAATGCGATATGATGATTATAATTTCTATATTCCTAGTCAAGATCAGGTAAAGGATGTCCTAGACAACCTTCGCAGTTTGGGCTATATGTTTATAGATGATGAAATGAGAAGGATCAACATCGCGCCTCTGCTTCCGGGGGTTCTGTTTGGATAAAGAGCAAAGAGTTTAAAAACAAATAAAAACATTAAAGATTATGGCATGTGATTGTATTAGCAGAGTAGAAAAATTGGTTAAGGCACAGACAAACGAGAGTGGTTGCCTTGATACAAGTATCGGTGTCCCATCGGGCATTGCGATGGTAAACATTTATGGTTTGTTCCATAAGCAGAAGAAGGATGGTTCCTTCTGTGAAAAGTGGAACCAGGTAAATATCCTCCCCCAGTATTGCCCTTTCTGCGGCAAGAAGTATGTGGAGGATAAAAAAGAAGATGTTCAACAGGAAGAAAAGGGAAAATAGCGTATGAAAGAAAGTCTTAGAGATTATTATTATCACCCGGAATTTACAATGGCGGATAAATCATTTATGATGATTCCTACCCCAAAAGACTACGGGCAGTATTTACTAAATAAACGTAATAAGAAAAAAAAGAAGTAGCGTATGATAAGAGTATATGAAGACGAAGAAAATGCGGATCATTCCGTTATCCATCTGATGTTAAATACAAATTGTGATAATCATTGCATGTTGTGCTGTAATGACCAATACGATTTAAGTTCTGTTCCGGTTGTAACGGTAGAGGAACTTAACAACGCAAAAACCGTGTTGCTGACAGGTGGTGAACCTTTCAAGATTCCAAACTTTGCAGATTTCGTACAAAACCTGCGAGGTCAATATAAGAACATAGAAAACCTTTATGTTTATACTTCGGGATATTCTATGTACCACAACGTAGAGCAATGGAACAAAAACAAGGTTTATACCGATATTGATGGCGTGAATATTTCGCCTAAAGGAACCAACCGCGAACGTTGGGCTATACAAGGTATGTTAGGGAAGAATGCACTCGATTGCTTCTTTCATATCTTCGCATCAATGAAAAGCTGTAGGCTTATCTTGATGGACCGCAAGGAGAAAAATGACGAGCTTCTTTCTACATTGAATCTCCAACAATTCATAGACCTTGGGGTTCGTTTCGACGTAGAGTATCGTGATTGGCAGAACAAGTTCCAGCCTAATGGCGGGGTGTGGAGAAGATTACCTATATTGTTAAATTAAAGAAATAGCGTATGGAAAAAGAAGAGCGTGCAGCCTTGGCTGCGAGATTGAAGGCATTTTTGTTAGCGACTGAGAAAAATTATCTTGATGGAATTGCAGATAATCTCATTCATGAGGCAGAAGTTATAACTGCAATTTTATCAGATAATGAAGCCAGAGAACCGGAGTTCGTTTTTATATCATATCTTAAAGAGATTAAATGTTGGAACGCTCACGATGGTTCTTGGAAAGAAAATGTTCTTACCCTTACAAATCTAACTTGCACCGCTTTCGCATTAATGGAGTTTGATCCTGCCTATAACCCGATAAGAAAAGATCCGGTGCGTGGCTACATCAATAGCTTCATCGTTAGCGAGGAATATCGGCAGAAGGGCATTGGTTCTCTAATGATAAAAACATTAGAGGCTAGAGCGAGAGGTTATGGCGTGCATATTCTGTTTGTAAATTGGGATATTAAGCCAGAACCCGAGACGTGGGCAGATAAGTGGCTTGCCGGCATGGGCTATCACCAAGACGAGCCAAACGACCCTCGCCTATTCCATTACTATATGATGCACAAAAGATTAGTTGATAGATATTAAATGATAGCGTATGAAGATAAGTGTAGAACAGATTAAGGAGAAAATAGCGGGTTTTATTTTCGACCTCATCATAGAATCGGGCAGCAAATCTAAGTTTTTTCGTAAGTACACCAACCATCGTTTCCGCAAGCAGTACGAACGGATGAAGAATGATTCTTATTATCATCAGTATAAACGTAACTGCGATTTAGAAAAAGCGAATAGCAAGCTGTATGATAAGATCAGCGCTTTGGATGATAGACTTCATTCTATCTATAATGCGGTGAAAGTCGTAGCCACGGAGTACCCTAAGAACATCCCGTGCCCTCACGGAGAAAAGGATGAAGTAAACGATTGCCCTGTCAGAACAGATTCCACTGAATGCTGGTGCTGCCCAGGTCACGTTTGCAGAGTACCCGAAAATGGTACCATCATCTGCTGGAACAAGAACTTTGAACAGAGTGAGGATTTAGAAAATAAAGAAAAATAACGAAGAGTAATAATCAGTAACAAAGAAATTAATAGAAAAAGATATGTCAAAGAATAACGATTATCTTGTAAAAGCAAAAGAGTACCTAGCCGCAATGAAGACTATGTACAATCTAGAGCAGTTGGCAGATGGGGTCCGCCCTGATAAATACAAGTACATCTGTCAAAAGTATGGTATTGATGAGAACGAAGCCATGAATATGTACTCTGTTCTTCAGAAGATGAAGAAGGAATATTATATGGTGAACTATAAGAACTCGGCAGCTTTGGAGCGCGTCCTGGCTATTGCTGAGGAAGCCTATGTTACCTACAAACATGATCGTGTTGATTTTTATGTAGAGCTACACTCCCCTGAAACGAGATACAAGTATATCCTTGTAAGTTTCCACAAACCAGGCGAAAAGTTGGTTCAACAGGAGTTCAATATAACAGACCCGAAAACCTTTCCGGCTGTCACCGACATGATGAATAGCGGCTTCGAGATTGCCGGTATGTCACGACAGGCAGACGAGATAGAAAGTACAAAGTACGATGGAGTCGATGACAATAGAAGGATTTACATCCCTATTTATGATGGCGACGTGCTTCTCTGCTACTTAGAGAATCCTGACAGTATTTTCTCTCATCATAAAGAATGTGGTCTCTATCTCTGCCATGCTGGTGTTTATCATCGCCTCGTCTATACTCCTGGCAAGGGGTACGTAAGACATCATGAGCCAGATGAGGATGAAGATTTCGAGTTGGATATTAGCGAAGAGTCTTTCAGTCAGTACGTCTTGACATTATCTAAGAGATTTCGCAAGTTGGGTAACATCCATTCCGGCATCGATTTCCTCATGGAAGAAGATAACAAGGAAAAAAAATAAGTATATGGAAACAGAAACAAAAGAAATCCCTGTTAAGGGAGCATTGATTTACCAGCCGCAGGGTGCGGCTGGTGAATATGCCAAGTGGGCAATCAACCTATATAATGGTTGTTCCAACGGTTGTACTTATTGCTACAACCGCAGAGGGGTGTTGAGTTATACTTTTGAAGGGGAGCCAACCCCCAAGGCTATCCTGATCAATAAAACGGGGGGTATTGTGGATAAACTTATCTTAGCGCATGTTAAGGATGAAAATCCCGAAAAAGGAGACCTTCCGAAAGACCTTTTCCAAAAAGTACTTGAAAATGTTATCTTTGATTTGATTAATAAGGATATGGAGAAGATTGGGCAGTCTCGCCTGATAGAAGATGGAGGTGTATTCATGTCGTTTACTTGTGACCCACTCGCTACCGAAGAGAATGTGCAGCATTCTACGTTTGTTGCAACTGTTTCGCTTCTTAGAGAGAGCATACCCGTTACGTTGCTGACTAAGAATGTAGAATGGTTAGAGGATGAAAACTGGAAGAAATGTCTTGAGTGCTATCCGAGATATTATGCAGATGATAATTATCTTGCATCGCTTACTATCGGTTTTACTATCACTGGTAAAGATAAGTTGGAGCCTGGTGCTCCTTCTACTGAGGAGCGCATCGAAGCTTTACGTGAGTTGCGCGATAAATACCTGGTTAAGACCTTTGTGTCTTTGGAGCCGATAACGAGCATTCATACCGCATCGGAAGTAATTAAGAAAACATATCAGATTACGGACGAGATACGTATTGGTGTCCAGTCGCCTATCAAGAAGGACAGATATGATCCGAACGAGTTTGTCGGTTTCGTTATCACGATTAAAACCCTGGCACGCGGTCTTGATTGCCGTTTCATGGTAAAGGATAGTATGTATAAGCAGGCTGAAATTTTTGAAGGTGCTTATAGAGATTTGTGCATCGCAAAACTCGATGAGATAAGAGAAATTTATGCAACAAAAAGTAAAGAATAAAATTATGAAAAGTAAATTGAAGTATTACGCTCAGGTTATCGGTGTTAACCTGTTGGCATTTTTGGTACCCGTTTTAGCCGTTGTCCTTATCTATGGTCTCGGCAAGTTGAAGAATATCTATACTCATCCTTGCGTTTTATCGCAGGAGATATACGATTGCTGCCTAGAGGCAACCATCGTGGTATTGGCTGGTTTCTCCGTAGGTTTTTGGCTTCTCTCCTGGGCTGATAGCTGGAGAAAGACAAAGCTTATGGCTTTAAAGTTAAGGCATCGATGTAAACGTGAAGAAGAAAAAATAGCCTCTAAAATTTTTTTTGCTATGGGTGTAGATCCTGCAAAAGGTAGAGTAGAGCCTAAAGTGGATATGGCAGAGCAGAAGAATACGCCTGCGCTTGGCGATTCCGAGTTTGAGGATATTTCCGGATTGACGGTTAAAGAGATTTATCATCTCTATCACGGTCGTCAAGTTCTGATTACGGCTGGTAAGGCGAAGGGAAATTTTCTCGGCCGTCTTGCTGGCTATGACAATGAAGGTTCTATTCTTTACATAGGTTTCACTGAGTGCTGCCTGGATTCTTACTCCCTGGATGATATAAACGCTATGCGTAATATAAATCCCGAAGTCAGTTACGTAGAACCAGGATATAAAACTTACGATTGCCGTATTCCTAGCCTTATCCGTATCTGTAAGTAACAATTACAAAGCATAGAAAATTTATGGCAGTACGACCAAGTGATTACAAAAAGTATTACGCTAATCTTTATTACACAAATCCATCGGCATGTGAAGGTAAGGCATTCTTTATGCGTCCTATTCCTGAACACATGAAGCAGTTTCCTTCTATTGCTGATGCGGATGCAGCTATAGCACAAGCTCTAGCTTTTGCGAAAGCTCATCCCGATTTCTGTATGAAAAGGTTATGTATAGTAACGTCTTTCTATACCAAGAAAGACAACTGCAATTATCGTACAGATTACCAGTGGTACAGATGGAATAAAACTTCGCATATTTTTGAGCGAGATGAATATCAGAAAAAAGTGCATTGGTAATTGAGATTGTTGAATTATTAATAATAACGATTATGACCTATCTCATGGAAAAGTAAGAAAAGTAATGAAGAATAGTTATGGAGAAATGAAAAAGATAGATGGAAACGAAGAATAAACAAACACCCCTCCTTACCAAGGAGGGGGTATCAGAGCAGCTTCTTCAGCAGCATTTGCGCGGCTGGAAATCGAACCCTAAGTTTATCGTAGAAAACCTTTATGTGTTCGACTGGGAGAGCGATATGCTCATCAAGACCCGAAGCGGGTATTGGTATGAGGTGGAATGTAAAATCTCCCTTGCTGATTTTAAAAACGATTTCACCCATAAGCAGCAGAAGCATGAATTGCTGAAGAATGGGGATGAGAAGCGTTGCCGCCCGAATCTCTTTTACTATTGTGTACCATGGTACCTTAGTGCGAAAGTATATCCTCTCCTTCCTGATTATGCCGGGCTGATTGTACTTAAAGCGGATGGTAAGCTGAATGAGATAAAACAGGCACACTGTCTGCATCTGCAAAAGTACACCGATGAGGAACTGAAGCTATGCGATAAGTTCTATTACGCCTACCGCAACTGGAAGGAGAACGTAGAGCGCCACCAGTCTACTGCAGAAATCAAGCGCTTGAAAGATGAGATTGCTTTCCTCAAGGCAGAATATAAGGCCGTAGCCGGGTGTGATATTAAAGACGCATTTTAATGATTAAAAGATTTATAGATTATGGAAAAGATTGAATTTACAAAGGAACAGATAGAGAAGATAGCTGAAGGTATCAGCGTTATCTGCTTCCGTTCTAACTCGAAGGCAAAGAAGTTTTTGCTTATGGAATATCCGAAGGTTAAAGATGTGTTTGATTACTCCTGTATCTGGGATGAGCCTATATATAATAAGGAACACCAAAAGGAGGTAAGAAGTGTACTGCCTAGTTTTGAGGCAGTGCATACTTTCGGCTCATCGGCTTTATTCAAACCGACCCTTGCTGAGATTATCCAGGCTTGCCCTATCAACCTTCTTGGAAACTTTAACGCTGTCACTATCCATTATAATGGCTTTATAGAGGATGCTTCCAAGCATCAGAGTATCGTGACTCCTTACGTGATTTGTGAGAAGAAGAAGCCATTCGTTCCTTGTTTCAGTGATGAAGAGGAGAAGAAGCTGCACCCTTCACCATTAAAGATAGGCGACCTTGTAGGCACTATCATCGACGAGTTCTGCCAGGTAAGCATTGACGTGATCCAGCCCGATACCCGCAACCTTCAGACATTGTTTGATGGTCCGATGAATGAAGTTCCCGAGGAGTACCTTGGTAAGCACTTTCGGCCGATAGAGATTATCAAGGACAGCGAATATAAGATTCATTTAATCATTAACTAAACATTCTAAAACAATAGATCATGTTTGAAATTTACGTTAAAATGAAGAGAAAAAAGTGCTGGAAACTTGCTATAGAGGTTCCCAACGCTTGTGGTGGAATGCCTCACCTCTGGATGTATTTGGAAAAGAAATACCTTCCATCTTACGTACCGGTAGGAGCTGATGGAAAACCGCTGGAGCTGGACTGGGTGAAGGAAAAACAGACAAAAGGTGAATATGTAAGCCGATGGATATGTGCTTCATCCAAAAAGGAGATCGAGGATTTACAGAAAGATTTCCGCCTAACTTATGAGGAAATGATGGTATTCAGATCTACCTTTGATTTTGCAAAGGTTCTAGGCGAAGATATACCAGTTTATCTTGAATGCTTAAAGGTTGTCGCTGACGAGTGTGGAGGTATATATCCACAACAATACGAAAAGTTGCGTGCCTTTATTAAGACACACAGCATAAATGACATAGAGGCAATCGCTTTCAACCAGACAAGCGTAAACTGTGCCTGTGATTTCTTTGGCAACAGATATAATGAGCCAGCAGATAACTTCTGGGACTGCATGTGTCCAAAGGATTTTTATGACAATCTTAGAAAAGATTGTGATATTAAAGACGCATTTTAATGATTTTAAATAGATATAAAAATTATGAGTTTATATACAAAACAAGAAAAGGTGAAATCCCTTTGGCATCCTATTACCGATGAGGATTTTGATATTGACTTCAGCAAACCGTTTATCGTTTGCTGCGATGATGCTTCTCTCTTCATCGTGAAAGATTTGCCAGATATGTTTTACTATCTGGACGAAGACCGCTTCTATGATGTCAAGGCGCAAGCCTTGTCTGAAGAAGGCAAAGAGGCATTTCGAGAATTTTATTTCGGCTATATGTATCTCGATGATGAGTTCTATCAGGCGATAGAATGGGCAGAAGGAAAGTATCTAGAGGACGTGAAGGGTAATAGAGAAAGACCGGACTTGTTTGTTATGGATGAAATCGGACCAAAGGTAATTGATCATTTCGGTTTCGATCCGAATGGTGATCCGGCATACGAAGGAACTCCTCAACTATGTAGGGATTTTGCAGTGAAATATCCTGAACTATACAAAGTCGAGTATATCGTTAATCTAAACTGGGTTCCTGCAACATCCATCTATGCCCTATTTACAGCACCCGTTGGTGAACCTAAAACCGCCTATGTAGTAACATCGGGCTGCTATAGCGATTATCATATCGATGGCGTATTTTCAGATGAGAAAAAAGCCGAGATATTTGCTGATAAGGATGGGGATAGAAGCATTGAGCTATACAGCTTTGACGATGAGCAGATGCTTATGCGCAAAGACTGGTATGAGGTTGATATTTCCATAGGGGCATCTTCGGAAGTAAAGGAAGTTTCTGCCCGTAATCTTGGATTCACGTATTTTGATGCAGTAAAGTTCACGAAGGAGGAAAAAAATTGTATATATTTCTCGTTCTTTGTTTCGGCCATCAGTCGTGAAAAGGCAAAAGCCATCGCGCTGGAGCGTTATCATGCTCTATTGGCAGTGGAAAAAACTCATTTCCCTATGCTCAGATGGGTGCGTATCGTTAACCCTGCTCGTAATTATAAGGTTTTTGAAAGTCTGGTATTCGGCTATTTCGATTACAAGGCATACTATCGTTCTTGCGGCACAGTAGAGCGAGTACAGGATTTGTTTATGAAGATAAAGGATTCTCTCCCGAAACCGCTATTCCTAGACGAAGATAGCATCGATTGGCAGAACCTTACAGAAGATACCTGCATGAAATTGATAAGAGACTACGGCTTTAACATCGAAAAGATGCCTAAGCTCGCCTAGTCCCGTCCCCAGCGATTCTATCGCTGGTCCTAAAAAGTGAATAATATGGTAGAAGAAATTTTCTAAATCAAACAGATATGATGATACAGATTCAAGATTGGAAATGTGACAAGAAAATCGTGGCCGTGGATGAAATCAATCATGGCACCGTGCAGGTGGAGATACCGAAGCCTGGAGAGTATAAGGATAAATATTATCAGCATGCCGATTGCGCTATCTATAGCCTTTGGGTGGATGAGAAGCACCGCAAGCAAGGTTCGGCTCGTCTTCTGATAGAAACCGCAGAACGGGAGGCTAAGAAACTTGGTTGTAAGTCGGTACAGCTAGAATGGGACGATAAAGGCAGTAAGCTTTTCGTTCTTGAGTGGTATGAGCGTCTTGGCTATCGAATCAGGGCAAGAAGCGAAGGTAATCGCCTGCTGCTGGTAAAGAAGCTTTGAAATGGCATAGTGGTGGATAAGGGGCGGTTGTCGTGATGACAATCGCCCCTCAATTTTATATCCGATATAAAACCCTAAACGTTCCTTCCGTCCGGCAGTACGAACCAGCCGATATTTCCTCGCCAAAACTTGCAGCCAAGATACAGCGAGTCGAAGGCATCGGTGAAGTCAGTACGCTGCTGCAAAGGCAGGTTGTCTTCCGTCTCTGCTTTCTTCTCCTGACTCTTATCCTTTCTGAATCCCTGGTAGCCTATGCTTACTTCACAAAGCTGCATGGCGATAATCAAATCAGGGTTTTGCGTCTGATTGATGCGGATAGCAGGATATTCGATACCGGCAAGGGAATTATTGATGATGCGATGCTTCACCTCGTGCTTTTCCGGCACTCCCATATCTATCGCCGTCACGTTCCAGCCATTGCGTTCCAACTCCTTAATCACTGCCTGGTAGAATCGCTCATCAGTCAGCGCATACGAAGCACCCTGCTTGGCGGTGGCATCATAGAAGTAAACCACATCATGGTTTACGGCTCTCTTCGGAGCATAGTAATGCGAGAAATCATCTACCAGTTCTCTCAGCTTCCGCTCGTTCTTCACGTAGAAACTCTTGATTACGTTCACAGCTTCTACTCCGTCACGCTGATATACCTGACCTACCACCAGGGTATTGATATTCGCATTATAATCGAACGCGAGATAGAGAGGAAGGTCGTTCACGCAGTCGGCATCCATACGGCAGTCGTTTCTTTCCGATAATTCCTTAAAGTCCGGCTGATAGCTTTCTGAAGTTATTTTCTTGCCACCGATGATGCCCGTAGCCTTCTGGGTGGACCAGTTGGCTTGGCTCAAAGGGTCTATCTCGTCGCAGGTGTAACCGTGAATATGATCTATATCCAGGTTAGAATAGAAACCATCGTTCGATTTCTTGATTTTCACGTTCAGAATACTGACCATGAAGGTGTAGTTAGGCAAATCACGCCTCATGGTACGGATGTAATCCTCAGTAAGAAGGTCCACATTAGAGAGGGTAGAGGCACGGCGAACGAGGAATGCCGAACGGCGAAGCTCTCTTAACTCCCCCTCTCGAAACTCTTTTGATTTGTCGAATTTCTGCATCTCCCACCATTCTTTATCAGTCACCAGATACTCGTAGTCATAGATGAGTTCTGCATCCCCTGCATCCACCAGTTTATAGTTCACCGCCATATCTACCATATTTTTTGTAAGCTTGTTGCCGTGATTTGGCAGAATCTTAAACTGACCTTCATGCTTAATCATTTTGAGGGCGATGGCACGTATCATCAATCTCAAATCGGGTGGAACGGCATGGGGAGTATGCCCGGTCTTCTTGGCATTATAGATAAGGTCGTTGTAACGGATAATCTTGTTTGCGTAGTCTTCCAACTGCTCCTGCACCCATCTGTAAGTCTTGCCCTGGAATTTACCCGATTCTATCGTAAGGTCAAGTTTCTCCTCCTCGCGCTCCAGCCAACTGCCCTTGGTAGTAAGCGAGGCATCAGATAGGAATCTCGTCGATTTATAGAGCGGATTGTAATCAGTGAAATTGATGTTGCCCAAAGGGTGAGTCTGGCCTGATAACGCAGGCATCAACTCATCGGTCACTTTCTTGTAAGGGAAGAATCTGGCTTCATCGCCACACATCGCGGAAAAAGTGTAGCTGTTGGCGCTTGCGGTCTGAGAAAGGGAAATCAAAACCCACTGCGCGCCGTTTGCAAACCAAATAATGTTATCATAACTTTTCGGTTTAAAGATAGCCTCACGAGCGTGCTTCGGTGGCCGTCCCCAACCGAAGTGAATGCCCTGCGTAAAGCCAAACATTCGCTCCATGGCAGCCATAGTACCAGGAATAGTTTTGCCGAATCCCTGCTGTCGTGAAACGGCTACCCAGGCTCCCAGCATACCGGGCATGGAGTTAGAAGCCATCCAGACGTAAGGAGCCACAAGACCGTCGGTTTTACCCACACGTCTTGCAGCAATCACCCTTTCATCCTTCGCAGCCATATATAATGATTGCTGCTGGAATTTCGTTAGGTATATTAAATGTGGTTGTTGCATAATAATAAAAATGTTATCCTGAAAGTATGTTGATTTTAAAACAGAGAAGGCTGCATCATTTCAAGCTGAATGCGCTTACAAGCCTTGTCGTAATATTCTTTGTTCAACTCAAACCCGATGAAGTTCCGTTTTTCTCTGATACAGGCGATGGCAGTAGTACCGCTGCCCATGCAGTTGTCGAGAACGCACCCCCCCACATTAGTATAAGTACTTACTAGATAGCAGAGTAAATCTACCGGCTTCTGGGTAGGGTGGAAAGTATCAGAAGAATGCTCCTTATCAAAGCAGATAATGCTCTTTGGAAACTTCTCATCTGAAATGATAGTAGGAACTTCTTTATGGTCGCCATAACAGCCTCGCTTTAAGCTATGCGTTCCGTCACCTCGTCGATGGTTTCTTTGATGTGGCGCACATTTCACCATCTGAGGATGATAGACTGGCTGCTTGCGATAGAATACCGCAATATCCTCATGTGAACGCAAAGGCATTTTGTTGGCATTCAGAAAACCTGTTACCCGTTGCTTGCTCCAAATGAGATTATATTTCCAGAGTTTTGGCTGCGACATCATAAGCTGTGCGGTAAACATACCCTGGCAGAAAAGAATAATGGCTGCATTGGGTTTGGTTATGCGCAGATATTCTTTCCATAATGGCTCAAGCGGAATAATACTATCCCAGCCACCGCCTTCACTCTTTTTATTGAGAACGCCATAAGGCAAATCGCAGATAATGCAATCCACGCTTGCGTCCGGAATCTTTTTCATTCCTACCAGGCAATCCTCATTATAAATCCTATTTAATTCCATCCTCTATAAATCTATTTTTATTAATTAAACCATTTAAGAATAGTTTCTCCTTTATATCCTTTTTCCCAGATAAACCAGGCATAGGCCTGGGCACTACCAGCCATTGCATCGAAATCGCCATTGGCAGCGCATTTCAGCCGTGAACTACTTACCCATACTCTACAAGGTGGCTGTGTTCTGAATAGATGCCTTCTTCCTTTTCCTTCAAGAAAAGTAAGTTTCAGGAACATGGCAACCTTTCTTCCTTTCGGGATAATCTGCAAGGCCTTTTCTACGAACTCTAAGGCAAATCGGTATGGTGGGTTGGTAACAATATCTCCATCCCATTCTAAGTTGTCGATGGAAAGAAAATCGGCAACGTCGCCGTAACCTCTATCTATCAAATCACGACTAACTACGTTGTAGCCGTGCGCCTTTAATACTTCGCTAATATGCCCTTCACCGCATGAGGGTTCCAAAATCACCCCCCCGTAAACTGCTCTATCTTGCAGAGCCATTCGGTGGCTGCGGGTTCTGTGGCATAGTAGTCTTCACGCTGACGCTCACCGTTTTTATGGTTGCTTGCGCCTAACGTCTTAAATACGGCAGCATTGCCGCCTACCCAGTCTTTTGCCATACTTTATGTTTTTTATTTCTGAAGAAAGAAACTTTATTCAGCTTTCTTTCTTTCGTTATTTCTTTATTTCCCTACGTGCCATTTCTGGCAAGTCTTGCATAGGTACGCTTTATATCCTGCTGCCTTCAGTTCCGGCTTTTGATTCAGGAACTCCCAGGCATCATCCTCGGTTTCGTAGGCAACCTTGGCTTTCCAGGTGTGCTGCTTCCTTGTGTAATGCTCCGGATCAGGAGTGAAGGGAGGAACCTTGTTAAAGTATCGGGCGCAGCTTTTTCGCTTACTCATTGCTGCCTCCTTCCTCGTCTCTGCCTGGGAATGGCATTTCAGCTTCATTCTCCTCAGCGTGTTTCTTTGCCTCCTTCTCCTCCATCACCTCTTCCATATAATCAAAGTAATCAGGAGCCTTCTCCGGAGTAGCATTCAGACTCTCCTCATCGGCTATCTGCTGCATATCCTTCACCGTAAGACCATACTTGCGAGCCATCTTGCGCTTATACTCATCAGTATAGTTGATGCGATCGTGCTTCACGATGCTCACATCCTGGGTAATGGCAATGCGGCTCATATCCGGCATTTCGTCTGTAGCGTCCTTATCCTCTACGAAGTTGCCGTAAACATTAGCCAGGGCTTGCATACCTTTATCCACGGCTCGGTCGTTGTTCTGCTGCTTGCCTGTACGAATCAGCCATTCGGCGCTGCTCAGATACATCGCCTTGTGGCGCGGACTCTCATCGGTCTGGAAGAAGCGGATGATATGATTGCATACCGCCACATCATTATTCAGTTCCGTAACGGTTCGGGGTTTGATGTTTCCCTCCTCGTCGATGTCGATATGCAGCGCCATCACCATATCCTGCGCCTCCTTGTTGCCCTGTCCTGCCTGCTTCACGAAAAGCGTATAGTCACGCCTTGCGATATTGCGGCAGGTGGTACGAGGATCAATATCGTTGTTCTGCACCCAGCGTTTGTAGAACTCAGCACAGAGCTGCATGCGATACCGCTGTTCCGGTTTGGGGAACATCGTCTCCATGCTGAGACCATTGGATAGCCATTTGTCTATCCTCTGCAGGGTGTTCTGTGTTAATTGGCTCATCTCCTTATTAATGTTTAATGTATAAAATGTATAATTGGTGGAGCATCGAAAAACGAATTTCGTGTCATTCTTGTCATTCGTGTTCAAAAACCCCGAACCCCCGGAAGGCTATATACCATCCGTACATCTGATTGCAAAATTACGAAATCTCCCCTAAATGGTTGGGACAAGAAAATCCCTTTGTCCCCATCTCTCAATTAAAAACCGATACCTTTGCAATAGTATTAAGACAACATAGGATAACATTAAAAAGAAAAAGAAATGCAAAGTTTAATTCCAACTCTTACAAGGTTTCTTGCAGCCATTATCGGCTTAGTGTGGTGCATACTGGAACCATCTCTTAACTACATTGCCGTATGCTTCTTCGCCCTTGTCTGCGACTGCTACACGGCATGGCGCTGCAACTGCCGCATCTATTCCCGCTATCGGGAGGCAATCAAGAAAGACCCTCGATGCAAAATCGACGGGAAACTGAAATCTAAGAAAATGGCAAAGATGGTGAAAGATTTCTCTGTCCTCATCCTTGCGATATTCTTGGCCACGATGGTAGATACCGTGATACTCGATTTCCAGAATCCTCTCCATCTCGCTAACTATCTTGCCGCCATTTATTGTGGTGTGCAGCTCGTGAGCATTCTCGAAAACGAGAGTACCTGCAATGGGGCACCCTGGGCAAGAGTGATGCAGAAGATTGTGGCTGATAAAACCGAGCGCCACTTCAATGTCAAGTTGAAAGAGTTGATGAAGGAGGAAGAAGAAGAGGAAGGTAAGGAAGAAGAGGCAAAAGATAAAGATAAGGCAGATGCAGATAATGCAGCCAAGCCGGATAATGGTACAGATGAAGATGAATGGATTCCATCGAAATCATCTGATGATGCCTACGATATATAATGTACCAATATCTCTTAATTTCTGTACGCTATCAGTTAATAATGTGTTAAAATCCCTTTGAATGATGACAATATCAAATGTTTTGGAACACTGGGCCACGATATATAAGCCATTATCTCACGACCCGACAAGCAAGAAGCTGGAGAACCAGAGTTTCTTCCGCATCCGTGATATTGACGAGGAAAATATCTTTTCCCGCAACGCCAATATCATTCACTCACCCTGTATGCTCTATCGCGTGGTAAATTCCGGAGAATTGAAATCGGATAAGCAAGCCCTGATAACCTATCAGGTCTGCTTCCTTACGAAGTTGAAAGATTCCTCTACCACATTGGGCAGATACGATGGAAGTAAACTACAGGCTGCATCGGATGACCTGATGGAGTATTGCGAAGACCTTGCTTCCTATCTCACTCAGCTTCGCCGTACAGGTATCTGTCCTATCACTGGCAGGAACTTCAAGGCAGAAGAGCCGAAGTTGGGCATAGAGTTATCATCCATCGATATAGAAAGTTTTGCCTATGGTGTGAACCCTCTGTTCCGTGGTCCAAGCTGGCTTCTTGCCGATTGCTATTGGCAAACCATCCGTCCGCTTTATAACTTCCAATGTGAGAAAGAGCAGAAATACATCATTCCTGCATCGACAGAAGACGGAAAGGAGGGATAAGCCATGCCTATCAGAACCAAACCTATCAAATCACCCTTTGCGCCTCTGAGAGAGGTAGCAGGTGTGTATCTGAAACAAGCCATCCTCGATATTGAGGTCAACTTTAATACCCAGAAGATTTATCCGGTAGAGGTATATCGTGGCTACGAGAAGGTGAATAAATATCGTGAGGAACACGGCATGTGGTACTCTACGGGTGAAGGTAAGAAATCCTTTGAGGGTACGGTATATCAGGCTGATGAAAAGACGGGTAATCTGATGGTAGGAATCCGTTATAACGATTATCTCCGCTATGTGGATATTGGTGTAGGTTTGACGGGTGATCCTCGTGACCCTGCAGCTCATATCACTGCCGATAAGGTGGACCGTTCAAAGAAAGCCAAGTTCAAAACCCGCTACATCGGCAAATGGGATAGAAGGGCTGGTAAATCTCATCGTCCTGCCATCATGCGCACGGTGAGAAGACTGAAAACGAGATACGAAAACCATCTTGCAGATTACTATGGCTATCAAGGCTTGTTGCAGATAATGAATGCCCTGGAAGGTAAAGATGAGTAACTTTATAAGTATTTATATTTAAAAACAGAAACAAAATGGCAAAGAATAAAACAGAGGCTATCATCACGCTCAATGGCCAGCAGCCGCTCCAGGTACTGAAGCAGTTGCAGGAGGCGGCCAAGGGCATATCCGACCAGATAGATGTGGCTCAGGCAAAGCTGAAAACCCTGAAGCCGAACACTGATCCATATAAAGCCCTCGATGCGACCATCAAGGATTTGAAGAAGCAGTATGATTTGCTGGCTTCTGCGCAGATTAAGGATATTTCGGCCAATGAGCGTTTGCAGAGCGTAGTAAACCAGCTCAGTAATACTTCACTTCGCAACCTGCGCCGTGCATTGGGCGACGGCAAGCGTCAGCTCGAAGGTTTGTCAGAGGCAGAGATGGAACAGGCTAATTCCATCCGCGCGATGATGAAGAAAGTAGGCGATGAGATACGTCTGCTCGAAGGAAAATATGTGAAGATTAAGGAAAATTTAAAAAATGTTGATGAGCAATCCGACCAATGGCTCAGTAAGGCTCTTACTCAGCAGAGAGAACTTGTTTCTTCTTTAAAGAAAACATCTTCCGGCTATCAGTTTAATCTTGATATTTTAAAGCAACTGGAGGCAGAAGAGGATAGGCGTAAAGGCAAAATGAGTGCCGGTGAAGCTATGAGAACCGTCGGTAATAAAAACGCTACGGCATCCGATTTGCGCCGCGCTAAGACTTCTATTACTCAGGCGAGGGATAATGTAGATACATCTGATACCGCTCAGATTAAAGCCTATAACGATGCCCTTGCCAAGATTGAGGAACGCCTTGATGCAGTATCGGGGAAAGCCCAGAAAGCAGCAATCGGTTGGCAGAAAATGCGTCAGGTATTATCTACCCCTAGTAAGGCTTCGGGCGAGGACATTAAGCGCACCATGGACGCTATTCAGCAGAAAATTCAACAACTCCCTGCTGGAAGTAAGGCTGTATCTGATTTACGCAGGCAATATGCCCAGTTGGAACAAACTATGAAAGGTACCCGTCTTTCGCAAGCGCAAATCAATGATATTGTTGCCCGCAGTAAGACTGGCAAGGCAAATATCAATGAGCTGAGACAGGCTTATAAGCAACTTGAGGAGGAACTGAACTTTGTCAACACTAAGAGCGAGACATTTGCAAACAGACAGAAGGAGCTGAAGAACCTCAAAAAGGTTATTGATGACGCAACGGGTGCAGCCAATAAGCAGAGTGGTGCATGGCATACGGCTTTGAAGAACCTTACGGCATACGTAGGTATGTTTGCGGTATTTAACCAGGTAAAGACTTACTTTGTTGATTTATTCCGTCTGAACATGAAGTTTATGGATCAGTTGACGGATATTCGTAAAGTTGCGCTTTCTACTACGGACGAAATAGCAAATCTTTCTCGTGAGTTGGCAAAAATTGATACCCGTACCAGTCTTGAAGAGTTAAATCGAATCGCTTATGCTGGTGCTAAACTGGGTATTCAAACACAGGGTGGCACTATGGCACTCGCTGGCTTCGTCCGTGCTGCCGACCAGGTAAATGTGGCACTTAAAGAAGATTTGGGTGAGGAAGCGCTCACGTCTTTGGCAAAGATTACTGAGGTGATGGGATTGGTTGACAAGTATGGTGTAGAAAAAGCCATGCTGAAGACCGGTTCTGCAATCTTCCGTCTGGCTGCTACTTCCACTGCTTCCAGTGATAAGATTGTGGATTTCTCAAACCGTATGCTCGCCCTTGGTGAACAGGCTGCCCTTACCACGCCTGATATTCTCGCCCTTGGTTCTGCGGTAGATAGTATGGCATTGGAGCCAGAAGTGGCAGCAACCGCTTTTGGTAAATTGGTAACTGAGTTGCGAAAAGGAACCAGCCCTATAGAAAAATCCCTGGGTATCGCTACCGGAAGTTTGAAGAAGATGATCGAGAGCGGAAGAGGTATGGACGCTATTCTTACTATCTTTAGAAAAATGGGTGAAACCAAGAATGTCTTTGCTCTTGACGGCTTGTTTAAAGACTTAGGTTCTGATGGCGCCCGACTCGTGAAGACGATGGTTACGATGGCTGCCAAAAATGGTATGCTTACAAAAGCTGTCGAGGAATCAAATAAAGCCTTTAATGACGGTACGGCTGTAACGGTAGAGTATAATATGCAGCAGGAAACCGCTATGGCTTATATGGAGCGTGCCAATAATCTTTGGGAGAAACAGTTTGTTTCATCCAGCGCAGCGGCAGGTCCCGTTCACGATATAGCTAAGGCATGGTTTGAGTTAACTCAGGAATTAACCAGCAGCCTCGGTTTTATGACAGAGGTTAAATTAGCCATCGGACTTATCTTTGCTTCTGTCAAAATGCTGCTGAATATCCTTCCTACGCTCATATCTATGCTCAGTATGGCAGGTTTGGCGGGTGCGTTTGCATACGTAATTGATTATGCTCAGAAGTTGAGTTCTGCTTCGGCCTCACTGAGTGTGGTTTGGGCTAAGATGGTTTCGACTTTCAATAAGCTGTCATTAGTAAAACAGGCTGGTGTCTTCGGTGGTATAATCGGCTTGCTAGGTATTCTTGTTGTGAAGTTGGCTGAATATACGTCTTCTCTGAATCGGGCTTCAGCCGGTCAGCGTGTACTGAACGAAGTACAGGAGGAAGGTAAGCGTAGGGCAATGGAAGAGCAGGAGCAACTGACTCGTCTTCATAATGTAATGAAAGATACTTCTGCCTCTATGAAGTTGCGAATCGATGCGATGAATCAGTTGAATAGTGCTATTCCTGGACTCAACGCAAAGATTAATACTGAAACCGGTGCAGTCAAGGAAAATACTAGGGCATGGGATGCAAACTTTACCCGCTTGCAGAAGTATTACGAACTTGAAGGTGCTCGTTCAAAGCTGGCAGAGTTGGGTCGGCAGAAGGTAGATGCAATTCTTGATTTGCAGAAAAAAGAAGATGCTTACGCTAACTCGAAAGTACAGACACCTAACGGCTCCTATATTCAGACTTCCGGCGGTGCCATGATGCCTTCTCAGGTTCAGGGCGCTATCGGTCAAGCAGGTCAGAGGGCTGCGGCAAAGAGCGCTCGTGATAAGGCTCAACGCCGATTGGATGATGTTGTTGCGCAGGAAAACGCGTTAAGAGATAAATTCGGCGCGGAATTGGATGTGGCAACTGGTAAAGAGACGGGAACCCCACAACATATTGATGAAACCGGAAAGGGCGGTAAAGGCTCTGCTACAACTCCTGAAGACGATGCCCGCAACAATATATCCGAGTTCATAACCAAAATCAAGAACTTCTACGAACGCCAGAAGACGGCAATGGTAGAGGAAATGACAAAGGATAATGTAGAAAAGGAGATACAGAAGCAGGTTGTTAATGACTTGGATATAAAGCTGAAATCGGCTCTCGCTGCGGCAAAGCAATCTATTGTCCTCGGCAAGAAAACCTGGGATGATTTCAAAAAGACAATGGATAAAGACCGCAAGGAGAAGGATGATGAGTTTGGCCAGTCTCAGTCTCGTACCTTGCTGGAGCAGATTAATGCTTACGATGTGTCAAAGCTCCGTGCTGATCTTTTAAAGCAACTGCCTAAAATCAAGAAAGGTAAGGTTGTTGGCTATAAATCCGATGAGCGGGATAGGGCATATCTCGATCGTCAGTGGCTCGATGCGTCAAAGGGCGAAAACAGTAACGCCAATATCATACAGGAACGCATGGAGCAGCGTCGCAAAGAATTGCTGGAGCATGATTACACCAAAGTGGTGCAGGAAAACTCTTTTCTCGGTTTGATAAAATCTCGCTTTGCAGATGTATCTCTCGATTCACTTCAGAAGGATAAGAATGATGTTCTCAAGGTTCTTGAAAAGGCAAGAACGCAGATGGCTGATCTTTTTGCTACTGAAGGAAAGAAAGATAACTTGTTGAAATTCCTCTTTGGCGAGAATTACGAAAATACACCTTCTGTCTTTCTTGCGCTTTTGAATGATACGGAAGAGAATGTCAAACTGTTCTATCGGAAACTGATCCAGTATTCAGACGAATATACAGAAGCCGAAAAGAAACATTACGATGAAGCAAAGAAGATTTCTGATTTCTTGTGGAAACGCAACCAGCGCAATCTTGCCAACCAGGAAACTCTTCACAAGATGCAGCAGGAAAGTGCGCTCTTCGGCAAGCGAACCAATATGTGGTCGAACCTCGGTCTCGGTGATCTCACCGCCGACCCAGAGGTGGAGCTGATGCAGATGAAGATGCAGATGGCAGAAGATTATTATGCTTTCGTTTTCAAAAACTCACGTAACAAGCAGCTCCTCGATGAAGCAGACAAGGCTCGGCAGGAGGCAGAACTTGCCTACGTCAACCAAATGGCTACGGCGATGAAGAACCGCCTCTCTCAGATGCAGCAGCTTGTGCAGCCTATCGAAACCTTTGGCTCAGAAGTGGGCAAGGCATTTGCCGAAATGCGTAACGATGTAAGCAGCGCGCAGGAAGCCATTAAGAACGCCCTGAAGTCTATGCTTGAGTCATGGGCTAATATGGCACTCAACGACGTGAATACACAGATGTGGAAGGCTATCAACGATGCAGGAGCCAAGCGAGCTAAGAAAAAAGCGCAGCCTGATATTGATAAAGCGAGAGCCAACGCTAATGCCAATGCCGTGAAGGAAGATTTCTCTCATCTCGGCACGAAGGCTAACCCGATGTATGTGCGACTGGTAGATGAGGGTGCAGCTTACCTTACTCCGCAACCGCAGTCTAGTTTCGAGAATATGAGTTCACGGCAGCAGCCTATCGGTTGGAATCCTGATGGCTCGCCTATCATGCCTGGCAAATCTCCTATTGCGCCTGATAACACTCCCGTCGTGCCTTATGCGCCTACCGATACCAAGCAGCAGGGTACACCAGAGCAGCAAAACGGTGCTCCTCATGCGTGGGCACATCACAATCGAGACAATGCCAATGCGTTCTACCAGGATGCCGCAACGCAAACTGGTGCGGCAGCATCCGATGCTATCGCAGGTGGCGGTTCCTGGTCCGATGTCGCAGCCGGTATCGGCGGTTCTTTCATCGGTGGCGTGATGAATACAGAGTTCAAGACTGGTGGCGGCAAATCAAAGGAAGACAAGGAGAAAGCCGAGCAGTTGAAGAAGGAGAAGAAACACCAGAAGGAACTGAGCAAGGAGGTAAAGAAGGGTAATAAGGACCGTGAGAAGGTTACCACGCAGGGTGTTCAAAACATCACGAATGTGACGGATGCCGGAAACAAGGAGCAGACTGAGGGCACAAAGATAGCCTTGAATACAGGTATGGCTATGACCCAAACGGCGCTCACTGAGAACCTTAATAAAACGCAGGAAAATAACGAGGCTATCATTCAATCGGATGCGGACCGCACGCAAGCAGGAATGACCTTCTCTATCGCTGGTGCTATCGGTAAGTGTTTTGATTTCCTGGGTCCTATTGCGGGTCCTATTGCAGCTGCGGGCGTGATGGCTACCCTGATGGGCTTGCTCCAGTGGGCACTCAATTCAGCCTTCAGCGGCGGCAAGAAGAAGAGTAATACCAATACCACCAACACAAAGCTTGTAACGGGTATGCTTACCTATGATAGCGGTAACGTGCAGGATTTGAAGCCATTTGTGGCTGATAATGATGAAGTATATTGGGCAAAGGAAGATGATGGCAAGCAGATGCAGGGTGTGAAGATGCTCACGTCTCCAATCGCCACTACCGTGAACGGGCAGCCGTCTCTCGTAGCCGAGAGAGGACCGGAAATCGTGATTGGTAGGGAAACTACTCACGCCATGATGATGAATAACCCAGGCTTGCTGAAAGCACTCGTGAACTACGACCGCAACTATTCAGGAAGAAACTCAGCAAGAAGGGCATTTGATAATGGCAATGTGGGTGATGTTTTTGCAGCAGGCACGCAAGCAGGCAATGGTAATCTTTCGTCTGCCGCTGACGCGCCAGACGACCTGGTTTCCGCAAGCATTGCAAGTAATGCGGCGCTCCTGCAAGCCGTGAATGCGCTCATTCAGCGCCTGAATGAGCCTATCAACGCCAAGATCAATATGTTTGGTCGTGGCGAGCTGTATGATAGCCTGAATAAGGCTAATCAGTTTATGAAGAATAAATAGAAGAAGGTTTTGTTGATTATTAGTTGTTAGTTTTTAGGTTAATTAGTTATTTGTTTAGTAAGGCTGTTTCGCTGTGAAGCGAGGCAGCCTTTTTGCGTATTTTTCGGTCTGAGGTGTTTTTCTCTCTAATTCCCTGATTTTTTGAACTTTTAGGGGTGAATTAGGGCAAAAAGTTCAAAAACTACTCCGTTTTCACTACTACCCTACAAATTTTTCGTGTATTTTTTATTCCCCTAAAAAGTAAAAACCCTTTAACCCTAAGAAGAAGTTGGTAGCATCAACGGCTTTGCCGTAAACATCAGACTGATAAGTACTTAAATTGGGATATGGAAAGGCAACTATGCGGCGAAATCCCCCAAAAATAGCGAAAAATGCGTATAAATCTCTTTTCTAATATTTTTTTTTCACCATTTCTTACGTATAGAGTAGAAGAAAATCAATAAATTTTTGGTCTAAATGTAGCAAATCGGCTGATTCAGCAGAAGTTAGGCAAAAATAGAAAATCACCTTTTAACGGACTATAACAGGTCTGTGCATGGTCAATTTATATTTGTTAACAAAACATGGTCCAACCCATTTTTCTGTTTACCCTTAGATTTTTGGACTTTTTGATGCGTTTTTGAACTTTTTGAAGGAAATGGTCAAAAACTGGTCCATTTTTGAAAAACACCCTCTGTGCCCCCGTCCCCAGCAATTCCATCGCTGGTTCTTCCTCTCAAACCTATATTAAATGTTAAAAATATACCTTATTTCAAATATTGTATAGCTTACCTATACTACTTTCGATTTATTTTTGTATCTTTGCAGCAGATTTTATATAATATAATATATGTAAGGTATGTTTGATGAGATATGTTCCATCTATCGGGATGCGAAAGATGCACTCGGAAGATACGTCGATATGGAGACGGGCGAGTGCATCACGCAGATGTCTATCCGTGAGTTCTGTCTTACGGATAGGTGGAAGCCGTATGTAGAGAAGCTGAGAGCCATGCGGCAGGAATTTGGCAGCAAGGCGAAGAAGATGCCGGAGTACATCGAAACAAAAAAAATGCTTCCGGGAGCCACACTGAGCGGTCTCTTCCGTCTTTACGAAGACGAAAGCCTTACCCACCCCGGTCAGCGGGTGATGGTATCGAGAAGAGAAACCCACCTGCAGCAGCATACGGGATGGCTCGCCATCGACATCGACCTTCAGGACAATCAGCAGCTTACCAATTTCGAGAATATCCGCATGGTGACTCGCTTCCGTCCGGAGATAGGTCTGTTGATGCGTTCCTGTTCGGGTACCGGATATTTCGGACTGGTTCGCCTGGCTTATCCCGATAGGCACAAGGAGCAGTTCAAGGCTATCCTCAAGGAATACGCAGCCCTGGGCATTGTGCTCGACAAGCAATGCGGCAATATCGGACGTGTGCGCTTCGCCTCATGGGATGATGCCGACCACATCTATATTAATACTCATGTACAGCCATACCAAGGCTTGCAGATGGAAGAACCGCAGGTGATACCACAAGCAAGACCGATGTATCAGCAGCGCAGTTCGCAATCTCCGAGTAACGCCTCCAGTGTTTACGGCAATGGCTACGACAATAAAGCCTTCTGGAATGATCCTCGCACGCAAGACCGCATCATCGAACTCATCGTAAAAGCCTTGGTGAGCCGAAACATCAACATCACGGAAAGCTACGATGAGTGGACCAAGGCAGGTTGGGCATTGAAGGCGCATCCCTATGGCGAACGTCTGTTTCACGAGCTTTCGGCATGCAGTCAGAAATACAATGCTGCTCAAGCATCGCAGAAGTGGCGACAGTTGGGCAGAAGCACCACCGTGAGTTACAATTACCTCATCCACGCCTGCAAGGAGAATTTAGGCCAAGGAGAATATCACTCTATCCTGCAGCAGGTATGGAGGGAAAGAGGCTAATAAGAAAAGTTTTTTAAATACGTATAAGATTATGGCAAAGAGAAATGTAAAAATCCCGAAGGGGTCATGGCTCGACCAGAAAGGTCAGCGATGGATGAAAGTAATATTCGATGTAATGTCCGGTTTCGGGGGGGGGGTGAAAAGTTCATCCGTCAGATCAATTTGGACTTCACCTGCAACTTCGATTTCGGACTGAAAAGATATGTAGTTAATATGGATGATTATGGTAATCTGCGAAACGTTGTGTTGCAGAAATACCCATCGCTGGCGAGGTATGGAGCCTTCCGACTGGTGATGACAACTCATCAAGTAAAATGATAAGATTATGAAATTGATAACGATTATTGGTCCCTCTGGGGCTGGCAAAGACACGGTAGCACTTATGCTGTCTGCCATCCTGGGATATGAAGTGCTTTGTTCCTATACCACCCGACCTATGCGTGAAGGTGAAGTGGACGGCAAGGAGCATCATTTTGTCAAGGAATGCAACGTCCCTAAAAGCGAAATGCTCGCCTATACCCGATACGGAAACTATGAGTATTGGACGGAGAAGAAGCAGGTAGATGGTGCAGCCATTTACGTCATCGACGAGAAAGGACTGATGGAGCTGATGGAGCGCTGCCCGAAAGCCAAGATCATCACCGTCTATGTTTCGGCAAAGCCGGAAACTTTGAAGAAGCGCGGTATCTCCGAGGAACGTACCGACAGAGACCAGTATCGTGTTCAGATTGATTTCAACAGCTATGACTATGTGATACCCAACAACCGCACGATGTTCCATCTTTGGGACTACGTTGCTTTCGTGGCCAAGAAAATAAGAGAGCAGGAATTGGGCATTCCTAACCATGCTGTAAAGTAAATTCAAAGTGAATATCCAGTACCGTTACAATACAGACTGAGTACAGACTGAGCATAGATAGAATAATATATAAACATCAAATAAAGAAACAATATGAAAATGATAATTCCTGGTGTTGAGTGGTGGCCTCAGAAGACCGCCGCTCAACAGATTGCTCGAGTAGGCAGAGTTTGCTACAAGAGCAAGGGTAAGCAGCCTGACGAGAATCTTCCTGAAGACAAGAAAGAAGATTTTCTGGAGAAACAGGCAGTGCAGTTGGCCAACCGATTCTGGGAGAGCGGCCACCGCTCCATGTACCGACATGGTACCCTTTACTTCTTCGTGAAGAACGATAGTAGGCTGCCAAAACACCTCTGGTCTTTCCTCGTTGCATCACCTTACATCAATTATGCAGTGCAGGAAAAGAAGGTATGGATCAGCAGCAATATGCAGTTCCTTTGCGAGCACGGCAATATATTCGAAATGCTATCCCCATTCAATGTGAAGGAAGCCGAGTTTATCGAAAAGGCGCAGAAATATGATTGCAAGGAAGCACTCAATCTCCTCCGAATGACGCTGGTGGTGACTACGCAGATCAGCACCAGCCGTGAGTTGAACCGCACATCGCCTAACAGCATCAGCGAGCAGAGCACCCGCTACGTGAACCTGGAGAAGAAAGGTGGCGTGCAGATTGCCCGTCCCCACTGGCTGCACGAGGGCACGAAATGGCAGAAGTTCCTCTATCTCACCGGCTGTAAGATTTCCGACTGGCTCTATCGTCGATTGCTGAAATCGGGCATGAAGCCGCAGGATGCAAGAGGAATTCTTCCTCTCGATACCTATACGGTAGTAGCTTACACCTACACCATCACCGAGTGGCAGCATATCCTCGACCTCCGCTTCAGAGAAACCACCGGCAAGGCGCATCCTAATGCCAAAGAGATCGGTTTTGAAATCAACCGCATCATCAGTGAGAGAATGGAAATGTTCGAGGCTCAAAAGAAATAAGATATTCACCCGCTAAGGGAGATTATGATTAATAGAGCCTCTTATGTCTCTGTTTTATGACGGTTTCCCAAATTGCAACTGTCATAAATGGAGCCTCCGTTCCCAGCGATTCCGTCGCTGGTTCGTACAGAAAAAAGTAAAAAAGCAATAAAAAGCAATGGGAACAAAAAACAAGAAACAACAGCAGCAGGCATTGGCCAAGCGTGAGCAGCAGATCAGAAATCTGCCGACCATCTATACTTTCAACTTCAAGGATGTGCCTGCAGAGCAATATGTCAAACCATTGGAAACTATCTTTTCCAATGCCGATTTCTATAATTTGATGGAGAATCGTAACGAGATGGTACGTTCTGCTTGCCGCATTCCTCAGAACTCTCCTAAGATGCCCCTGCTTATCAAGGCTATCCAGGATAAGGATCTGAAACTTGCCAAGCAGGTATATGCCGCACTCGTACAGATAAACCTGCACAGCAAGGTAACCTTCGATTTCCTCAATTTCGGTCAGTTGCTCCGTTATTACGTAGATTATTCCAAGCCAGGCATCCGTGAGACGGTTTCCCGCCTTTCCATCAATCTCGACAAGATAACTTTCTATGCCGATAGTCTGGAAGACCTTCTTAATCAGGCAAGAGCGGATATGAGAGAAATTTTCAATGGCACTACCGAGTTTAAGCAGTTTGATGGTGTAGTGGAAAGCCTGAAGCAGTTGGAAGGTTTCTTTAATTATTCTCGCACCAAAGACATCAACAGCAAAGATAATGACCTTTACTGCGAGTATGCCGACAGCATCAATGCCTATATGGAGAAGCGAATGCAGACCTATTCGGCAAAATACCGCAAGCTGCATCCCCAGCTCCCTGGCTTCACCCAGGATCAGATGATAGAAGCCCTCAACCTCTTCTTCGAGGAGAACGGTAAGTTCAATGAGAGCTTCATCAGTACTACCGAGAGTGGAGGCAAGTATATCGATGCCGTAAAGCTCTCCTTCAACATCGACGAAGAGCAGACCAAGAAGCTCGATAAGCTGGTACAAAAGCCGAAGGAAGGCAACTCCATCCAGAAGTATTGCCTGAACGTTACCGATGCAATCATGCTCTACTATGCCCAGCAGAAAGGCATCGCCTTCGCCTAATCAATAAAGTAAAAAAACAATGCCAAATATCTATCTCCGTCTCCCCACCTCCCGCTGCCAGTTCTTCCGGCACCGCGATCCCAAGCTCACCCTGGCAAAGGATGAGCCGGTAGTGTTCAGTAACTACTCGCACGAGCACTTCATCATGCGCAACTCCCTCATCAATGCCCCAGCCCGCAGCAGCCGTATCGACCTCGGCTGTTTCTCCCAGCAGCAATGGTGCAATATGCTCACGGGCAGGCACCCTGCCGGAGGCAAGGTAATGATGCGCCGTGATGCCGGAAGCTGGCTCACCTTCCGAGAGGTTCAGCAGCTCAACGGTCGCCTGACCGACGGCAAGGGAGCCAATGATGATTACCTCTGCATCCGCTTACCCAGCGAAGTAGAGATTGTCGATACCGTTTATTCCGTAAAGCCTACCTTTACACTCGATACGAACGGTATGCGTGCGCTGGCGGTCTCACTCAACAACGATTTCAAGCGCAGCCTCGTAGAATGGTCGCTATCCACCTTCGACTTTTGTACGTCCCAAGGCAGGGTTATCGCCCGCTCCCATAATGCCATGCTGGAGCGGTACTTAATGCGATATGGTATAGAAGCCAGCGAGGAAGAGAAAGACGTATTGCGCCGCATCATCGGCAGGTGGTTCCGCACGGAGCACTGCTTCTTCAAGTCCTATTCCTGCGTGGATATGCAGTATAAAGATAGCCGTGATAAGCCCAATCGCATCGATGAAGTGCAGTGGCTATGATTTTACACCTTATATAATAAGTGTTAATTCATAAGATAATAAACGTTAAATAATAGATAAATCAAGGAAACGATATGAATTTACCCGATAGTTGCAGAGAGTTATTTCTTGAGGGAGTAACTGATGCTTATTTTTATGCCGTAAGGGACAGTTCCGTCCCTATTCCATTCAGCATACCGCTGATATTGCAGATAAACGGATGCAAGTTTGCCGGCGAAGCACTCCATGTTGCCACCAGTGAGGGCAATAATTATGTAATATCTGATGGCATCACCGCTAAGCAGACTTCTTCAGAGGGTGGCAACGGTACCGTCTTCAAGTTCGAGATTACCGCCAATATCCGTGACGGAAAGGGAAATATACCCGAAATTATCAAGAATATGCACGGAAAGGACTATTATATAGTCTTGCGCAAGCAGGATGACTCGCTTTATCTGTGCCATACGCTGCCTGGCACCTTCGGTATCACCGATTCCGTAACCAGTCAGAACGATGCTGAGACCCGTAGTATTACGGCTATCTGTCAGGCGATGTCGGAGTTTATTCCGATAACGATTTCTTAATTAGTTACCGAAAAATCAGTATCTAATTATCTTCTAGTTTTTTTTAAAAAGCTTATATTCATAATAATGTTAAATTAGATTTGAGTTTCAGCCCTGCCGTCCGTGAGGATCGCAGGGTTTTTTATTTTCTCCTAAATCATAGCTATTTCGGCATATAGGCTTATTTTGTCCCTATACGCCCACGCATTTCCATTACCTTTGCCCTCAGAAAATATCAATAGTCTTCTAGCATAATAACAAGGTAAGGAGATTTGTTTTCAGGATAACGATAACATACATTAATTTTTAAAATTCTATTACCCACAATGAAAGGTCTTTATGAAATTCTGACCGAAAAGAAGTGGATGATTTCGCCTGACTTTGTTCACGGAATTAGAAAGGCATTGGAGCAGAATTTGAATGCGCATGCCGTATATGAACGCCCAGCACCTACTTGCGGCTTCGTAACCGTGAAGGCAGCCGATGGCTCCATCTATTACCCGGAGGAATATCAGATTTCCGAGGATGGAAAGAAAGTGAGAGGTCAGTGGGCATTGGAGGATGAGAACGATCAGACCTTCCCGTTTGTTTCTGTGCTCACCGTCGATGGTCCTATCACCCGAAATGGTGGCGGTTGCTCGTATGGTTCTATCGACCATCGCAACATGATGATCAATGCGGCCAATCATCCCCTCTGTCGAGGTCACATCTTCATTATCAACACTCCTGGAGGTTCCGCTTGGGCAAAGAACGATTATGAGCAGGCTATCAATTATGCCCGTTCGCAGGGTCAGCCAGTCATCGCCTTCATCGATGGCATGTGTGCATCGGCAGGTATGTATCTCGCATCTCTCTGCGATGAGCGTTACTACATGCACCCGAAGGACGAAATCGGTTGCATCGGTGTGATGGCATCCTTCTACACGCAGGCCGATGGTAGCAAAAACCAGTTTACCGATGAAACTTATCACGAGTTGTACGACCCTGAGAGTTTTGACAAGAACCGTGAGTTCCGTGATATTGCCAATGATGGCGATAGCGAGAAGCTGGTAAAAGAACTTGCCGAGTTAGGCGTTGAGTTCAGAGCTGACATCAAGAAAGCCTGTCCTGCTGCAAAGGATGAGCACCTTCATGGTAAGGTATTCGATGCCGAGGAAGTGAAGGGAATCCTGATGGATGATCAGAGTGATTTCTTCTCTTGCGTTAAGCGTTGCTTTGACCTTTATAACGGCACAGCTGAGCCTATCATCAGAAAGCCATCTGATGATGAAGATGAAACGAAAGGCAGTTTGAATGAGCCATCCGACCATCCGGCACACGACCCTCAGTTGGAGCCAGACAAGGCTTCTTCAGAAAAACAAGAAAATCATCAACATACTATTCATCAAAAATCAATCAATATGGCAAATTATCCAAAGATCAATGCCGCTTGCGGTATGCAGGATGGTCAGCAGATTGAGGTGAAGGAGGAAGGCGCATTCTTGAATGCCCCATTGCTCGACACCCTCGAAGCTCATCTCGCATCACAGGAGCAGGCTGTGGCTGATGCCAAGCAGAAAGCCACCACAGCAGAGCAGAGTCTTGCTGACCTTCAGGCAAAGCACGACGCACTCGCTGAAACCATCGCCCAGAAGGACGAGGAGATTAAGAACCTGAAAGAGGCAAAGGCTAAGGCAGATGAGGACATTAAAGCCCTCAACGACGCTAAGGCAAAGGCTGATGAGGAGAAGGCTAAGGTAGATGAGGAGCTGAAGACTGCCCAGGCTTCGCTCGCTACTGCCCAGCAGACCATCGCCGACAAGGACGCTCAGATTGCTGAGTTGAACGAGAACCCAGGCGAGGAGCCAGCACAGGGTGCTGCACCTCAGAACAACGGCGAGGGAGCAAAGGCTCAGAACCTCCGTGAGTTTGACCCATCGAAGTATAAGACCAATGCCGAGCGCAAGGCAGCCTTCGAGCGTTTCAAGCGAGGCGAGGAGTAACCCCTCCAGCATCAGGATAACACTAAGTATTCAGGTTAAAACATTCTTATTCATTTTTTAATTATTATTTGAAATTATGGCAACACTTCCTAAAGATTTTATCGGCACTACTGCCTTGCAGCACGTAGCCGAGCAGGTAACTAAGGAAATCCTCATGGGTCCAGGTTACACCGATGCAGAGGAGATGGACCGCTTGGGTATCGACATCGTTTCCGGTGTTCAGTATAAGCGCACCATCCATATTCTGCTCCGCAAGGGTGGTACCACCCGCCGTAAGGACATTCACACTAAGGTGAACAGCGAGGCAGGATTCCTGAAAGAACGTACAATCACAGTTAAGCTCGCCTGGGATCATTACACTGATAACATCGATAAGTACTGCGAAACGGTATTCGGTACAGACGCTCAGGGTCAGTACCCTCTCGCTACCGAGGCTGCTACTGCTATCCTTGCCAACTATGCCGATAACCTTACCGCTTGTTTGTGGAATGGTGACATCAGTCTTGACAAGGGTGATGAGGACACTCCAGCTTCACAGCAGGCTATGGCGTTGTATGACGGTTTCCATACCTGTGTCAAGCATGACATCGAGGATGGTCTTATCAGCGAGGCTAATGGCAACTTGATTCCTTGCGAGTCAATCGCAGAGCCTTCTGACAACAACGACTCTACTCCATACGACAACTTCCTGGCATGGCACCTGAAGTGGGATGCCCGTCTGCGCAAGCAGAACGTTCTCGTTTACATGAGCGAGTTGACAGCTCAGTACATCGCTGCAGGTTACGCTAACAAGTTCCACGGCAACTTCAAGGTTGAGTACGAAGACGGCGGTAACTTCAAGCTTCCAGGTCTCTCTCGTGTAACACTCTGCCCTATCGCAGATTTCGGTGAGGGTGATCGTATGTACGTTACCATCCCTAAGAACTTCGTCTATGCAGTTGACTCTGAGGGTAACAAGACTTACGTAGGCGTTAAGGTGGGCACCGATGACGATATGCGCGACATCCAGTTCCAGATTCAGTCAATTCAGGGCGCAGGTATCCACAATCCGTTCAAATACGCCTTTGCGATGTCAGACGGCAACCTTGCAACAGCAGAGTACGTAGCTGGTGATTACACCAATTCTAACCTTGTGGTAACAACCGCAATGGAGGATGCTTCTCCTGTTACCGATGGTAAGGTGAAGGTAAACGGCGTAGAGTACACTAAGCCTGTAGGCACAACTCCTAACCAGGTTATTACCCTGGAGGCAGAGGGCACTACCGATGTATTCTCTCACTGGAGCACTGGCAGCAAGGAGAAGAAGATTCAGTTCGCCGCCACCGGTATGAGCATGGGTATCACCGCCTTCTTCAAGAAGGGTTAGCCCCCTCTTGCCCCCGTTCCCAGCGATTTCATCGCTGGTCCAACCGGGAAAAGGCAAACCTCTATAAATCCTCGGCGGCGGTCGCCTGACCTGGCGGAATATGGCTTCCGTCGCCATTTCGTTTAATCATCAAAAAAGATACAATTATGGCAAAAAATGTAACATGCCCAGAGATCAAGGATATTCTCTCCGAGAACGAATGCTTGGAGAACTTCGGTGGTCTTGGCGTAAACGTATATGTCTTTATCAAGAGTGAGCTCGCTGCCCCTCTCTCACCAGAGGTAGGTAAGAACACCTATGCAGCGCTGACAGCTGCGTCCTTCAAGAAAGGTAAGGGTCTCTACAAGTTTGAGTGCCAGGATGGCGGTCAGGGTCACACCTGGGAAAACTTGGGCTTCAGAGGGGGCTTTAAGCAGACTTTGGACTACGTTCTTGAGAGCGTAAGTGCCGCTTCTGCGTATGTGGCTCGTGGTCTCAATAACCTCAAGTGTGGTTACATCATTGAGGATGGTGACAAATCAATCATCATTTACGACAAACAGCACGACTTCAAGTATGACTCCGGTAATATTAAAGGAGACACGGGCAAAAAACCAGAAGATGATCGTATGGTCACACTGAGCGGATCTTTGAGTCCGACAGCTTACGGTCGCTATGAGATTGCCGAACCAGAAGGTGGTTGGGATTCTCTCTGCAACGGTGCAGGCACAGCGGGGGAAGTGTAAGCGGAACTGACAAGAGCGATACCAATTCCGCTTCCCGGCAGTCATCTAAGCGGAGCAAGCAGGTAGCATCTATCAATGATGAAACCTCTACGCCCGGCGAGAACGATGAATAATCGCTCACCTATCCAATGAGTTCCATTGGCAATTTACTCTATAAATCAAAGCCTCGGTATTGATCCTTAGTAAAATAAGGCAAGATACCGGGGCTTTTCGCATTTAAAACTGCACATATCTTTCATTTTTTAATATCTTATCCCATAATTAGATTTTTTTATGCAAAATGCGTTTCCGCATAGAATATTTTTCTTATTTTTGCAGCATAAAATTTTAATTTATATAGTGTAACTAAAATAGTAAGAGATTATGGAGCTAAGACATTTACGTTCGTTTGTGTATGTAGCAGAGACGCTTTCTTTCAGCATCGCCGCCTCCCGATGCTTTGTCACCCAATCCGCCATCAGTCAGCACATCAAGGCTCTGGAGGATGAACTGGGATGCAAGCTGCTGATACGCACATCGCACAGCATCATGCTCACCGAGAACGGGGAGGCACTTCTGCCACGTGCCAAGGAAATACTGAAGTTGGCGGAAGACTGCAAGGAGCATATCAATGCACTCAACAACTGCATGACCGGAGAACTGCGCATCGGTGTAGGTTCCTTTATCGCACCCTATATTCGTGTGGCTGCACTTATATTCATGGAGCGATACCCTAACGTAAGAGTGAATGCCGAATTTTCCAAGGCAACGAGCCTGAACCGCCTGTTGCGAGACCACATGCTGGATCTCGCTTTTACGATGAACGAAGCCTATACCAACGAGGGCATCGAGAGCCATCCCTGCATCCCATTCAGCATTTGTGCCATCATGCGAAACACACACCCTCTTGCCAGGAAAGATAAGGTAACATACGATGACCTGCTGAAGCACGGCATCATCATGCCCGATGTAGGCGAACGTGTTTTCAACACTTTTCAGCAATATTTGCAGAATGATCTCACCAAATTAAGCGTAAAGTGTATCCTCAGCGACCCCGACGAAGACCTTGCCATCATAGAAGATACTCACCTGGTTACTTTTATGCCGAAGCTGTATCTGAAGAACCACCCTACCCTCATATCCCGTCCTATCCAGGGCATAGGAGAAGAACTAATGAGCAATGCCCACTGGATGAAGGATGTACCTATCAAACGTTCGGCACAACTCTTCCTCGACATTATCAGGGACGAAGCCATTCCGTATATCAAGGCTTTGGAAGAAACCATGTAGTTTGGTACCAAAGTACATTTGTACTTATGTACTTCTGCACGTTTGTACTTTTTCTTATTTGTCTATTAGTGTTCCTGCTTCATGATTTATCCGCAAGAACATCTAATGAAAATCACTTTTCTGTTTACTTCATTCCTATTACCTTTGCATGTGATTCCGATATTGGAAGAATTTAAACACAAAAACTATGCAGGTAAAAACGAATGATGGCAACTATGATGTTGCCAGCAAGGGATTGGGTAATACCGCCCTTGGACTTGGTATCGCAGGTTTGGCTACAAGTTTGCTGGGTGGCGGTGCATCCTTGTTTAACCTCGGTAGAGGCAACAATGGCATGACTGCCAATCCGAGTGATCCGGATGCACGCTTCGTAACCAAGGGTGAGGCCAACCTTATGCAGGAGAACTCTACATTGAAGACTGAACTGGCTATCCAGAAGAGCGAGAACTATGCCGACAAGAAGATGGTAGAGATAACTCAGTATCTCGATGGTAAGCTGCGCCAGCTCGAAAACAAGGTGGATGCCAACAAGGATGCACAGCAGGCGGTCAACGCAGAGCAGATGGCATACAATGCCGCTGCCAACGCCAATATCGACGTGCTGAAATCGCAGGTGGCTTCACTCACGAGTGTTACCAAGCTGATGATTCCATCGGGCAATGTTTGTCAGATGGGGTGTGGATGCGCTTGTAACCAGTAACCGTATTTTCGGATAAAAGGAAGAAACGATATGGATTACAAGAACTCGCAAATCCTGGCAGCGGTGGTGTCCGAATGGGCACGCCCTGCCATCTCTCAGATAGCGGCTGGCAATCTGATGCACTTGCCTATGCTCCAGTCTCTCCAGGCTACCATCGGCAGCATGGGACTGGTAAGCGGCAACTATTCTTTGCAAGCCGATATAGAACCGATGATTCAGCCTGTGGTCAATGCGCTTGTCACCCCGATGCTCGCCAAGTATTTCGGGAACATTCCCGAAGAGAGCATTCCGCAGATGGCGCACGATGTGGTAGAGCAGCTTCGCTACAAAGGACCGCTCTCTATCCTGGAGGGTGTGATAACCTTTGACGAGGAGGATCTTGACGAACTCGCCGACCTTCTTCAGAAAAACCTTCCGGTAGAGAAGACCCAGGGCTATCAGGTGAAACATTAATGCGGCGGTGAAGTCGTCGCTCTATTAAAACAGAAAAGATTATGAACAAAAGAACAATTCCAGCCTGCATCATGGCTACGCTTGCAGTAGGTGCAACCGCCACTGCTCCCTATTATGATGTAAATATCACGCAGCAGCTCTGTGCTCCTTCATGCGTGGACGAGACTCCGGTTTTCAACCCTCAGTTCTCTGTAAAGAGTATTGACAACGTGGGTACTTCGCAATATCTCATAACCATTCACGTAGAGGGTGTTATCAGTTACGTGCCTTGCAACTGTGGCTCCTGCTGCACCCGCTCGCAGGTAGTAAGTCAGGATTTCACCATTCCTGTCTTCTCTGCTACGGCAATCACGAACGTTACCACATCTCTTGGCAGCGTGAAAAACCGTCTTGTCAAGGTAGCCTGCTGCTCCTGCAGCAAGACTTTCGTGTGCGATGCTCCGTTAACACTCACCATCGCATGACTATCCACCAACAAAAGGAAAGGTAAGAGACGATGAAGTATATTCAGTTGATAGATCAGGCCCGCGCTCACGGCGTGGCTACTGAGAAGAAGATGATGGAGGCGATGGAGCAGTTGAGCTGCGACCTCGCCTCCCTGGAGGAAACAAATCCGGAATTGTACTGGTGCATCCTCCGTCACCAGCACGCAGTGTTCTATGATCGTCATTACAGTGAGAAAATGGCCAACCATGATGTCTGCCATCTTGTGTACAGCAAGAAAGGTGAGAATGGTGAGTTGATAGGATCCGGCGCGCATTGGACCAAATCGCAGATAGTGAATGCCACCAAGGGCATGAAGTTCCGTGAAAAGGTGAACGATTGGGATAAATATGTTGCCTTTAATGCCATGTACGCTGACCTGTGCAGCGATATGACAGAAGATGAAATCATCAAGGCAGCTTATCTCTTCTATTTCCAGGATGCAGACTGGCAACCCGAAGAAGACGATTGCACCAAGATATGGGACTATATGTCCGCTCACGCTACGATGTAGTTTGTTTTGAACTAGGTAATATAGATTTCGCACTAGCGAGTGCAAGTATTTAAAGTAAAAAGATTGGGATAACATTTTTTGAAGCCTCTTTGCGCCTGTAAAAGCCGCAGGGAGGCTTTCTTTGTCCCCTCGAATAAAATCGAAACCCCTATCTTTGCCCTCAGAAGAAATAAAAACGATAAAACAGAAAAGATATGGCAAAGATTCAACCTCTTGCAGATTTCATTCTCTCCTTCGAGGGAGGTTACGTGAACCACCCCAACGATAAGGGCGGTCCTACCAACATGGGCGTAACGCTGAAAACCTGGCAGACCCAAGGTTACGACAAGAACGGTGATGGCCGCATAGACGCAAAGGACGTGAAGCTTATCACCAAAGCCGATGCTATCTCCATCCTTCGCCGTTGTTATTGGAACCGATGGAAAGCCGATGCTATCAAAGACCAGAGCATCGCCAACATCCTGGTAGATTGGGTATGGATCAGCGGTACCCCAGGAGTTGCTATCGTACAGGCAATGCTAGGAGTAACCGCAGATGGTATCGTAGGCAACAAAACCCTCAAGGCGCTCAACAGCCAGAACCCTAAGCAGTTTTTCGAGCGCATCAAGGCACGCCGCAAACAATACATCTCCGGCATCATCGCCAGGTGCCCTAGTAAGAAGGTTTTCGAGGCAGGCTGGCTCCGTCGCCTCAATGCCATCAGTTACGGCAGTCTTATCGCCAATGACGGAAAGGAAATAAGTTTTTAAAAATAAAAATATAAAAGATTTATGGCAAGTTACAATGGAAACATCGACCTTTTGGCTCTGAATGGAGCAAAGGTCTTAGTAGGTATCGATGAGAAGAATGCGCAGCGTCCTTACGTCTGCATTCCTATCGATGTGAACGAAATTCGAGTAGATACATCAAAGAATGATGCAAGTAAAACTCAGGCAAAACTGAGAGTTAACATCTGGCCTTTCAATGAGGCATACAAGAATAAGATTCGCCAGAGTGCTGCCGAGCGTGGCGATACCCAAGTGAGCGTGCCTACCCATGAAATGCAGCTCTCGTTCTCTACCGAGTACGTCAAGGCAGTAGCCAAGGCATTCCCGAAACTCGTAGAGCAAGTAAAGGAAGCCAACAAGGAGCGAGACCCCGACATCGTAAATCAGGATTTCAACGATGAGAACTCTCACCTCTTCAAGGCAATCCGCACCCGCATGAATAAGCGTATCGCCAGCCTCTATCAGCCACAGCCTACCGCCCAGCAGCAGACGTACCCACAGCAAGCCTACGGAGCCGCTGGCAACGCTACCGCCTATGTGCCGCCAGCAGATGGAGGCAATGATTACTCTTCAATGCCAGGTTACGATGATCCTAACAGCGACCTGCCATTCTAAAGGTAAAAAGGTAAAAAGAACCTTAACCCCACACGCCCTGTAAGGGCAAAAGCTTTTTTACCTTTAAAAATTAAGAATATGCAAGAACAAATAAATCTTACAATTCCCAAGGGCTGGAACCAATGCACCCCTTCCCAGCTAGAGCAGATAGCCCTTATCATGCTGGAGCAGATAGAGAAAGCCAAGGCAGACCGCTACCATCCTTTCGATATGCAGAAGGTGAAGATAGCCGTCTTCTTCCTCTTTGCCGGGATAAGCATCAATGCCTATCCCGACCCTCGTCTGCCTATCAATGAGCAGCACTACCTGGTAAGCATAGAGCCGCAGAAGAAGAGCCTCCTGAAGAAGCTCCTCTCTCTCTGCGCCTCCGTTCCCAGCGATTCTACCGCTGGTTCGCAGTCAGGCAGCCCCTTCCCCCTCTATCTCTGGCAGCTCAACTATTGGCTCTCTCCGAAAGCCAAGACCGATGATAAGACCTCCCCTGAGTACATCGCTCAGGGCGCAGGTCTTCTCGATTGGCTGGATGCAGATAGTGGCAATTTCCTCACCCGCTTCCCCTATCCATCTATCCGTCAGAAATCCAAGTGGTACCGTCGTGCAAAAGCCTTCCAAGGTCCGCACCAAGATCTCGATGGCTTCTCCTGGCAGCAATACCGTTTTGCCAGTGATATGATGCAGACTTACACCCGTTTGGACAACAACCTGATAAAGATGAAGAAGATGGATAAATTCACCGAGGAACAACTCAAGACGCAAGCCGCGAGCGTAGCCAGTGCCAGAAACATGTTTCTTGCCACCATCTTTAACACCACCACTCAGTACGTCGATCCGACAACAGGCATCACGAAATATGATTTTCACTACGAGTCGAAGCAGTTCATCGAGAACGCAGGTTATTTTGTCAAATACCCGGAAGCCAACTGGCAGGTTATCCTCTTCTGGTGGAGTGGCATCATGCACACCCTAGCCCATCGCTACCCTCACGTGTTCAAGGTGCAGAAGGTAGATAATAAAAAGCCGCAAACCCCGATGGAAATCTACACCGCCACCACCGCCACGATGCAGAAGTATGCCGGCTTAACGGAAGATCAGGTCAACACTCAATCCTATTCCCTCGTTCTCGAACATCTCGAAAGATTATCGAAAGAGAATGAGGAAATGGAAAAGATGAGGAGAAACAAATGATAAGGGCGATGGCTATAATAGATATGAATAACCATTGTTTTTATCAATATCCACGAGGCGAGAATAAGGGCGGTATTCTAGATACAGATCTCTGCCCTACCATTACCATCAATGCGTGGGAGCAGAACGTTTTTCTAATAAAGAAATATGAGTAATAACAACCAACCTCAATATAAGCGAGGAACGATTGTCAAGAACGGAAAAAGATATGGCTTTTATTCCGATGGTTCTCTCTATCGGATATACTCCACCTCCGACCGTCCGTTTCTTGAAATCGTGGATATAGAAGGTAAAACCTTCCTGCGCATCCGTCAGGCGACAGAACAAGGCTATACCGATTGTCCTGTACCCGGTGCAGCCGATTTGAATTACCCTACCTCCGCATTAAGACGTAGCCGCACGGTAGGGGGGGGTAAATTGGTAAATGCACTCACGGCTGCCAGTAGCAATCCGTTTGTGTTTGTAGAATTATAAACAAAAAAAGATTTATAGAGCAAAACAAAATGATAACAAAATTCAATTTCAAGGATAAGACCATTAAGTCTTATGCCATCCGAAAGCTGACACCCTTCGAGTGTTTCCGACTCATGGGTGTGCGAGATGATGTAATTCGCACGATGCAGAGCACCAATGCCCAGGCAGCCGAGCGAGTGCCCGGCTATAAGGGCAAAGGCAAGGCAGAGGATATGGCAGTATCAGCCAGCCAGCAATACAAGCAGGCAGGTAATTCTATCGTGGTAGATGTACTTGCAGCCATCTATCAGCAACTCTGGTACCCGAAAGAGCCGAAGTGGGAGGTGCAGACCTCTTTCTTTGCCGATTTCTTCCCAGAAGACCAACTTCCACCCTATCCGGTAGATAAGAACCACGGTGAAAAACTTATTCTCACCACCTTCTCCGGTTATGACTCGCAGCTCATGGCAGCCGATGTCCTCGCCCAGCAGCATCCTGATTTCCACTGGACGTGCGTAGGCTGGAGCGATATAGACAAGTATGCCTGTCAGATGCACGACCTTATCTTTCCGCAGTTTGCTGACAAAGCCTTGGGCGATATAACCAAAATCGACTGGCAACAGGTAAAGAATAATGTGGGGGGGGCAAGAAATCGACCTTTTTACCTATTCTTCACCTTGTCAGGACATATCACAAGCCGGCAAGCAGATGGGCTTGAAGGAAGGTTCCGATACCCGCTCGGCATTATTGTGGCGAGTATCCGATGCCGTGGAGGTATTGCGCCCGAAGTATCTGTTGCAGGAGAATGTGGCAGCCCTGGTAAGCGAAAAGTTCATGCCCGATTTTCAGAAGTGGCTTGATAAGCTTTCTTCTTTGGGCTATGTAAGCCGATGGGCAAGACTCAATGCCAAAGACTATGGTGTTCCGCAGAACCGCGACCGTGTTTTCTGCCTTTCGATGAGAAAAGATGTAGCCTTCGATTACCAATTTCCCGACCCTATTCCGCTGAAAAGAAAGTTGGAAGATGTGTTGCAGGAAGAAGTAGATATAAGGTTCTTCCTGAAAGATGAAGCCGTCAGCAAGTTCCTTCAGGCAAACGATAAAGACACCTGTGTCTTCCATCAGTTCGAGATAGAGCCGAGCCACGAGAATGCAATGGCATTAAAAGCCATCCTCACCCTTTTCGTAGAGCAGTATGATTGCTGGAACCGCAAGCCCAAGAGAATGCAGGAGCTACTTGTTTCTTCTCACGAGGACATCATCATGCCGCTATTCAACGACTGGAAAGAGAACGGTAAGTTCGCAAATCCTAAGTTAGATAATATGTATCATCAGTTTTTGGAGAGAAAATGATTTGTAATCATCCTATCATCCTTGGCTCGTATAGCCCTTCCCAAAACGGCATTGTCGTGCATCCGAAAGGTATTGCCCTTTGCCTTACTGGTGGTGGCAAAGGGCACGATGTCGATAAACCGAAAATATTATTAGCGTATGAATAAGGTTATAATAGATAAAGGCAGCATTCCTCCTTCCGAAGAGGAAGATGATCCTAATGATATGCCACCACTTGTATTAATAGAATATGATTAAGATATTAGCCATTCACGAGGCGAGAACAGAGCACGCCAAGGAAGTACGTAAGCAAACCGGCACCAACGATTATCGGGATAAAGCCATCTTTTTTCGTGACAGCTTCTTGATGCAGTGTATCGGTACCTTCCATACAAAGGACAATCTCCTTGCCTTTAGTTATGAATAAAATATGATTAAGCAAGCCATCATCACCCACTATCGAACCGAGGAAGCGAAGGCATATCGCAAGATACACGGCGACAGAGGCGGTTGTCGTTATAAGGATAAGTATCATCGCCCAAGCCCTTACCCCTGGAGTAACTGCATTTCCACCGTAAAAAAAGATAATCTTTTATGGCAACAATACGAATAAGAACCTGCGCAAGCAGAGGCAGAGCCGATGGAGATTGGTATTCCAACCCTCACTCTCAAAGGCTCGAAATCGGAGACTGTATCAGTAACGCTATTTCCTCCATCGCCAAGGATTTTATGATCATTATCAATTATGAATAAGAAGAGGAGCATCCGTTCCCATCGATTCTATCGCTGGTCCCAATCCCTCTTTGTCCCCACTAAAACCATAAAAAGCCCTAACTTTACACTCAGAAACAAGAGAAAAAGCGGGTGTGCGTATATCGCCACCCTTCTCTCTTTCCATCACATTCAGGATAACATAAAAAAGAAACGCAAAAATGGCAAGCAAAAACAAAAACAGAGTAACCAACCTGCAGCAGCTCCAAAATCGTAGTGAGGAACTGAAAGATGCAGGCTATGTAGCCGTTCGCCCGGATGCCTTTACGCCGCTTAAAAATGGCGGCGGTAAAGTCTTTTCCTGGAACGACTACGTTCACGGCATGCTCCTAACCACAGCCGGTATGTCGGCAAGTGGTGGCGACGCAAGCGGTTCTGCAGCACGGCAGCAGGTTTCCACTATCTTTGCATCAAGTGGCGGCGAGAACCTGGGCAAACCAAAAGGCGTAGGTACCGAAGGCTTAGGCTTTATGGAATGGGGTATGGCAAACCGACTGCCAAACCTTATCTGGATGCTCTCCCGCATGTCGCCTTTCACGGCAGCAGGAGTTGATTACATCAAGAAGATACTGGTAGGTCGTGGTCCCGCAGCCAAGTATCATTACACTCAGTACGTAGGCGGGAATATCACGGAGAAATATATCCCCTACGAGAGTGCAGGAGTCCTGCTCCGTGGTCAGATAGCTGACCTGAAAGCCAAGGAAGAGGCAGCCGCCGAAGCCAAGCGCCAGAATGAGCAGCAGAGCCAGAACGGGCAGTCTCAGCAGGAGGAGTCACCGTTCTCTGCGGTTCAATCGCAGGTCTTATCCTCCGATGAAGAGGAAAGCGAGGAGATGAAATCCCTGAAAGAAGCCCTCCACAAATGGGAAGAAACCAATGCGCAGCTTCGTGATTTCCTGGAAAACAATGACCTTATGCAGACCTTTCTCGACCTGGCAGGCGATATGGCTCTCATGTCTCAGTGCTTTGTAGAACTCCAGCTCAATCAGCGTTCCCTCGACGAGAACGGCAAAGCTGTTCCTACTGCCCAATGGACCCCGAAGGTAATCGGTCTGAAGCATCGCAGCATCTTCACCACCCGACTGGAGCGCATGGACGAGAACTACCGCATCAACTATGCCTACGTCAGCAATCAGTGGCTCGACCCTACCCAATACGTCGGCGTGCAGAAAGAGGAAGACCGCAAGATAGCGGCTATCCCTTATCTCCCTACCACATCAGCCGTAAAGGATTTGCAGCGCAATATCCGTGAGGCACGTCAGAAGCAGGTAAGCCGCAAGAAACGCCCTACCCGCTTCATCATGTCACCAAGAGATTTCGGTGGTCCATACTATGCCGATGCCCTTTGGCACTCCATCTTTGCCGGCAGCATTTTTGAGTATGCCTTCACCATCGTGGATGACCGCCTCACCCGAAAGCGCAACAGCAATATCATCGGTAGAGTTATCTATATCCATCAGGACTATATCAGCAGGCTCTATCAGCAGCAGGGCGAGCAGAAAAAGAAGACTCACGGCGAGATTCAGAACGAAATTTTCTCCTCTATCAATACATGGCTCGCCAACCCCGATAATGCAGGTCAGGCGCTCATCTCCTCTGCATTTACGGGCAGTGACGGAAAGGAGCACAAGGCTTGGGAAATAGTGGAAATCGAAACCAAGGCAAATGATCAGGCGAATGCCGACAAAACCGAGTTACAGGAAATAAGCAGCATCATCTTCTTTGCCATGGGACTTGATGCCAAGCTCATCGGCAATACTCCTGGCGATACAGCATCATCGGGCGGTACCGACCTGAGAGAGCGTTTTCTGGTAAAGCAAATCCAGTTTGCTCCATTGCAGCAGTTGATGATACGCCCGTTGGAAGTTTTGAGCCGATTCAACGATTGGGACGAGCACCTGGTGTGGCAGATAGACCGAGAGGTATTAACCACCCTCGATAACTCGAAGACCGGAGTGGCGAAACAAGAGACCTCTTAAAAGTAAAAAAGCAAAAAGGTAAAAAAATAAGGATATGATACTCTTTACGAATCAAGAACTTAGGCTCCACCTCCCCAGCAATGCCGTGGACGAGGTAGCCAACCTGCAGGGTATGCTCGACAATAGCGAAAAGGACTTCTTGAAGCCTCGCCTGGGAGCATCCCTATACGACCGTCTCTGCAAGCAGTATGCAAGCATAGATCCCTTAATATTCTGCGATGCGGTTGCTAATGGTACCTACGTCAACGACCCATGGAATGAGCTTCTGCTTTATGCGCAGCGCATGATTGTGAATGATGCGATGGCGCAAAACATCGAGAAGCAAGCACTTTCAGTGAATGGCTCCGGCATCAACGTAGCTTCCAGCAACGACTATGCCGTAGCCACCGACAAACAGATAGCGCAGGGCAAGGAAAGCTACCGCCAGTCGGCCATGACCTCGCTCAATAACCTGCTTTCCCTCTTGGAGGGATGGGCAAAGGAAGTGAATACTCCTATGCCTATCGAGGCAGCGGGCGATGATACAGAAGGAACAGATGAAGGAACCGATAGCGGAAAAGATGATGCAGACGAAGCCGAGAAGAAACGGCATGAAGCGATAGAGGAAATCGTAACCCTTTGGCAGGAGAGTAAGTACTATTACTACCATCGAGATCTGCTTTTCCCTACCAGCGAGTCTTTGCAGCCGTATCTCGATATTTACGGCAACAGAGATAAGTTTGTGCGTCTCATCCCTGATATGCTTTTCATCCAGAGTGAGTATCTGGAAGAGGCATTTGGCGAAGATTTCATTCCTCGCCTCTTGCAGGCTGATGAGAACGACAAGATGCTGAAGAAGGCACGTCAGCTTGTAGCTGCCTATCTCAAGGAGCGTACATCAGTTATCAGTTTCGATAAGCTTACCCGCTCCACCGCGCACAATGATGCCATTACCGTAAGGGAAAGCATCCATCGGTTGCTGAAGAAAGAGGAAGCCGAAGCGCAAGCGAAACTCGATGCTGCCAAAGCTGATAGCGCCACAGAAGGCGGCTCCTCTTCATCGACGAGTAACGCCTCCAGCGCTTCATCATCGAATGACAAGGATGGCAGCGAAGGCTACGACAACAACCAAAAAGGTTCTCGTATCTTCGTAACCCCTATTCTGTGCTAAAAATATTCGTAATTTTCAAATAAACAACAAAAACAAGGATTTATGGAAAAATTATCATTACAGGAAATCATCAACATTTTGAAACCTGCCATCGGTGCAAGAATGCTTACCCAGGAGCAGAAAGATGCCTATGAGCAGGGATTGTCTCTCCTGGAAGGTGCAAGTAATGCACGCTCGTTTATCGAGAACTCACGTAAGTTTAAAGACTATCATCGCCGTACCCGACAGATGATCGCCTATCTGAATAGCTACAGCAGCTCTCAAGCCAACGCTGCATCATCATCTGCTGCCGACAAGCGACGTGTAGGTCGCCCAACCAAACAGGAGCAGCTTGAGTATGCCGAACTTCAGAAACAGAAAGCCATGGAAGAGGCGAAGCAGTCTCTCTTCCCTAGCCTGAAACCGGACACCACCCTGCAGCCACTCACTTACAACGGTATCGTAGCCAACCCTAACGGCGAAAGTATCGCCGCCACTATGCCAAACCTGATGCAGTTGCGTCCGTTCCTTTCTACATCTCTTCAGGAGCAGGTGAACACCGTGCGTGACCTCCGTAGCGAAGTGGCAAGCAAGGCAGAGCAGGCGAAGACCATGGCAGAAGCCAACGAGAAAGCTATCTCTCAAGGCAAAAGTGCCATCTATACCGAGGCTGAGATTGCCGAACTAGCCACAAGAGCCGTAGAAATCGAAAGCGATATTCTTCCGGAAATCTTTAAGGCTGTAGATAGAGAGATGGGCGAGTGCTATCTGCGACTGAGCGAGAAGACTGGAGACCCTGAATACATCGCTTACGCAAAGAAGGCCTTCACCATCGACCCTCAGACTCTCCGCACTCAGTTTAAGCCATTCTATGAAAAGGCATTAGCACGCGACCCTCTTTTTGCCGAGCAGGTAGCCGAGAAGATTGCCAACGACCGCCCAGAAGTAAAGGCAGCTCGTGATGCAGCCGCCAAGCACAAGGCTGAAGCCGATGCTCGCATCAAGTATATCCTTCGTAAGGATAAGCTATCTACCCAGACGAGAGTGAAAGGCATCAAGGAGCGCATAGACCAACTTCGCCAGGATTACTCTGACATCGTGACCGAAGAGGAGCTTTCCGGCTATGAAGCTATTCTCACCAAGACTATAGAAGAAGCAAAAGAGGATCCCGAAGCATAAAAAAATGGCAAAGAATAAAGAAACCCGAGAACAGCGCACGCAGCGTTTCAAGACCCTTTGCGTCAATATCCTTGCTCAGAGTGGCAACTGCCAGGAATCACAGCATGCCTTCAAGAGCACGCAGAGCATTCCCGAAATGTGCGAGGCATGGCGCAAGTACTGGCACGGCTTAATCACCGAGGTACCGCAGCAGGTAATCGATGCCTTCAAGGCGGTATATCCGGAGTTTAAGGCAGATATTAATCAGGGCGGCATCTTCTATAACGAGGATTCGCCTACCGGTACCGTCCTTGTGGGTGATACAGACGAGGAAATCCACCTCTACTCTTCCCGAAAGATATACGTCTTAGGCAAGGCACACGTCATTCTCCATAATGCCGCTACCGCCCTCGTGATGAATGAAGGCTGCAAGGTAGAGCTATTGGATGGCAGCAAGGCAACCATCAAGGCAGGTTACGGCATCGCCCGGAATTATGCCCATCTGGTAACTTGCCAGGAAGCGGAATGTTACGCCCAGAGTGTAGTCTTCATTACCGATGGCATCCTCCACGACCATGGGCACAAAAAAATCAATGCCTTTGGTACGGCACTCATCGACACCTTTACCCATCGCCTCATAGACCTCTATGATAGCGCCAGGATAGAAATCAGAAAGTAAATATCAGAAAATAGAAATCAGAAAATGAACTCGCATCTCTCTATATTAATCAAAGATAAGCCGGTGGCTCTGCCCGATGATTTCTCTATAGATATAGAGGATCAGAATCCGGTATTCAACGATACGGAAATGTTTTCCTATCCTTTGTCTATCCCGCTAGACGGTAACCGCTGGCTAGTAAAGAACATCGAAGACGTTCACGCTGCTATGAAAGCCGTGAACATGGAGCACCTGCCTGTCAGAATCAATGCCGACGGATTGCCATTCCGCAGCGGTACCCTGGTTATGCAGGATGGTGAGGAGATAACCAATTCTCTCTCTATGAGCATCGATGCCAGCACGCAGAGTTTCAGCGAACTTATCAGCGACCTGCAATGCCGTGATATTCCGGTAAAGGACCAGCTTATCATCGGTGAGAAAATTGGTAATGTGAGGGTGGATATTTGGAGTAACCCGGTAGTAAAAGTCAACCTGCATTCCGATGGTAAGAAAGGTGGAAAGAATGCCACCGCCACCGTTACGACCGACCCATTGAGAGCTAGTAAGGTGCTGGAACCCCAGGCACTCGGTTTCTCCTATCCCGCAAGCTGCAAGGAATATACCTCTACTGATACGGCACACTATATCGGCGATGCCTACAACAAGAGTAAGAAATCTTATTCTTCTGGTGCGATAACAATCAATGTACCGCAAGAGACTGCCAACGGCAACTATATTAATACCTCGGCAGCCTATGACGAGACGGATGGCGCTGGCAGACCTGCTACCTACTGCAATGCCCGAATCTGTTACAAGCATCATGCCCTGGATGATGAAGGGAATACATCGAGTGACCTCATCAAAATGGATAAGTGCTCATGGACGAATGAAGACCTCTATCCTTACTGGGTGTTGGATGCCAAACGTCCGCAATCGGGCATCTGCTTCTATGTACTCTATTTCCTCGACTGTCTCTTTGCCTATTTGGGTGTCACCTTCGATAAGGATGCGCTGATGGAGATAGAAGACTTGAAGCATCTCTGTTTTTTCACTACCGTTTGCAGTTATGATACCATCGAGCATCCACACCACGGTAGTTATTACACTGCGAGTGAAATTCAGAAAGCAAAGGACATCGTGAATAAAGAGGGCTACGTAAAAGGCTCGAATCCTGAGATGGAAATCGTGGCTGCTAAATCCGTAGGCGAAATCAAGACGGGCTTCTTTAAGGATCAGAAGCATATCAATTCCTGGTTGGAGAGCCGTGGCTGCGGCGGTCAGATTGAAATCACCAAGGCAGAAGATAAGGACGTGCAGGAACTCGACCTTACGCTGACTGAAAACGGTGTGGCTACCACCCGCCATATCCAGGTGGGCGAGGTAGTTGCTTTTCCTCCTGGCAAGGGAATGAAAGTAACAGGTATCACCATCGAATCGAATATCAAGAAGTTTGAGGTGCAGGCAAACGTGCTCTATATGGTTGCCAACAGCGAGAATTTCCCTGACGAGAGCGTGAGCACTGTCATCTCTTCTCTAGAAAACGCATTCGGTATCAAGTTCTCCTACGATTACGAGCAGAAGAAGGTCACGGCTTATCTCACTCGCGACGTGATGCGAAAGAGCGGCAGAAAGACTAGGGATTTCCACTGCGAAATCCATTCGATGATTCCGATGACCGAGAAGATTACCGGTGTGCGTATGCGCTATTCAGCCGAGGAGGATGCTAAGGAACAGAAGAGTTATGTGCGCAACGCCAAGGGCGAATTAAAGGATTCCAGCTACGATACCGATTACAACTTCATCGACTATCCACTGCCCGATGGCGACACCAGCAAGATGGGTAGAACCGTCACCGATATGAAGTACATTGAGTTCTTCCATAACATCCATAACCCTGGTGATAAAAACTGCTACATCGACCGCAACACCGGCAATGCCTATTGTGTAAAGGTCAACAAGGAGGCAAAGACTTCCAACGAGTTAAAGCCAGTACTCTTCGAGGTAGGTCAGTTCAAGGGCGTGGAATATGGAGATTGTAGTGAGGAGAACGAAGACTTTATTCATGCAATTTCCATTGATTTCACTCCGGTACCTTTCAACGATGTAAACTATTTCAAGGAGGTAAAGGCAGCCTATGGTTCGCATACCGCTGATGTGACTGACTTTGAAGGCAAGCCTTTGCTAAAAAGTGTAGTGCAGATTACAGAGGCTCAACAACCTATCCTCTGCGCTTATGTAGATGAGGATATGGAGCATGAGTTTGTATTGCAAGAGATTAACCAGGTTATCTCTTCTTCTTTCTGTGATTTCTACATGAAACAGAAATTAAAGCTCGTGGAAAGCTACGACCCTTCGGGCACGGATGATGGCAACTCACCCTTGCAGGATAAGTCACGATGGGGCTTTGCCATGGCATTAATGCGTGGTGGCGGTAGTGATGCCACCCTGCAACCCTACGATTATAACTACGACCATTTCGGCACATCCAAATGGCGAACCAATGCAGGACAGTATGCCCTGGCTTGCGATTCGCTGGATATGATGGGCAATGTGTTTGATTATAATGGTGTGCAGGAAGGTGTAGGCACCGGCGAACGTTTCTCGCTGAAGATACGAGCCTTCAAGGAACCATCGTGGCTAAAAGATCCGAAGTATAAGGATTTGGTGCTCTGCAATGCCGATGAAGTAGATAAAAACGGTAAGGTAGTTAAGAAGGTCCGCTCCCGTGGTCTCTTCGATACCTTCATTCTCCCCTACGCCTATTTCCTTCTGAACAGAAAGAAGTTTATGATAAGATGCACCACCACCGTAGCGCAAGTGGCAGATATACCCAATCACTGGCAGGATTGGTGGAATATAGGCGGTATGAAATGCCTCATTGACAAGGTGAATACCACCCTCGATGCCAAGACGGGCATGGGCGAAGTAGAGTTAACTGTGTACGCTTTGTAAAGGTAAAAAGAACCTTAGCCCCTTTGCGCCACCATCCCCAGCGATTCTATCGCTGGTCCAATAGTACGCCCTGTAAGGGCAAAAGCTTTCAGATAAAAAATATGTTTTATAACATAAAAAGAATAATAAAATGGATAATAAGATATTAATTACCGGAACCGGTATTATTTCTGCCATGGGCAAAAATACCATAGAAGTTGCCATGAACCTTTACAAGGGCAAATGCGGACTATATCACGACAAAATCAGAGAGCATTATCTTTCAGAGTTGTGCGGTCGTGTGACTGGTTGGAAAGGAGACTACTCGAAAAAGTTAACTCGGACACAATTCAATAGTATGCCCTTGCATGGTTTTTTTGCCCTTGATGCCGTCTTTGAAGCTTTGAAGGAAGCAAAAGTAAGTGATGATTTCCTTCAGAACCATAATGTTTCCGTCATCGTTAGTAACGACTCTGAGTGTTACGAAACAAAAGAGGTAGTTCATCACGTAGATTATGATCTCAATAATAGATACCTGGAGGCAGAAACTCTGTTCAAAACCCTCAATTCCGCTATCAGTATGAACCTGGCAACCATTCTTGGCATTCATGGCTTATCACTTACCGTAAGCGCTGCCTGTGCGGGAGGTGGTCATGCCATCGGACTAGCAAAGATGCTTCTTGATAGCAAACAGACCGAGATGGTTATTGTGGTTGGTACCCAGGAAGCTACATCGCAATATAGCATGGAGGCATTCGATGCACTCCGTGTCTTCTCACCCGATAAGGTGCAGCCGTTTGGCAAAGGTAGAAACGGATTGGCACCATCGGGTGGTGCAGCCTGTATCATCCTCGAATCATCGGATAGCCTTCGCCTGAAAGAAGAGAAGGTGCATTCCTTCGCTTCCCTTTCCGGCTATGGCTTTTCTTCTAACGGCAAGGCTATCACTACCCCTGATAGCTATCAGGAAGAAGTATCTATGCTGAATGCTATCGAGAACGCAGGTCTGGATGAAGGTATGATAGACGTAGTACTTGCTCATGCTACCGGTACCCCGATGGGTGATGAAGCCGAGGCAAAGGCAATAGAGAAGGTCTTTCCTATCTGTCCGAACGTAGTAGCCACGAAAGGCTTAACCGGTCATGAGTGTTGGATGGCAGGCGTATCGCAAGCCGTGCAAGCCGTGATGATGCTCACCTACGGTAGTCTCTTTGGCGCGGTAACGACCGAGGAGAATGCCTTCCCATCCCTCAATCTGGTGATGCGCCCGAAGTTCTATGCTCCTCACCATATTCTCTGTAACGCCTTCGGTTTTGGCGGTACCAATTCATCCTTTATCATCTCAAAAGCATAGTTATGAAAAAAGAAGAAATAACTCCTCGCATTATCGCCATCGTAAACAGACTGAAAACCTCATGGGTCAACCACGAGGTAACTCCCTCTTCCAATCTTCGTGATGAGGTCCAGCTAGAATCCATCGATTTCCTCGATCTCATTCAGCAGGTAGAAATGATGTTTCACATCAAGATTGCCCCTGAAGAGGCGAAAGATTGCAAGCTCGTTTCGGATGTAGTCAATCTCGTAATTAAAAAGAAAGAATAATATGGCAAAGAAAATTAATCTCACGTCGGGTTCCATTTTTGCCGGAAACCCCATCACCTTCACCATCCAGCCCGAAACGCTGGATAGCCCCTCCTTCCACCGTGTCATCATAGAAGTAAACTTTGATAACGGAGGAAGCTACGAAACCGTGAAGCTCACGGTACCCGTCACCACCGAAGGCAATAACGTAGCCCTGGATGTCTCCTCTGCACTCCGCATCCCCCTCGACAATTTCCCGTACACCGCCACCACAAAAACCTTCCCGCTCGTAAGATGGTACATAAAAGCCTACGATGAGTATATGAACAAAAACGGCGAAGTGCATACCAGTGTAGGCGAGGTCTATTATCCACAGAAGCCTGTCGCAGGTACCGATACTGACCTTCGCTGCATAGCAGGAGCCATGTCGGATATGGAGCGCATTCTATCCAATCCATCCCCAGCAGTAAAAGACTTCTCCCGAAAGCCAACCTCTATCCCCGAAGTCACCGTTGTAGGCGAATCCTTCTCCTACCCAGTCTCCTATGTCTCTGCACAGATGTTGGCATCCAGCACCGCACTCACCGCTCCTACCTCTTCCGAACAGGAAATCACAAAGGAAGGCTCGCAGACTATTGGCGGTCACGCCCTCTATGCCCTGCCATCCTCGGAAGCAGAAACCCGCAGTACCTTCCGCTTCATCAATGCCCGTGGCTGCCTGGAGAGCATCAATATCCCGAAAGCCTACAGCAAGAAGCTTTCGGTAGAAACCACCCCCTATACGATAGCAGTGCAGGAAACCTTTAACACCTTCTCCCGGTCCGCCATCAAGAAGCAGAATAACCGTGAGTCGTGGCTTTATCAGAGCGACCCCCTTGATACCGCTTGGCTCTACTGGTACCTTCACGAGTTTCTGATGAGTGAGCACGTCTGGCTGAAGGTAAAAGATACCTGGCTCTCCTGCACCATCACCCAGGAAGACGAGATAACGATCAGCGATAATACCACGCAGAATATGTACTCTGTTTCCTTCACAGCCAAGCTCGACATCAACGGAAGTCCTTACCTCTAGCCAGTACGCCCTGCAGTCCTTATCATCGTCTATACGCCCTGCTGCCCTTATCGTCGTCTATACGCCCTGCTGCCCCTATCGTCGCCTATACGCCCTGAATGGGCAGCAGCTCCTAGCCCAGGGTAACACCCTGGGTCCTCATATCAACCGCAATGCGCCCTGAAAGGGCAAAAGCTTTTTTGTCCCCCCTAAAACCGCAAAAACCTTTATCTTTGCCCTATAAATGAATAAAAATCCAAACAAAAAAAATGGCAACAGAAGCAAAGAATACGAACTATTGGATTTCGAGCAGTGCGCTCTACATCCAGCTTAATGCGATGGGTGAGCCAGACTACATCCAGTGTAGCGTAGTCTCCGGCGCATCCATCCTCTGCTATATGCAGGGCATTCCGGGTCTGGAGTATGATGCCGGTCACAACTACCAGCGCTGGCCTCTTGCTGCCTACCCTTCCGTCTTCCCTGATTCCGAGCGGAAGTACATATATGCAGCCATCCCCCGCACGAGCTCCGCCGACAACAATACCGCCGTGGTGGTATATCCGAGCGAGCGCATCGACCTGTACGGCTACTCTATCGCCAATCCCGACAAGCTGGTAGGCGACGAGAGATACTACTACATCTATCTGCAGGGCATCATCTCTGAAGTGAAGACGGATGCTGATGGCAAGACCCGCAAGCGTGATTGGCTTCAGCACGTGGATTGTGGAAAACTGAATACCGACGAATCCCTGTCGAGCGGTATCGATGGCACCTGGTGGAAGTATAATTCCGTCACCGATTCCATCTCCTTCCTCAAAACCATCCTCTCTGCCACCTTTGATACGTTGACTGCCAAGGTTGCGAAAATCACGAAGCTGTTCCTGGGAGGTAGCGAGTTGAATGGCGTAGCCGATGATCTCAGCCTGGAGACGGATAACACGAAGGTAGTTACTCCTCTATATCTGGGTCAGTTTGGCGTGAAGCATTTCCTGGCGAAAGACAAGGATGATGTAGCCCATGGCGCGATTATTTTTGAAAAGGTGCAGAAGTTCCTGGCAGGTCTGAATGTGGGTGATTTCAACTCAGAGAACGGCGGTTCCTGGACTCCCGATGCAGAAGGTCGCTCTCATCTTATTACCGACTACCTGGAGGTGAGAATGAAGGCTATCTTCGAGGAGCTTGTAATCAAGAAAACCTCCACCATCGGTGGCAAGGAGATTATCTCTCCTGCTGGTGGTGTGGTGGCTCATAAGGTAGAAGAGGTTACTGTGACATATAATGATGTGTCACAGAAGGCTTATCGTTGCTATTTCTTAGCAGAGCAGGAAGGTGATTCTGTAGATAATGATTTCGCTGTTAACGACCAAGTTCGCTCGGAATCATTCAATGTACGCAAGGTCACTTACCACAAAGTTGGCAATCACTTTTACTGGCGATTGGTAATCGGTCGCGATGAAGACCCTGTAGAGGTGGAAGGAAAGAAGTATCATTATATCGACCTCTCGGATACCGATTGCGCTACTGCAAGCGATGTTCCTGCCAAAGGTGATGTATTGTCGCAGTGCGGTAATAGAACCGATGTTGACCGTCAGAACTGCCTTATCTTCTCGGCGGTAGATACCTATTCGCCATCCGTCAGCTTGTACCACGGTATAAATAGCTACTCTTTTGCCAACAAAGAATACGTAGAGTATGGTGTGAACAAGCAGACCAACAAGGCGTTCTTCAACGTCTATGGCGATATGTATGTAGGCGACCGACCTACTAAGGAGAATGGCTATGAGGGTAGTAGCTACATCAAGTATGACAGCGCAGCCAAGCAGGTATCTGTTAAAGGCAAAATTTCAGCCAAATCAACCGTGGATGGCAAGGAATTGTCGCAGTATATTAAGGAGAACTCAGCGAAGGGCTTGACAGAAGAGCAGGTAAACAATCTCATCAAGAACTCGCAGGTTATTACTGACTTGCAGAATCAGGTGGATGGTGCTATCGAGACGTGGTTCTACGAAGGTGTGCCTACTTTGAAGAACGCTCCAGCAAGCAGTTGGACGACCGACAAGGATAAAGATACCCACCTTGGAGACTTATATTACGACAACAAGACGGGCAAGGCATACCGCTTTGCCAAGGATGGAAACACCTACAAGTGGACTATCATTACTGACACCGATATTGCCAAAGCCCTCTCTGATGCAAGCAAGGCACAGGAGACCGCAGACGGGAAAATGAAGGTATTCAGCACACAGCCTACGCCACCTTATCAGGTTGGCGATATATGGGTGAATGCCACTTATCCTTCTGACGGCAGTACCTACAAGAATGAGGTATTGCGTTGTCAGACCAAAAAGGCGGCTGGTTCTCTGTTCGCCATTGCCGACTGGATTAAAGCATCTAGATATACCGATGATACTGTTGCCAACGCAGCCAAGACGACAGCAGAGAAGGCTCAGAAGGCGGCAGAAAAGGCGCAGGGTGACATCAGCAAATTAGGAACTACCGTAACTGACAACAAAAAGGCATTCGATAACTACGTCAAGGATGGCTATCTAGAGCCTTCTGAGATTGCGGCTATGGCGCAGGATTCCAAGCGGTTGGAAGATGATTTTGCGGCAGCGCAGAAGTCATATAATGAGGTGAAGGATGCAGAGGTACTGAAGGGCACCAAGGAACTCACCGACCTCACTTCCGCTTTCACTACCCTCACGACTGCAAAGAAGGAACTCGTCAATTATCTATCTGACATATCAAGCAGATATAATGCTGCTGATACTAACGGCAAGGCTACAATAGTCTCTGCCGTGGGAACGAAGTTCACCAACTTCCAGTCAGCCTATTCGTCATTCTACGATAAACTGGGTCTGGCAAACGCATACATCACTAGCAAGATATATGGCAACCTCGGTGTAGTAATCGGTGACGTAACCAGCCTTGCCTACCTAAAGAAGGCTCTGATGGATGCTCTAGATACTGAGATTAACGGAGGTCTGGTTCTTACATCACTCATCGGTTTGCGAGACACGGACGGAAACACTACGGCAGGTATCAATGGTATAACGGAGAAGTCTGCAAAGGGAGGCGGTGTTGCCGCTTGGTTCGGTGGCGAAATGGTCGATAAGGACTACAACGATGGCTCTAAGACTCCTGCCAACACCATCTTCCGCTTCGATGGTTCGGGCTATGTGGCAGGTGGCGCAATCTGGTGGGGAACTGATGGCAGGGTTCACGCTGACCCTACCTCTTTCATCATCAGCGAGAAGAATCTTGGCGCATACCTCACCTTCTTTGAGCCGACTTGGAAGGCAGGAAGTGCAGGAACGAGCGTTGCTGACCTTGTGTCTTTGAAGCCAAACGCTCCATTCACAAAATTGGGTGTTTCGGGCGATGCAACATTCGAGGGCGCAATCACCTTCCACGGCATCAAGCTCACGTATGATGCAACCAACAAGGCAATCAAAGTGGATGGAAATCTCTATGCCACAGGCGGTATCACAGCATACGGAGCAAGTAGTGTCGCAGGCGGTGGCGGATTGAATGCAAGCGTAATCAGCTATGCGAGAATCTTAGAGGGAAGCTATACAGATGCAGACTTGACGAGTATTCCGAATGCCTATGCTATCAAGGCTCTCAGCAGCCGAATTGACAACATAGCCACAGAACTTGGCGGTCTGAATCTCTCTTGGAATAACATTACGGGTAAACCATCAACGTTCGCGCCTAGTGCTCATAAACATAAATGGGTAGATATTACAGATAGAATCACGAAGGTAAGCCAGCTTACCAACGATGCTGGGTATCTGACTGCCCATCAGTCTCTCGCAAGCTATTATACCAAAGCGGAGATTGACGCAAAGGGCTATACCACCAACAAGGGTACTGTTACATCTGTAGGACTTACACTTCCTACAGGTTTGGTGTGCGCAACAAAGACTATCACAACAAGCGGCACGTTTGCCATTAGTCTTGCCTCCGGGTACTCCATCCCAACAACGACAAAGCAGACGGCTTGGGATGGTGCGGTATCAGCAAAGCATACTCATAGCAATAAGTCTGTGTTGGACGGCATTTCATCCACTAAGGTAAGTCATTGGAATAGTGCCTATGACTGGTACGCCCTTATGACTACTGACGAGGAGACTGCGGACGGAATTATCAACAAGTGGAACGAGGTAGTGAGCTTCCTCGCCAATATTGCGCAGACTGACACTCTTAGCGGTATTGTTGATGGAATCAATAAGTCTATATCTGATGAGGTAACTAGAGCGAAAAAAGCAGAAGGGGTAAACGCTTCGGGCATATCCACCAACAAGACGAATATCACTACTTTGCAGGGCTACTTTACAAGCGGTTCAGCGAAAAAGGCACTCCAGCTCACGAATGATCGCAAGCTTTGGGGTAACTCGTTTAATGGTACTACCGATATTAACGGAAGCATCATCGTGCCTAACGGAAAGTATATCTCTATCGGCAACATAAAGATGGAATATGATGCGACCAACAAGGCGTTGAAGATTACGAACACTACGACTAACGAGGTGGCAAACCTCTATACTAGTGGTGGTGTTTCTGCCTATGGTGTGGGAACATCATCATCCAGTGGCGGTGGTCTCAACGGCTCTGTAAAGGCTTATGCTGATGCTATCAGGCTTACTACAGAAAACCTTTCAGAGATTGCTTCAGCATACTCAGTAGCAAAGCTCTATTCGGAGATTCAGAATGTGGCAAGTGCTGTTCCTAGTATCAGCGTGTCTGTGCCAACTGGCGGCAATGCCCTCACTGGTGCAACCTATGATGCAAGTACTGGTGTGATTACTTTCGCGAAGGGTACGTTCCTCACGGCTCATCAGTCTCTCGATGGTTACGTGAATGCGATAGCAGTTAGCGGAAGTGGAAATGCCGTTACTGCCGTTACAAAGAGCGGCAAGACCATCACCTTCACGAAGGGTGCTACATATCTCACCTCGCATCAGAGTTTAAGTAATTATTACACCAAGAGTAGTGTAGATTCTCTTCTTAATGGTAAGTCTGCTACTACTCATACACATAGTGTAAAGATTAACGGTATCACTAAAACCATTGCGGCTAGTGGTGGAGATGCTGTAGATTTGGGAACTTATCTCACAACACAT
>ERZ1026870.16-NODE-16-length-87053-cov-124.034920_pt1 | contig 87053 bp, 85 predicted proteins | sample MGYA00380165_ERZ1026870 | MGnify/ENA primary metagenome ERZ1026870 (study PRJEB33269, sample SAMEA4719801) | human gut metagenome | biome: human-associated habitat; feature: organic feature; material: feces | place: Cameroon | collected 2013-10 ...
TTTGCACCCATAGTCGGACTATGGGGGTAGCGACTTAAAATAAGTGATGTTCAGATTGAACTCCTGCGGGAGGGCAATCTGATTAATATCTTGAAGGGAGTCTTAGCGTAGAGGAGGCACCTCTAATAGACGGGGAAGAAGAACTTCAACGGCTTGCCTAGAATCCCTTTAATTCATCACAGCTTCGGCATCCCACGTTTTTCGCTAGCGAATTTGTGTTCTTCATACAGAAGAACACAAACAGAATTCTGAGGTCGTTCGATTTGAACGACCTCATTTGTTTTCTTTTATCTCGACATAGCACTCCTCCATTTTCTCTAGCATTTTTGGCACGATGAAGAGTTCTTTCACACTCTTTCTGCCAGTCTCGCCATTCAGCGATACCCAGGAACAGTAAAGGTGACAGCAGGAGTACCACAATAGCTTCAGTCATGACCAATCCAAACGCCTCGTCCTTAATAACAGATGGAAAAAATCAGTATTACATAATTCCATTATAACAAGCCGTAGTAAGACCAACACAAGCGGTCTCCACCTTTAGCAAGGCGGTCCCAGCCCGCACAACCTGGCGCAGACAGCTTTGGTCCGCCAACCTTAGAACGTAGCGGTTCTGAGCACCGGAGGGCGGTTACATCCTCTCGTTCCTGAGGAAAGAGAGGCTTGGTGAGAAAGGTGGAGTCTTCCTTAAGGGTAAGGAAGGTTTCTGTCCCCTAGAAGGGGAACCGAAGAGGTCGAAAAGACTATTGAAGGTAGGTTTTCGAAAACTTCGCTTGAATGAATTACGGCACTTTCCATGCCATTTTCATTTGTTTCTAGAAAACATCACTATGAGAACCAGTATTAGTCATCACTAAAACCAGCTCATCATTATATTGTTTCCATATCAACAGCCAATCTGGCATAATACTACATTCCCAACTTTTCAAACATATCATCAGCACTTTCATACTCCGTCACTCTACCATGACGAATATCATCCATTGCTTCTTCTATTCCAGCCATAACACTATTATCTTCCACTTGTATAGTTAATGTTGCCATAACCTATAATTTTAAACGTTAAACTTTTCCGCAAAAATAAGCTTTTTTATTGAAACCACCAAGAAAAAAGCCGAAAAACTGCAAGCTATCAGCAAATTACTCAAAGTGCTAGCCGACAAACACTCGCAACTCTGTTGCGTAAGCCCTCCCAGCCAGCCCCTTGCGGGCACAGGCTCCGCTGGCTGACCAAACCCCTGGCGGCGCTATAGCAGAGCCAGCTACATCCTCTCGTCCCTGAGGTTTCTGTCCCCTAGAAGGGGAACCGAAGGGGTCGTAAAGACTATTGAAGAGAGGCTTGGTGAGAAAGGTGGAGCCTTCCTTAACGGTAAGGAAGGACGGGTAGGTTTTCGAATCTACTTCATGAACTTCGCTTGAATGAACTGCGGCACTTTCCATGCCATTTTCATCAGCTTCGTCAATGTCACGGGCTTGAAGCCATATCCGGAATATACCCTGATATCCTCATCCCACACTTTCTTGCGCTTGGCAGAATCAGTACTCATGCCACCCATTCTCATTCTCGTTACGAACTCAGGGAGATACGCCACCTTCAAATGGCAGTTATACAGATAGTTCACCAGGAGGTTGGTATCAGCAGCAATCTTGTAGCTCTCATCATAGAGACCACATTTCATCTTTACTTCAGCCCCTTCCTATCATTATCCTCGAACCAGTCAGCAAGAGCTTCCTCAAAGCTCCACTTAAACTGATAACCGCAGTTCTTCAACTTCTCACCACAGATATTAGTAGAAATCTGGAGTTTCTTCACTCTTGCAGGACAGATACCCATTGGCGAACCAAGAAGCATGGCAGCTCTAGCCATAGGCATGATAACCCAGTTAGGAATATCAGGAACAAACTGAGTCAAGCCTGTAACCTTCTTCGACTCCTCGGCAGCAAAGTTGAAGATGACATCATCCTCTGTAGGAGTAAACGGCAAGTTCTCGATAGGCTTGCGGATATCATACTCGATGAAAGAAGACTGCAACTTCTGACCATCACGCAAAGCTGGCTTGTAATCCTTTACTACCGGATTAGGAGTACCAGGCTTAACGATGTCGAGGTTATATACTTGGGCGTTAGGATAATGACGATAGCGGTGTATCGGTACTACACGTAGCTTTGCAATTGATAGCCTTGCTATGTAAGTTCTTCCGAAGAAAGTAATCTATTTTTTTCGGAAAGGATCCTTGTATATTCCCAAGAGCTGCTTACCGAAGTAATAGAAGAACTGCATGTCATCCACGAAATAACGCTTGAAGAGACGCTTTGGTTCCTTCATGCAACGATACAACCACTCCATGCCAATCTTCTGCCAAATCTTAGGCGCACGTTTCAATGTTCCAGCTTCGAAGTCGATGGTAGCACCCAGAGCCATGAACACCTTCCATCGCCTTGGCTGCAATACCCTCCTTGGCACCAAGCAAGAAGATCTTGCAGTCAGCATCATCCTTATGATACATATAATAAGAGGTGAAGAAGCTGGAACCCGGAATCGCTTCCTTGATTGGAGTCTTCAACAACTTACCGAACAGGTAGAGAATCTTACTGTCACACACCACCCATTCCGACTTCTGATACACATCATAAAACTCCTTGTCCTTCTGAAGCTTAATCAGATGATTAAGATTAGGAGAGTCACAAGAACACCCTCCTTCAGATTCTCCAAGAGTCCCTGACGATTGATATTCTGAATATCTATATTTAAAACTTTAACTGTTTTCATTAAGAATCCGCCTTATTAAATTATTATGTTTATAGAAAAAAACAACTAAAATTTTGCAGAATCACAAAAAAATAGTATCTTTGCATTCGGAATCGTCCAATACATCTCATGAGATAAGATTTAAAATGCCTTTTAATTTTAATCTTTTTCTTATGAACATTGTATTAGCAATTCTCAGAGGATTGACTGATCAACTAGTTCATGTGCGTTCTTACGTACGAACTAGATATGGAAGAGAGGAACATGTCTGCGAGCATTATCGCAGATATCCTAATTCAACCATTCAGTTTTAAATCCTTGGCTGGAGTAGCTTCCGATAGGTAGCAACTCCAGTTTTTTATATCCCTTCAATTTCTTTCAACCATGATTCTATTTGCCTAGAAGCGTCTTTACCCAAAATAAATTCCAAATGATTACTATCTATAGAATAAAGCAAGCACAAAACATCCCTTGCCACTCGTTGTTTCTCGGTTTCTGAAACGAGTTCACAATTATATTTCATCGCCTTTACACGCTCTTTCGAATGACTTTCTCCATTCAATAAAAGACGTAATACTGTATTCTTGAAATATTCTTTCTTATCAGAATCCTTCAATACTGTATCCAAACATTCCTCATCAGTATAACCGTTAGCATAGTTAAATGAGAAATATGCTTCTAGAACTTTTCTCATTTGATTACCTATTGTGAAACTATCATCAGACACATTACCATCTTTTGCGAATTCAAAAATCTCATGGAGCAATTGTTTATACTCAGAAACATTACTTCTGTTCTCAAACTGCATTTTTTGATCAGACAAGAATATAAGTTTTTGTTTCTTATCAATAATGAGTTCATTAACTTTGAATAAATCCAATGCTACTTGTATGTCATGTGTTAAGACCAATGCCTTGCTATGCGAGTTTCCCTTATGCATTTTAGCCAATTGCCACTTCAAAAAAGAGATTACACCAATTCTGTTTTCAAAATCAAAACTAGATATCGGGTCATCAATTACGGCAAGAATCTCATCTGTATATTTGGTATCCTCGTTTTTACCTTCAAATAGAGACGCAAAGAAATAACACAATCCAATGATATTACGTTCACCTAAAGAGACATCTTTAGGTTTTACTTCGTAACCTTTAGACTTTAACCGATAACAGCCTTCTCCTTCAACCAACACGAGACGATTCTTATCATAAAAGATAAAACGCAAAGCTTGATTGATAAAGTTTAAGGCAATTTTTACCTGCTTCTTTTCCTGCTCTAAACTAAGAATTGTACTTCTATAATGTTCGATTTGCTTTTCTACATTCGATATTTTCGATTCATTATCTCTTTGCATTGCCAGTGCTTTGAAATAGGCCTCAAATAAACCTTTGTTAGTCAAAAAAGCAATTTTATTATTAATCTCTATCAATTTATCCTTCAGCGCTTCTCGTTCATCTATTGCATTATTATAATTTTCAATTGCTACTGATAATTTATCACAAGCCTTATTATAATCAGATATAGCCTTATCAAACTCAGCTAAATCAAAATCGATATGCGTATCTGCATAAATATTAGCTATTTTTATGCCTATCTGTGTTCTTATATTTGCCAAATGTCTATTGAGCACTTGTACTGTTTCGATAATTACTCCTATCTGATTTATAAAAGCATCATTATTAGTACTAGGCAGAGAAGGTTCTACACTATTGATAGAATTCATGATACAATACAGGCGATCCTTATATTCTTCTGCACTTTTATTAAAGAACTTACGGATTCTCGATTGCAAATCACTTTTTTCAGAATCAGAAAGTTCTCTCTGACAAAGAGGACATACATGAAGTTCAGAATCTGCCAGTATGGTATCTACCTCATTTATATACTTACTATAATTTCCTTCAGCTATACTAATAATGATTTTATCTCGCTCTGTAAGAGTAGGCTTTTCTATATGTATATTAAGCAAATTTTGGATCTCTTGCAATGATATAGGCAAACCAAAAGATTCCTTTGACCAAAAGAGTTTGACCGCATTATCCGTTGATTGATACAACTCAAAATCAAGTTTGAAAATTTGCTGCAATTTTGGCAACGTTTCACCTTTCGTTATTGTATGTCCTAAACCGAATAACCTAGTTAACACATCGGCAGTTATCTTGCTATTTGTTTTTGTGTTTTTTATGTGAGAATCCACGCTTGCCCACCCATTCAAACCATCTTTTAGAGTTTTTCTACAAGATAAAGGTGAAGCATTATTCCTTGAATTGTTAAGATCATCCCTAAGTTCTAACAACTTAGAATATTCATCTTGCAGCTTTCCTTGCGTTTTTTTGAGTGTTTCGATTTTACCATCAACCTCTACTTGTTTACCAAGCATAACTATCGTACCAACACCATCGCTGTCAACTAGAACTTTTTCCTTAACAAAATCTTCATTAAACACATGGATTGACGACTTATCAATATCCGCATTGAAACTAACTGTATATTTCCTATTCTCACTGTCTTCATCTCCATTCTTCGAGAATTCCCGAATAGCTCGAGAAATAGAAGATTTTCCACTACCATTTCTACCATACAAGATATTTATGGTGTTTTGAAACAAAGGAAAATCATCAGTTTCATTAACGAAATAGCCTCCTTGAACTTTTAAACTTAAAATATTCTCTAACATAAGCTATAACTTTTAGTATAATGACTATTTAGTCCTAATTTTCTACCTGTTGGCTACGATATAGCCAACCAAGCCATAAACAACCACCATGCTTTATCAGCAGCACAAAACAATTGAGAATCCCACCCCAAGGCGGTCCCAGCCCGCACAATCTGGCGCAGACCGCTTTGGTCCGCCAACCTTAGAGCGTAGCGGTTCTGAGCACCGGAGGGCGGTTACATCCCCGCTTCCTGAGGAAGAGGGGCTTGGGGAGAAAGTGGAGCTCTCCTTGCAGGAGAGACGGAGAGGTAGAAAAAACTCCTTCTTTAATGGTAAAGAAGGTTTCTGTCCCCTGTAAGGGGAATCGAAAGGGTCTTAAAGACTATTGAAGGATAATTTTAGAGCCCTCCTTTGGCAAAGGAAATAGGGATTCGAAAAGCCCCTCTTTGCAGGAGAGACATCGGGATTCGAAAAACCCTTTTTAAAGGGGCATTGGGATTCCCGAATCTACTTCATGAACTTCGCTTGAATGAACTGCGGCACTTTCCATGCCATTTTCATCAGCTTCGTCAATGTCACGGGCTTGAAGCCATATCCGGAATATACCCTGATATCCTCATCCCACACTTTCTTGCGCTTGGCAGAATCAGTACTCATGCCACCCATTCTCATTCTCGTTACGAACTCAGGGAGATACGCCACCTTCAGATGGCAGTTATACAGATAGTTCACCAGGAGATTGGTATCAGCAGCAATCTTGTAGCTCTCATCATAGAGACCACATTTCATCATCACCTCACGCTTGATATAGCAGGTTGGATGCAATGACACAGAGCAATCACATCACCCGTCGCCATTCTGATACCCTTGTTGATAGCCTCATACATACCATGGTCTGGTTCAGAGATAAACTTCACCTGATTCTCATGACCAGCGATAGCAGCACGGATAACCTCTACTGAATGCAGTCTCTAGAATCTGATTATTTCTTTTCGTCAGTTTTCCGAGAATAAGCGACAACAGCAACAACAGGATTCATTATCTTCATCATTTTTCCAAATTGACAATTACATTCATGATGACCGGGGATAATATACTGTGATCGGATAACATCTTGGGCTATCGATTTTATACGAACTTCTATATCCTTAGCTATGACAACATGACATCCTTCTGCATCGTCTTCATTAAGCGATTCACCACAAAATGGACAAATATCCGGAACAGCTAAGCCCGTAATTGTTTTCCAATATTCAATCCACGGCTGACCATTCATAGTTTTTTGATCACCAGTGTTCCTTGCATTGAAAACAATGCTACCTTTGTCAAGTAACTTACATATAAAGTTTCCTTTTTTTCCCATAGACACTACTTTATTTATATCCATATCAACCATTATATATAATATTTTCAAACGGCATCTAAACATTTACAGTTACCACAAACTTGCGCACCCATTTGTTAAACTTGGTACGCTTGTATTCCAGACCATCCATATTGGTAACCACAATACTCTTGGTAACATTCTTCACATCAAACCAGATGAAAGCTGATCATCCTTAGGATGATAAGAAGGAGAATACACCGTAACCTCATGGCCACGCTTCACCAAGCCCACTGAGATATACTCGGCGAACTACTCAAAACCTCCGTAGTTATCAGGAATACCACGAACGCTAACATATGCTATTTTCATTATTATTTGTTATAAAAATAATTTAAAATTTTCACATTATCCTCATTTGCTGTTTCAACACATTCTTTGCAGATTCATAAACAGCAGACTTTGCAAGTTTCAAATACCTATAGTTTAATTCTCATCACCTCGAATTACATATTCTGCTTTAGGAATAAACAAACTTGGTCCTATAAGATTTGCAACAGACATATAAGCATCTAAGCCATATAAATCTCTTATCAACTTATTTACAAAAGAGGAAATACTATAATTGAAATTATTGAGGATAAGCATACTATAACGATTGCGTGAGTTATCAAAAACGATTATATCTTCCCAATCTAAACTATATATCATACCCAATCCTTTCACTATAGGAATGTCACCTTTGTAAAATTCTAGTATTTCCTTACAAACTGATTCAGGAGATATTTGTGATTTTACAGAAAGAAGATTAAATTTTGTATCAATAGGTAATTGCTTTGCAACTTCACAATTAGCTTGATTCAGAAGCTGCTTTATAGAGTCACTTGTCATTACAGATTTCACCTCTATTAATCCTTTTACAGACTTTGGAGAGACAGCAACTATTTCATTACAATTAAAGAATAAAGGATAGTTGAGATGATCATAACAAATAATGTCAATTTGCTGAGAAGCTTCGTTTAGTTCAGGATTTATTGAACAATAAAAACCAGAAGAAAAATCATACTTCTTAGGTAAGTACTTCCTCAATAAATTAATAAGAAGCAGTTCTATAAACCGCCCTTTACTCCCAGGATGATTCGTCAATCGTGAAAGCTGTTCAACTCTATCATTGAATTCTTCAACAAAAGAGTCAGCTATGGAAAAAGCACCTTTATCCATATTTTTCCATTAATCAACCACTACTACTTATTGTACATCTCCTCGTAGTACTTCTGGTATTCACCAGAAGTAACATGATCCATCCATTCCTGGTTCTCGAGATACCATTTTACGGTTTCCTCGATACCCTCCTCAAACTGGAGAGATGGCTCCCAACCCAATTCCTTCTGCAACTTTCTAGAGTCGATGGCGTAACGCATATCGTGACCCTTTCTGTCTGTTACATAAGTGATGAGATCCATATCCTCGCCTTCCTTTCTGCCGAGCAATCTATCAACGGTCTTGATAACCACCTTGATGATATCGATGTTCTTCCACTCGTTGAAACCGCCGATGTTGTAAGTCTCGGCAATCTTACCCTTGTGGAAAATCATATCGATGGCACGGGCATGATCTACTACATACAACCAGTCGCGCACGTTCTCACCCTTACCATATACTGGCAATGGCTTGCGATGACGGATATTGTTGATGAACAGCGGAATCAACTTCTCAGGGAACTGGTATGGACCATAGTTGTTAGAGCAGTTGGTCACGATGGTAGGCATACCGTATGTATCGTGGAAAGCACGGACGAAGTGGTCTGAGCTTGCCTTGGATGCAGAGTATGGAGAGTGAGGATTGTACTTGGTAGTCTCCAGGAAGAACTCCTCGCCGTAAGCCTCGTGGTTCTTACCGCTGGATGCCTTGGTGGTGAAAGGAGCAGGAATGCCCTCAGGATGAGTCATCTGCAATGCACCGTAAACCTCATCGGTAGAGATGTGGTAGAAACGCTTGCCCTCATATCCCTCAGGAAGACTCTCCCAGTAAATCTTGGCCGCCTGGAGCAGAGACAGGGTACCCATCACGTTGGTCTGAGCGAAAGTGAATGGATCCTTGATACTTCTATCTACATGGCTCTCGGCAGCGAGATGGATGATGCCATCCACCTTATAGTCCTGCATCAGCTTCAACATCAGGTCGAAATCGCAGATATCTCCCTTTACGAAAGTATAGTTAGGCTTGTCCTCAATATCCTTGAGGTTAGCCAGATTGCCTGCGTATGTCAACTTGTCGAGGTTGATGATGTGATACTCAGGATATTTGTTCACGAAAAGTCTTACTACGTGTGAGCCGATGAAACCAGCACCGCCCGTGATAATGATATTCTTCATTTCAATTATTTCTGTTTAAGATTAGCAATACATTTTTCTAATGAATCCACCCAATAAGGAACATTAACACCAAAGATCTCCTTGATGGTTCGCTTATCCAATACGGAATAAGCCGGACGGGTTACAGGAGAAGGATACTCCGAGCTATAACATGGCTGGATATCGCATTCCGTATGACCGGCGATTCTTGCAATCATCTGGGTGAAATCATACCATGAGCAGACACCCTCGTTTGAGAAATGATATACTCCAACATATTCATCCTTGCCCTGGGCAGCCTTCACCTTATCCAATATGGTGATGATGGCATTAGCCAAATCAAGTGCGTATGTAGGAGTTCCGCACTGGTCGAAGACAACCTTCAACTGTGGCTTGGTGGCTGTGAGGTTGAGCATCGTCTTGCAGAAGTTCTTGCCAAACTCAGAATACAGCCAAGCCGTGCGGATAATCACATAGTCACAGCCAGTAGCCATGATCTTCTGCTCACCATGAAGTTTCGTAGTTCCATATACGCCAGTAGGAGTACCCTTCTGGTCAGGATTACATGGCACATTATAAGGTTCCTTACCAAAGACATAATCTGTAGAGATTTGGATGAGCAGGCCATCCACCTCCTTCATCGCCTTAGCCAGATTCTCAGGAGCATCAGCATTGAGCTTTTCTGCCAATGCTGCCAGTTTCTCATCAGTCTCGCAGGCATCCACATTGGTCCATGCCGCACAATTCACAATGGCTTTCACATCATTCTCCTTCACCATCTTACGGATGGCATCTATATCGGTGATGTCAAGGTAAGTAGTTTCCAAGCCTTCCACCTGATTGACATCGGTAAAGATATAATGATCTGTTGTATTTTGGCTAACGATGCGCATTTCATTTCCAAGCTGACCGTTAGCACCTGTTACTAAAATATTCATGACCTAGTATTCTAAATTCTTCTTTAAAGTCTGATTGCCTTCATCCAATATCGAAAGCAGATATCTTCCATAATCATTTTTGAGCATAGGCTGTGCCACCTCACGAAGTTTCTCAGCCGTAATCCAACCCTGACGGTAGGCAATACCTTCCAAGCAAGCAACCTTCAAGCCCTGGCGCTTCTCCAAGACCTCAATAAAGGTGGATGCCTCTGAAAGGGAATCATGGGTTCCGGTATCAAGCCAGGCGAATCCTCTTGCCATGGTCTGTACCTTCAACTGCTTATCCTTCAAGAACTCCTGGTTTACTGTTGTGATTTCCAACTCACCACGAGCGGATGGTTTGATATGCTTGGCTACTTCCACCACCTTGTTAGGATAGAAGTACAAGCCTACCACAGCATAGTTGCTCTTTGGATGTTCAGGCTTCTCCTCGATGCTCAGGCAATTGCCCTGCTCATCAAACTCAGCTACGCCATATCGCTCAGGATCGCTTACTCGATAACCAAATACAGTAGCTTTGTCATTCTGCTCAGCATCAGCTACAGCCTTTGCCAAGATTTGGTTCAAGCCAGCACCATAGAAGATGTTATCTCCCAATACAAGACAAGCAGAATCATTACCGATGAACTTCTCACCAATGATGAATGCCTGAGCCAAGCCATCAGGAGAAGGCTGCTCGGCATACTCGAACTTCACTCCAAACTGGCTTCCATCACCTAAGAGACGCTTGAAACCAGGCAAGTCGAATGGCGTAGAGATAATCAATATCTCACGGATACCAGCCAACATCAATACCGAGATAGGATAATAAATCATCGGCTTGTCAAAAATAGGTATCAACTGCTTGCTGATACCTTTTGTGATAGGATACAAACGTGTACCGCTACCACCTGCTAATACGATTCCCTTCATTGTCTTAATGTTAAATGATTAGTATTTGTTTTATATTTGTATAAACCCACCATTAGTATTTAAAAGGAGTATCAAAGTCCTTCAACACCTCATGCTTCGTATCCTTTTCCGAAAGATTAGCATGTTCCGTAGGAATGCGCCAATCAATTCCGAGTGATTCATCCAATATCGAGATACCCCCATCAGCCTCTGGGTGATAGAAGTTATCACATTTATATTGGAATACCGCAGTCTCCGACAACACAGCAAAGCCATGAGCAAAACCCTTAGGAATAAAGAACTGGCGATGATTATCCTCCGTCAGTTCCACCGCCACATGCTTACCGTATGTTGGCGACCCCTTGCGGATATCCACGGCAACATCCAGCACTCTTCCCTTCACGCATCTCACCAGCTTGCTCTGGGTAAACGGAGGTCTCTGGAAATGCAACCCACGCATTACGCCATAAGAACTCATGCTCTCGTTGTCCTGGCAGAACTCCACCTTGTAGCCCACCAATGGCTCTACTTTCTCTTGAAACTCACGCTCGCTAAAGCTCTCGAAGAAATAGCCACGAGCATCTCTAAAAAGGCGAGGTTCAATAATAAGCACGCCTTCTATATCTGTCTTTATTACTTCCATTATATTTTACTTTTTTTATTTTCTTTGCATTCTATATATATTTTACTTATTGCATATAACTTATCATAGTTAATCAAATTTTTACCACCAATCACTCCCGATTCAGCGCTATCATCACCTTTTCAAAATATTCTTTGCTTTCCATTTTTTGATTTTTTTAAACGGCTGCAAAGACAATACTTTTCAATCAATCCAACTAACGCCTTAATGGTAATGTACTCAACTATCCCAATTTTTCATTTAAGATTTCACACATCTTGTTATACAAGGCGAGTTCAAGGCCTCTACCACCAGTACCACTGAAATCTCCTTTAAAAGAAAACAAATTCTCAGATTTATCTTTAAGGGCAGATAAGACATTTTCAACCTTATTTATATAAGGCTCATAAAAATAGCCATTGCATTCCTGCAACCCCTGTTTTATATCATCATTAAGGAATCTTACATGAATATAGCCCATTAATCGTATCATGGCTCCAACTCCAGTTGTTTTGCAGAGAATAGACCGATGCTTCATATATATTGGCCAATAATCAGAAAAACACTTCTTAACAACTGTATAAAAACCAATTAACTCTGCGGCCATATAACGATACTTAGGCTTTCCACTTATTTTTGATAAATCAACGAACCAAATGCCTTGGGGAGAAGACATGTGCCTCATTAAAGCTTCTGCCATACAAGCCTGTGAAACAAATCCTTGACCAGAACCTAACATCTTTATTTTTTGATAGAAAGGAGAATCTGGATTGGTATTCATAAACTTCACAAGATTGTGAGAGATATAAATAAAGTTTTTTTCTTTATCCGTTGAATCCTCTGAATAATTCATACCATATATATCATAATATAGAGAACGACTTACACGCTTTTGATTGAAATTAACCTCAGCAAAGACTTGTGCTTGTTCCCATGTATCAAAATTCATCATAATGGTACAATTGAAACGAAACCTTTCTAAATATTCCTTGATGATTATATCTTCTTCTGTTTTCATAAAACCAGAGACATCCTCATATAGTTTAATCATACTATAAAGTCGATGTTGTCCGTCTACTATATAAAAATCTTGTGGCATAACAAGATCGGGTGTATCTCCTATAGAGAAACTTGTATCATCTATTGTAAAAGCCAACAGCATAGCTGTAGGAAAGATGACTGCAACGTTTTGTTTCCGGCAGTCCTTAAGTATTGCAGTACGAATGTACTTTTTTATGTTACGAACACGATTTTCGTCTATCTTCCTTTGGTAATACTCATCTTCTTTACCAGTACGTAGTTTATAAGGATTTTGAGATGGATCTTCCCGATAAAAAAAACGTGCATTATCTTTTAAGTCCATGAAAGGGACACATGCCTGCAATAATAATTTTTGAGATTTTTCGTCTCCACTCAACACATTTACTTTCATAACCCATTTATTTTAAAACATACTTGAAGAATCATCACTATTTTGTGAATCTGGCTTAGGCTGAGTAGCCTCTGCACATTCTTCTTGATTTTCACAGTCCTGTCGTATATATTCTTTAAGATCTTTTTCAAGATTTGCAATTAGAGAATTTATATATTCATCATCATGTTTGATAGTTTCTTCAACGACCTTCTCCTTCATTGTATCAGCCCCTACAGAATTGAAGATTTTTTCTGCAGCAATGGATACCTTTCCATCCAACTTTTCATCCAAATAAGATTTGGTAACATCTTCTGACGTTTGTTTAGCCGCACGTTCAGCATCATTATTTGCCTTTTCTTCTATAGATTTCATTGACTTATATCCAAAAAATCCGAATATAGAAAGTACCACACCAACTAAAAAAGTACCCAACGAAAAGTACTGATCTTGATCCATTTTTTGCTCCAAAGCATATTGGTATCTTTCAGCTAATTCCTGTTCGTGTCTCTTGACTATCGTTATCAAACTATCGGCTTGCTCCTTAGATAAATAATTTAAAGGGCACAGAACGAAGCGTATATAATGACCTGCACCCCAAAATCAGCCAAAGCCTTTGGAATATAATTAGTTACACGGATGTAGCACAGAGAGCACCACAAAACGAAACGTTTACATGGGTTTAATTTTGGTTTAATTATTGAGGCTTCTGGCTTGCGCTTTGGGTCGTAGGGTTTACATAGAGTTTATGAATGGCTTACGTGGGGATGATGGGGCGTGTGTATGGGTGGCAATCGCTACCCTTTATTTTTGCCCTTTTATGATTATTTAAAATGCAAAATTATTCCATACAATGATTATTTGGTATATTTGCACCGAAATTTAAATGAATTGATATGGCAAAGGTTATACACGTCCATCTTATTGTGGGCAAACATAATGGCTTGAAAGACTTCTACTTTTCAAGCATATCGGCGGTTTATACCGTGCTGACCTCAGAAGAGGTCGGATGTACCAAGAGTTACTTGCTTCATGCTGGGCTGTCTGGGAATGGGTCTATAATCACGAAACGAGCTATTATAAAGCAATCTACGCTTATTTCGGGTGGTCGGCAAGGGTCTATGAAAGGAAGTGGTTAAAACGCCGTTAGAACGGCTTATTTACGGTATTCAAACCGAATATGAATGAGGGGGCTTCACGCTCCCTTTTTTCGTGTTGTAAAGTGACGATTTTGGGGTAAGGGTTACACTAAGGGTTACAGTTAAGGGTTACACTTTCGAGAATTAAGGGTTACAAAAGTGGGGTCGTTGGCATACAAAAAGCTGAATGAAGAAACTAACCACTTTTTGCGGTTAATTGTGAAGAAACTACCCCTTTGTGAGCAACGATTTTTGAAGTTTACACCTTATTATATATAATATATAGGGCTTTTGAGGCGATAAAGAGGGGGTGACACCCCACTTGGAGTACCAAAGGGGGTGTCACTATGAGGTTAAAAGAACTTGCTGATGCTACCAATGACCTCAAAGATGTTCAATATCCTTGATTTGGGGTATTCTTGTTCATCGAAATCTTGCAAGTTGATTGGGATGAAACGGAGCTTGTCAGGATCATCAGACTTGCGCAATATCTTGATGGTTCGTATCGTGTCAAGCACAACAGCGTATATTTCGCCATACTGGACATCATCCAGCGTACATTGGCGAAGGGCAATGATGTCGCCATGGTTGATTTTTGGCTCCATTGAATGACCTGTAACATTGCACCACAAATCGGCCTTTTCAAAACCACGGATGACAATGTTGGTAGCAGGAACACTTACCTGAGAGTTGAATATCTCAGTGAAGCCTCCAATGAAATCAACATCATAGTATGGCTTACCAACATTTGGATCATCAGCGAGCTTTGGAGTGCTATTTGTTAAAGTTCCTTTATTAGGCGAAATGTTTTGCTCATTTTCTTTGTAGATAGATTCAAAATGCTTATCTGAACACCTATTCCTCATCATTTCTCCCTCACCAGTAAGCAACCAGTCGCCTGAGATATATTCGCATTTTGAATATATCAATTCTGTGTCAAATGAGCCTCGAAGCAACCATGTATTGATTGTTTGGGGTTTTACTCCTATCTTTTCTGCAAATTTCGACTTGATTCCACCAGAATAATAGTCGATTAATGCGTTTAAAATGCCTATTTTATCCATAATGCGTATATTTATTATTCATTTTGCGAAAATAATCGCTAAAAAATTTTGTAGATATATTCAAAATGCTTATCTTTGCACCGTGTTACTAATGGAACACGGTGCCAAAGATACAAAAAAGGCACGAGAAAGACGAATTTTGCATCTTAAAAAGATAAAACAAGATTTGTATAACGATTAAAATAGAAGACAATGAAAAAGTACATTGACGTAACAAAAGAAGTTCGCCAGGACATCATGGCAGCTTTCAAGGTCACAGGGAAAATGGTTTATTATGCCCTGAACTTTGACGCAAAGCGTGGCGAAAGTGAGAAGGCAAAGCGCATCCGTGTTTATGCCAAGCAGAAAGGTGGCATTGTGATGATAGTTGCCCCAGAGGTTGAGACCATCCATGATGCAGATGGCTATATGCGCCAATACTTCCCCAATGGTGCAATGATTGAGTGCAACAAAGCTAATGGCAATGTGGATGTGTTCTACAAGGGCAAGATGATGAAGCAATACCAGGATGTGAAAATCAAGCAACTGGAAGAAATCCAAAGCATCTTTGCTGCATGGACACAGAGGGATGCCGACATCTTGACTACTCCAGAGCTTTACAAAAAGTACGCAAGACCTGTTTGTGCCGAATAATCAAGGAGGTGAGAAATGGAGTATTACGGTAACACACTTTGCATTTCAGCACGTGAGCTTGTTGACGGTGGCATAATGACTGCCTCGAACTACAAGCAGCTATCTGCCAGGAAGCGCATCAATGTGGTGCGTAGCGGTAAGGGGCAAGGACGTTATGCTCTGGTTGCCGTTGATAGCATTCCTACCATCTACCGCAAAATGGTGGATGAACTTTATCCTGGTGGTGACACTGTGAGACTGGAAGGTTGGATAACGTCCAACTATGAGACCGACCAAGCAGCCGTTGCGTTCTTTAACGACCGTGCCAAGACTGGGCTTGACCTCACACAAGAGAAAGTGAAGGAATATGTGGTGAATGCCTCTGTTCTGAACACTTGCATCAAGCTCTACAACCGTGCAAGCGCATCAAAGAAGCTGATGGGAGAAAAATACGACTGGGAAAAGATGGCAACCACCATCAAAACACTCAAAGAGAAATTTGGCCATACGCTACCAGCTTCAACCATGCGATTCAGAAAGAAAGTAGCCGAATACAAGAAGTTTGGCTATGCCTGTCTGATAAGTGGCAAGTTCGGAAACCAAAGCGCACGCAAGGTTGATCACAAGACGGAACGCTTGATTTTGGGCTTGGCAGTACTTCCTAACAAGCCATTCAACACAAGTGTCTTGGAACTATACAATTCGTTTGTTTGTGGTGAAATAGAGGTCTATGATCCTGAAACTGGAGAACTATTCAACCCCGATGATTTCACAGACAAGAGCGGTGAACCAAAGGTTTTGAGTGAATCGACAATCACCAACTACTTGAACCGACCGAAAAACAAGGTGCTAATTGAACATGAGCTTATGAGTTACACCACCTTCATGCACGAACAGATGCCGCACATGCACCGCCATGCAGGTGAGTTCTCTTTGAGCCAAATCACAATGGATGACGTGGACTTGACACGAAAGTTGAAAGACACCAAGCAGAGGGTTCACGCTTACTATGCTTATGATGTGGTCAGCCAATGTGTGATTGGCGCATCTTACGCAAGGAAAAAGGATGAAATCCTGGTGCTTGACTGCTTTAGGGATATGTTCCGACTGATAGAACGCAATGGTTGGGGTATGCCAGCAGGTATTGAGGTTGAGAATCACTTGATGTCGCAATACAAGGACGGATTTCTGCAAGCAGGTGTCGCATTCCCATTCGTTCATTTCTGTGCGCCTCAGAACTCGCAAGAGAAATATGCAGAGAACTTGAACGGTGCGAAGAAACGCAGCATCATCCACAAGAACCATGAAGGCATTGGCCGTTTCTACGGAAAGGGCAAGTGGCGCACGGAAAGTAAGAAAATCAGTGACGAGACAAACGAGCTGTATGAGGACAAAGAATATTTCAGCTATGACCAACTGATTGCCGATGATCGTCAAGACAGCTACGAGTGGAATCACAGCTTGCATCCGAATCAAAAGAAGTACCCAGGCATGAGCAGATGGGACGTTCTTGTTGCCAACATCAATCCGACCCTTCAACCGCTTGACAAACTTACGCTTGCAAGATACATTGGTGAGCGAGTGGAAACAAGCATCAGAAGGAACTCCACCGTAAGAGTGGCATACGAAGATTGGTGGTTGAGCAAGACCGAAAAGCTGGAACGACTGGAACCAAACAACAACAAGGTGACGGCATACTACATTCCAGATGCTGATGGCAAGCCACAAGAGGTGTTCATCTTTCAAGGTGACAGGTTCATTGACCAAGTGGAACGAGTAGAAACCTACAACCGTGTGATGGTAGAACAGACAGATGAAGACAAAGAGAAATATCAAGTGCAACAGAAGAAAGTTGCCTCATTCACGAAATACGTCAAGGACAATGCCATTGGCAAGGTTGGAGTGATGAAGTCGGATGTTCCAAAGGAAGAGGCAGAGGAAACCTTTGTACTTCCACCGCCAAGGATAGAAGAACCCGATGAAGCATATATGCCAGACATGAGCATTGAGGAAAGGGCTTTGGCAGACATTTAGACACCGTTCAAACATCATTATAATAAAGATTAAAGATTAAGAAAATGACAATAGCAGAAGCAACAAAGAAAAAGATTTTGGCAGCGATAGCAGCCAACAGATCAAACTATCCAAGTGACGCAAAGCACGCAACCGCCCTTGGACTTTCAACATCCATCTATAGTATGTTGAAGAATGGCCAGACAGAAAAGGCATTGAGTGATGCCAACTGGTTGAGCATTGCAAGAAAGCTGAATGTGGCCTTGCGCAACGAAATAGAGTGGAACGCAGCCCCAACAGAGACCTTCAAGTATATCACCAAGCAAATAGAGTTCTGTCAAGGCTCAGGGCAAAGCAGCATCCTTTGCGACATACCCAACATTGGAAAGACCTTCACGGCACGCTATTATGTGCAAGGTCACAAGAATGCAGTTTATATCGACTGTTCACAAGTAAAGACCAAGTTGAAGTTGGTTCGCAAGATAGCATCAGAGTTTGGCGTGGACAGCAAGGGACATTATGCCGATGTGTATGAGGATTTGGTTTATTACCTTCGTTCCATCGAACACCCTCTTATCATCCTTGATGAAGCTGGAGACTTGCAGTATGAGGCTTTCTTGGAACTCAAAGCCCTCTGGAATGCAACCGAACGTTGTTGCGCCTGGTACATGATGGGAGCGGATGGACTGAAAGAGAAGATAAATCGCTCCATCGAGTGCAAGAAGGTTGGTTACACCGAAATGTTGAGCCGTTACGGTGGTAGATATTCCAAGGTTACACCAGATGATGGCAAGGAACGTGATAAGTTCTTGCGCCATCAGGCAGAAGTGGTGGCAAGGGCTAACGCTCCAAAGGATGCCGACATTGCAACCATCGTGAGAAAAACAAATGGTGGCTTGCGCCGTGTATATACAGAGATTGAGAAACTGAAACTTGCATAACCATGGCAAAGCGAGCATACAGCCCCAGGGATATTGCAGCAAAGACATACGTCACCATTCCCTGGGGTGAGAAATGGAGCAAGGTGTTTGGCTATCCAAGCATAACAGAGACATGGTTTGTGTCAGGATCGAGCGCAAGCGGAAAGAGCAGCTTTGTGATGCAGCTTGCCAAAGAACTTTGCTCGTATGGTGGCGTTCTTTACCTGAGTTATGAGGAAGGTGTGAGCAAGAGCTTTCAAGACCGCATCAACCGCTACAAGATGAATGAGGTGCAAGGCAAGTTTCGTGTGGCAACAGACGACACCCTTGACGATCTGAGGGCAAGGCTTAAAAAACGCAAGAGTGCCAAGTTTGTCATCATTGACAGCTTCCAATATTCAAATTGGAGCTATGAGCAAGCCAAGACGCTTGCAGATGACTTCCCTCGAAAGTGCTTCATATTCATCAGCCAGGAATACAAGGGGCAACCGCTTGGCAAACCAGCAGCCCGATTGAAGTACATGGCAGGTATGAAGGTGAGAGTGCAAGGATATAAAGCATATTGCCAAGGTCGTGCCATTGGTGAGGCTGGTGAGGCATTCACCGTATGGGAGGATGGAGTAATACAAACAAGCAACGAAACATAAGGCGTATGGACAAATACAAGGATGGTAACACCATTTTCATCTTGATGACGGCAGAGCAATGCAAGTCGGTTATGAGAGAATGGCTTGAACGTGATTACGAGTGCGACTTGAATGTAATGCGCTCACGGAAGAATAAAGGCAAGTTTGTACTGAAAACAAAAAGTCTGATGTGGGCAAACAGAATCATCCAGTGGCATGGATATGAAAAAGTAACTTATCAAATAATATAGCTTATGGAAGAAGTGATTGAAAGCCTGGTGGCAATCATCAAGGACAAGACAAAGGATTTTACCTACCTGGATCAAGAACAGATGTTCCGAGACTTGTCTGGCAGATTAAACGATATGTCGCTTGATGCCATGAAATGTGAGTATCTTGGTGAGAGAAAGGAGGTGGCAGACAATGAGTAAAGAACGAAGGGTGTTAGAACTGGTTCCACCATCATGCCAAATTACCCATGAGACAGTGATATGCCATGGGCATGAATGTGGATATTGCCACGGCAATGGCTACTTCTGGGGACGTGACGCCAATTGGGAAAGCGTGAAAGTTCCTTGCCCTATATGCCAAGGCAAGAAAGAAATGAAAGCCATCATTGAAATAACATGGCTACCAGACAATGAAAAGACAACTAAAAAATAAACGAATATGAGTAAAATCGGTAATTGGTTCCATGTCATGCGTGAGAACTACAAGAAAAAGGCAGAACAGAAACGTGCAGCGCAAGTGAGAGAAGAAGCCATGTCAAGACTACAGGCGAGAGAGTTCAATGGCAAGATATTCCTTTGCTTCGACAATGTGCCAATACTGGAGACGGAAGACTTGACCCTTGGCATGGCTGCAAGCGTGAAAGAGGCACGCCAGTATTTTATGACTTACAGAGGTGTCGGCCATGAAGCAGCAAATAACGAACTTTAGCCGTTTCTTTGCCTCATTCAACGAACTGCCTTGCTATTGTGGCAGCCGTGAAGAGTTCAAGAAGGACATAGTCAGTCAATACACATTCGGACGCACAGAGAGCTTGAAGGAAATGACTTGGCAAGAGTACAATGATTGCTGTGACGGTCTGGAGAAACTGAGCGGTCGAAAAGAACGATTGAAACGCAATCGCAGCATCTGCCTAAAGCTGATACAAGAGATTGGCGTGGACACAACCGACTGGCAGCGCATCAATGAGTTCTGCAAGCATCCCCGAATTTGCGGAAAGGAGTTTGCCAGAATCCGACTTGACGAAATGGAAGATTTCCAAAGAAAACTCAGAGCAATCAAGAAGAAAGGCGGTTTGAAAGAGAAAGAAGACGTGAACAATCCTGGCAGGATGGTGATGTATATCCCTTTGGATGGAATCCCTCATGCCTAAAAATACAACCCATTTAAAACAATAAGACAATGGAAGAGAACAAGAAACAGACAGTGGAAATGACAGCGGAAGAGGCAGAAGCCTTCAAGCAGTTCCAAGAGAAGCAAGCCAAGGAAAAGGCTGCTAAGAAGCGCAAGGAAGACCGTGAGGCTTACGCCCAGTTGGTGGACAGCGAGATTGAGAGTGCCATCCCCGAACTTCGCAGCCTGTCAGAACAGATGCTTGCAGTGAAGAGCAAGGTTTATGAGAACTTTGCGGAAGTCATCAACATCAAGGCAAACGTGTTAAAGCTGACCAAGGACACCCAGCGCACACACACCTTCACCCATTCAAACGGAAAGATGCGCCTCACGCTTGGTTACAACTGCATTGATGACTACCGTGACACAGTGAATGACGGCATTGCCATCGTCAAGCAGTACATCGAGAGCCTTGCAACCGACACCAAAAGCAAGGAACTTGTGGCAACCATCCTACAGCTATTGAGCCGTGACGGAACAGGCAACTTGAAGGCAAGCCGTGTGTTGCAGCTTCGCAAACTGGCAGACAAGAGCAACAACGACCAATTCAAGGAAGGTGTGCAAATCATCGAAGAGGCTTATCAGCCATCGCTCACCAAGCAGTTCATCAGAGCTGAGTGGAAGGACGAACACAACAAGTGGCACATCATCCCTTTGAGTGTTACAGATGTAGAACCAACAGAAACTAAACAAGAAGGCAATGAAGACAACGACAACCAAGGCACCCAAGGTGGCACTGTGTAGAATGTGCCACGGCACTGGGAGAAAGGGCGAAGACATTTGCCCACAATGTGAAGGAAGTGGACGTGTGACAGTGAGCTGTGAAATGACACTTGACATCCGTCCTTATCATCCAAAGGTTAAACATTCAACAAACATTTAGCCCTATGGGAAAGCGACGCGGACTAAGTTATCAGAAACGTGTTGCTGACATCAACAGGATATATGACCAGCATATCAAGGACGGTGTTCCAAACCGTGAGATATGGCGCAGGTTCATATATCCTGAGTATGCTATCAGTGAGCGTCAATTTTACAATATATTGAAAGCGTCTGCTGAATCAAAGAATGTGATTCCAGCAGACGCTCAACCGTATCTTGATTTTTGGAATGATGAGCAAGGAAAAGACTATTATTAAGAGGATTCTGAATGACATCCGCGTTGACCTAAGTGACGAGTTTGACCAGAACTTTGAGCGAGAGGCATTTTTCAGCGAGGCATGGGAACGGCACAGAAGCCCCCTTCGACCAGGTGGGCATATTCTTGTTGATACAGGCACGCTGAGGAGAAGCGTCAGAAGCGAGATGAAGGAAACGAGCATCCGCTTCTTCACTGATTTGCCATACGCCGACATTCACAATGAAGGCGGTGAGATAGTGGTGACAAAACGAATGAAAGGCTATTTCTGGCACAAGTACATGGATGCAGCAGGTGCATTGACCTTTGCAAGGCGCAAGGACGGCACGCAGCGCAAGGACAAGAAGACACGGCATATCAGTGACGTGGCAGAGTTCTGGAAGTTCATGGCATTGAAGAAGGAAGGCACGACAATCAAGATACCTAAGAGGCAGTTTCTTGGTTTGTCACCAGAGGTCGAAAAGGCAGTTACGGACATCATCGAGGATAATTTGCAAGAATACCTCGGAAAGGAAATGGAACATTTTGAAAAACGATTGAAGAAATGAGAAAAGAGATTTACAAGATGCTTTGTGAACGTTTGGGCAATATACCAGAAATCAAGTATATTGATCTTTGGAACCACAACGTGGAGTTCATAGAGCAAGAAGATAACTGGGAACGTCCAGCGGTATTTGTGGAACTTTGCCCAATCAACTGGGAAGCCACGGTGGTAGGTATGCGCTATGTGACAGAGGCGAAAGTGAACTTGCACGTGGTGACGGACTGGGTGGGCAGCAGTGCAGCCAACAGTGACCAAAGAGAAGAGAGCCTAACAGTGTTTGACCTCTTGGAAAAGATTCACACAGCTCTGGCAGATGTGAACGGTGAACATTTCAGAGAGTTCGACATCAGCAATTCGACAACCAACCACAACCATGAGGATATTTTGGAAAACATTGAGACTTATAGTTATGTGGGGTACAGAGAACTTGACCAGTCCAAGTAAATATGATTAAAGCATCCGATGGCCTGACAGCTTCGGATGCTTTTTTAATGTCATTCGGATGCCGTTTGAACCTTATTGATACAAGCTCAAATCAAAAGCATCCTTCTTCTTCCATCCCTCAGCCAAGGTGTTTTGCACATATTCGGTGGCTTTCAGATAAAAGTCGGCAAGTTCTTCAAGTGTGTCAAACGTATGGTATGACGGTTCATCCTCAGTTCCAAACTTGAACGTTACTGGCAGCGTCTTTCCTTCCGTTTGCACGGCAAGGTCATAAGCTGCCTTATAGTTTAACTGGTTTTCAGTGGAGAGCCACACAGCCTGGCCCTTATATGTAAAGCCTGAAATGATGGCTTGGTCAGTCTGTTCGTTGTACCAGTCCAAGACGATTCGCTTGATGTCATCCACAGAAGGCTTGCCATTGGTAAACTCTGCCTCCATGTAGTTGGCCGAACCGTCCTCTTTAACTATGACATCCCAACGGATGCGCCATTTGTTCTTGACGGGGTTCACGCATTCAAGCAGTTTCACCACCGCACTTCCTTCTGTTCGTTTCATTAGCTAAATACGTATTTGGTTCTACCTTTGCCAAATGTCTCTGTTCTGATAGTTGTCTCAAAAGGCAAGCCATCTGGCAGTTCACTGATCTGTTGGAGAATATTCTTCATTTCCTCCGAATTGGTGAAAAACTTCTTTGCCTCACCGTTCTGTTCGATGGAGACAATGCAGCGGTCTTCGCCTTGCTCAGTCTTGATACCAAGCTCGAAGTCCTTCACGATAATTGGTAAGTTCACTAACTCCCTGATGCTTACCACTGACCCAGGGAAACGCTTCTTGCCATCTGCCGGCTTATAAGAAACGTTCAAATCTTTAAATGATTTCATTGTTTTGTCTGTTAATTTATTAAACAATCTATTACAGTCGGCGTGCTTTGCCATTCCGTAGAAACTGGCAATGAGTTCGCGCCTTCTTTTCCTCGATTTAACCTCGTGCATTTTTCGGGCAAACTTTTGTTTGATACGCTTGCGTATCGCTACATGGTCGGGATATATGACATACCCCAAGAAGTCAATGCCCTCATCCACTGGGAACACCCTTTCGTTTGGTTTGATTTCCAAATCGACTTGGTTCACCTGGTTGTGGATAATTTCACGAATCACCCATAATTCCGCTTTCGTTTTACCAAGCACAAGGCCGTCATCGCAATAGCGATAGAAATGAGCGACCCCACACTTATCTTTCAAATAGTGGTCTAAAAATACAGACAACAATATGTTTCCTGTGGCTTGTGAGCTTCTTAGTCCAAAGCTGATGCCACTTTCCAACATGGTAACAAAGGATTCCAACATAACAAGCAGCTTCTGGTCTTTGAACACACGGCGGTAGCACCACATGGCGAAGTCTTGACGAACATTCTCATAGAAATGTCTGATGTCAAACTTGTAGGCATATAGCGTGCCTTCTGGGTCGTGCTGCATATCTTGACGAATTACCTTCATAAGGTCGTGCGTGCCACGTTCCTTGATGGATGCTGCTGTTGTGCGTATGTAACGCCTTTGCAGATGAGCATCCACTACAGACATTATGGCGTGAACTCCAATGCGGTCTTTCATCGAAAGAATCTGCAAGTTCCTCTCTTTACCGTATTCATGGATTGTACGCTCACGGTAGCCACTTACACGGAAAGAGCCATTGGCAATTTGTTCTGTTAGCTCCTTAATCACCTCTTCACGATGCGCAAGCAAGTACCGTCCTTGGCGTGAGCGTTTCCGCTTCTTGCCACGGAGAACTTTATCAAACGACTCAGACATATTGGAGTATTCGATGATTTCTTCTATGATGTAACCTTCTCTACGCATTGTTAATAATTTAATGGCCTTTCGGCCTTCCTGTCTCTGGGTCTGACTTCTTCGAGCCATTGCTGGCCTACCAAACTCCACCCAACACTTGATGTTTCAGCTTTCCTATAATAGTAATTTGCTGAGGTTCGTTTCCCTCGGCACCATCTTAGGGAGCACGTCCCTTGTATGGTAGGCCGATTGATAATGTAATCAGTTTGTCCAGACGCGAGCCGACATTCGCATTCGCATTCGAGGCATCGTTATTCGCATTCGCATTCACGACACCGCCATTCGCATTCGCGTTGTTGTACCCACGATAAACCACACGGCTTATTGGGAAAGTCCACCTTTTGGGCTGCAAAGTTACGTATAAAACTCTGTAGCTATACATTTTATAACGAATAATCTTAAAAAATGTTGTCATTTAGTTGCTATATTAAGATTTATTACTATCTTTGCAGCGTGGAGAGCGAAGTACTGATAACCACTGAAAGCAGCGTGCGACGTTGCAGAACCTGAGGCCAACGGATTATTCCATTGGTCTCTTGTATTTTCTGAGCTTGCCATTGACATACCAAAAGATATAGTCATGGTGGTAATCTTTACTATCCCAAATAGCTTTGTTTCTATCTTGGATTTGTCTTTCTGTAATTGGCTTTCTAAAGCAATGATCAGTCAGACAAACGCAAGCGTGTTGTGCATCAGAAGCATGGTTCGCATTACGACAGCAGTTCATTACTTTCTCTGGTGATTTCACATCTATATATCCAAATTCGCCCACTTTTAAATCAGGGTTTGCTTTACTGTCTTCTGGAAGCATATCATAAACCTTTCTTCTTCCATTTGTTGCGGTGAATTGAATTTCAGGATTTAGTAAACAATCACCAAATTCATCAGCAAAAGCCTTGGCAACATCTAAAACTCGCTTATAGTCTTCTGCTGTAGAGCAAGCCAACTCATGTTGCAACACTTTTCCTTTAATGCCTATGTATTTGGTGAAATATTGTTCATCCAAAGGCTTTGCAAGTATCGCATCACGGTCTTCAACAGACAGATTTGTTTTTCCTGAATCAGTGTACGAATTGGCGCATTTATGTACCAAGCGGCAAGCAGCACAAAGTTCATTATCTGCAACAGGCTTTCTGTCAAGATCCAACTTACCTTTTGCAATATCACAGTCACGACATCGCTTGATGGTGTAAGGGTTGTAGTCAGGGACTGTCTTTTGCTCCTTGCCAGAATTGAAACGGAATATGCCCTTTTTATCAGTCTGCAAAGCATCCTCACCCAGTGACATGGCTTCATCATGTGGTGTTGGCTCGTATTTTCGTTTCAGAACTTGCACCACGGTACAGCGACAATTCCAACCATTTGGTGGGTAGTATGATTCCCAGAAGGAATCAGTTGGTGGAAGCGTTACACGATCGAGCGAAGCGTGTTCTGGGCGAACCTTATCATCATGCTGTGTTCGATACTGGAGATAATAATGATCACCATCCTCCATGAATTTTTCCCACTTAGCAGCCATTTCCGCTGATGCCTGAACAAAGTTGTATTCAGCACGTAGATAGTTGGAGTTATACGTTTCATCTATCTTTCGGACATCGTTCAAAAAGCGTTCAAACGTCTTTTTATTGCCATTCTCATCAAGCAAGGATGGAAAAGCCTCATTGAGTTCATGGAACGTCTTCATTCCACTAAAGATATAGTTGGAGCGTGTAAGACGTTGGCGCATGAGGTCGGACATTTCTACCTTTTGAAAAGAACTGTCAAGAACAGAGGTGTGCGTATTGATAAAGTCTTGTGCCTCATCAGAGGCTATGATGTTGATGTCGAAGTTTGCACCCTTCTGCTTGAAGAGTGCAGACATCATCTTTGCAAACTTCTTGCGAAGTTCCTCACGTAGTTCATCCTTGATGGGTGCAGCCAATGTCAGTGTCTTGTTTCCAAGGATGGTGGCATACCGTTGGTGCAGCCCCACATAGTCGGTGGGGCTTAATCGAAAAAAGGACGTGCGTTGTGCTGCTTCTTTGGGTCTTTGCCGTTATCACCACCATCATCAGGGTCTGGTGAAGGAACCTGTTGCTGACGGCGTTCACCCACAGGCATATTGTACTTGTCGGCAAAATACTTTGGATCGACCTCATAACGGTCTGCAATCATCTTTTCGTAGGTGAATTGCTGTTCTGGAGTGTAGTCAACTGCTTCATCCCATGCAAAGCGCAAGCCTTGAAGAGGAAAGCCAAGTTTCACCATGCGAGGAATAAGCTGATTGTTCACAAGGTCTGCCAACATATCCGCATCACTCTCCACAAGGTTCTGGAACACTTCAAGATGGGTTTGCGACTGTGAAAGGCTACTGCCATCCTCAATGGTCATGGTCTGGCCAATAATGAGCTTTGACAGTTCTGAGTTGGCACGGTCAACACGTTTGTCATACACATTGAACGCATCGCCCTTGGTGCTTTCCACCACCTCAATGTCAGTACCCTCTGGGAACAAAGCCCAAAACTCAGTTCCCATCGTAGCCATCATGTTCTCCATCTTGGAAAGCTCCTTTTCGTCACGGACGGTGGTGTGGCCAATACGCATAGGCATACCAAAGATTTCACCGAACGTGTCCCAGAAGGCAAGCGTGTTCTTTTTCGGGATGGTGTGTGCAGCAGCCTTCAAGTACAGTCCCAAGTCATCAGGCTGACCAGCCTCAATGAGCCAGTCAGTGAAAGGTGGCTGATGATAGTCGATGCCAGTAGTCCAGTCCATGCCCAAGTCTGTGATAACACGGCCATACTCAGGAATGACATACTTGCGGTTTATCAGCTTTACACCATTGAAGCAAGGGCAACCATCACCATCAGTGGTAATGTCGCCAAGCTCAATGAGCGAGTGCCCCCAATAGATGGAATCCAAGGCAAGGCGCAAGAGTTGCTTGAACCAGGATTGATTGAAATAGTGTAGCGCATCATCCTTGACATTCTCATTCTTGTCAATGATCTTGAAAGAACGAGCCATGACAAAGCCCTTGCGTTGTTCAACGCATCCCGAAAGGTGTGCATCAATATCAGCGTCACGATAGATGTCATAAAGACGTTGGCGGTTCGGACTTTCCACACTGATTGCCATCTGCCAGGCATTGCGCCAGTCTTGCATATCAGAGCGTGTAAGTGCCTCAGTGGTGCGTTGTAGCTGTGCCACTATTTTCTGGACGTTCTTGCGCCCAGAAGCCTTGGCAAGATTGAAATCACCATGCGAGGTGTGCAAGATGCGTGGCTTGCTTGTTATGCTCTGTATAAAATTCTGAATATATCCCATGTCGTTTACCAATTATGTCTAAGTTTACGCTGACAGCCATAGACAATGGAACTGCCAACCATTTCACCGTTATCATCCAGCATCAATGGCAAGTCAGGAACAATCTTGCCAGACTGAACACCCTCTAACCACTTGATGGCACGCTCATAGCGTTCCTTACGAATGTCGGAACCCATCTTTTGAGGCATAGCCGAAACCATGTGGTAAAGGGCAATGTCGCAAGTGAACATCACAATCTGATGGTTGCGCTTTTCGCCTTCCGCAGCAAACACCGCATCACAATCGTACTTTGGACGCAGATAGCCCGAAATTTCCTCCTGTGCCTCACGCTCGGCATTGGCACGATTCTCGGCTGATGCCTGAGAAACCACCTTCATGGCGGTATCGCCGATAACCACCTTATAATCATCTTCTGCTATAAACATGATTCACCTCCTTACTTTGTCACAAACAAGGCACGTCGTTCGATGTCCTCAACCTTTGTACCCTTCTTGAAACGATGACGCTTCACAAGCGTCTTGATGGTCTGCTTGGGTACGACCTTCAAACCACCATTCATGTAAAGAACATAATACTTCAAGCCACTGCCCTGGGAGAGCATGATGGCTTCTTTGACGGCACGCTTGTAACGCCAAGCGAAAAGCAAATCTTTGAATAGTCTAATCATATTACCAACTGTTTTTAGAGGTAGGACGCTTGCCAAACCTCGGTTTGTAAATAACTTGTCGAGTGTTGCGCTGGAGCATCCAGATAGCACCCTCATCAGCATCGGGCGCATCATCATGCACACGACTGCCACGTTCGAGTGAAAGCGTCTGTTCGATGCCCACTTGCATATCTGGAGATTCCTTCAACGCCTCATTGTAGAACACAAAGCCACGTTCCCATAAAGGAGAAACGGCCTCAATGCGCTGCAACTTTTCTGGCTTCTTGCGCTTGTCGCCTGTAATCGGCAACTGGTAGCCACGGCGGTTGCCCTCTTCCGTGAACTCATCAAGAATGGTATCTTGCAGAAAGTTCGCCTCCATGAAGAACGACACCGTTACATCATCAGGCAGGGATTCATAAAGATTGTAAAGCCATCTGACCATACCGCCAACTGTATCTTGACGGACATAGCAATCAATCAAATGAAACTCAGTGCCTATCTTTCCCCAGAAACGTGAAGCCTTATAGTCGTTTGCCGTGGTCGATTTGAAAGAAGGGTCGGTGTAGCAAATAAGTTGGTCATACTTATTGAGTGGCAGAACCTTCTTGTATCGAATCCAGTCATGGCGAAATATCGTGCCATCCTTAATAGGATTGTGCATCATTTCTTTGTTCCAGGCACGGAATCCCACAAAGTCGGCGTATGCCTGAGCCTCTTCCTTTGTCCATTTCTCACGCCAGACAGGTTCACCATTAGCATCAACCGCCACAATCTTAGACAGAAACACACCCTTGGTATGTGCCAGGTTGAAGAGAACTGATGTCTTGGAAATGAGGTTGCCCACCATGATGAAGCGACCACGACCCACGTCAAGCGAACCGAAAAGGGCTTCTTTCACCCAGTCGGTAAGGTCATGCACACGCTTCTCATTGCGGCAAAGCTCATCATCGTCAAGGTCATCAATAACAATGTAGTCTGGACGTGCCTCACGATCACGCAAACCACGTGGTGATTGTCCACGGCCACAAGCAAGGAACTTCACGCCGTCCTTGGTCTTGAACTCACCTTCTTGCCAGTCGCCAGCGTTCTTCTGTGCGCCAAAGTCAGCAATAATGCGTTGGTTGTACTCCAATTCTGCCTGGATGTCGCCAAGCAAGCGGTTGGCACTATCCTCAGACTTGCCCACAACCACCATGAAGTTAATCAGACGCTTTGCCTGAAACATCAGCCACAAAGGGGTAAAGATGTCCATGTGGGTGGATTTGGCATGACCACGTGGCCACATGAACACCGCTTTGAGGTTTGGGGTGTTCTTAACCTTCTGGGCAGCCTGGTTGTGAAAAGGAGCATTGTGAATGGTGCGAATCACCTCACCAGTAGTCTTGTCACGAAGCTGCAAGAAGTGGGGAAAGTAATACTCGCAGAATGCAGCATAATTGGATTGCAGCCTACGAATACGCTTTTCCTTCTCAATGGGCGTTTCCTTACGCATAAGAGATGTGTCGGTGAAAGACTGAACTTGCTTGCACCGTTCCTTCCATTGCTCGTATGCGAGTTTCTTTTCTGCTGCTGTTGCCATATATACCTATTATTTAACGCCCATCTGTTCCATGATAAACAAGTCTTGCAGATGATTGATTTGCTTCATCAGCTCAGTTGTTATCGTAGGGTCAGACTTGGCACGGAACTCCAACCACTTGCTAAACATCATGGACACCTCAATGACATCCACCACATTAGCCTTCTTATCAAGTTTCTCAATGACGGAAGAGAGCTTTGCGAGTTTGTCACCCAGTCCAGCCATTGCCATTGGATCACCCGATTCATTCACTTGCGTTATGAGCGCATCAATGGTCAACAACAGCTTATTGACCAGTTCGGGACGTGTGACACTCTTGGCCGCACGTGCCTCCTTCCATCCATCAGCCACACACCACTTGGATATGGTGACACGTGAGATGCCTACCTTTTCGGCAATCTCAGCCTGTTCCATACCCGACATGAACAGTGTTCGAGCCAATGAACGTTTCTTTTCTATTTCAGCTTTTGTCATGTGCAATACTTTATTAAAAATTCAAATGCAGTGCAAAATTGCAACAATTCGGTAGCATCACCAAAATAGTGTGCAACCATTTCATAGAAGTGTGCAATCATTTCACACTTTTTTGGCGGTCAGTAAATTTAGCAGTAATATTGCAGCGCAAAACGCAAAAAGCGAGAAAATGAAACGAGTAAGAATTTCAAACAACAGCCTTAACAGTTACGGTAGTCGTGTACTGACAGAAGGCATGGATGTACAGCAGTATTGTCGCAATCCCGTACTTCTTTATATGCACGAACGTGGCAATGTGATTGGCTATGTGAAAGACCTCAAAGTGGAAAACGATGAGGTGACTGGTGAACTGATGTTCGATGAAGCCACACCACTCTCCAAGCAGTGCAAGAAGCAATGGGAGTTTGGTAGCCTGAAAATGGTGAGTGTGGGCATTGACATCGTTGAAGAGAGTGAAGACCCAGAGGTGATTGTTCCTGGCCAGAAATACAAGACCATCACCAAGAGCAAACTCTTTGAAGTGTCAGTTGTGGACATAGGAGCCAATGACGATGCCATCGTAATGAGAAAGAACGGCGAACAAATCACATTAGGCAAGGACGGAAAGAATCCGCTGACCTTGCTCAGTAACAACAAAAATTTAAACAACAAGCAAATGGAACAGAAAATTTTGTGCGCACAGCTCGGATTGCCTGAGACGGCAGACGAGGCGACCATCCTTCAGAAGATCAATTCGCTGAAGGAAGCAGAGACAGAGAAAGAGACGCTTGCCAAGGAGAAAGCCCAGCTCACACTCTCTGCCATTACAACAACCGTGGAGACAGCCATCACTGAGAAACGCATCAGTGAAGACAAAAAGGAGCATTTCATCAACCTTGGCAAGAAGATTGGCGTGGATGACTTGAAGCAGACTTTTGCAGCCATGAGTCCGATGGTGAAGCTCAGTTCTGTAGTCGGTCATCAGGGTGGTGCGCCAACTCAGCAGAAAACCACTTATTCCAAGTTCAGTGAAGTGCCAGGCGAAGAGCTGGAAAAGATGCGCTCGGAGAACCCCGATGAATACAAGCGTCTTTTCAAGGCAGAGTATGGCATGGAGTGTGAAATCTAAAAAGTCAAACCATAAAACAAGAAGAATGAAAATGAACAGATTGCTTGCACTGACAATGGCAGTGCTTTTCAACTGCATTACTGGCAGTGTTTTCGGTGCAGTCCTTGGCTTTTCACCTGTAGTGGGAGCCGTGGGCATGAACTGTATCGCCACCGTGATAGGCGGTGAGGTAGCTCAAGGCGCATTGCGTGCTGGAGTATATAAAGAGGTGTGGACTGGTGAAATGGTGAAGTACCTTCGCCGTGGCTTGGAAGCCACTTGGCTTGACGGCATTCCAGACGCATCAAGCGTGGTGGAGAATGATGTCATCCACTTGGTAGATGTAGGTGTTGATCCTGATGTATTGGTCAACAACACCACATATCCTATTGAATTGCAGAAACTGGATGACAAGGACATCAGCATCAGCCTTGACAAGTTCCAGACCAAGGTGACACCAATCACTGATGATGAGCTTTATGCCATCAGCTATGATAAGATTGCACGTGTGAAAGAAGCGCATGGAAATGCCATCAATGATGCCAAGTTTACCAAAGCAGCCCATGCACTCTGTGCCAAGCAGAATAGCACAAAGACACCAGTGCTGAAAACCACTGGTGAGAGGGATGCTGCAACAGGACGCTTGAAGATGACCAAGACAGACTTGCTCAATATGAAGCGCAAGATGGATGCCTTGGGTGTTCCAGCAATGGGTCGAAGAGCGGTGCTTTGCTCTGATCACATCAACGACCTTCTGGAAACTGAGCAGACCTTCCGTGAGCAGTATAACATCAATCGTAATGACGGAACCGTTGGCCGCTTGTATGGCTTCGACATCTACGAGTTTGCCAACAACCCAATCTATACCAATGCTGGTGTTAAGAAGGATTTGGGCAAGGCTGCTGAAACTGGTGAGTTCCAATGCTCATTTGCCTTCTATGTTCCTCGTGTATTCAAGGCCACTGGTTCGACCAAGGTGTATTGGAGCGCATCAGAGAACGATCCTGAGTACCAGCGTAACAAAATCAACTTCCGCCATCGTTTCATCTGTATGCCAAAGAAGGCTGATGCAGGTGTCGTAATGATGAGCGACTACAGCGCATCCTAACCATGGCAAGGATAAAATACCTGGTGCTTCATTGCACTGCCACAAGAGAAGGTCGTGAAGTGACCAGTGACGAAATTCGCCACTGGCACACCGACCCAGTGAGCAAGGGAGGTCGTGGCTGGAAGCAAGTTGGCTATACCGACATGATTCACCTTGACGGTGAGGTGGAACGGCTCGTGCAGAACAACGAGGACGCAGAGGTTGACCCTTGGGAAATCACCAATGGCGCAGCTGGTTTCAACTCAGTGAGCCGTCACGTTGTCTATGTCGGTGGACTTGCCTCTGACAGCAAGACAGCCAAGGACACAAGAACAGACGCACAGAGGAAGGCAATGACCGAATATGTGCGCAACTTCCATGAGCGTTTCCCTTCTATCCGCATAGTTGGGCACAACGAGCTGAACAGCCATAAGGCTTGCCCTTCCTTCAATGTCCAGGAGTGGTTGCGCTCCATAGGTATCAAACAAGTATAACCCATTAAACCAAAAGACCGATGGCAGACATTTTACTGCAATTCTTCCAGTGGGCAATACCATCGGGCGGCATAGGTGCTGCCATCGTTTGGTTTGCCAACAGAAAAGCCAACAACGCCAAGAATGCCAAGATAGTGCATGACACCTACAAAGGCATGTACGAGGACATTTCAAAGGTGTTGTTGGAAACCCAACAGAAGTATGAAGACAACACCAAGGTTGTGGAAGTGCTTACAGCAGAGAACCACAAGACACGCCTCGCCATCAATCGGCTCAGCCGTGCAATCGAAGCTATCAAGCTTTGTCCTCATCGCAATTCTTGCCCTGTCAGCAGTGAGTTGTCGCTCGACGAAGACGATGACAGCCCAGCGAGAGGCAAAGGTGGAAAAGGACAGCGCAGAAAGCAAGCAGACCACGACAAAAGTAGTGTGGATGGAAAAGGTGCCACAAGACCAAGTGCATCTAATCATTCCGCTTGACAGCATAGGGCGGTTGCCTTCAGGCGCATCCTTCAACAACAAGAACGGACGTGCCAACGTGAAGGCAAGCTTGGGAAAGCAAGAAGACAAGGATGTCATCATCATTGACGCCTCTTGTGACAGCTTGCAGATGCTGTGCCTCTACTATGAGGAGCAGAACACAAAGCTGACCAAGCAAAACTCAGAACTCTCGAATGCCATTGAGACAGAGAAAGAACAGCGTTCAAATCCTGTAAAAGTGGCAATAATCAGTTTTATTGTCGGACTTGTTTCTGGCAGAGTAATAACATTCAAAACAAGAAAGAAAAATGGATAAGAATTTCATGTACGGCATTGGAGCCGTGAAGTTTGGTGAAAAGACCATTGGCTATATTGAGAAAGGTTCATGGGATTGGGGTGGCACAAAGCCAGAGAGTACCGATGTGGAGGCGGAGCAAGTGCCTGATGCACCAGTGCTGACCATCCTCACCAAGAACGCCAGCATCTCACCAACGTTCAACATCATACAGTTGAACTATGAGAACATTCAGATGGTACTAGGTGGCACGCTCGTAGGCACAACTGGCAAATATACAGGGTGGAAAGCACCAAAAAGCCTTGTGCAACTTTCAGGAAAGTGGACAATCGAGTTCGTTTCTGGCCAGACTTGCACCATCCCGAACGCCACGATATTGGCGAACCTCGGCGGTAAGCTCACACTCACGGAGGTGTCGAAACTGGAATGCCAGTTGAAGGTGAACAAGCCTTCCGATGGCAGCGAGCCTTATGACATCCAGGACACCGTTTCAGCATTAAGCGCATCATCCACCAGCCAGGAGAAAGCCGTGAAGGCATAGCGTATGGATGAGAGAACCATCAGACAAATAGAAAAGGAAGGTGCAGAGGCACTTCTTGACACTGGGCTTTCAGTGCCATTGAAGGAGTTGCACCTTCCTTTTTTCAAAAAGTCGTTCCATCTACGTGTGACCATGCGCCGACCAACTTTGGCAGGGCAAATCAGAATAGCCAAAGAATGGTTGGCAATGGGTGTGACCAGCGAAGAAATGTGGCACTTCTCCAAGGAGGAAGAAATGAAGTTCCTTGTTGATCACGGCAAGAAAATCAGTCGCATGATAGCTTACACCCTTTGCCGTGGCTGGATAAGCCGACATCTGTTTGTTGGCTTAACGGCATGGGCTGTGAGAAACTGGATGGAAAACAAGTACCTGATCAGTGTGATAAAGAAGTTTGTCGGACTGATGGGGACTGACAGTTTTACAAGTATTATCAAATCGGCGGAAACGGTGAACCCGATGAAGCTGAGGAAGAGCCAAAAGAAGAAAGGGAGTTAACGAGCGAATACGAAGGCTCCCATAGCCCTTTCGGTTTTGTGTGGCAGATAGCGAGCGAGACAGGATGGAGCGTTGACTACATATTGAATGGTGTCAACTACCAAACCTTGATTATGATGCTGAGCGATGCCCCACATTATGTTAGCAAGAAAAAGAACGGCAAGCCCAAGGACGAAAGAAGTGCCGAAGAGGAAGCCAACGACATTGTAGGATTTTTCCAAAGTAAATTGAAATGAGCAAAGGCAAGACAGTAGCGATAGAAATTGAACTCCTTGACCGCATCAGCGGTGGACTTGATAGGGTAAACAAAAAGATGGATGCCCTAAAAAGTTACACCGATGAAGCCAAGAAAGGATTGAACGGATTGGAAAACGTGAGCGACAAGGTGAAAAAGTCGCTCATGGGGCTTGGCATGGCCTTTTCCATGAAGCAAGTTATTACGGAGGTCGCTACTGTCAGGGGCGAGTTCCAGAAATTGGAGGTGGCTTTCAATGTCATGCTTGGCAGTGCAGACAAAGCCGACGCGCTGATGGCTCAGCTGATTCACACCGCAGCCATAACGCCGTTTGACCTCGAAGGCGTGGCACAAGGCGCAAAGCAGCTCTTGGCATATGGCATGGAGGCTGATAAAGTGAACGAAACCTTGATACGACTGGGTGACATTGCCGCAGGTCTCAGTATGCCATTGAATGACCTCGTTTATCTGTACGGAACAACGATGGCGCAAGGCAGACTTTACACGCAAGACCTCAACCAGTTCACTGGTCGTGGCATTCCGATGATCCAGGAACTCGCCAAGGTGTTTGGCGTGGCAGAAAGCAAGGTGAAGGACTTGGTGGAAGCTGGCAAGGTGGGATTCCCAGAAGTGCAGAAAGTCATCGAGAACCTGACAGGCGAAGGCAGCAAGTTCGGTGGCTTGATGGAGGAACAGAGCAAGACCATAACAGGACAGATAAGCAACATAGAAGATGCCATTGCCACGATGTTCAACGACTTAGGCAAGCAGAGCGAGGGCGTAATCAACACAACCCTTAGCGGTGTTTCCTATATCGTGGAGCATTATGAGCAGTTCGGGCGTGTCTTGATGGGCTTGGTTGCCACATACGGCACATACCGCACGGCTTGCATGACGGTGGCAGCAGTCCACAGTCTCATAACGCTTGGTATTGGTGGCATGACCGCAGCGGAAGCCATTCACTACGGTTGGATTGTCATGGTGGAGAAAGCGCAGAAGCTGCTTAACGCTACCATGCTAAGCAATCCATACGTATTGGTTGCCACAGCCATTGCAAGTGTTATCGCCGTAATGGTTTCCATGAAGACGGAAACAGAACTGATGCAAGCAGCCGATGAAGACTATGAGGCGCAAAAACAAAAGGTCATTGAGGCTGAGGAAGAGCACAAACGCAAGATGGAAGAGCTTTGTTCCATTGCTGGTGATGAAGCTCTCAGCACCGACACAAGACGTGAGGCATTGAATCGCCTCGAACAGAAATACCCTGCTATCTTTGCCAAATATGACACAGAGTATGAGAAGCTGAAAAACATCAAGAAAATCAAGTTGGAGATTGCTGAGTTGGAGGCTGGGCAAAGCATAACAAAGCCAAAGAACGAACTCAACAGCGTAAACAAACGCATCAAAGAACTTGAAGCAAAACAGCGCACGGAAAAGTGGGTTGAAAGCAATAGCTCTGGTACAAGTATGAAGAAAGTCGGAGGTTTGAGCAAGGAAGAGGAAGCCGAACTCAAAAACCTTCAAAAGAAGCAACAGAACCTAAACAAGCAGGTGCGCAAGGATTCTGTGAACGCTTACTTTGACAATCTCACAGGGGTCAGCAACAACGATCTGAAAAAGCAGATAAAGGAGCGCGAAAACCTCATTGCCCGAATGAATATGTCTGGTCATAAATATGGCTATACAACCAATGACGGCAAAAATATCCGTGGCACATACACCAAGGATGAATTGCAGTATCAACTCAACAAATTGAAATCTGAGCAGAACCGCCGTAATGAACCAAGAAAATCAAGTTCTGATTGGGGCGCAGCCGACAAGAGGGCTTATAAAGCAGCATTGAAGAAATACAACGACTTCATCAGCAAAGGCTCAAACAACTTAACCAAAGAAGAATATGACAAAAAGGCAAAGGAACTAAAGGAAAAAATGGAACTTGCCAAAAAGGAATATGATTCACGCAAACCTGGTTCGGACAAAGACAGCGAGAAAGCACAAAAGGCAGCAGCCAAGGCGGAAGCTGCAAGAGCCAAGGAAGAAGCAGCGGAAGAACGCCGCAAGCAGACCAAGGAAAAGGTGGGTCAGGAACTTGCAGAACTGCAACGTAAAAATGACGAGGAAGAAATTAATACCATGCAAGAAGGCTTGGAAAAGAAACTTCGCCAGATAGAAAACGACTATCAGGCTCAGAAGAACGAGATAAACAAGCAAGAAACCGCATGGAAACGAGATAACAAAAAAGCAGGCATTGCCACTGGTACAAATGGACTTACCACGGAACAGACCGATGCCATTAACGAGGCGCACGCCTTGAACGAGAAAAGCAGAACTAAGGCCATCGAGGAAGCCAACAAGGAAGCCTTGAAGGATGAGTTGCTTGCCATGACAGACTATTTGAAGGAGTATGGAACCATACAAGAACAAAAGTATGCCATTGCCAAGGAATATGCTGAAAAGATTAAGGAGGTGAATGAGGGTGCTGGCACTGCTGATGAAAAACAGTGGAAGGTGAAGGCACTCGAAAAGCAGCGTGACACCGCCATGAGCCAAGTGGATGCCAAGAGCCTTGCCCTGGATATAGACTGGGGTACTACCTTTGAGGGCGTGGGCAATGTGCTGAAAGATGTGGCAAAAGAGACACTTGGCAAGGTGGAGACGTACATGAAGACGGCTGAGTTCAAGGCTTTGTCTGCTGAAAACAAAAAGACTTACACTGACTTGCAAGCCAAGTTGAAGCAAGAGACAGGTGCGGAAAGCACCAGTCCGTTCAACTTCAAGATATGGGGTACAATCTCCAAGAATGTCACGGCATACCAAGAAAGCGTGCGAAATCTCCAAAACAAGACGGATGCCCACACAAGGGCGGTCGATGAACTTGAAAAGGCGCAAGCAAACTTGGCTGCTGCTACTGATGACACCTCAAAGGAAATTGCCCAGAAAGCGGTTGATATTGCACAAGGAAAGGTCGATGCCACTGCCACTGAGCAAACGGAGGCACAGGATGAAAGCAACAAGGCACGCCAGACGCTCACGGACAACACAAATGCAGCAGCGCAAGGCATTCAGAACTTCACCAACTATCTGAATGAAATGTCAAATGGTTCCCTATATGGCTTTGCCAATGGTATGAGCAAACTCATTACTTCACTTGGAAAAGGCTCAGACGGAATAGGCAAGTCATTGAATGAGCTTGGTGGCAAGATAGGCGGTATCATTGGCGCAATCCTTCAAATCATTGATGCGCTTGGTGATGATCCAAAGGGCTTCATTGATGACCTCTTGAACAAAATCGCCGATTGTGTGGAAAAAATTGTTGAGGATTTGCCCGAAATCGTTTTGTCCATCATCAAGGGTGTGGGCAACATCTTGCAAGGTTTGGTCAGTGGCATTGGCAGTTGGTTTGGCATTGATGACCTTTTCGGTTTGAATGGCAATGAAGCCAAGGTGCAAAAGACCATTGACGACTTGACCAAGCGCAACGAGCTTCTGCAATATGCCATCGAGGATTTGACAGACGAAATCAAGGCAAGCAAGGGAACAAAATCAGTAGTAGCCTATCAACAGGCATACGCCAACCAGCAAGAAGCCAACCAGAATTATCTGGATATGGCAAAGGCGCAAGCCGGTTATTGGAAAAAGCATCATAGTTGGAACTACTATTGGAATGGCTTCAACAATGACCAAGCTGCCTGGATCAAGCAGAACGTAAAAGAAGACTTCAATGGTGATCTCTGGAGTCTTAGCCCAGAGGAAATGAAGAAACTTCGCTCCAATGTCGGTATTTGGGAATATATCAAGAACACTGGCAAGGGTGGTTATGGAAATGACGTTGCTGACAAGCTGAATGACTACATAGACCAGGCTGGCAAACTGGAGGAACTGACCGATGAACTCTATGAGGGATTGACTGGCATTTCCTTCGATTCCATGTATGACAGCTTTGTGGACACCCTTATGGATATGAATGCCACGGCTGAGGATATGGCTGATGACCTGTCAGAATACTTCATGCGTGCCATGCTTTCAAACCAGATTGGTGAAATGTATGCTGACAAGCTAAAGGAATGGTGGAAGAAGTTTGGTGCTGCTATGGAAGACAATGACCTGACAGAGGCAGAACGCAATGCACTCCAAGAGGAATACATGGGCTATGTGAAAGATGCCATTGCCTTGCGTGACAAACTTGCAGAAGCCACTGGGTACACTGGTAGCAGCAGCACAAGCCAAAGCGGTAAAAGTGGCGGTTTCTCTGCCATGACACAAGACCAAGGCACAAAGCTCGAAGGAATGTTCACCAGTGGCTTGCAACATTGGTCAAGCATGGATGACCAACTTGAAAACGTGGTCGAGAAGATGAATGTGGCTGAAAGCCATCTGGCACGCATTGCAGAAAACACTGGTATGAGTGTCACGCATCTGAACGACATCAAGGAGGAAATAAGAAAGATTATTCGTGATGGACTTAAAATGAAATAATATGGATGAAATACTTAGTGGCCAGGTACTGGTCAATGGCACTGACATCTGGAAAGAATATGGTGTTTTTCTGACAGAAGACAAAAAGGGCGACATGGCCAATCTGACCGCCATACTTACACCAAGCAAGACAAAGGATGAAACGGCAGTGAACATTAGAGAGGAGGATGGTGAAAAATACTCTGACGTATTGACACCAAAAAATGAGGCTCGTGACGTGGAACTGTATTTTGCCATGTATAACAAGACAAAGGAAGGATGGTTGAAGTCGTATGCCGATTTCATCAAGTTCCTGAAGCAAGGCAAAAACGGTTGGCTTGACTTCACTTTTCCTGACCTTGATTTGACATTGCACATGAGATTCTTGGATTGCGGAAAGTTTAAACCTCTGACCTATATCTGGAAAGATGGTGTTCAAGCAAGCAAATTCAAAGTGAAATTCCGTGAGCCAGTACCCATCATTTAAATGACATTATAACAGTATTGAAACATGGTTCAAACAATATACGACAAAACAGGCTATGCAAAGGCAGAGATTGCCCCTGATGACAGCTCAACCCAGGTGAAGGAGGTGCAGGGTGACAACATCCTCACCCTTTCATTCACCCATTATGCCAACATTGCCCTTGACGTGAACGATTACACGGACTTTGAGGGCGAACGTTATTGGCTGATGGAAAAGTATGCCCCAAAGCAGAACAACGAAACAGAATGGGTGTATGACTTGAAACTGTATGGCATAGAGAGCATCATCAAGCGTTTCTTGGTGCTTGAAACCACCGATGGCAATACTGAACCAGTGTTCACTCTCACGGCTCCACCACGTGACCATGTGAAGATGATAGTGAAGTGCATCAATAATGGCTTGGATCATACTACTGACTGGAAGATTGGCCAAGTGGATGGCACTGATAACATTGTCATTGACTATGATGGCAAGTATTGCGATGAAGCCTTGAAGGAAATCGCTGAAAAGGTAGGTGGAAAGGCTGAATGGTGGATTGAAGGGCAAACCGTAAACATTTGCCGTTGTGAGCATGGTGAGGAACTTGCCATTGGCTATGGCAATGGATTGACGGAACTGGAGCGAGACACCAGCAACACAGTCAAGTTCTACACACGTCTGTTCCCGATTGGTAGCACACGAAATATCGACCCTGAGAAATATGGGCATAATCGTTTGATGTTGCCTGGTGGCTTGAAATACATCGAACTTCATACTGAGGAATACGGCATATATGACCATTATGAGCAAGATGCCTTTTCTGACATATACCCACGCCGTTTGGGTATGGTTAGCAGTGTGCGCTCGGAGACTAAGACGGATGATGACGGCAATCCTTTCATCATCTACTACTTCAAGGATGACACGCTCAATTTCGACCCAAATGAATACGAGCTTGCCAATGAGGTAAAGCGTGTTTCCTTCCAAGATGGTGAACTCGCAGGTCTTGGAACGGATGATGACCATTACTTTGAGGTGAATTTCGACAGCAAGACACGTGAGTTTGAAATTATCACAATATGGCCATACGATGATGACACGCAACTGCCAGGTGGCAATCTTGTCCCCAAAGAGGGCAACCATTACATTCTTTGGAACATCAGAATGCCAGATGAATATTACACGCTTGCAGAAGAAGAGTTCCGCACGGCTGTTGACCAATATAATGCTGAACACTGGCAAGACATCAGCATCTACAAAGGCAAGACCGACCATGTTTGGGTGGAACATAACAATGCAGACTTGTTTGTTGGTCGCAGGGTAAGGCTTGAAAGTGAGAAGTTTTTTCCAGACACTGGATATAGAAGCAGCCGGATAACCAAAGTAACAAGAAAGGTTGTTTTGCCGTCACAAGTGGACTTGGAAATCAGTGATGCGCTCCAAAGTGGCACATTGGATCAGGTGAATGACAGCTTGACCAACATCAAAAACTATACACGTGAACGCACATCTGGCAGTTTTCCAGACATCATCCGTACATGGGATAATACTTTGCCAACTGACACAAATCTGTTCTCAGCTCGAAGAAGCCAAAGGGAGTTTTTGAGCAAGAAGAAAATTGATCGAGCAAAAAAGAAAATCATCTTTGATGAGGGCATTGACCTCGGTGACTTTATGGAGGGCGTTGCAGGTGGTCACTTGGATGGCAAAGGCAATGGTGAGCTGTTGACAATGGTTGTGCGCCAACTTTTGAGAAGTGCCAAGTTTGTTGATGGCTTCAATGGTGAGGGATGGCAGCTTTGGATTGATGAAAGTGGTCTTTCCAATCTTACTGTTGACAAACTGACCGTGCGCCAGATAATGACCATCTTTGAACTTTTGATAAATAAGGTCAGAAGTGTCGGTGGTCAGATTTGCGTAAGTGCAGCCAATGGCAAGATAAAGAGCGTTGAAGAGCAAGATGGCTATTTCCTTATTCACTTCGAGCAAGAGAACACCTTTGTAGCACATGACTTGATGCGATGCCAGACCTTCACAGGTGCAAACCTGAAAAGCTACTGGGTGGAGGTGGCAGGTATGAGCGATGGTGGCATTCTCGTAGCCAAGGAAGAGTTTGACAAGACGGAACCAGCAGAAGGCGATGAATGTGTATTGATGGGCAACACCACAAATGGCAATCGCCAAAACCTCATACTCATATCAGCCACAGAAGACGGACAGCCCAGGATTGATGTCATGGATGGTGTGAACGGCAAGAGCTTCACCAATGCCTTGCGTGCAAGACTTGGCAATCTTGACGGAATCAAGGATGATTGGTTTCCTTCCAACAACCAACCCCATGGAAACGGTCTATATTCCGATAATGCCTACTTGCGTGGCACGTTCCTCTTGGTGACTGGTGAAGACATCAAGACCAAGTTTGAGATAACGGAAGGAAAGATTGAATCCGCTGTTGAAGGACTGAGACAGGACTTTGCAAGTGATCGAGGCTACTTGAACAATCCATCATTTTCTGATGGCATGGACAAATGGGCAACAGAGAATGAAACTGTTTTCTTCCTCGCTGGCAATCGTTGGATATGGACTAACGGAAAGGCTTTGTCGAAACGTGGCAACAGCGCAAGTGTCTGCAAGGACATGGGCAGAACTGTTGTACGCATCAGAAACAAGTACATCAGCCAAAAGAACACCAACTTGCAGAGCATTCCACCAATGACCACAAGAGAAGACGGAACCAAAGAGGCCATTCCTGTTTTCCTCACGTTCTTCTACCGATGTGCCAAGGCAGGCACACTGACCGTGGAGTTTGAGAATGTTGATAAAACTGGCTTTGAAAATTTCAACTCTATGCACGTTGAAGAGAAAATTGCTGAAACTGATGGCTACAAGCAATATTCTTGCAATGGCCTTTGGAACGGTACTGGTGATTTCAAACTGAGCTTCACAGGCGACATCTATCTGTATATGCTCATTCTCTCAACTGACCGTGTGGAATCATTGGCATACAAGTATAAAACACTTTTTGAACAAAGTGAAAAACTTGTAAGGATTGCAGCCCAAAATTTTGACAAGGACGGCAATGTGTTGGCAGAAAGCGACATTATAACAACAGCAAAGTACAATGAACTTATCAGCCAAAGATTCAATGAGGATGGAAGTCTGAAAAACCAAGCTGGACTTGTGACAGCTACAGACTATGCAGAATGGTTGCAACGGTACAATTCTGACATGATGGGATTGAATGAGAAAATTGGCAATTATGTCAGCATCGAGGCTTTTGCAGGTATGTTTGCCACAGCGGTAGATAAAGACAAGAACATTGTCAAACAGGCAGACATTTCCGCATTCGTCACAAAAGATGAAAATGGAAATTTGGAAAGCGGTGTACATATCTGTGCCGACAACATCAAGCTGGAAGGACTTGTGACTGCCAACGAAAATTTCAAAATATTGGAGGATGGTAGCATTGAGGCACAAAATGCCAAGATAAAAGGTAAAATTGAGGCTTATGAAGGCAAAATAGGATATTTCCTGATAGACAACCAAGGCTTGTATTATGGCGACCCAGCAAAATGGACAGATAATAGTTATAAACAAGATTTAGCGGCAATTAGACCAGGACTGATTAAGTTACAATCACAAGTAGGAGTATTCAAGCCAGGTGATGTGGCTAACATAAAGGTTGCTATTGGCAATGGTGCAGACCCACAACAGACAGAATCAACTTCCTGGTGCAATTGTGCTGGTTATTTTTATCGGCAGATGAATCCTGATCCTGGTGACTGTTATTTGCCAGCAGTGAAAATAATAAGTGATAATGTCTTGAGTCGTGATGTTGCACTTTATACAAAAGGAGCTATTGTATGTGATGGAGGATTCTTAGAAATTGGTAGAATTATCAATACAACAAAAGCAGGTACAGCTTACATCATAACACTCGACCATGGTACGACATTGACCGCTTTTAATAATTCTTCTGGTAACACATGGGTTTCCTTGCCAAAATTGGATGAAATACGATTGCAGCTTGGAATAGAAGAAAGTAAAACCTTTTGTGTCCCTGTTAAAATCATAAATAGCTCAAAGAGTTCTAACAATGTTTATGTTAAAATAAATGGTGATGGCGATTTGCTAAACCATGATGGAGGACATTGGCGTGATGATAACAGAAACACAGACCAACTTTGCTTAGGAAAAGGTGACAGTGTAAGCATAGCCCTTACTTATGTTAGTGGCTCCTATTATGGTCAAGTATTAGACATAAACCGTTAAAAAACAAGATATGGCAAAAATAGATTTTCAAAATTTCACTATTCCTGTAGGGATTAGTAAAAAAAGAAAGCAAACAGGTGACGCTCGTGAAACCATTGCAAATTTGGTTTACACTCGTTCCATGGGAATAAAAGCACATCATTTGGCTTTCAAAATATATGAGAGCAATGGTGCAACGGAATTTTCCGATGATGAAGTCAATCTCATAAAAGAACTTGTGGAACACTATTGTTTTCCAAGTATCATAGACGCTTTGAATGAGCAACTTAATTGTCAAACTGATAAAGACGAATAACTATGGCATTGACAAACGAAGAGAAGCAAGAACTACTCAATGCGATGAAAGCTGAATCGCAAGGTGTAGATGAACTGGAGCAAGTAGATACCTTGGACGGTATTATGAGCCTTCCAGCCTTACGAGGTGAGGAAGTAGTGAGTGCGCCAATAAAGCTGCTGACCAAACCAGCGGAGGATGCTGTGGCACAAGCAGTAAGTGCAGCAAATCGAGCAACGGAAGCAGCGCAAACCGTGTATTCTGTCACACAGGGCGCAAATTCTGCTGCAAGTGCAGCCAATGCAGCCGCGTCAGCAGCTTCTGATGCAGCGGAAGAAGCTAATAGTGCTGTGGCTGCTGCATCTGAGGTTGTGGCTAAATACGAGAATGTAGCCAAGGCTGCTTTCAATGGTGCAACGGCACGTTTTTCCTATATGGTGGAATCTGCCACAATACAACTTCAATCATCCATTGCCAAGGGCGGTGTTATCGTCTATGTTCAGAGCCAAAAGCAATTTGCCTATTATGTGGGTGGCAAGTATTACGGCAACTGGGCTGTTGAAGGTGTTCCCAATGCGGAATTGTACCGTGGTGAGGATGTTTCAAGCATACAGAAAAACAAGGTTTATCTTTGTGGTGATGTTCTCTATGTTTGGAGCGATGAAGAAAATGACCTTGTTGAAATCAGTGGCAGCGGTGGCGGTAACACGTACAATGTGACTGAGCAAGTTCCGCTTGAAAACGGTTACTATACGCTTGCCACTGCCATCAAAGCAGTGGAGGAAAAGCAGCGTGCCAAGGGACGTTGCATAACTTATGAGGTATCACAAGGCAAGTGGGAGACCAAGCAATTCATTGGCACGAATCTTTCAAGCTGGGAATCAATTTCAAGTTGGGAAGATTTCGGCGGTGCAGGGACTGTCAAGAGTATAACGGTAAATGGCACGAAGCAAACACCTGATTCCACTGGCAACGTGAATGTGACCATCAAGGAAACTGAGGTTGATGAAAGTCTTGACGCAAACAGCACGAACCCTGTGCAGAACTCAGCAGTGACGGCGAAGCTCAATGAGGTGGAGGCAAACACCATCTTTGGTGGCAATGCTGAACTTAGTGAGGATGAAAGCACGGTACATCTTACCTTAACCAACAAGAGTGGTGCGGAAGTCGTGGGCTTGGACATACCAGCAGGAAAAGGTGGCGGTGGTGGTGAAACTTCCACCACAAAGATTGTATTGGGCGCATCCGTCAACAACAGTGTCATCAAGGAAGGTGGCAGTGCGCAACTCACATACTCTTACGACCACCAATATAGCAGCGGTGATGAGAAAGGTACGTCAACAGGCCAGAAAGCAACCATTGAGATTGAAATGAAACGTGGTTCAATCACCATGTACCATGACACCATCGAGGATGTGAGCAAGGGAAGTTATACGCTTGACCTCTCCAAATACTTGCAGGTTGGTACAACCGACATATATGTAAAAGCATCCACTACTGATCCGACAACTGGCAAGAAGCAGATGAAACAGAGCTATGTGAGCGTAAAGGTCGTGACGTTATCCCTGACAAGCAGTTTCAACCTTGCAGAAGCCATTGCAAAGGGTGGCTATGGGACAAACGAGACCATCAGTATTCCATACGCAATAAGTGGCTCGGGAACCAAGGTGGTGACGCTTTATGTGGATGGCAAGCAGCAGAATGCCCACACCATAACACGAAGCGGAACGACCAACAGCAGTTTCTCGTTGTCAATGACCGCATTCAGTGTGGGAAGGCACACCATCCAAATGGTGGCAGAAATGGAGGCAAGTGCAGACTTGACCTTGAAGAGCGATAGCATCTATATGGATATTCTGAAAACAGGCAGCAATTCGCCTTTTATCGGAACCATGATGACGCACTCGGATGGTCGTATCTTTACAAAAGACCATTTGGCACCAACTTTGGAAGCTGGACAATATGAGCAAGTAAAATTTGAGTTCGTTGCCTATGACCCAACAGCGACACCAGCGGATGTGTCTGTATATCGCAATGACATCAAGACGCAGAATGTAAGTGTGCCAAGAACCACACAGATTTACACAAACCGATTCCTTGAAAAGGGAACAAACCAAATGAAATTCAAGTGTGGTGTCACTGAATACAATTTCTACATTGATGTGAATGAAAGTGGCATTGACCTGAATGAGACAACATCTGGCTTGCAACTGAAACTTACAGCATCAGGCAGAAGCAACAGTGAAAGTACACCGTCCGAATGGACTTATAACGGCATTAGAACCACGTTCAATGGCTTTGACTGGAAAAGCAACGGATGGACTGGTGACGCTTTGAAACTGACCAATGGGGCAAACATCGAAATCGGTTACACACCATTCAAGAACGATGCCACAACCAATGGAGCCACTTATGAAATGGAACTGATGTGTTCCAATGTGACAGACAGAAACGGTGTTGTCATTGATTGCATGAATGGCAATGTCGGCTTCAAGCTGACCACACAAGAGGCTATAATGAGAACAGGGGCAGGAACGGAGGTCAATACGCTTTTTGCGAGTGGCTTGAACTTGAAAATTGCCTTTGTCGTGCAAGAGAAGTCTGGCAACCGTCTGTTGGAACTCTATGTAAACGGTATTCTTTGCGGTGCGAAGCAGTATGCCAACACCGACAGTCTTTTGCAATCGACACCTGTCAACATCAAGGTTGGAAGCGATAGTGCAGATGTGGAACTGAGAAACATCCGTGTCTATAACCGTGCGCTTGGCGATGATGAAGAACTTGCCAACTACATGGTGGATCGTCCTACTACTGATGAAATGGTTGTGCTGTTCGAGAACAATCAGGTGATGAATGATGAAGGTACGGACGTTGATATGGATAAGCTCAGAGCCAAGGGCAAGAGCGTGATGCGCATCGTGGGCGATGTGAATCTTGTGAATCAGACCAACAACAAGAAGTTTGAAGTGCCTGTTGACATCTATTTCTATTCTGCCTATGGCAAGGAATATGATTTCATCATATACCAGTGCGGATTGCGCATACAGGGAACATCATCAACCACTTATCCAAGAAAGAACTACCGCTTGTATTTCAGCCGTTCAAGCAAGTATGGAACCAAGCTGTATGTGAATGGTGTGGAAGTTCCTGAATGTACCTATTCATTCAAGCCAGGCGCACGTCCAATAAATATTTTCTGTTTGAAAGCGGATTTCTCAGATTCCTCTTCCACTCATAACACTGGAGCTGTGAAGATAGTCAATGACATCTGGAAGCGTTGCGGATGGCTCACACCACCACAAAAGACATATACTGGCAACTATGATGTCCGTATTGGTGTGGATGGTTTCCCTATTGATTTGTTCTATGACAATGACAATACTGGTGAAAACATCTACCTTGGCAAGTACAATTTCAACAATGAGAAAAGTGGCAGTGCAGCCATCTATGGATTTGAGGGCATTGAAGGCTTCAATGATGCAGCAGCTTTGAACGGACAGCGAAACAAATGTATCTGCTTGGAGTTCTTGAACAACTCTGAGACACTTTGCTTGTTTGGCACGGCTGACATGGCTTCATTTGCGGATGCACTGGAGTTTCGTTTCAAGGCTGATGACACTTGGGAAACCGCCAATGAGGAAGACAAGGCAGCGGTCAAGCGTCTTTGGTCGTGGATTCTCTCATGCAAAGGAAATCCAAGCAAGTTCTATGCAGAGTACAATGATTACTTTGACAATGAAAGCCCATTTGCATGGTATGTGATAACGGACTATTTCATGGCGGTGGATAACCGTGCCAAGAACATGATGCTTGTCACATGGGACGGTCTTCACTGGCAGTTCATTCCATACGACATGGACACCATCTTTGGTGAACGCAATGATTCCGTCTTGAAGTATGACTATACCATAACATGGGAGACCTTGGATAAAAGCATTGGCTCCTATGCCTTCGCAGGGCATGACAGCATTTTGTGGCAGCTTGTAAGGGGATGTCCAGACAAGTTGAGGGAGGTGGCTGACAAAATCCGCTCAAACATGAGCCTCGAATATGTGCTTAATATGTTCAATGTGGAGCAGATGGGCAACTGGTGCGAACGCATATACAACAAGGATGGCATATACAAGTATATCACTCCCTTGACGGAAGGCGTAACCTCAGCAGACGGAACGAGCTATTACAATTATCTCTATGCCTTGCAGGGAAGCCGTTACGCACACCGCACATTCACCATCCAAAACCGCTTTGCGCTGCTGGATAGCCAATATGTGTGTGGCACATATCGAAAGGACAGCTTTGCAGCTTACTTTGGCTATAAGTTTGGCAGCGACAACCGAAAGATAAAGATAACGTCAAGTGAGCGTTATTATTTCGGTTATGGCTATACAAGTGGCACACCACATCAGAGTGCAGTCCTGGCAGAAGACGCTGGCAGCACGGTGCAACTTACACTTGACACCGACTTGATTGTAAATGATCCACAATATGTGTATGGTGCAAGTCGCATCATGGGGCTTGACCTTACGGACGTGAGCCATACCATCTTGCAGACGTTGAACCTTAACAATTGTTCGGCACTTCGCACGCTTGATGTAAGTTGTGCAGCGACACAGACAACGCTCAACGCATTGCTTGTGAACGGATGCAAGAACCTTCGCACGCTCAATATGACAGGTTTGAAGTCCACCAGCTTCACAGGCATTGATCTGAGTGCAAACACCAAGCTGGAAACATTCCGTGCAGGGAAGAGTGCTTTGACAGGCGTGAGCTTCGCACAAGGATCACCATTAAAGACTGTCGTATTGCCTTCAACGCTGCAAACCTTGGAGCTTCGCTATCTGAGCAAGCTCACAAACAGCGGTCTCACACTTGAAGGAACAGCGAATGTCACACGTCTTGTTGTGGATAATTGCCCATTGATAAATTGGCAGACACTTTACAGCAGATGCAGCAAAGTGAAGTATCTACGAATTACAGGCATAGACATGGAAGGTGACGGAACCATGCTAAAGAATATGCTTTCGATGGGTGGTGTTGATGAAAATGGTGGCAATGTGGATTCATGCCGTCTGGTCGGCACTTATCGCCTCACTTCATACATTGCTGATGAAGAGTACAAGAAATGGCAGGAACATTTCCCTGAGTTGAACATCATTCAACCAGAATACACGATGATTGAGTTTGATGACACTGTTGCGGATGATGCCAATGTGTCCAACCTTGACAACAAGACTGGCTATAAGTATGGCAATGACTATGTTCCAAGTGGTCATATCACGGCACTTTTGAAGAAGCGTCATCGTGTGCTTGCCAAGGTTACAAAAAAGCCAACGACACGAAACATCAAGATTGCTGGTGTCGATACCATTGCAAACAACCTTGATGGCGTAGTCACCATATATCCGTTGCATGATGAGAACTCCAACTATTATGCGGATGCAGCAGAGGTGGCTAATTGCACCGTTGCAAAGTTGGATGGCTCAGAGGGCGACATTATGATGTTCGAGCCTCACAGATGGATCAAGGGAATCAATGACTACCTGAATGGCAAGCATTATAGCTGTTACAGCAGCAATGTTGCCATGCCATCCGTACCGAAAGCAAAAGTCATCTTGCTGAGTGAAATACAGAGTGGTGGCAATTATCGCAAAGGATATAAGGTAATGAGTGGCAAGAACACCTTGCAAAACTCATATACAGCAGATAGCAGCTATGCCGTTTGTCGTGTGTCTGTATCAGGCTATAAGCGTGTTCGTTTTCCTTCTGTGCCAGGCAGCAATCTTGTTGGAAGCATTTTCACGGATGATTCGGGAAAGGTAGTCAAAACCATCGTTGTGCCAACACTCAGCAACAAGTTTGAGGCTGGTATGTACTTGATTTCAGACATCCCTTCTGGTGCGACATACCTCAACTTTACCGTATTGCAGACCGCTGAGTTTGATAAGGTTGTATTGAGCAACAGCGACAAGATTGAGGATATGGAACCTGATTGGGTCAATGAGGATGACTGTTTGTGTGCAACTGTAGGAAGTTCTGTTGTAGGCGATAAATTGAGGGCGGTGGTTACTGGTGGCAGCACCACGTCAAACTTGACATGGAGCGACTTCCACTATTATAGTGTTCAACGTGGTATGCAGCAGATTGACGCAAGTATGCACAGTGCCATTGCCAACTTGTTCTTTGCCAAGTATGGCCGTAGGGATGCCCAAGACCAATGTGGAGCTGGTCAGCACACCAACATGAGAACTACAGGCGGAACAATGGCATACGGCATGACTGACACCATTGGCTATAAGGCTGCAAAGGCAATCAACGCAAATGTGACAAATTCGCTCATTGACAACTTGGTGTACCAATACGCATGGTACAAGGTTAATGGTGAATATGGAGCCGTTGATGTCAAGCAAGTAAACAACACTTGTTGCTTGGGTTATGAAGACATATTCGGCAACAAGTACGATATGATGGACAATGTGGATTTGCCAAATGACAGTGGCAATGCTGGCAAGTGGCGCATTTGGATGCCTGACGGAAGCACACGAATGGTAAAAGGTACGACTAACAACGGAAACTGGGTAACAGCCGTTTATCATGGCAAATACATGGATGTCGTGCCAGTTGGCAACGTCAGTGGTTCATCCAGTACGTATTATAGTGATATATACTGGATAAGCACATCAGCAAGCCGTGTGGTTTATCGTGGGTGCAACAACGCGTATGCGAATGGCGGTGTCGTGAGTGCGAATGCGGGTAGCGATGCCTCGTATGCGCATGCGAATGTCGGCTCGCGTCTGGCCTTCCACGGAAAAATCGTCTGGGCGCAAAGCGTCAGTGCGTTCAAAGCGATAATCGAGGTAGCGTAAACGCAAAGCGTCAAAGCGTGGAGCGAAGCGACAATACGAAAGAAGGCAGTTAGGATGATGTTCTAACTGCCTTCAAATGTATTTCGTTCCGGCGAAGCCGGTCGATTTTTTTGAATTTTTGAGGTGTGGGGTATAACCTTGAAAAGTTGCGTTTCGTTTTTGAAATTTTAGCGTTTCGTTCCAAAATGCGAAAACATTTCGTTTTGCGGATTATAAATTAGCCATTTTCAAAGAGTCGGAAGCCGTAATTTCAATCCTTATTGGTTGGATTGCCGGTTTGATACATGTTCTACAACACCAAAATGCTGATACTATTAAAATTGCAACTACGCAACTCACCAATATTATATCAGCAGTTTTAATAGTTGAGCTATCAATTTCTTTGCTCATAATTACATAATAAAATTATCTACAATTTCTTTTCCACAAACACAGAATACAGTTTCTTCTAAACGGGAATAGCCTTGATAAGGCTTAGTGTTAAGAAGGCATGTATAACTCTATCAGCCATAGTCTTATTGAAAGCCCCAGTTTGCAATAGTCCATGACTGATTAGATTTCTGATATTCCATCCGTACTTATCGGTAAATAAGTTCTGGAAATATTCATAAATATCAGAAGGAATGCGCTTATCTTCTTTTAAATTCTTTAACAATTTATCAAGAGTCTTATACTCATTATCTTCATCTTTATTATTACTGAAAACATTTATTCCACTATAAGCAGCTAATCTTCTTATAGCAGCCTCAAAAATAGGAACCAATAAATGGCAGGCAACTAAGAAGTCAGAATCAAAATAAGCTTTAATTCCTCGTTCAAATTGTTCTCTTTGTTCTTTTACAATAAAAGGAGAATCATTGAATCGTTCAATAATACTATCATATGTATAAAGCTTTTTCTCTTCCATTTTTCGAATATGTAATTGCATATAGAATGAAAAGAAAATCATTCTTCTATATATACCATAAGACAATTTGTTTTTCTCTGCATTCTTTCCTGAGCCCAAATGAGAAATTGGCATACCTGTCCAATCATAAATAACAGTATGAATCATATCCATCAAAGGTGCTAATTCCTTTTCCTTCTTTTGGCGCTCTATTTCAACAGCCATATTAGGTAAATATTCTATTGTATATGCATCTAAGACCTCTTTTATTGAACCTGACGTAACCTTTTCCAAATAATCATCGAACACTTTTCCATCAATAGGAACAGAATATTCCTTAGGAGTCATTTCTTCAAATACGGTAGAGCCTAAATCTTGTATTTCCGGATACAAATAATTTGCCTGCTTATCAAAATTAAACTTCCTAAAAACATCTTGCATTTTCTGCAACATAGTTTGCGCCCACATTGCACCTTTCAGTTTAAAAGAAAAATGTATACCTACTAAAGCTTTATCCAAAACCTCAAGTATGCAATCTTGTTGCTTCTTATTTTTATAATAATCAGCTAACAATTCTGCCTCATCCAAAAGAACATGAGCATATGAATCAGTAATGCAACCTTTCTCTTTACAAAGATTAAACAACCGCTCCAACCTATCCCTGTTATCTTGTACGATTTCCATTTCGAAATCAGCCAAGGCCTTATTATGCTTAGTCAAGAGAGAAAGGGGTTCTGCCCATATTCCAGACTTTGAATCATCTGCATATTTAGATACATAGCCAAGGAGCAATTTCATGCCTTCATTTATGAGTTCAGACTGTCTTAAACTTATAGCTCTTTCAATAGCTATGTTCAAATAAGCCAAGCCTGTCATACAATGTTGCAGTTTATCCTTTTTTATAATATCAAAAACAGAACGGATAAATACCAACTTAACAGTTTTAAAATCAGCCTCTTTACCCGTTATATTCTTAGTGAAATCCCACAGCAAACCAGTATATCGCATTTTTAGAAGAGGATTACGAGTCTCTTCTGTACGATTATACCAATATTCAAGAAATTCCTTTGTTATCTCTTTCTTATCAGGAGAATAAACTAATTCACCTGTACTTTTTACAGTCCATGTAATCGCCGGTCCATAAAATGTTTCCCAATCATTATGGCCGCCTTCAGAAAAAGCCATAGCTAAACATTCAGCCTTAACAGCCAAAGAATTATCTTCTGAGGATAATTTGCCCAGGTCAGAAGACAAATCATAGAACTCGAAAATCTCTTCCGATTCATATTTTGCTAGAATATCATTTAACTCCATAATTATCAATCTTTATAATCACCTAATCCTTCTCGTAATCTACCCACTGATTTTGCAAGACCATCCAATCCTGGATACATTGTTTCCGAGGTAATATTCATTTGATGCAAAGCCTTTGTCAACCTGAGCTTATCTTCTTTACCAATATTTATTTTCAGTACAGAAATAGCTTGCTGAGAAAGTGTTTTCTCATAAGACCATTTTTTCAAATCATCTATACCAACCGTAAAATGATTTTCTTCATTATAATATCCTTTTAAAATGTCTTCAAAAGGAACGTTAACCGTGGATGGTACCAGGAACAAACCTTGTTGACGGCTTATGCGCTCATTACACATCCTTGGTCTAACCATAAATAAGTATCTTGGCCTCGCAATACGGTCAATCCGTACTTGTTGATTTACAATAGAATCATTAGCCATATTGTACACCATATCATCTAATGTATCCATAGATACTGAATTAACATAATTCTCTTTAAAATACTTTTGATAAATAGGCAAATTTAATTCGTCTTTATTAATACACCAGATAGAAAAATTATCATAAAAGGAATTATCCATTGCCATAAAAAGAGCAACATACATAGATTGGGAAAAGTCTAATAGTCTAGTTGGAGCACCAAAATGTTGCATGATAGACAACCATTCTATCAATTCACCATCCTTAGGTATCAGATTTTTCTCATAACTAGGAAATTTCCATTTAAACTCTTTGAGCATTTCAGACTCGTAGATATAATACAGAGCTTTGTCACGTGAAGGTGTTGGATGATGGTTTTCTATCAACCTTTCAAGCGAACTCCTTAAAGACCATTCAGAATTAGCTTGTCCACGAAATATAAAGTTTGACATAAATTTCTGATTTAACAGAAACAAATCATTCCACTCTTGTATCTTCGTTTCTATAAAAGCACGTTTTAATTCCATAATTTAAGAAATGAGATAATTAAAATGAAAAGTTTAAATAGTTAATTTCCCCAGGCGGTCCCATCCCGCACAACATGGCGCAGACCTTTGATGGTCCGCCAACCTTAGAGCGTAGCGGTTCTGAGCACCGGAGGGCGGTTACATCCTCTCGTCCCTGAGGAAAGAGAGGCTTGGTGAGAAAGGTGGAGCCTTCCTTAAGGGTAAGGAAGGACGGGTAGGTTTTCGCCCCCCTACCCTATTCTTTCACCATATTCCAGAGGAATAAGCTATTACCTATGATATATCTTCTCCACATACGCTTAGGCTCCTTGATCAAGCGATAGAGCCATTCCAAACCATGCTCCTGCACCATAATGGTGCACGCTCCACGGTACCAGCGAAGAAGTCGAAGACAGCACCGACGGTACCTACGTGACAATGGATGTTCAACTCATTCCAATGAGAGTACGTCCACTTCTCCTGCTTAGGCGCCGTCATACCAATCCAGAGCAGATCAGGGTTGGCAGCATTGATGGCATCAATGATAGCCTTGTTGTCCTCATCCGAGAACTCAGGCTTATACGGAGGCGAATAAATTGGGATTCCCGAATCTACTTCATGAACTTCGCTTGAATGAACTGCGGCACTTTCCATGCCATTTTCATCAGCTTCGTCAATGTCACGGGCTTGAAGCCATATCCGGAATATACCCTGATATCCTCATCCCACACTTTCTTGCGCTTGGCAGAATCAGTACTCATGCCACCCATTCTCATTCTCGTTACGAACTCAGGGAGATACGCCACCTTCAGATGGCAGTTATACAGATAGTTCACCAGGAGATTGGTATCAGCAGCAATCTTGTAGCTCTCATCATAGAGACCACATTTCATCATCACCTCACGCTTGATATAGCAGGTAGGATGCAAGGGCAGCCAGCCACATCTCACCTTCCAGCGAGCATACTTGCCTCCAATCCATTTTCTCACCACCTTATTGGTATTCTGCTCATTCACGAAGATACCATCGGCATAAAGGAAGTCGCAATCCGTCTCCTCCATCTTTTTCACAACGTGCGATACCGTATCCTTGGCAAACATAAAGTCATCCGAATGGCAGAGAGCAATCACATCACCCGTCGCCATACGAATACCCTTATTGATAGCCTCATACATACCATGGTCTGGCTCAGAGATAAACTTCACCTTATCCTCATGACCGACGATAGCCTCACGGATAATCTGAGGTGATTGGTCCTTGGAAGCACCATCCACGATGATATACTCGATGTCAGGATAATCCTGTGCCAGCACACTCTCCACAGCACCGCGAATCGTCTTCTCACGGTTGTAACAACTAGTTATAATCGATACTTTCATTAGTTTTTTATTTTTCTTTCTCTAATCTTCACCGCAGGATTACCTTGGTATATACCATTCTGCTCCATATCCTTCGTAGCCACGCTGCCTACTGTCAGTATGGCGTTACGATGAACTGTTACACCAGGGCATACTGTGGTATTGGCACCTACCCATGCCCCATCCTCTATTTTTATTGGCGCATTGCGGTAAGGCATAGAAGAGATGGTATAGTCATGATTGCCAGTAAGGAGCAAAGCACCTTGCGAGATACATACATTGCTGCCAATGACAACCTTATCAAGATTATCAATCCAGCAATTTTCACCCAACCAGCAATCATCACCTATCACCAAGTTCCAAGGTGACTTGATGATGACATTGTTCTTGATGACCAAGCCCTTGCCTATCTTCGCACCAAAGGCACGGAGTAGAACCACCTTAATTCCCATAAAAGGATTCCATGACGCTTTTACTATCAGGGCATTCACAAAATACCATAAGGTAGCCTTTAAAAATCCTGCGCCTTTGTTGAAATCAGTTCCATCAAATAGACTAAGTCTTACCAAACCAGAGTTCGTTAACTCTGAATAGGGGGGGGTAAACTTATTAGACATTTTCATACTCTACTAATCAATTGAATAAAAAAAATCAAACATTTTAGTCCAAGAGCTATAATTATATTATTTGATAAGTTCAATAATTTTTTTCACCCAATTAGCCTCTTCTTCCACAATGATATAACGATTATCTATGATAGAATGAGAATAACCTTCAAAACCAAATACAGAAGAAATAAAAGGCACACCGGCTTCAATGAGTGTCTGTAATTTTAATTTTATACCACCCCCTATAATATCCGGATTGATATAGAGCGATGTATATGATGGCATACCATCGCCTTCAAAAAAACCATGGCCAAAAATATTAGCCTCAGGATTATTAAAATTAAGACTTCCTTTTCCCCATAAATGAAATTCCACATTAGGAACTACGTTTTTTATTTGAGGCAAAATCTCCTGTATAAACCAATCTATAGCAGCTTTTTTGTGCGATTCTATTCCACCATACCATATTATTCTATGATCAAACAAAATCTCCTTTCTATTTGAAAAAGCCTTCTCCATATCAGGTATATAAGGCCATGTTTCAGAATCTGAACTTACACCAAAATTGTTACGATAGTAATCTCTATCTTCATCAGAAATGAAAATCTTATAGACGTTCTTGTCTTGAAATATCTCTCGTTCCAATTGATACATATTTTTCAATTTTGTGAGATATTTCCAGTCAAGTTTGGTTTGCATCAATTTTTGTCGGTCATAAATACGAGCAAAACAGTTGTGGAATCTTATTGACATTTTTTTCTTCGGATACATTCTTCTTAATGGTCTGTAGAAAAATGACTCATCCAAATGAATCTCATCAAAATCAAATTTTGAAAGAAAAGATAGGTCTCCATAATGTGGCTCTGTTCTATCTTTACCCATAATTATATTAATACAGCTGCGAAAAGAAAGAAACTTGTTTTTCTTTAAAACAAAATCACTTTCTTTTAGATGTAGCATTCTTTCTTTAGGTAAATCTGTGTACCAAACAACAACATCGCCCTCTTTAGGTTGAAGTTTCTGATAAGCATACTCCACACCAATTCCATAACCATTTGATAGACAAGCAGCCTCTGGAAATATATATAAATTCATAGTTCTCTAATAATTTTCAACAAACCATTTTCCTTATTTTCCTCCATTTTGATACTCTTTTTAACTCCAGCATTCTCGCCAGCCTCCACATCACGATGGCTATCACCAATCATATAGGATTCTGACAAATCTATATTGAAGTCTTTAGCTGCCTGTAACAACAACCCCGGCTTTGGTTTGCGACAATCGCAATCAATTTTGTATTCTGGGCGTTCTCCTTCGAATCCCTTGTCTGGATGATGAGGGCAGATATAAATACCGTCAACATAAGCACCGTCTTTACCCAAGAGGGTTGCCATTTTCTTGTGTATCTCATTGAGTTCATCCCATGTGACCTCTCCTCTTGCTATCACAGGCTGGTTTGTGACAACAATCGCCAAATATCCACTTTGGTTAATAAGCTTAATTGCCTCAGCTACTCCTTCTATCAATTCAAAGTCATCTATATTGCGAAGGAATCCCACATATTTATTGATGGTTCCATCACGATCAAGAAATATGGCTTTCTGCTTGTTGGTAAGATTCTTAGCCTGAACAACACCATTTTTATAGTCAGCCTCCACTTGTTGAAAACGTTCTGGAGTACCCATGTCCTTTACATATTCAGGACTGTCATAACAGAACATCATGTTTGAGCCACACAAAGGTTTGAGTATCTGTCGGTCCAAGTCGACCTTTCCTTGTGGGAATCCAGACTCTTTATTGATTTCAAGTGATTTCAAACTAATATCCAAAGCCTTAGGATCTATAACATGAAGACCAGCATTCACTCGATTGTCATACCACTGCGGACGTTCATCTTCCTTGGCAAGCCATTTCTCTACATGACCGTTTTCATCAGCAATGATCAATCCACTATCGTATGGATGCGAGTTGGGATGGGTAAACAGAGTAACAAGACCTCCATGATTCTTATGGAATGCAACCATACGATTGAAATCAACATCGAATGCTGCATCCGCATTCAAGAGAAGAAAAGGCTCATCACCTATCTTTTCCCTCAGTCTAAACAAAGCACCAGCATTGCCAAGAGGTGACTCTTCTACAAAATAATCTATCTTTGCCCCAAACCGACTGCCATCTCCAAAATAAGCAATAATCTTGTCGGCTAGATAACCTACGGTCAAAATGATATCTGTAAAACCTTGCGCACAGAGAGATTTTATTTCTCTTTCAAGGATAGGCATACCAGCCACTGGAATCAGCGGCTTTGGTATATTAGGAAAAAGCTCTGCGATACGGGTTCCTCTACCGCCCGCCATAAGTATTGTTTTCATACGAGTTTTATTTTGAACACGAAATCTCTCGAATAACACGAATTGATATAAATCCGTGCGATTCGTGTGATCCGTGTGAGTTTATCAATTACCAAAGAACTTTTCTTCCAACATCAAGCACAAGCAATGATATACAGGAAGATGAAGTTCCTGAATCTTATAAGTCTCAGTCTCTGGGACATGAATACAAACATCTGCAAATGTTTCCAACTTGTTTTCGTTCTGACCAGTCAGACCAATTACTTTCAAGCCCTTAGACTTTGCAGCTACTGCTGCATAAAGAACATTCTTACTGTTACCAGAAGTTGAGATACCCAAGAAGACATCCCCAGCTCTACCCAAGCCATTGACCTGCTGGGCGAAAATCAAAACAGGTACGGCATCATTCATAAATGCTGTAGTCAAAGAAGGTTCTCCTACCAAAGAGATGGCAGGAAGCGAACCTTGCAAATGATCTGCCAAAACTGTACCCATCTCAGCGTCAATCTGCATGAGTCGGTCAATCTGAGCCGCATAAATCTTACGCTTCAACTTAAACTCCTTCATCAACTCACCAACAATGTGTTCAGAGTCTGATGCAGAACCTCCATTACCAGCTACCAGTAACTTGCGTCCAGCCGAATAAGCTTCCTCCAAGATTTGGTAAGCCTTCAATATATCCTCTTTACAACTCTCCAACTGTGGATAACGTTGTACCAAAGTTTCAATATGTTTATCCATACTCTTACCATTATTTATACTGTACCTTATTCAATGCTGTCACATTATCTGTTGGATAAATCTTCCATCCATGAGCACCACCATCGGAGAATTGAAATGGCATCACAAAACCATTGAGTTTCTTCAATGCCTCTTCCACTTCCTTCTTACGGGTAGGTTCTACCACGAACATGATGAAACCGCCACCACCAGCGCCAGAAACTTTACCAGCCTTAGCACCAGCAGCCATAGCAACATCCATTGCTTCTTGAATCATAGGATTGGTAATGTTATTTGCCATCTTCTTCTTGTTTTCCCAACCTTCACGAAGAATATCAGCAAATCCATCAATATCACCCTTCAAGATAGCAAGTTTCATATCCTTGGCACTCTGCTTAATCTTATGCATAGCTTCCACAGCATCATTATCACCATGAGAAGTATTCTTCTTTTGCTCCTCAATGATAGCAGCACTACTACGGCTCTTTCCTGTAAAATAAAGAAGCATACTTGCCTCCAACTCATCAATAATCCATCGCTTAATCTTCAAAGGATTTACGATTACAATATCGTTCTGCAAGAATTCCATATAGTTGAAACCTCCAAAAGCTGCAGCATACTGATCCTGCTTACCACCAGACAACCCCAAGTCCCTACGCTCTATTTCATAAGCAAGTCGGGAAATCTCATAATCTCCCAATGGCAAACCCAGCCACTCTACAAATGCCTTCAAGATACAAACCACCATAGTAGATGATGTACCCAAACCTGAACCTGCAGGAGCGTCATTGTAAGTAGTAATCTTGAAAGATTTAGCACCAACGCCAAAATCCTTCACCACTCGATTATATACACCCTTGATGAGACTTGCATCACCATCAATCTCCAAACTTTCAGCCATCGGATAACTCTTGTTGCAATGCGCATCAAACGCATTAATAGTTATCTGATTGTCTACAGTTTCTTCAATTGTACAATATGCATACAAATTGATTGTTGCATTTAATATTAAACCACCATAGATGTCGCTATATGGCGAAACATCTGAACCACCTCCGGCTAAACCTAAACGGAGGGGCGCTTTACTACGTATTATCATATTTTAATTTTATATTAATTCTTTTTCATAAGAAAATAATGCAATCATACAAATAGGAGTATAATTGATATAATTATAAGGATCATTATTAGTCAATATAATACAAATATTCATTAGAGCCATAAAAAAGAACATAAGTTCTTTAGAGCTATCTTTACTACATTTTCTATAGAATTTAAAAGGAATATAAACAACAATATATGTATAAAAGAACAATCCTATCAAGCCCATATCAAGATAAGATTCTCCCAAAGGATTATCAAAAAACCAAAAATAATAGCCTCCTCCAAAAAGACAATTGAGAATACCAAATGAATGGAATTTTTGTAAAGCTACCCCCTGAGACCAAGCTCGTACAGAGGAAGAATCATCCCAATTTACAGAAGCACTTTTTTTATCAAAAAAAACTGTAGAAAAGCCATCAATTGTTCTTTCTATAAAGGTTTCTGCCAAATCCCAGATTTGTGGTATAAATATAACCAAGAGCAAGATTGTAATAAAAGATACAATTAAGCCCTTTTTAAGTTGTTTCACTTTATATAAAAACAATATTGCTACTGCTAATGCTGACACAAAGAACGATCTTTTAGCAGACAGCATTATTACATAAAAATCTAGAAAAATCATAATTATATAGATAGGAAACAGCCATTTTTTAGATTTATAGAGCAGAAGTAAACAAGCTGAAAAATTTACAAAAGCTGCGGCATTACATGTGAATACCTCTAATATACTATTTTCTTTATTAATCATTCTATCCATCTCTATCAACCCCGTAAAATGACAAAAAGAAGAGAGTATAGTTACTAGACTAGATATGACAAACAAGCAGGGCAAAAAATCAACATTACGTAACGAAGGTGTTCTCATCAAGATAAAAGCCAAACATATAATATATAGATGGAAACTCAGTAATTTACCTTTTATTTGATGAGCTAATTCTTCATTAAAAGAAAGGAAAAAATAACAAAGCATAATTAACTGAAAAGCCAGTATATACTTAAAAATCTCATTAAAATAAGTTGTTCCCTCAAATGTCGTCCTATCACATAAAAGCAGACAAGATAACCCCATCACAAATGGTGTCCAATAAGTAATTGGTAGGAAATAATTTAGAAACATACTAATTGTTATTCCTACAAGAACCAAACTTATACCTATTTTTTGTCTAAAAGCAGTAATCATGAATACTATTTTTTAGTAATATTATAGATAAAATCATATATATTATTTCCTATCTTTTGAATAGAATAATTCTGCAAATACATAGTTCTTATCTTTTCTAAATGTTCTTTAGAAGGTATATCCTCCAATATGGAAATGATTTTTTCACCCAATTCTTTTGCATCACAAGGATGAGAATAAGTAAAAACCTGACCCATCAAAACTTCTTTAAGTGAATCACATGTTGTACTTAAAACCGGACACATCTCTATAGCTGCCTCCAAAGTAGGACTACCAAATCCTTCACGAAGCGAAGGAAATACAAACAGCGATGCATATCTGTACCACATGGCCAGTTCCTGATCACTGCAATCTTCTTTCACATATACTTTATCCTTTATATGAGCTGACTCTACTAAAGGGAAAATCTCATTACACCAATATTCATTACGTTTACCTATTATTACCAGTTTATAAGAATTCAATTGTTCATGAATATTAGTAAAAGCCTTAACCAAAGTTATAATATTCTTCATCTTACAAATTCTTCCAACATAAAGAATATATTTATCTTCAAGAAGTCGTGTACCCTCATAATCATTAGTAGAAACACTATTTCCTAAAGAAACAACAAAATCATTATTCAATTTTGGATAAAAACTAAGGATTTGTTTTTTACTAAATTCTGATATTGTTACTATTTTATCAGAATACTTAACAACTGCATTATCTATCAATTTATGGATCCATAAATTGATACCATTTAAATCTATTCTTAACTGCAAATCATGAATTACAGAAATCTTCTTTTTATTAATTTTGAGACATGTAATTTCATTGCCCCATGGACAAAACACGACATCACAATCCGTTTTATCAGCAATCTTCTTAAACTTATATGTTAATACTAAAGCCCTAAAAACAGGTATCTTTTTGAAGATACCACTATCTATAGTTACATACTTAAATTGAGGATACCAATCTAAAATTTGCTTTTCTGAAATAGAATTAAGCAATAGTACAAACTCATCAGTTTTTCCAGATAGAACAATATAGTCTAAAATTCGGTAAGCATACTTCGATACTCCCGCATAAAGATTATAGCGTATAAACGACAAATCAAAAAGACATTTCATAAATATATTTTATATTTTAATTGATATTTTTCTGTAATATTCCTTGGTTTAATTATTTTTGCAGGAACACCTGCTACAACAACATTATCAGGAATATCCTTAGTTACAACAGAACCAGTAGCTACTACAACATTATCTCCTATCTTAACATTGGGTAAAATTATACAATGTGGTGCTATCCAACAATTGCTGCCAATAATAGTTTGCCCCCCCATACATGAGTGACTATTACTTTGCGTGTCATGTTCTAAAGACCAAACGGCCGTATATTCACCAATGTCAGTATTGTCCCCAATTAAAATACCCATTCTGCCATCAAGCACAACACTTCTGTTTACAAAAGAATTTCTGCCTATGGTAATTCTATGAGGACTTATTAAATGTACATGTCTGCAAAATTGCGTGCCATTACCACATTTATTTAAAAAAATGCTAGCCATTAATTTACGGAAACACGAAATTGGCAAATGCAAACAAAAGTCTAAAAACAAATGAAATAATTCAAATATAAAACCTTTCATCTCAAAATATCATTATATTACCTTTATCTTACCACCCAAAAGAGGAACATACATATATATATATCTAGCTAATACAAAGCATATCAAAACAGTTGCACTAACAAGCATCAATAATAGTAAAATATTATTAAAAGCCACATCTATTTTCTCTAATAGTTTCATTAGATTTCTTAAGACCAGTCCATGGAAAGGAAATAAGAACAACGTATAACGACCGAATTCTACTACGTATTTATTTGTAGCAACGTGTGATAAGAATGACATAAAAGCATAACAGCCTATTGGAGCCACACAAACAAAAGCTAAAGGATAAGAATATCTATTTAAATGCATATCAATATCCTGTAAGAAGCCATATCTCTGTAGACCTAAACATAGAAGGATATAAACAAACATTAATATAGTACTCTTCCCTCTCTCATTTAAAAGTTTTCCTTTACACATATCACCCAATGCATAAAAACCTAAAGCAAAAAGCGAAGTTTCCCAGCACCAAAAGCCTCTTTCAAGTGATAAAGACGTTGTTATAAAATTACTTAGAACTGCAAAAACGATCAATACAGAATTAACCATATCTCGATTTGGTAAACACCTTGCCAACACATAAATTATCTCTACAAGTATTAAACAAGGAATAAACCACACTTGATCACCACCCTTAAAAGAATCCCAAACAACAGATAGAGCATTATCTAGAGAGAAAGTATGCACAAATGATATGCCCCCCCATATAAAGCAATAAATTAAGAATGGAACAAATAGCCCATTTACAATTGATGTAACTTTCTTCTCCAACTGCTTATCTTTATACAAATAACCAGATATAAAGAAAAAACCAGTCAAGAAAAATGGCTCATAAATGCACTTTAACCAATCACTAGCAAGACAACTATGACAAATTATGACAAATATAAACAAAATTCCTCTTGCTTGATCTATCCAATCTATTCGTTTTGTTTTATCCATCTTACTTAATGTATGTAAACAACTTGGTAGCTCGAATTATTTGCAAAATTATTGACCTAGCAAACCATTGAGGAATTACAGTCACCAACAGACTATAAAATATACGAACCTGCGGCGAATTTATATATACTTTTATCTCGGCAGCTCTTTCTCTATATATTTTTTTATTTTGAGTAACAGTTGTCAACATCATCAAAAAGCGTCTTCTTCCTTTTTTCTGCTGATGGTCTATCCAAGCTGCATATATTCCCTTGTGATAAGCATCCAAATAGGTGAACAATTGCCCCAAACCTTTTATATAATACCATGGCCAGTTAGCAGCATAACGTTGTACTTTTGGCATACGCGCTGTAAACATAGGATAATGTATAAAGGCTGACTTTTCTCCTATCACACCATGGAATAAGATTGAAAGCCAGACATATCCCGGACAATCCTCTTTCATTTTATCTGTTGCATTTACCCAAACTTCCTTTTTAAACAAATTGGCAGAGATACAACTAGGTCCATCAAGATATTGCTTGATGAGTTCACCTCCTGTTTCATATACAGTCACATAGTCTTTTCCTACATTTTCGTTCCATACTATCATACCATTCATATCTTCATCTGCGACGTATTGGTTTAAGTAAAAGTATTTTACCTTCGGGTATTTAGATATACAATCAAGCATAAATGAAATACATTCTGGTACGATGAAATCATCGTCACTCAACATATAGACATACTCAGACTCAACCCTATGTACTGCATCATTAAAGTTGGGAGAAGCCGTGATATTCTTCTCTTGTCTATAATAGGTAATTATATCTGGATATTCAGACATGATACCTTCGATTAAACATGGCGTGTCATCAGTAGATGCATTATCTGATATATATATATGCACCTTATCCTTATATGGTAACACTTGTGGAATTACATAAGAAAGACACTCTTTTAAGTCATTCGCTCTATTATAAGTAGGTATAACTACAGTTAATAAATATTTCATATTTCAATTTGATAATATTAATTATGCCATTCACTTTTTTTCTTTAAATACACGCATCTTATCCATAACAACGAAATGAGTCTCAATACGGCAAAACCGCAGACAATACCCATCAATCCATACAGCTTACCAAACAGTAAGGTGGAAGTGCAACACAAGATGCCAATTACTACACTATTTACCATCAAAGGCTCCTTCTTGTGACATCGCAAATAGGTTGCCCAGCAGTTAACTGGCATCATTGATATGGTTGCCCAAGACATAAGTATCAACGGAATTGCTGGTAAGAAGCGGGTTCCGAAATCTACACCAAAGAGAGTAATGTTCAAATCCTGGAATGTAATAAGAACAACTACAAACAATAAGACGAAAGTTAAACCTATCGCCATCACCTGCTTGAAAGTCTTATTAAACAAGGTATCCAACTGAACATATTCTTTCAAAGCTATCAATCCAGAAATACGTGGTACCTTTGTATTGATCCAGCTAAGAGTCAATGCTTGCAAGGCATTTAGTGCCTGAAGTGTCAATCCCATCTGTCCGGCAACCTTAGCACCCTCTGTTGCAAAGAGTACAGGATTAAAGAGTTGGAAGATGAAATAGCCACTAATCCAGCTTACCGCAATGCGCCACTGCAAAGGAAATATCTCTTTCTTATAACTGATTACTTCAGAAACCTTCTCTTTCCATATACTCTTCAACATCTTAAAGATAGAAGAATTGCAGATAAAGAAAAGCACCACGCTAACTTTTAATAGGGCATCCATACCTGAGACAAAGAGCTTTGCCCCCAATATAAATCCACCCCATACCACAATAGGCTGACAAACTTGTTGGATAAGACGAATCTGGGCCATCTCTTTTACTTTACCCAAACCTTCTACAAATGAAGTAATAGGAGCTATGAGAAAATTGAAAGCCGTACCCATAACCAGAATAATCCAAGGCAATGCCCAGTTGATATCCTTACCATGCGCATTATAATGGTTGAAAAAAGTAATACCTGCCACAAGCAGCAAAACTACGATAAATCCTGCAAACAAGGTATACCACTTTGCACAGAATCGGAGTAAAGATGCCAAACGCGACTTATACTTTTCCTCTCCTACAAACGCTCTACCATTCCACGAGAGATGAGATGCCTCATGAGCAACAAACTGCGTAATGATACCAGTCAAGCCTAACTCAAAAAACACCTGTAAGGCAACAATACTACCAAAAGTATAATAGTAGCCTTGCTCTTCTGGTGATAGATATCGGGCAATAAAGAATATGGTAAGGACAGAAACAGGTATTCCCAAGCTTCGACCTACCAATGTATAGAATATTGCCTTGTCTATTCCTAGCTTATCTTTTAATATATATTTAATACTTCCCATCAATAATCGGTAGTTTTTTTATTTGTACATAAAGCATAACTATTAAAGGGCTGACAATAAAGGTAACAGTAAAGAAAGCTCCTATCTGATGGTAAAATACATAATTTTGATATAGTTGCATGTCCAAACCTTGCAAATGATTGAAGATATATAAATACAATCTTATAAACAAGGATTGAAAGCCAAATATAACAAGACTATTTCTACCATAGAACAGTAATATTGATTTTAATCTCCTACAAATTGGAGTATTGGTTATCTTTACACTAATACAAGATACCACATATATACCACATAACGAAATTGGATAGAACAAAACAGGTATTGTTCCAAAATCAAATGAATTAAGGTTTGTCCAACCATTTAGTCTTCCAGCAACATAAACTGCAAGAAATAGAATCAACAATACTATCCACGAATATGGCTTAGATACCAATGTGATTATCTTTGTTTTGAACCTAAGTGCCACAAGAAAGAAAACCAAAGCAATCAGTGCTGTATCCATCTTGAATGGCATTCTATTGTCTGGCAAAGAAAGATAATTTTGAGATAGCCATTGAAGTGGAGCTTTTATAAATAGCAACAATAATGCAATGACTATACACAATATGCCCCCCCACTTTTTATATTTTATTCTACACGCAAGAGAATACAATACAAACATCATATACAAACATATCAGATACCATAATGAGCTATTCTGGATACTGTTTGTATTTGTTGTATATAATTCTATCAGCATATTTTTCCATGACAAATCTTGTCTCCATTCAGGCAGGCACAAGCATACCAAAAGACTAAGTGCTGCCATGATAATCCATGGAAGTAGAATCTGTCTTGCCTTTGTCCTTAACAACAAGCAAGAATCTTGATACTTAATCTCATTAAAGACCAAACCTGAGAGAAGGAAAAAGAGAGGCAAATGGAATGTATAAAGCGGATAAGACAAACTCAAGCAGAATGTATGTCCGGCTATGACTAGAATTATACCTATTCCCTTAGCAACATCAATCCATTCTATGTAACTACTTTTATTAATACCCATTTTCTAAATTAACTTTATTTGGAAATTCTTTTCCTTTAAGAAATGCATTAATATTGTTTGCGGCATACTTGATAGCTTCAGACATAAAATTAACCAAACGTCCAGAAGAATGAGGAGTTATCACCACATTCGGACAATTCCATAGAGCATTGTCTTTTTCTAATGGTTCTTTATCAAAAACGTCAAGTACAGCGCATGCCAATTTCTGTTTAGTCAGAGCTTCTATCAAATCCTGCTCTACACAAATTTTGCCACGCGAGATGTTGATAAAAACAGCACTTTCTTTCATCTTCTCAAATTTTGAGTAATCAAATAAATGAAAGGTTTCTGAAGTAAGCGGAATCGTACAAACAACGAAATCCGCTTCATTCAGTTCTTCATCTAATGAATCAAGAGAAACTATTTTATCAAAGAAAGGAACATTTTCAAAGTGTTTCTTTACACCAACAACATACATACCAAAAGCCTTTGCTTTTCGAGCTATTAGTTGTCCTGTCCGTCCTGCTCCAACTACAAGAAGTTTCTTTTCGTTAAGACTATCAACACATTGAAACTTTTTCCAATATTGCTGTGTTTGATTTAAGATATTCTCACGAAATCTTGTGCTATGTTGAAGAATAGCCCCCATAACATACTCAGACATTATCGGAGCATTTATACCACCAGTGTTGCAAACAACTATTCCTTTTTCTTTTAATTTTGAAAAAGGCAGCTTTTCAACGCCTGTACTTACGATGAAAATCAATTTCAAATTAGGACATATATCTATTATTTCCAGGACGTTATCCCTATCTCTGCATATCAGAATTTCAATTTGCAGACAATCTTCTTTATGCGACAAGAAACCGCTTCGTTCCAATTGCACCACATCTAAGCCCGTTTCGGCTGCAAGATGTTCTTGTTGCAATTTATCTAAAGGTTCTATTGTATAAATTTTACTCATTATTTTCCAGAACTTTTAATACTTTAGAAAGATTTTCAGCAGTATAACGCATTCGTAAATCATCAGGCATTAGAGAAAATACCTTATTCATATCTCTAAAAGAAAGATGGTACTTATTACGCATCATTAAGCCATACTTATACGCAGTCGTATAAACAGCAGGTAATAAACGTGAAACAGAATATCCCCAAAGATCATTTGGAATCATATCCCTGTCTAAAACATCACAAATATCAAGAATAGAATCATAATCATAAGTCTTACCAAAATTCTTATTTAAATATGGCACGATTAACTCTGTTTGAAGATTTCCAGCACCCTGTCCCATACCTGTTGCACAAGAGTCTACTATAATATCTCGTTCAGATTCAAGATTAATGAAATATTGCACATTTGAATAAGCAAGATTCACATTATTATGTGCATGGAAACCAATTTTTATGTCCTTATCTAAACGTGAATCATAATAATCAAACAAGCGCTTCACATCTTTAGGTTGCATATATCCATAGCTATCCACAAAATAACAAGCAAACGCTTTCATCTTGTTAGCAGCCTGGATGACCATATCCAATTCTGCATCAGTATAGCGCATTGTTAGCATTGGCTGTACAAACACTTTATACCCTTTTGCAGACAAAGCTGCACAATAATCAAGCGATTTTTGCAATTCGGAATATCTCAATATGACTCTTATACCCTCTACAAGTGAAGGATTCCAATCAGGAATCTCATTTACATCCGTATCAGGACCAATATACAAGCCAGCATACAAAGCTTTTGGATTACGTTTCTCAGGTAGATACTTAGACAATTCTTCAACATTCTGATAAATAGCAAACTTACTCTTATCATCAGCAGAAGGTCCCATTGTACCTATTTCGATAATATCCACATGAGAATTACCTAATGACTCTATTATGGTATGTTTAAGCTCTTCTGAGAAAATTTTGTCGGAAAATCCATTTTTATGAAGGTCTTCCAACCCCTGACCTCCATCTCGGAGAGTTGCATCTAATAATTGTATTTTTCTTACCATATTTTTTATCCTACGAAATTATTAATTTCCTCTACGCAGAGGTCATACACATTTTCAACTTTATAGCGTTTATACCAATCAGACGTAAGTTTCGCTGTCTGCTTTGCATTTAAACGTGGATACCATCCAAGGCGTGTTTTCGCTTTATTGATATTCAACATCAGAAGCTTTGCCTCATGCAAAGCATTTGGATCTGAAACATCCTTAAGCTCACCAAATCCAAAATTATCAATGATAGAAGAAGCTACTTCCCAAACAGTCAACACACTTTCTTGCTCAGGACCAAAATTCCATCCCTCACAAAATTCCGTCGGTTTTTCCCACATTTTTTGGGCTAACAGCATATATCCTGATAAAGGCTCTAATACATGTTCCCATGGACGAACAGCTTTTGGGGATCGTATTTCTATAACCCCTGTGGTTTCAAGAGCCCGGATACAATCTGGTATGATACGATCCTTAGCCCAATCTCCACCACCAATTACATTACCTGCACGAACTGAAGCCAAGGATACATGATGTTTTTTACCATAATCACTAGGATTAAAGAAAGAGCGTCTCCAAGATTGTATAGCCACCTCACATGCTCCCTTTGATGAAGAGTAAGGATCATAACCACCAAATGGATCAGTTTCTACATAACCTTTTAACTGTTCACAGTTATCATAGCACTTATCAGTAGTGATCATCACACCGACTTTTACACTTGGCGTTGAGCGAATAGCCTCCATCACATGAATGGTTCCCATTACATTCACTTCGTATGTTTCAACAGGAATGTCATAACTTAATCGAACTAAAGGCTGAGCTGCAAGATGGAAGACTATCTCAGGCTGATACTCAGCAAAGATTTGCTTCATCTTCTCACCATCTCTGATATCGGCTCTGATATCGGCCTTTATCTTTTTACCAATACCCGACAATACAAAGTTGTCCTTATCGGAATAAGGATCCAAACCAACACCAACTACTTCTGCTCCCAACTCATGGAGCCAAATGGAAAGCCAGCTTCCTTTAAAACCAGTGTGTCCTGTTACCAAGACTCTCTTTCCTTTATAGAAATTATTGAACAAATCTATCATTGCTATATTTTATCTTCTAGGTACCTCTCTAGTCCACTTCTTCCAAGGAGCTGTTCCTGTTGCAAGAAGCTTCTCTAACATATTCTTCTCTCTAATATTATCCATACACTGCCAAAAACCTTCATGGATGTAAGACATCAACTGTCCCTCTTCCACCAATTTCTCCAATGGCTCTTTCTCGAAGACCGTGCTATCGCCCTCTATGTAATCGAAAATCTGCGGCTCCAAGACCATATATCCTGCATTGATTGGTGCACCATCCAGCATGTTTTTCTCTCGGAATGATTTAACGGCATTATCACCGCCGATATTGAGCACACCCTTCTCCTGTGCCATCTTTACAGCTGTAAGAGTCGCAATCTTGCCATGAGTCTGATGGAACTCTAAGAGTTTATTGATATCTACATCACAAACTCCATCGCCATATGTCATAAAGAAAGGTTCATTACCTACATATTTCTGAACTCGCTTGATACGACCACCAGTCATCGTATTATAACCGGTATCTACAATAGTTACCTTCCAAGGCTCTAACTGGCTATGCTGTATAGTAACCTCATTGGTTCCTTTTGTCCAATCGTAACTAACATCACTATTATGAAGGAAATAATTGTTAAACCACTCCTTGATGTATTCTTGCTTATAACCAGCACAAATGATAAACTCATTGTGACCATAATAAGAATACTCCTTCATAATGTGCCACAGAATTGGCATACCACCAATTTCTATCATTGGCTTTGGTTTAAACTGGCTTTCCTCACTAATACGTGTGCCAAAGCCTCCTGCTAAAAGTACTACTTTCATATTTTTTAAATTATGATTTTTATAACAACAGATACCTTCCCACTCTGGTGTACTTAGTCAATAGATGTGTCATCAACCATGATAACATAAATATAAGAATCCAGCATAATAATGGAAAGATGATATAACGTTCATGTATAAAGTCATGCAAGAATTCTGGGCGAGTAATATTCCAAATAATCCATTGATGGAAAACATAGATGCCCATACTGCATTTCGCTATAGAATTGAGAACTCTAGTAAGCAATTTATCTTGCGATAATTTTACAGAATTTGCCCCCCCAGAATTGAAAACGAAGAGCAATAAAGAGATGTAACTCAAACTATGTATAAGAATCAGATGCGACTTATCCAATATAGACAAAGCGCCATAGCCTAGAAAAACTACCATCCAAAATTTCTTCATAAATATTAAGAATTTCTCCTTGTATTGGAATACTAAGTATCCTATATAGAAATAGCAATAGTAATATACTGGCAAGAACAGTCCGAAAGGAACGTTGAGCGCAAGTCCTCCTTTGCCTTTCGCTACAACAACTGCCATACTAACACACATCGCAGCAATATTATATTTCTGCCCTCTCTTCTCTATCAACCAGCAAGCTATATAGCAATAAAAGAGCATCAGGCAATACCACAAGTGGCTTGGTTTGCCATAAAACATATCCTGGAGGAAATTGCGATTCACCTCAGTAAGATTGGTCAATGCACCCAGCACCAGGAATGGTATGAGCAACCTATGCACCTTATTTTTCAAAAAAGGCATGAACTCTTGATACTTCTGCTTTTTCTTTAGTAAGAAACAGAACAAATAGCCTGCCATAAAGGTAAACAGTGGCATATTTGCATCAGGAGTCAAGAAACTGAAGATTTTGCCATAAACTCCATCCAACGGCGAGTTTCCATATCCCCAACAAATATATGAGCAATAGCTGTGCCATGCTACAAGGGAGATAACCGCAAGACATCGCAGAAGCACCACATCTTGAAGTGTTGTTTTTGATTGATTCATAAATGTTTTAAAAAAATATATTCTCACGTATATGATCAGACATGTCTATCGTTACTGTGTCTTTATGAACTGGAAAGTTATCAATTGAAAATGATTTTAGTCTCATTGTTACAACATTTTATCTACAATTGTTTCTTAATATCTTGTTTCATTATTGTCAACGGACGTTTGAACACTTCTTTTGGGTCAGCATACGTTCCCAAGACAAACCTGTCTATATCAAAGCCGTCAGCAAACAATCCAGGTATACTATCTTTCAAAGCTTGTATAGCAGAAGGAGAGTATATCTTATGTCGCCATAGCAATTCCCTTACTTCTTCCGAATGTTCCTTATATACAGCATTAATAGCAAATCGTTTGTTGAAATCTTCGGCAAGATTTCCGCCACATTTGTCATGAAGTTCTACACACAATCCTTTACAGATATGCTTTGTTTGAAAGTTCACCAAATCATCTGGTGGAAGTTCAAAATACAGAGGTTCTATATCTTCTCCTGCTTGAGCGTAGAGGGTGAAATCCAATGGGCAATCGCTCTTATGTCTATTGCAGGAAGAGCAGCATGGAAGAAGATTATAAAAGTTGGTACAGAGATAAGGATATAGACTCTTTGGCATGTTGTGATCCAACTCATAGTTTGCTCGCAATACTGCTGGGCGAGGATTGGGCTTTCTGCCTCTTATCTTTCCTCGTTTCTTAATCATTGCTGGAGTCAGTGCAGGTTCTGTTTCTGCTGTTATGGCAAACTGCGCATTACAATACACACAGGTTTTGATGTCGAGCGCATTATTGCGAACATAGTCAGGAAAGACTTTCTCTCTCACACCTTTATAATCCATAGCCTTTATTATCAAATCAGAAAAGGAATATGGATTTTGCTTACCAATTGTGACTGATACTTTCAAAGCCTCTTGCCCAAGAATGTTTTCCATCTGATTAATCATTGCATGATATTGCCAAGGAAGTAAATCGTTAAGAGAATCATAGTTGTCGATTATCTCCTGTATATACTTAGCGTATTCTGGCTTTTTTATGGCAGAGAAGTTTGCTTTCTTACGTCCTTTTGGGTTTGGTTGTTTTGCAGTGAAATGTAACTTGGTCGTATTACTCAGCAAATCACTTTTCAGCTTTTTGAGATTATCCAAAGGCTTCGCTGCGAGGTTGATGCCTTGAATCATCCCATCAGCATATTCTTTTGCAAGCAACTTTATGTCGTCTGTCACAACTATTTTTCTCATTGTTTATCCTCCTCTAATCTTTCAAGTTCATCTAACAGCCAACTGCGATATGAAGTTTTGTCTTGTCTTCTTTTACGAACTAAAAGCACTCGAAGCTGCTTTACGACAACTTCATCTCCTAACAAGCTAATGAATTTTTCAGCTTTGCCCAAGTTCCATTCTTTATTTTCATATTGTTGTGACTTCAGAAAATCGACAAGCGACACTATTTTGTTTTGGATATGCTTGCCCATAAAGCCATTCTCCAAGAAGAAACTTTGATGAAGAATGTCGTTCACATTGGCTCCCAAAGGATTGACAAATGCACCTGTCTCCTTTTCTGTCTTTCCATTCTTCAGATACAATATATTGTTTTTGGGAATGTCACTTAGTATAAATGGCGAATGGGTGACAAGGAGAATATTGACGGATTCTATAGGATAAGTGATATCTAACCATGACAATCTATCCAATAAATCTGCGATAAAGGTGCGCTGATATTCTGGATGACTATATAGCTCCACTTCATCCAGCACCAAGTTGATATGCTTATAAGAGATACGGAAAGTATCATCATTTACACTCACCAAATTTTGAATATGATACAGAATGGAGCTAAGCGAATACATCAACTGGCGTTCACCACTGCTCATGCTTGTGAAAGTAAATTCGTCGCTAAAACCATGCATTGGCTGTTCATCACACTTCTCAAAGACAACATCTATGTCATAAAATGGAGGAGGCAACAAGCTGAAAGCCTTTTCATAGGAAGATATTGGCTGATTACCATGAATATCCTCTAATTTTATTTCATGCTCTCCAGAAGTTCTATCATAAATACTATTCTCTGCAAAACTTTTACACTGTCTCAGCTTATAAGTAATATGAGAGTCGTCATCTGCTATCTTCTCCAAGTACATATCTACTCGGTCCGAAGTCATTTCACGCTTGTAATCCGCATAGGTTAGCCCTATTTTTAGGGTTTTGTAAGCCATATAGCTAACAACATCATTGAAAAGTTCGTCTCCTAACTTTACTCTATCCAAACCATAGGAAGCATAAGCATCCTTGAATGCAAAGTAAAGAGATTCAAAATTTGAAGGTTCTTTCCATGCCGCAAACTTGCTTATCAACGATTTTTCGTAATTAGATCGAAGTCTGTATCTCAATTTGGCTGCCTTGTAACCAGGAATGAAATTCTTTCCTTTGGAATCGAAGTAAAGAGCCAAAGCCGACAAACGTTGCAATGCCAATCCATTCTCCTTGTTGATGTCTATATTACCGTTATTACGGAAAGGATTTAAGGACATTGGGGTGAGATAGGCATCATTTTTATGGAATAGTCCATCTATCCAGTTACCATTGATACGTTTATCATCGGGACACTGATAATCTTTCTTGTTGAAACTATATAAGCTATAGTTCAAAGCTATCGTATAAAAGAAATGATGATGTAAAATTGCTTTATACTCATCATCTTGTCCTGAAATAACTTGATTGCCCCTGTACAAATCGGTACGAGTGCCCTCGCATCTCAGTTCATAGATAGTTCCATCAAATTCATAGAACAGACTTGCATATACACCAACAGCTCCATACAATCTTACACCATAGCTCCTTACCATCCGCTTCAAATGAGTTGAAGCGAAATTATTGATGATGGCAAACATGATATCCAACAATGTTGATTTGCCAGAACCATTCTTGCCGACAATACAAGACATGGAAACCTTCAGCTTGGAATTTACCGTGCTCTTGATTTCATACAAATCAGGAACTTCTGATTTAAAACAAAGCTTGATATTTTCCGATGTTGGAGGATAGCTGATATTTTCATACAAAGGATACCAGCTATCTTTCAATGTCTTTCGTATGAATGATCTCGTATTTGCTTGGTCTATATAAATGCCTAAAAGCCTCATTTTGTAATGATTTGTAAACTACCAATACAGCGTGCCCACTATTTATCATAGGGTAGCAGTACCAGTATTTTTGAATAAAGTTTGAATTTTCTAAAATTTAACTATCAAGCGACGGCTTGGAATTTCTTTATTCCCCCCACATCCGTACCATCTTCAAAAAAGTCATCAATGGTCTTCACTCTGTATGTTCCTTTATTGTAATAGGAATAAAAGCACCATGCAGTGGCTCCTGCAGTATCGCCAGTAAAGGATAATTCTTCTAGTATTGAATGAGCCTGTCATAATCGACTGCTTCAACTTTACAATACTTACACAAGCTACGCCCCTTGCGGTTGTGGTTGTAGCCCTTGCCATCTTTCAAACCGCCAAAATAGGAGTTGAATGCTTTACAGAGATTCTCTGATAGGATATAGCCATCCAAGCCTTGACATGGACACCCTATTTTTTATACTAAATGTGTAGGAATGGAATAATTTCCACTTCGTTTACTTTGTTCTTGCTTCTTGATATTATCCGCAAACTCTCTGACCTTATTGCATATCCACATATAAGCAGTAGTGCCTTCACTGTAATCAGCCTCGGCAAACATGTCGATTCGGTCATCTTCCCGAAGTTTTTCTACTTGAGCAAAAGCCCTTTCATCTCCTTTAGGATAAATGGCAAATGTAGCTCCACCCCTTCCTTTAACTACAGAGAAAGCAGGAATGTCGCTTGGTCCATCTGCTATATATATCATATTGTGGAAATCAACACGGCGCAACTCATCCGAAAGCTTAGAATTTACAGTAATATCCTTCTCCTTGTTTACACCCTTGTTAATCTCAAAGATTGCTTTTGTTTTAGTGGAGTTATCCATGGTAAAACCAATCTCATTGATAATCTTATGCTCATCATCTTCGATTAATTCACATCCCCAGATATTCTCCACATAATTCATCAACTCCGTACCTCGAATCACCTCAGCAAAGCCTGTACTCACAATGTAATGCTCTACCTTAATATTATACTCCTCACATACAGGGTCATTCTTCAGCATCTCCTTCGTATGCTTGAATATCTCTGGTATGCCAGCATAGAAGTTCTGTCGCATGCCATAACTCCTCAGCTTAGCATTATTCAATCCATCAAACTTACCCGACTGAGCATACTTGATAAATTGGTTGAGATAGATGGTATCTGGATTCACCTTCACCTGCTGCTCCTCTATATACTTCATTGGTAAAGCATTGACCTTCGTCCAAAATTCATGGGCATCAACATCATAATCTTGAAAGATTGGATCCTGCATATACCCATTGATGAGAGTTTTGTCAAAATCCCATATAATAGCTATGATATTCTTCATTGTTTTTGATTCTTTAAATAATAGGGCTAATTATCACTTCCTTGATTTGATTCTCTGCATAACGATAAGACAGTAATGAGTTCAAAATAAACTCATCAGTTCTTGACTCATCAAACACATACATTACATTTTTATATGCAGAGTATGTTTTGATATCTTCTGTAAAGAAAGAGAGAATATCAAACATCATTTATTTTCTTTGTCAAAATATAATTTATAGAAATGTTTCTGACGTTTTTCGTCATAACCTTTCTCTATATCTTTTGCTTTACGTATAACTAAATCATAGCAATCATCAAGATGAATTGTAGTAAGCTTCTTTAAGCCAGTTTTCTTTAGAGAAGAATTATCCGACTCAAATTTTTCGTCTAATTCAAATTGATTTTCAGTCTGCTTTTCTCTGCGGAATTCATCAAAAGAATCAGAGACATCTTGATTTTCAAAAACTTCTTTTTTAAATCTTGATAATTCTATAATTTTCTCCGTATCATCTAATATCGACAAAGCCTTGTTCATCATACTGGCCTTTTCGACTTCATCTTTATCATCCAATTTTGACACGAATGACTTGCACATTTCAAAGAGACTTTCAGTTTGGCTACTATTGGTCTTTCTCTTCTTAACCTGTAGGAATGAATCTGACCAGTATTGAGATTCGGGAACTTTGTTTGTTTTGTCTATTACGGCTATTTGATAACCACTAACCTCATCTACATTAAATACCAGACAGGCTTTTTCAAAGTGCTTTAAACAAAATCCATGTTCTTCTGCTATCGTGTAACCATCAGTAATTGGTGTCACTCGAAGATATGGGGTTTTCTGCTCTGTCTTGAACAATCCGACAGCATCTGAAGTCTGACCATCAATAACACAGTTAGAAAAATAGACGACATAGAACTCTCCGTTCATTATCTTTGAATAGACACTATTCTCATACAATAGTTTCGCAAGTTCTTGTGAAAGATGAACAAATTTTTTTTTATTGGCAAACATTTCTTTTACCAATAAGTATACGCTGTTATTTAGAAGAGGTGACTTAAACTGCATATTTAGACGTTCTCTAAAAGGTGTTAGAAAATGTTTCACTAACAGTTCATTCAAGTCGTCTATCATATCTATTTCATGACTTGACAACTTAACACCATCCATGGAAAGTTTATTTCCAACTTGATGAATAATTATATCTTGTATCTTTACGTATTCTGTATAAATCATGTTATTCTGCCGTAATAAATAATATAGTTATAGCTATGCCAAAAGACACTACTATAAGACTCCAAATCCATGTTATCCACTTCATTCGTGACTGCAAAATGGAAGCATGGCTATCACTCATATCAGGATTGCTGTCTTCAAAAACTTTTTCTAATTCATTTTTACAAAGCAATTTAGCATACCTCTTCGATATTTGTTCATAGTGCCGTTTGAAGAGCTTTATCTTCTTTGAAACTATGTTTCTGTATAGAAGCATATGTAAAAATGATGCAGCAACTAAAGCTGACATTAAAACTAAAATGGGGAAAGAGAAACCTTTTATAATATCTTGTTTGGCTATCATACGAATGACTATTGTCGTAATAATGAAAGAGAATACTGTAAATATGCTCTTCATCATGCCATCCACGTAATCATTACTGATTTTATCTATTTTTTCTTGCAGCCCCAATAATATCTCAGATATTTTGTTTCGCAATTCAATATACTGCAATGAATTCTCTTTTTCATAAATCTGATAGTTGGACAATATCGAATAGAACGTATCTGTATTTAATGACAAATCCGCTTCATCTATATTCAATGATATTATATTTCTGGCAATACTAATCTTATCAAAAAGTCCTCCATCTGAATAAACCCATTTATAGATGTTGAAAAAAATAGCAGGAGTAGCGTTTGCCAACCTACTCACATGAGAGATGTTATATTCCTTATGAGGATAGGCTATCAACCCCAATAATTTGTAATTATATTTATTCTCTATTATTTGAGATTTATCAAACAGAAAGGACTGGCTCAACATACAACTAATTTGCAAAAATGTCTTTTGCATATCATTTGTCGTCTTTGGCAAATAGAAATCCTCAGGCAACAGTTTTATTTCATCAAGACCTTCGACATAACATATATCTTTCCGAGAGGCAAACTTTTGATTCCTGTTTACCTTTATGCAATCTTCTTCATTCAACTTGAAATCACCTCTATTCGGCTTAAAAGCTATGCTTTGTGTATGCCAAGTTTGAAATGTTGCATCAAAAACTTCAAAATACAGGAAGTTTTCAAACACGGAATTAATGGAGCAAAGAAATGCAAAAGTACTCTTATTTAACAGAGTGGTAGTAAAATTTCCAATGTCATAAACGGAAAGACAATGATTAACTTGATGCTTATCTATTGTAATCTCAACCGATAGTTCTGAATTTTCTGATTCTTCATCATACTCTGCTTTAAATTCGTTCCAATTAGCATTGTTTGAGAGATAGTCTGTATTATCAAAGTCATCGGAATCCATTTGTCGCCAACGTATAGTCATACCATCCCTACTTGACAACAAAGCAATAGGGGTATCATCAGGCAATTTTGCATCATCCTTTTGCAAGCCAAAGGATATATTCGTCCTTTCACAGTCCTCTTGGATACTCAAATCCATCGGAGCCAGTGTGAAGATATTTACTATTTCAAGAACTTTTGCTGATACCATAGTCATTTATGGACGCTTTAGCCCACTTGCATAATTATAGCCTTCTTCGCTATATATCTTTATATATTTCTTGTCACCATTATCTTTTCCACAAGATATCACATTCTCTATCCCTTGAATATCTTGCTTGATTTTCAATTCCAAGTCTGGAGTAAGAACAATAGAATCTTTAAATTTATCTTTTATAACCTCTGGCTTCTTTATAAATTTTTTATCAAAGTTATATCTGTCTGGAAAATTCAAGCACTTATCTTTCAAATCCTTTATTACCAATTTTTCATCAAAAGGTCTATACGAACCTATAACTATATTCGAAAAATGTTCTATATCGAATTCGCCCTCACTCCTAAAATATCCGATAATAAGATTGCGTAACTTCCAATAATCCTGCTTATGTTTTGTCTTAATTGGATCAAGCAAATGTTTTTTTACCGCATTAAAAGCATTTTTAGAATTATTTTCATCTGTTGTTAATTCTTGCAAGTCTAAAAAATCACGATACCAATAAGCGGCTTCAGACGAACTACTGTTTTCGTCATGAGACATAATTTTATATACTTTATGAATTCCATCTTTCTTTTCTGCAAAGAATACACAAGACTTAAATATCTTACGATTCTTTGGCAATCCCTTTCCATCATTGCCAGAACCAGCCATGATGTATTCATCGTAATCTGCTTTGATGAAAAATAACTGAATCTCATCTTCTGTCAAATCGTCTTGAGCAATTACAAACATACTAGTTGGGATTTCTCGACCCATATGCTTGATTCGATCATTTGCCAATCTTTCTTTATCCAAAAGACGATTAGCCATAGCTTGACAAGACTCATCTAATAATTCATCACTTAGAATACGCATGACATTATTTCTGGCAGTTTCTTCACCGTCTCGAAATCTATATTCTCTTTCATACTTACGCGGTGCTTTTCTATAACTTGGGAAACATAGTTCTCTATGTTTTCCAAATTTTCAAAAGTCTCAGCCAAAGCCACATCATTGGCTCTGTCTATTTTGTAGAGTTTGTAAAATTTTAACGCCATACGGAATTTATTTAATATTATCTAATTCACTTAAAGTAACCATCTATATTTCCATACACCCTCTGAACAGCCATTATTAAAGGCGATTCAGGAAATGTTAAAAGAAAGCATCCAACCCCTATGACAAAACAACTCCATCCCCAGTGTTTACTGGGGATACAGGTATATCACCTATACAGCGTCCCCCACAATATTACAAGTAGTTACACCTATCAGTTTTTTGAAAAAAGTTATTTTGTATCGTTATTAAAGTGAAGAAATCTCATCCAGCACCTTCTTCACCTCTTTCTTGTTCTCTATTATATAATCCCAATCGTAGGGATAGAGCATATATTTCCAAAGAACTTGGTAGATGGAGAGGAAGATTGAATCGATGCCTTGACGAATCTTAGCATCTAAGCTGTCTTCCATGCCTCGCGATTCTTTCAATAGCATCAGCAAGGGATGATATCTGTGTTCTATGTCATACTTCAGGATGCCGCAGCTTTCAGAGAGCTTCTTCTTGTTTTGATTCAGTATCCGCAAGGCTTGCTCATGAAAGGCAAGATATTGGTTGGCGAACCAATCAAAGGTCTCGCCAGGTTTGCGGGATGGGACCCCTGGCTGACGAAAAGGGTACTAGTGCATCAATCGCTGTACAATACCGGCTAACTCATCAGCATACGAAGCGGTATCTTCTACATATTCCTTATTTACAAGTATGTACAAAGATAAATCATTTCTTCTAAAATGCTCGAACTTGTCATCAGAAACCGTTGAAAGCACGAAACGACGATAAAGACGGAAACGACGGGATACCATTCCATCCTGATCTTTTTCGTCTTCTGCTCCAATAAAAAAGAAAGAAGCTCTTTCATCTCGCTTCAATACATCTAACATTATATGAAACATCGTATAGAGTATCGTTCTCGCCTCGAAAGTATTGGAACGAAGACTAAACTTTTTTTTGCTGTTGATGTTTGCCTTATCGAAGAACTTCACACAATAAGCGTGATTTTTATAACTCTCCACTCTTACGATATAGGCATGATGGGATTTGTCTGACTTAAACCGATATTGCAAGGTTTGAATCAGATACTCATCACTCTCACTTTTATCTATCAGTTGAAAGATAAAAGGATAACCATCAGACATCAATCGCTCCATTAGATTAACTTTTTATAAACAGGTATTGCTACCTTATCCATTTCTTCTTTCGAAACCTTAACAACTCCGGGAGTTGCATCGAAATAATCTACAGGATAACGATACTTGCCATTTGGCATCAAAACCTTAGTTACACGGCGAAAGAGAGAGATACCCTCTTCTGTAACTATCTTTGTTATCGTCTTATCAATGATCTTTCCCATAATTCTTTATTTTTATTTCAATTACGCCTGCAAATATAAGGGTTTTCTATGAAACAACCAAATTTTTAGAGGAGTTTTTGCTTCTTGCTCTAATCTCCCCCAGATTAACGTATGAATCCCTCCGTTCAATGGTCTTTACACCCCCTTCATTTCCCCCGTTTGCGGGGGACAGAAACCCTTTAGCCAAAGGGAGAGTTCTCTAAAATCATCCCGTCCTTCTTTACCATTAAAGAAGGCTCCACCTTTCTCACCAAGCCTCTCTTCCCTCAGGGACGAGAGGATGTAACCGCCCTCCGGTGCTCGGAACCGCTACGCTATAAGGTTGGCGGGGCATCAAAGCCCTCGCCAGGTTATGCGGGATGGGACCGCCTGGGCATGATCTATGACGAAAAAGCGACACTCTAATTACAAAATATCATTATTACGAATAGATTCAAACACATTAGAATACAATGGAGCAGCTTCTTAAAAAAATACAAGCATGTATTCCATGATTTACCCTCTAAAAGATTTATAACAGAGAGATTTATTTCTTCTATGTCGTTGACAGCATTATAGTATACCGCCACTACTGAAATCTATTGTTGTATCACTGTTTATTTGCATTAAAGTTTCCACTTCCTTTATAAAACGTAGATATGCTTCCATCAGGGTTCACATAAACATTATAATAATCACCATTATAATAGTATGCCATCTTACCTGCTCGATAAAAACGCTCATCGGGATGTTCATTCTTATATTTCTGATATTCATCATTCAAGGCTCTCATCACATGCCCCATAACAGTCATAACATCTTTTTCATACAACTGAAACTTATCACGATTTTCAAATTGATTCGAGACTTTCAAATCCTCAACATGCCTTAGATAGACATGAAGGAAAGAATCAAAATTACAATAAAGCAAGTGTTTGCCTGTTGTATTATAACGAATTTCATGGAAGCCTGCAACTTTTTTAAATAACAATGATGCCTTATCTACACTGTATTGAGCCAGTTTTTTCCAACTAAGCCCCATGTTCTCCAATTCTTTTTCTGTCTTATAAAAACGTTCATCAAATTGTATTTTCTTGAGCTCTTTCAAGTTTTCAACATCGTTGTCTTTCAACAAATCAGCACGTTCTTTCCAAAGAAGATAAGCCAAGGAAACGGCATTATCTTTTATAGCACCTTCCTCATCAAAAATTCTACATTTCTCTTCTTCTGTAAGGTTAGCTTTATCTAGAATTATCTTATAAGCCAAATAGTCAGCAATTTCTTCTGGTGTCAAAGCAACACCATCATCCTTCATTTTTTTTAAGAAGCCATACATCCAAGTTATATCACCTCCATTGCTAGATGCCGACATTTCTACATTGAGAGTTTTAATGTCACGTTTGTCAACACTAGTAAAAGTATTATGTTCGTTTATATCAGGAGAAACCACCATCTCGACTATATCTTCCAACAAAATACCTTTTGTAGCAAGTCTATTACGCTCATCTACACCTAGTTCACACAACAAGTCTCTGGCCTTTACATAATGTTCAGTATTCAAGCTATTCTTGTCTTCCTCTAATGCCTGACGCTCCTTCAATGTATATTCAAAGCAAACTGTAAGATTTTCACCATACAATTGTGAGGACTCTGAGTTTTTACGAAAAAGAAGATTAGCAACGTTATCATTTTTGCCAGCTATCTCATATACATCACTCTGCTTAAAACCATCTTGCGTGCTTGGACGATACAAACTTTGCCCTAACATTTTCGCTTGGTTTTGTTGAATAGCAAATATTGCATCTTGCAAAACTTGGAAAAGTTTCGCCGTCTTTTCTTCATTTATAAAATCATCAAATGCCATAACTTCTCTAAATTTAATATTTGTTGGTAACATCGTATATAACAAATACAGCGTCACCACTATATTACAAGTAGTTACACGTATCTGTTTTTGAAAAAAGTTATTTTATTATCGTTTTGCAGAAGATAAGCTGCACTCGGCAATTTGAAAGCCAGCTTTCATTGCGCTCGTTTGCGTTATCTTTTAGGGTGAAGGATTGCTAATCACACTCCCTCACCTCATCTGTTTTTTCAACATAGTAACATGGAAACATAGACTTATAGTCCTTATCCCCATCTTTCATGCGGGTAAGAAAGTCTGCCCTATTTGCTAAAACCATCAAGCACGTCTTGCTTGATTCTCTTAGCAACATCCAATTGTTCTTCGCGAACCATTATATGAATATACATATCGTTACCACAAGCATCAATGCAAATTGGTAAATCAACAACATTCATATCTAATAACCCTTGAAGCTTATAAAACAAACTAGTAAAAAGTCTGTTACGATAATACTGTACCGAAAAGCCTTCTGCCTTTTTGCGAGCATTCATCGGAACATCGGCTATATCATCGCATACATAATACAATATCGCATTGTCATGAGACTTGAAGAAGCTATAAATTTGATTAGAGATAAGTGATAAATCCCGAATCCCTGTCACATGTTTATAACTACCTACTCTGTTGAGATATATTCCCCATACCTCAACATCAGACTTTTCTAAGGCGGAAATCATTTCAGATGACAAAAATCTCGCTCCATCATTCAGAATTCGCACGATATATATATCACTCGTTTTGCTTGTAAACCTATATTCAAATGCATCCATTACATAGCAATTTCACAAACCTCGCAACCTCGTTTAGCCATATCTTGGAGCTGAGCTGCCTTATATGCCTTCATACGCTTCACCCACTCTGCTACCTTTGGGGAATCGCTTTTAATAACTAATGTTTCTTTAATTTCAATCATTGTATAACCTCCTATATTTAAAGACTACTGCAAAGATACTACTTTCTGACGTAAACACCAAGGAATTAAATAAAAAACTTCATTACGTAAGCATTTCCCCTCAGGGAAGAAGAGGAAAACCGCCCTCCGGTGCTGTATTTTTTCGAATCACCCCGTCCCTCTTTAGCCAAAGAGGGCTCCACTTTCTCCCCAAGCCCCTCTTCCTCAGGAAGCGGGGATGTAACCGCCCTCCGGTGCTCGGGACCGCTACGCTCTAAGGTTGGCGGACCATCAAAGGTCTGCGCCAGATTGTGCGGGATGGGACCGCATGGGGACAACACCCACACCAAAGGTCGGCGACTGGTTGTGCGGGATGGGAGCGGGAGAGGGAGTGTTTAAATTTGTAAAATGGGGTCAACGGCCGGATACAGCTCTGCTTCCCCTGAGAAGAGGTAGCTTCCCGAGTTATGAGGGTTGTGATATGTATCACAGCATTGAAAAACCAATAGACTCACTTCCACTAATCTTCAATACTTTTATGTCTTTCTGCCTGCTGCATACGAAATGCAGACCGAGCTGCTTGAAGCAAATTATATATCATATACCATTCTGCTTGCCTGAAAGCCACCTTTTAAGTTCTTAAATCGTCTCGTTCTTCTGAATCTCTACGTAAGAGATACTGAATCGCGCTGCAAAAATACGAATTTTATTGCAAATAAGCGAATTATGCCTGTTAAATTTTTGATTTCGTTCAGCAAAAAGCAACTTTTTTTTGAGTTGATTTTGAATGAAATCGGATAAGTCTCTGATTGAAAGGAAGTTCTCCGTTTTTCTGTATCTCTTAAGTAGAGATTCAGAAAAATGGTTCAAATTGGTTCAGGAAGGATGTAACCGCCCTTAGTGCTGTGTATGCCCCACCTGTCCCTCCCCAGCGGGAGGGTCCTTACCCTATACCCAAGCCCTAAATCCCTACCATAGGGATTAGGGATGTAACCGCCCTCCGGTGCTCGGAACCGCTACGCTATAAGGTTGGCGGACCAATCAAAGGTCTCGCCAGATTGTGCGGGATGGGACCGCCTGGGTATAGTTTGCTATTATCTTGCTAAAGGTGCTGGATACTACCCCTATTTTAAAACCACCCGGTCTTGTAATAAGTCACAAAGAGAACGTAATGTCTTTAATGTATAAGGACGAATCGTCAAGTCATCACAAACTATCTTCTTATCCTTACCCAAGAAAAACATTCCACAATGATCATTAAGACCTGCTTTAACAGGATATATTCTTAATCTATCATGTAAGTTTGCTAAATACCTTGAAGTAAAAAGAGCATAACCCACATAATGGCTTTCTGTCTTTTTAAAAACATACTTACCTTTTTTATTCAAATGCTTTTGGTCTATAAAAGACATTCTGGACAATGAGACATATGACTCTACTTCACCATTCGTAAAACGTCGAAGATTAAATGCCGCAAAATTCAACTGATGGGTATTTTCATCATAAAAGGCTGGAGAAGACAACAATCGAGCAATCTCCTCCATATCTTTCAAAACTGGTTTCTCAAATGTTATATCACATTCCATTAGGCTATGTTCTTTAAGACTTCCAAAAATTTAGGGAGTTCTGAAAGAGGAA
>ERZ1026870.18-NODE-18-length-86960-cov-146.011208_pt1 | contig 86960 bp, 59 predicted proteins | sample MGYA00380165_ERZ1026870 | MGnify/ENA primary metagenome ERZ1026870 (study PRJEB33269, sample SAMEA4719801) | human gut metagenome | biome: human-associated habitat; feature: organic feature; material: feces | place: Cameroon | collected 2013-10 ...
CCCAGAGGATGATGTCTGGACAAACCTTGTGGATAGAGTCTCTGAGGTTAGGAATATCATAATAGGTAGAACGATCTACGTTCACGGTCGTATTGCGTCCACCGTAGTATCCGTCACCACCGTTGGCACCGTCAAACCACATTTCAAACTGGTCTTTGCCATACTGTGCCAATTCCGCGCACTGGCGCAGGAAAACATCGTTTACATATTTCTCAGTACCGTAGTATTGGCTGTTTCTATCCCATGGAGAAACATAGAAGCCGTACTTCATACCCAGACTGCGGGCTGCCTTGGCAAAGTCGCGGGGAATGTTGGTAGTCTTGCCGTTCTCGTTGCCTGAATTCACGATAGAATGATCGGTTGTAGATGTAGGCCAGAGGCAGAAGCCATCGTGGTGCTTTACCACGGCAATACCGCCCTTCATTCCAGCTGCTTTCACTGCCTTGAGCCATTGAGCCGGGTTTGGCTTCTTGGTAGGTGCAAAAAGGGTTACGTCTTCACTTCCGAGTCCCCATTCTCTGTTGGTATAGGTATTCATGCCATAATGGAAGAAGGCATAGAATTCAGTCTCCTGCCATTTCATCTGGCGATCACTTGGAACCGGGAACACAGCTGTTGGCTCGTTGTCTGGATTAGGCAACGACTGCTGCTTCACTTGGAAAACACTCTGGGAGTGGCCAGCCATGGCAGTCATGACGAGGGACACCCCTATAAAAACTTTTTTGATGTTCATGGTTGTTGTATTTAAATCGATACACTTTAATCTTACCATAATAATAGATGTATATAATAGTTATTGATGCGATTGGTGATTGTTACTAATGATTCATCTGCAAAGATAGGAGTTTTATAAATAGTAACAAAACTTTTCTGGTTAATTAAATATAAACGCCCGCAAATTTGCTTTGCGGGCGTTTGTATAGGGTTAGTCTTGTGTAGGATAAATCAAATTTTCTTCGGTGATGCAGTTGAGCACCTCTTCCAAATATTTTTTCGATTCATACTTTGCCATAGGCAGGTCGTGGAGCAGATAGTTACCGCAATCCTTGGCTGCCTGTCCTGGAATTTCTCCTTCGAAGTCGGCGATGAACTGGAAGGTGCGCTTCATCAGTTCTACGATGTCCTTGCTCTCCAGGTCGCCCTTGATGAGGAGGTAGTTGCCGGTGAGGCATCCCATTGGTCCCCAGTAGATGATGCGGTCTTTCCACTCCTCGTCGTTGCGCAGGTAGGTGGCTGCCAGGTGCTCGATGGTATGGATGGCACCGTTGTGGAGGCAAGGCTCCTGGTTAGGCACCTTCATACGGATATCGAAGGTTGTGATGACTTCTCCGCCTACTTCGTCCTTGCGGCTTACGTAGATGCCGCGGAGCAACTTGTTATGATTGATAGTAAAACTTGGAATCTTATTCATATAGTTTATAATTTACAATTTATAGTTTACAGACTTTCGAGAAAAGCCTTGGTGACATTGAATGATCCTTCTGCCATTTTAGCCCAGAAGTCGAAGTACTGCTGTGCCTTGGTATCCTTCAGAGGTACATCGCTGATGATGCGGAAGGAAATGAAAGGAGTCTTGTAGATGTGGCAGGTCTGTGCGATGGAGCAGCTTTCCATATCCACAGCCATAGCGTGAGGGAAGTGCTCCAGGATAGAGCGCATCTTCTCCTTGCTATCTACGAACCATTCTCCGCTTACAATCTGTCCGGCATGAATCTTGGGATGCTGGTTGTCTGGCTGTTCATTGATGGCAAGCGCCTTTTCTACATACTCCTTAGGGGTCTTGAAGAGGGCAGGCATACCGAGAATCTGTCCATACTCGCATTCGTTACCGCAGTAAGCATCGTGATATACACAGTCGGTAGCTACCACCACTTCGGTAACATTGAGGTTGATGTCAGCGCCTCCAGCCACACCCGAAGAGATGACGAGGTCTGGGTGGTAATTATCAATCATTTCCACAGCTCCGATGGCGCTGTTTACCTTTCCGATGCCGCACTGCTGCATCACTACTTCATTCTCGCCGATTTTTCCGATGACGAAGTCCTTATGATTCTTTCGCTCAGTCTGCGATTCTGTCAATAATGTCTTGAGTTGCGTGAACTCCTTGTCCATCGCAACGATAATTCCTATTCTCATATCTATTTTATTACTTTTGGGTGCAAAGTTAATAAAAATATCGCAGATGTTGCTAATTTTTCTTTTTATTTTGGTTGTTAATGCCTCATTTGGCAGAAAAGGTAAACAGGAAAGCCTAATACGACATGTTCATATCTTCTGTAATACAGATATAGAAATCAGCCAATCCCAGGTAGTCTTCTTCTATCTTGTCAATCTCTTCTTGGCGAACCGCCCTAATAGTGCTAATGGTTGTTTTAGGGCGATATTCGAGGAGATAAGGGATGATGCCGTTTCTGGCATCAGAATGATAAGTACCATTAAAATGAATCATCTGTTCACCCTTCTTGAGGTTTTGAGCGATGAACCATCCCATGGTAGCATCTTTGATGGCTTGTGCTTGTGCCATCAGCTGTGGTTTGGTTTCCTTTGCCTTACCGAGTAACCCCATCAGTGCAAAACCTTCCTGGGCGTTTTTGTTCTCAACATATTTAATAGGTAACTTTGGTAAATAGCGCTTGGCTTCAGCCGAAAGAGAATCAAGGAAAGCAAGCCCTTTTTCTTTCACAACACTGGCATATCTGCGAGGCACGTTAGTTGCTATCAGTGGTAAATGATGGCGCTTGGCGTAGTAGACCAACGGTTCGTAGTCTGTGCTGTGGTTGGGCCATAGGCGGCACTCTTCCTCGAAACGGTCGGAAGAAATGAGGCTACTTGTATATTCATCGATGATGAGCTGGTTATCTGCCTCCAGCATCTCCATTCCTACTTTCAATTTTTTATTATTTTCGGTAAGAGCCTCTAAGACCTTTAGTTCCATCCAATGGCTAATGACGCAATTGTGGATTTCTCCAAAGAATACTACATCTGTGGCTGACACGGTCTTGATCATTTTTTCATAACTTACTTCCTTGCCTTGGGCATCGAAAATACGATATATTTCAGGAGTTTTCTGTGCATAGGTAGTCATGCTCATAATGAGCATGACTATCCATAATATTTTTTTCATTTTTCTTTCTTGTTTTGATGTAATTTAAAATGGGGTGCCTTTATAGAGTAAAGCTGCGCGCTCAGGACGTACGTAGTCCTCAAAGCCTTTGCGGATATCCTCAGGTGTGATGCTTTTCAGACAGTTGCTGTAATTGTCGAAGTCTTCTAAGCTCTCGCCGTTATGCAAGAGGTTAGTGAGAACATTCTTCCATTCTGCTGGTGCATCATCAGAGAGCGACTTGCGCTTGGTAACGAGGAACGACATCTTGAGCTTGTTCAATTCGCCTTCGCTGATACAGTTGGTCTGTAAGTCTTTGATAATCTCATCTAAGGCCTGCATAGCCTTATTGCGATTCTCGTTCTTGACAGCCACTTCGAGCCAGAAATTATATTTGGCTTGTGGTACTCCGGCATAGTATAGGTCGGCGTATGGCGAATAAACGATGTTTAATTTCTCGCGCAGGATGCTCAACAATCGGTTCTGCATGACATCGCGCATCAGCTTCAGCATCAGCGACTGGCGAAGTCCTGGCTTATAATTGCCCGAATAGATGTAGTTCAAGACAGTCTGTGATTCCACGTCATTCTCAAAAGCCTCTTTGTAAGGACTCTTTGGCATATTGCTTGGCTTGTCCTGGAAACGAGTCATCTGAGCGGATGTCTTCAAACGTGCAAATGTGTTGACAATGGTACGCAATACCTCATTTTCTGCAAAGTTGCCAGTTACTATCAAGGTGGTTTGCAGAGGATTGGCAAAGAGTGATTTATAATAGGTGGTCATTGAATCCAGGTTGAGCTTTGACAAGTCTTCTTTCTGAATCTTGATACCACTATTCGTTGGTATATTGCATACCAGTGAGTCCACTCTTCGTGTGAGCATACGGTTGGTGTCTCGTTTCAGCAGTCTGTTGAGCAAGGTTTCCTTTCCCCAACTTTCAATTTCAGAGTCTCGGACCTCCTTGAAATCTTCGTATGATTTGCCTGGAGCTGTAATTTTCTCATAAACCAGGTTCATTAATTCCTGTGCCTTGTCGATTGGTGCAGAGGCGAGTACCTGATGCCAGTAATCGTCGATACCAATGCTCATTGATAAGCCTTCTTCCTGCATCACCTCGGTCAGCAGATCGGTATCGATATGTGCTAGTCCGCCCATATCTACATAGCTTACGGCATCTTTCAGGAGTGGGTAATCCTGCTTGCTGAGATCACCTGTGCCACCTCGTCCGTGCATGGCAATATAGATAGTGCTGTCTTTATCTGTTGTAGGACGCAAGACAAGCTTCAAGCCATTTTGGAGCAGATATTCCTTTACTCCGATATCCTCGTACTTCCGTTTGCTGACGATAGAAGAGGAGGCATCAGCATGGGTGGTTGAAAGGCAGGCAGGAATGTCAATATGCTGTTTTTCTGCTACCTTCTTTCGTTGATAGGTGTAAGCAGGCATCGGGCTCTTCAAGCCCTGCTGCCATAGTTGCAGTAACTCTTTCTCATTAAAAGATTCTTCCTTGCCGGCATTGTTCTGATAGGCTACAAGAAGTGATTTGTTTCCTTCCTGAAGAATCGTTTTGAAAAGTTTCTTAAGCTGGCTGCTACTGGTTTGCCTTACCAATTGTCTGACTTCCTCCATATCTTCGTTCCAAGTGAGATATCTGTCTCCGGCGATGATGTAATCAACAAAATCATCACACCACTTGCTTGACTGGAATCCTACAGTATCTACAGACATCCTGTTGACTTTTTCGGCAATATAGTCAGCTAATTCTTCTTTGCCAAACCCCTTGCTGGCGATATTTGAAAATACGCTAAGCACTTTTGTCATCTTCTCCTTGAGTTCCAGTTTTCCTCTACCTTCTACCGAAAAAGAGAAATGATTTTGATTGGCAAGATACCAGGCATCGTCGAGATCACATCTGATACCCTGTGCAGCCATTCTCTTTCTGATAGCCGCCATGAGCAGGCGATATTGCTCCTTGAGAGCTGTAGAGGCGATGGTATTTGCCACCACACCTTCGTGAGGGATAATGAACTCCAGTTTAGAACTTGTACCTACAGTGTCTTTAACCTCATGGAGCGTGATGCCTTTCTTGTAGGTGAGCGGGTAGTTGCCCAATGGGGTAGGGTGTCCTTTTGCTACCTGGTTGAAGGTTGCCAAGATGCGTTTCTGTATATCTTGAGCATCCACATTACCTACAATAACCAGACAGGCATTCTTGGGAAGATACCATTGATGATAGTAATTCAGCAGATCGTCGCGTGAGATAGACTCGATGTCCTGTTCTGTTCCGAGCGGCATACGCAAGATATATCTTCCATCACCGATTTTAAGGTCATAGAAGTCATCTCCGGTATCATAACTGCGCAATTCTTCCTTGATAACTCCGCGTTCCTGATTCACTGATTGTGGGTCGAATGCTACACCATCCAGAATGTCACGAACAGCAAGAAGCGTGCTGTCCATAACCTGAGTTCCGAAATCAGCAACAGGCAATGAAAGCCAGTATATGGTGCGGTCGAATCCTGTGAAAGCATTGATGTCGCGTCCATATTTCATACCGAGACGCTCAAAGTAGTCAACCCATGCATCTTGAGGAAAATGAGTAGTACCCGAAAAAGACATATGCTCTAAGAAGTGAGCGCCACCTTTTTGCTGATCACTTTCTTGCAGAGAGCCCACTTTCATAACAAGGCGCATTTCTATGCCATGTCTTGGCAATGCATTAGGCATAATGATATAGTGAAGTCCGTTGTCAAGGTAGCCTTCCACGGTACCCCGTGGAAGGTTTATAGCTTTATCTTTATTGGCAAATGCTGATAAACCAAAGGTTATGAGCATTACAAATAACAAAGTCTGTTTTGTTATTTTATACATATTGTTGGCATTAGATGTTTTTATTCTATTAATTACCAAAAATATAGGTTGCTTCTACTCTCTGGCAGCCGTATGCATTCTCAAGATACCAAGGGAATGCAAAGGTCATTTTTCCATTCGCGAAATCTATCTTGCCGGTAGGAACAACAAAGATATTCTTATACTCTGTTTTTTCTGCATCGGCAACAACGTCGGTATTGTCAAAGAATGCGTATGGATTCAATGTTCCACCACCGTCAATGATGTCTTGTACAGGAGTTTCTGTCTTGGAATCACCATCGTCAACAATAAAGTTTTTGCCTGCATCTGCCATTTCCTTTAGACGAGTCCATGCAGAGAATGTATAATCGAACGGAACCGTTGTGATTTCTACTTCATAAATGTTAGTCTTCTTGCCTGTGAAGCTTAGTGTCATGTCTGCATTAACTTCGATACCATCGAGGGTCATCGTAAAGGTTTCCTTGTTGAAGTCATACTTGATGTTCTCCATTACAGCCTTGCCATATGGAGTCTGTGTATAGTATTCGGTATCTTCTACCGTTTTCTTTCTCAACATTTCGTAACTGAAGTTAGTCATGCCCATTGCATTTGAAATCATCTTCAGTACAGGCTTTTCTGCTGTTGCCTTATCGCTTAGTGTGATAATGGTTATGCCTGAGAAAGCACGAGTCTCCTTATTGTCATTGATATCTGCCTTGTCGTCATCATTGAAAGTTACAACGGTATTTACCTTTACTTTACCCAGAATCTTGGTTAAGTCTATATTGAGATTTTTCTTGTAGCCTTCAATCAGTTTCAGTTGAGCCTCTGTTAATGTAGGGATATCTGAGTCTGGCTTGATGGTTACAGTTGCAGGCTTTCCATCTGATTTCATATTGCTATCAGAGAATGATGCTGAAACGGTCAATATGCAAGGTGTGCTGAGAGAACTCTTTTTATTTGATTTTACTGTGAATGAAGCTGTCTTTTCTCCTGCCTTCAGAGTAATTGTAGTAGGAGTGATTGTTGCAATGTCTCCATCATTTCCCTGAAGCGACAGGCTGATACTTGCATCTGCCTTCAATGTGTGAGCAAGCAAAATATTGAATTTTACTTCTTCGTCATCATCCTCATTGATGATACTGTTGCCATCTGCAGTAATGGAAACGTAGTTGGTCATCTGAACATTGTCACCATTGTCGTCACTGCTGCATGCGCTGAAACCAATCAGCATTGCAAGCGCACAAAAAAACATAAATGTAATTTTCTTCATTTTTCTATTTTTTTTATTGTTAATACTATCTGTTAATTGGCCACTTTTCGTTTTGGCTCACCTGGTTGTTATATTTATATTCGGATGCTGGGATAGGGAATGTCCAACGATAGTCATCTGACTTGATCTTGGCAGTTTCAGCCAGTCCCCAGACCGAAAGGCGATTTACGTCGGCATGTATTCGCTTGAGATCGAAATAATTGGTTCCTTCTCCTACGAATTCTTTGTATTTCTCAGCGAGAATTGCTTCAATCAGTGCATCTCCTGTTACTTCTTCTCCTATCGGATTGGCTGAAATCAGTTGCAGGTAATGGTTGATGCGTTCTCGAGCCTTTGGTTCATTGTTATTGCGGGCATAAGCCTCTGCTGCGATGAAGTAGGCGCCTGCAAATCGCATTCTGTTGATGTAACTTGGCTGGGTGCCTTGTTTGTTCATCATATTGTACTTGCCCATCAGGTTGCGCATCTTTCCATTTTGTTCTTTGGAATAGAGGGTATATTCCTTGCGCACATCCTTATCTGTAAAGCTGAATGCTGGATTTACGGCATAGTAATCGCCATCATTACTGCCATATTCGATTCCTATATAGTAACTGTTGGAAGTATTGAAGGCAAAGATTCGCCCGCTATAACTTTCTGTTCGCCACAGTCGTGAATAACTCTCGCCACCAATCTGGCTGTCATCGCCTAGTGCTATTACATCATCTGCATGTTCGGCTGCTTCTTGGTAGTTTCCCATATAGAGTGCAGTTTCTGCCAGCATGTATTTGGCTGCAGTTTGCGATAACCAGCCGTTTTTTGCAGGTTGGTTTTTTACATTTTCCGCCTCAGTCAGCAAACTTTTGATTATATCAATGCATACTTTCTTGCTGCTTCGTGCATTGGTTTCATAACCAAACATATTCTTGATGATTACACCATCTCCGTCTGGGTTGATGTCGAATGCGGTAGCATAGATGCGCAACAAGTCAAAATAGCACATGGCTTTCAATATCTGTGTCTCTGCCTTGATGTTTTTTTTCTCTTGCTGCTCTATTGATGTTTCGGTTGTTATTTTGTCGATACGTTCTAATAGAGCATCACAATTTGAAATGCAGGTGTAATATTCAGACCATACTGTAGAAGAGAGGTTACTGATATTCTTGTCTTGCCAATTATAGAGATTCTGGGTTTCAACATCCTTTCCCGCCAGGTTGGTAGGACAGAAGTCGTTACCCAAAAGAGAAAACTCATACTCCTGATGGGGATAACTCAGATAGCAGGAGGTTAGTAAAGAACGTCCTGTTTTGACATCCGTGATGGCATCAGGGTCGGAAAACTGGTCGGGTGGGGGTACATTGAGTGAACAGCTAGCTAAAAGCATGGTACTGCCTACTAAGACCAGTGATTTTTTTATGATATTTATATAATTCTTCATTTTTCCTAGAATGTAAGATTCAAATTGAATGTATATATTGGTTGTGTTGTGCCGGCAAGTGTTCCGCTCTCTGGGTCACTCTCTTTATAGGAGGTCCATGTGAAGAGGTTGGAAGCCTGGAAGCCCACTGTAGCATACTGCAAGAATGGCAATACCTTTTGCAGGGTGTCTGATGGCAAACGATAGCGCATACTTATCATGGAGAGACGCAAATAGTCGCTCTTGCCTACTGTCCTGGAGTTGGGATATAGTGCAATGTTGTCTTCTGCCGTAGATGAAGTATAGAATGGTGTCCAATAGATTTTGTCCTCATCTCCCTGTTTGAACCACATCTTATCTGTCTGACCGGCAACGGCATTCTTGTTGACATTATCCTTGTCTCTTACATAGGAATAATTGAAACGCTGGATGCCGCCATGAACGTAATAAAAATCCATGTCAAAGTCGAATGACTTGTAAGAGAAGCTCAGATTGAATGTACCTGAATAAGGAGGCGTGAGATGTCCCAATGCTACGACATCGTCTTTTGTCAGCGCTTCTGTTGCCTGTTTCTCCGTGCCATTTGGCAAGAGGAATACAGGATAACCTGTAAGAGGATTTATACCCAGGGATTTTGGTCCATAGAGCATGTCGTATGATTTGCCTACCTCATAGTCTGGTACCAATTGATCTTCTGTGGTATAAATCTTATCTGCATAATAGAGGTCGAGTACCTTGTTGTTGTTATAGGCAAGGTTTGCCCCTATGCTGAAACGGCAATTGTATGTATCTATAATCTTTGCACTCAGGCCTACTTCTAAACCGCGATTCTGAAGGACACCGATATTTCGCTTCAAAGTAGAGTAACCTACAGACGTAGGGATTGGCACATCAAGCAATGCCTGCTCTGTACGGCGATTGTAATAGTTGACATCCAATGTGATGCGATTGAACAAATCCATGCTCATACCCAAATCTATCGATTTATTCTGTTCTGGCTTCAAATCCTTATTATACAAGGAAATCAACTCCAATACACGTTGGTCTTCGTATGTATTGGTAGAGTAGGAGAAGGTTCCTGTTGTTGTCGATACGGATACACCATTGAGATTGGCTGTAATACCATAGGATCCCTTGAAATTGAGACGGGAAATCACCTTGTTGTCTTTCAGAAAAGCATAATTTGAAGGTGTCCATCCCAAACCGACAGCCCATGCCTTGTTCCAACGCTTGTCGGAAGGTAAGACAGAGGATGCGTCGGCCTTATAGGTTGCATAGAGATCATAGGTACTCAACAAACTATATCCCAACACACCTCCAATACCCAACTGGCGATTCTTGTCTCTTGGCGCACTCATCTTTACCCTGCGTGAACCGGTAAGGGATTGATTGATGGCTGCTGCTGAGTTGATGGTTCCAACACCATAACCAGTAGTGCTGAGGTTGTCGATATTGGTATCATAATAGTCCATGTTGGCACTGAAAGTGAGGTCATGAATTTCATTGAACGTACGGGTATAGGTAGCACGCACATTCGCAGAAATATTGGTTGTCGTATTCTTGGATTTCGAATAAATACCTCGTGCAACTTCTGCCACGCCGCTATGCATCTCTGAGTATGCGGTTGATGGGGTAAACTGGTGTGATTCGTCTAAGACAAAGTCGATACCTGCCACTGCTGCAATGTCAAGACCTGGCAATAGTGTCAAGGTGATGTTTCCATTCACTCCAAACTCCTTGTCATTAGATTCAGCACTGTATTGATTCATCAAATCCTTATAGGTCTGGCCTGGATAAGACCATAACTTTCCGGTCTTCTGCTCATAAGGATTTAATTCGTAAATCAATGAAGATGGGTCATTGGCAGTACCGTTCGGAGTGTTGGTCTTGGAATAAGCTCCTGTCACGCCCAGCATGGCATAACCAATCTTGCCCAACTTCTGGTCAACGTTTAATCGGAATCCCATACGCTGCTTGTCATTTCCTTCGATACGACCACCCTGATAAGAATAGTTGGCAGAAAGAAAATAAGTTGTTTGGTCATTGCCGCCACGAAGACTTAAGTTGTGGCGCTGATAGAAGCTGTTGCGCAATAGTTCATTGAACCAGTCGGTATTGATATTGCGCAAGGAATCAAGCTTGCTCTGTCCTTCAGCTATCATACTGGCTAAGTTTGGGTCGTTGGCAAAGTATTTGCGATAATAGTCCTCACTATAACGATAGCCTGGTGTCTCTGCATTACCGATTAGTCTCTCCAGTTCCAGCTTTTCTGCTGAATTCATCATCTTCAGACCACGACGACCACGGGTAGTAATACCCATATTGGTGCTGTAGTTGATGAGAGGCGCACCGGAATGTCCGCGTTGCGAGGTAATTTCGAGCACACCATTAGCAGCCTTCACGCCATAGAGTGCGCAGGCTGTAGCATCTTTCAGCACTTTCATGCTCTTGATATCCGAAGGATTCAGATTATAAAAAGTCTCAGCAGAGATAATCTGTCCATCCATTACATAAAGTGGTTCGTTGGTTGTATTGCCCTGTCTTAGGGAAGAGTTGCCGCGTAAACGGATTTTTGGGGCAGAACCCAAATCTCCTGTGTTGGTAACGACAAGACCAGGCACAGCACCCTGCAAAGCCAAAGCCATATCTATCATAGGCTTTGCCTCTACACGCTTCATATCTACGTTTTCTACAACGCCCGACTTGGAACGTAAGTCTATAGCATTGATATTGCTTCGCGCTATGACTACTACCTCACCTACTGAGGTAGAAGATGGCTCGAGCATCGGACTGATGGTTGACTGTCCTTTGTAAACCACACGCTTTGCCTTAAAACCAAGCATCGTGAATTTTATACTTGCCCCACGTTTGATAGGCTGGCTGAAAGCATAGCGACCTTCATCATCCGTTACGGTTACGATCTGGGTACCTTCTACTTTTACAGTTACACCTGCAAGCGGGTTCTTATCCTGGTCGTAAACGTAGCCTATTAAACTTTGGCTTTGAGGTAAGGTCATATTATTGAACACCTCTGAATGATTCACTGAAGCTGCCATAAGATTAGCTGGCGCAGTGCAGAGCGCTATGGTAGCCAATCCTACAGTAATACTTTTATGAATACTACTCGTCTTCTGTTTTCTCTCTCTCTGTCTTTTCATGAAACTTTGTTTTGTAATGATACGGGTGTTTCTTTTTTGTGAAGGCAAAGATACAATATTTTTTTAAAATTAAACATTTTTTTTTGTACCTTTTTTGGAGGAAAATACTAAAAATACCTAGTTTTTAGTAGTAAAATGATGTTTTTTTTCGTCTTTTTGTCTGTTAATTCGGATAAAAGTGGTGGTGTTATTGCGTCAGATTGTTGTTTTCTTATCTTTACTCAAACGCAGGTATTCTTATTAAAATAGGTTAATCGTAAGATGCAAAAAAGGCAATCCCATAAATCTATGGAATTGCCGGAAATATGCTTTGAAAATTAGAAATTCACTCCGAAATTGAGCAAGAGGGCTCCATTATGCGATTTGTCAAAACTGTCGTGGCAGATGTTTGCAAGGCCGATGTCGTAGGTGAGGTCGGCATAGAACATATCGTAGCCGATGCCGCAACCGATGCGCAGACCACCATCCAGACGGCGGAAGTTGTCGCTGCGGAAGGAACTCTGGGCCTCTCGCTCGGCAAAGTTCTTGATCTTGCCACCTACACCCACGGCGAAGTAACCGCCGAATTGTGGCTGGATGGAGAAGTGGTCATCTACATCATACTTGTATTTCAACACCGCAGGAATCTGCAGGTAGTTGAGGTCGTAGGTCATCTTCTTGCCGGAAACCAGATCCTTCTTGCCACCTTTTTCAATATAGGAGAGACCCGTCTCCAGATACAGAGGCGCAGTATCCGTGAGCGGAATGCCGGCAACAACGCCTACGTTGAGACCCGTCTGCCAGTCACCACCATCCAGACGGGGATCATCCGAATTTACGTAGGTGAATGCCGGACCGATTCGGAAACCGAAGTATGGAGCACCGTAACTGTGGTTGTATCTGTAGTCGAGATGTCCCGTCTTCTTGTTGTAATATCTACTATTCTTATAGTTCTGAGCTGTTGATGGAATCACTGCCAGGAGTATTGCCATCATGATAAATGCGATTCTTTTCATATTGATGTGATTTTAATTATTATCTGGTGCAAAGGTATGGATTTTCGGTCATCTTGCAGCGTGAGAATCCCTATAATGATAGGGGGAAAACCCTATTGCGCCTTTTCTTCGATAAAAAAAGTAAAAAGTTTCTTCTATTATTTTGTAGTGTCTTCATTTCTCATTATCTTTGCACCAAATTATAAACGTTTATAGAAAAAGATGAAATTATTGAAGAAGTATCTACTGGATATTCTGGTAGTGATTGTTTTTGCAGTGATCTCTTTCGTGTACTTCATGCCTGCCGACATGGACGGACGAATTCTGTTCCGACACGACTCGGCGGCGAGCAAGGGATTGGGACATGAGAAAGAGCTTTTCCAACAGCAGACTGGCGAGACAACCCGTTGGACCAACTCTGTGTTTGGTGGTATGCCAACCTATCAGATGTCGCCTTCGTACGGCAGTACCCAGGTGCTCAGCCAGGTAACGAAGGCTTATCATCTGTGGTTGCCTGATTATGTATGGTATGTGTTTGTCTATCTCCTGGGCTTTTATATCATGCTCCGTGCCTTCGATTTCCGACAATCGCTGGCGGTGCTGGGTTCCATCATCTGGGCATTCTCATCCTACTTCTTTATTATCATTGCTGCAGGTCATATCTGGAAGGTATGGGCTTTGGCCTATCTGCCTCCTATGATTGCGGGTGTGGTACTGGCTTATCGGGGTAAGTATCTGAAAGGTCTGCTCCTCACTGCCATCTTCTCGGCTTTCGAGGTGAATGCCAACCACGTGCAGATGACCTATTATTATCTCTTCATCATCCTCTTCATGGTGATTGCCTTCCTGGTAGATGCCATCAAGAAGGGGGAACTCGCCCGTTTCGGCAAGGCGACAGCGGTATGTGCCGTGGGTGCCCTCATCGGTATCTCGCTCAACCTCTCCAACCTGTATCATACCTGGCAGTATGGTCAGGAAACCATGCGTGGAAAGAGCGAACTGGTGAAGAAGAATACTGCCAACCAGACCAGCAGTGGTTTGGATAGAGACTATATCACCCAGTGGAGCTATGGTATTGATGAAACCTGGACGCTTCTGATTCCTGATGCCAAGGGTGGTGCTTCCGTACCTCTCGCCCAGAATACGCAGGCGATGGAGAAGGCGGATCCTAACTTCGTGCAGATTTATCAGCAGCTCGGACAGTACTGGGGCAACCAGCCTGGTACGAGCGGTCCTGTATATGTAGGAGCATTCGTATGTATGCTCTTCATCCTCGGTTTGTTTATTGTCAAGGGTCCTATGAAGTGGGCATTGCTGGCTGCCACCATCCTGAGCATCCTGCTCTCCTGGGGTAGAAACTTCATGCCGTTCACCGATTTCTTCCTTGATTACATTCCGATGTATGCCAAGTTCCGAACGGTGGCTTCTATCCTCGTGATAGCCGAGTTCACCATTCCGTTGCTTGCCATGATGGCTTTGAAGAAAATCATTGATGAGCCGGAGATACTCACCAGTAAGATCAAGCTGGTATATGCCAGCTTTGGTCTGACGGCAGGCTTCTGTCTGCTCTTTGCCCTGATGCCGAGTGTCTTCTTCCCTGATTTCATTTCCGTTCAGGAAACTCAGGCGTTGCAGCAGTTGCCGGCAGAATACCAGGGGCCGCTCATGAGCAATCTCATCGAGATTCGCAAGAGCATCTTTACTTCCGATTGCTGGCGCTCGTTCTGGATCATCGTCATCGGCTCAGCCTTCCTGCTGCTTTACAAGATGAAGAAGTTTGGTGCTGAGTATATGATTGCCGGCATCGCCGTACTCTGTCTCGTAGATATGTGGATGGTGAACAAGCGTTATCTCTACGATGATATGTTCGTAGATAAGAACGTGCGCGATACTCCTCAGCAGATGACGGAGACCGATAAGATTATCTGCCGCGACAAGGCGCTCGATTACCGTGTGCTCAATCTCGCTTCCAATACCTTCAATGAGAACGAGACCTCTTATTACCACAAGAGCATCGGCGGTTATCATCCTGCCAAGCTCCGTCGCTATCAGGAGATGATTGATGCACATATCGCTCCTGAGATGCAGAAGACGATGAAGGCTGTGGCTGAGGCAGGTGGTGATATGACCAAGGTAAATGGCGACAGTATCTTCCCTGTATTGAACATGCTCAATACCAAATACTTCATCCTGCCTTTGCAGGGCGGTCAGACGGTTCCTGTACAGAATCCATACGCCTACGGCAATGCCTGGTTTGTGGATGAGGTGCAGTATGTCAACAATGCCAACGAGGAGATTGATGGCGTGGGCAAGGTCAACCTCCGTCATGTGGCAGTGGCTGATGCCAAGTTCAAGGAGCAGCTGGCTCAGAGCGTGAAGCAGGATGATACTTCGGTGGTGAAGATGATCCAGTATAAGCCAAACAACCTCACCTACGAGGTGAAGTCGAGCAAGGGTGGCGTCATCGTCTTCTCTGAGATTTACTATCCTGGATGGACTGCTACCGTAGATGGTCAGCCTGTAGAACTGGGACGTGTGGATTATATCCTCCGTGCCATCAACGTGAAACCGGGCAACCACAAGGTGGTACTCGATTTCCATCCTCAGTCGCTCAAGAATACAGAGATGGTAGCTTATATCGGCTATGGTGTTCTGGTACTCCTTATTATAATAGGTATAGGAGTGGAAATCAAAAAGCGCAAGAAGACAGATGCTGTTTCGAACAGAAATTGATATTCCGAAGGCCGACTTCGAGATACAGCCGGCAGAGCAGATGCTCTTCGTGGGCAGTTGCTTTGCCGACAATCTGGGTCGCCGATTCGTGGAGAATCGCTTCCGTGCTACGGTGAATCCCTTCGGTGTGATGTATAATCCGGCAAGCATTCTCCATACGGTAGAGAAATGCGCCGAGGTGCATCCTCGTGTAGCAGTCTTTACGTTGGGTACGAACCACGTGTATATTCTGAAGGAAACGGGCGAGATTGTGGATAACTGCCAGAAGCGCCCCCAGCGCCTTTTCGAGGAAAGGGAACTGAGTGTAGAGGAATGTGCTGCGTATCTGCAAAAGGCGATTGATTTGCTGAAGCAACGAGGTTTGAAAGATGAAACATCGGAAGATGAAACTTTCGATACCAGCTTGAAGGTAATCGTAACCGTAAGCCCCATCCGTTATGCCAAATACGGCTATCATGGAAGTCAGCTTTCGAAGGCTACGCTTCAGTTGGCTGCAGACCGCTTGGTGAAGGCGAATCCTGGTGTGTTGAGCTATTTTCCAGCTTACGAAATCATGAACGATGAACTTCGTGATTACCGATTCTACAAGGAAGATATGCTGCATCCGAGCGATCAGGCAGTAGAATATATCTGGGAGAAATTCCGGGAAACCTATTTCGGCAAGGCTGCCGAACAGTTTCTGGAAGACTGGTGTCCCATCCGGGAAGCCCTCGGACACAAGCCCTTCAACCCCGATAGCGAGGAACATCTGAAGTTCATCGCCAAAACGGAAGAAAGGAAAAGATGGTTCGAGAAAAAGTATGGGTTAGTGACGGGCTGAAAGCCCAAAAGCATAATGTAGAACATTTAAAGTATTAAGACAATGACATATACTATTGAAAAGGTAACCACACTGATAGGTGCGCGTCGCTATGGAGACAATGATACCAACATCGGTTTTATCCTGACCGATAGTCGTTCTCTTTGTTTCCCGGAGGAAACTCTGTTTTTTGCACTCAAGTCTGAGCGCAATGATGGTCATAATTACATCCCTGAACTGTATCGCAGAGGTGTGAAAAACTTTGTGGTAACTGATGTCCCTAAGGGCTATGCTTCTGATTATCCGGAGGCTAACTTCCTGAAGGTGGTCAATACGCTGGAGGCTCTTCAGCGTCTAGCTGAACGCCATCGTGATGAATTCAATATCCCTATCGTGGGTATTACGGGTTCCAACGGCAAGACGATGGTCAAGGAGTGGCTCTATCAGCTGCTCTCGCCAAGCATGTTCGTTACTCGCAGCCCTCGCAGTTACAATTCCCAGATAGGTGTGCCATTGTCTGTCTGGCTGATGAACGAGCAGACCCAGGTAGGTGTCTTCGAGGCGGGTATCAGTCAGCCTGGCGAGATGCTTGCCCTCCGTGACATCATCCAGCCTACCATCGCCGTTCTTACCAATGTGGGTTCAGCCCATCAGGAGAACTTCTCTTCCCTGGAGGAGAAATGCCGTGAGAAGCTCATCCTCTTCCATGATGCTGAAACCGTGGTTTATGATGGCGATGATGAGGTGATTACCAAGGTGGTGGCTGAATATCCTGATTATAAAGGCGAAAAACTCTTCTGGTCGCTCCAGAACCCTGAGGCTCCTTTCTATGTCAAGAAGATTGAGAAGCAGCAGAGCGTGAGCGTCATCACCTATATATATAAAGGTGTAGAGGATAGCTTCTCCATTCCTTTCATCGATGATGCTTCCATCCAGAATTCCATCGTCTGTGCTGCAGTCGCTTCCAAGATCGGACTCTCTGCCGAGGATATCGACAAGCGTATGGCACTGCTCGAACCGGTTGCGATGCGACTGGAGGTAAAGGTGGGTCAGCATGGCTGTACACTCATCAACGACAGTTACAACAGCGATATCAACTCACTCGACATCGCTCTCGACTTCATGAACCGCCGTCCTGATCATCGTGGCCGTCGCCATACTTTGATCTTGAGCGATATCTATCAGAGCGGTCAGACTCCTGAGGCTCTATATAAAGAGGTGAGCGATCTTGCCCGCAAGCGTGGCGTAGTGAAGTTCATCGGTATCGGTCCGGAACTCTGCAAACAGCATGATACGATTCAGATTTCAGAAAAGTTCTTCTTCCCGAATGTGGAGGAGTTTATCAATAGTGAGGTCTTTGCCTCCCTCCGCGATGAGGTCATCCTCCTGAAGGGTGCCCGCCAGTTTGGTTTCGATCAGCTTACCGAACTGCTGGTGCAGAAGGTGCATGAAACCACCCTCGAGGTCAACCTGAATGCGGTGGTTGCCAACCTCAACTACTACCGTGCCTTCATGAAGCCGGAAACCAAACTGGTCTGCATGATCAAGGCGGATGGCTATGGTGCCGGAGCGGTAGAGATTGCCAAGACCCTGCAGGATCATCGTGTAGATTATCTGGCTGTGGCTGTTGCCGATGAGGGTGTCACCCTTCGCAAGAACGGTATCACCAGCAACATCATGATTATGAACCCGGAAATGACAGCCTTCAAGACCATGTTCGATTACGACCTGGAGCCTGAGGTGTATTCTTTCCGATTGCTCGATGCGCTCATCAAGGCTGCAGAGAAGGAGGGTGTCACCGGATTCCCTGTTCACATCAAACTCGATACTGGTATGCATCGCATGGGCTTCGATCCTGAAAACGATATGGAGGAGCTTATCGGCAAGCTGAAGCATCAGAACGCCATCATCCCTCGTTCCGTATTCTCTCACTTCGTGGGAAGCGATGACGATAGTTTCGATGATTTCTCAGCTCATCAGTTTGAACTCTTCGATAAGGGAAGCCGACAGCTGCAGGCTGCCTTCGACCATAAAATCCTGCGCCATATCTGCAATTCGGCAGGTATCGAGCACTTCCCGGAGCGCCAGTTGGATATGTGCCGCCTGGGTCTCGGACTCTATGGCATCAACTCCCGCAACAACAAGACCATCAACTGCGTGAGCACCCTGAAGACTACCATTCTCCAGATGCACAACGTGAAGGCGGGCGATAGTGTTGGCTACAGTCGCAAGACCATCCTCGATAAGGACAGTGTCATCGCTGCCATTCCTATCGGATATGCTGATGGCTTGAACCGCCGTCTCGGCAATCGCCACGCCTACTGTCTGGTCAATGGTCAGAAGGCAGATTATGTAGGCAACATCTGTATGGATGTGGCGATGATCGATGTCACCGGTATCAACTGTAAGGAAGGTGATAGCGTGGAAATCTTCGGCGAGCATCTTCCTGTTCAGGTGTTGAGTGATATTCTGGAGACAATTCCTTACGAAGTGCTGACCACCATCAGCAACCGAGTGAAGAGGGTGTATTACCAGGACTAGGAGGTGAAGAACAAAAAGGAAATAGTGAAGAACGAAAAGGAAATAGTGAAGAACGAAGAGTAAAGAACGACGGTCTTTTCGTCAATAAATCGTGCAAAAACGTATAATAAGCGATAAATCCCATCCGAAAAGCTCGGATGGGATTCTTTTTTGCGTAATTTTTTCCATTAAAACGTATTGAATATGAATAAAAAAGTGTATCTTTGCAACCAACAAATCATCTAAAAACAAGCAAGGGTGCACTTGGTAATCCTGATTCCGGTTATTCTTGCCATCGCCGTCTTCCTGCCAGGCAACCAGTTCTTGCCATTGGCATCATTGGCAGGTATGTTCTACCTCTTCCCAATGATCTTGCCATTTACCAAGGGTAATGTGGTGAAGACACTGATCATCGGTTTGGTAGCCCTGATTACGTTGGTATGGGTGTGCTCACCATTTTCACCATCGCCCTGCTGGTTCTCAACCGCCTGCGCATCGTGAAGGAAGAAAAGGCTGCAAAAAGGTAAAAATATAAAAACAAAATAGCAATGAAGAAATTAACATTAATATTAGCAGCAATGGTATTAACAGCAAGTCAGACTTTTGGCCAGTGTGGTAAGTGTGGATACGAAGTAAAGGCAGAAAATGCCTACACTAACTATAACGTTCGTTATGCGAGCAATCCTATGGATGCCAAGCATTATACAACCGACCGTCTCCGCAGTGAGTTCGCTATCGAGAAGGTGTTCGCTCCAGGTGAGGTAAACTTGACCTACACTATGTTCGACCGTTTCCTCATCGGTGGTGCAGAGCCAACAACCGCTCCTTTGAAGCTCACTTCTATCGCTCCGCTTTATACCGATAAGGCAAACGATCAGAAGAATCTGCTCGACAACCGTGAGTTGGGTATCATCAATATCGGTGGCGAGGGAACCGTTACCGTAGATGGCAAGAAATATACACTTGCTTTCCAGGAGGCTCTCTATGTAGGTCGTGGTGCCAAGAGCATCGAGGTAAGCAGTAAGGATGCTGCCAAGCCTGCTAAGTTCTATATGAACAGTGCCTGCGCTCATCAGACCTATCCTACCAAAACGCTTAAAAACTGAGACAAATGAGTCCTATTTCAACAAGTAAAATGTCCAACTTCCGTTGGGTAATCTGTGCGTTGCTTTTCATTGCCACCACAGTCAATTACATGGACCGCCAGGTTCTGTCATTAACATGGAAAGACTTCATCGCTCCAAAATTCCACTGGACTGATGACGACTACGGTACGATTACCGGTCTTTTCTCCATCTTCTATGCCATCGCCAACCTCTTTGCAGGTAAGTTCGTGGATTGGATGGGTACCAAGAAGGGTTATCTCATTGCCATCTTCGTATGGTCAACCGGTGCTGTGATGCACGCAGGTTGCGGTTGGGTAGCTATGCAGATCGAGGGTTACGATTCTATCGAGGCACTCCGCATGGTACAGGCTGGCAGTGATGCAGCTGTAGCTATCGCCACCATCAGTGTATGGTTGTTCCTCTCTTGCCGCTTGATTCTTGCTGTGGGTGAGGCTGGTAACTTCCCTGCAGCCATCAAGGTAACAGCAGAGTATTTCCCTAAGAAAGACCGTGCGTTCTCTACTGCCATCTTCAATAGTGGTGCATCTGTAGGTGCCTTGGCAGCACCAGCTACCATTCCTTTGTTGGCTCGCAGCATGGGCTGGGAGTGGGCTTTCATCATCATCGGTGTGCTCGGTTATGTATGGATGGGCCTCTGGATGTGGCTTTATGAGAAACCATCCAAGAGCAAGCATGTAAACAAGGCTGAGCTTACTTACATTGAGCAGGATGAAGAACTGGAGAAGGTTGAGGCTGAGAAGACAGAGGCTACAGAGGCTTCTGAAGAGAAGACCATCGGTTTCCTCAAGTGCTTCAGCTATCGCCAGACCTGGTCATTCATCGTAGGTAAGTTGATGACTGATGGTGTATGGTGGTTCTTCCTTTTCTGGGCTCCAGCTTACTTCTCTGATCAGTATGGTTACTCTTCAGACTCTGGTATGGGTATCGCCCTCATCTTCACTCTTTATGCGATTGTTACGGTTTTGAGTATCGGTGGCGGTTACTTGCCAACCTATTTTGTGGATAAGAAGGGTATGAATCCATATATCGGTAGAATGCGTGCGATGTTGATTTTCGCTTGCTTCCCATTGCTCGGTCTGATTGCTCAGCCTATGGGTGAGTACAGTGCATGGTGGCCAGCTGTCATCATTGGTTTGCTCGGTGCAGGTCATCAGGCTTGGTCTGCCAACCTATATTCTACCATCGGTGATATGTTCCCTAAGTCAACTGTGGCTACCATCACTGGTATCGGTGCCATGGCGGGTGGTATCGGTTCTTTCCTCATCAACAAGGGTTCCGGTATGCTCTTCACCTATGCAGAGGGTCAGGGTTCTGCCTTCACCTTCATGGGCTTCGATGGCAAGCCAGGTGCTTACATGATTGTATTCTGCATCTGCAGCGTGGCTTACCTCGTTGGCTGGTGTATCATGAAGGCTTTGGTGCCTAAGTACAAGCCAATCGTCGTTGAGTAGTTGATGATTGACGGTTGGTCGTCAACCGTTAAGATGAAATGAGTACTAGTTCAATTGAAATTTAATGATAGAAGCGCAACAGACTATTTGCCTGTTGCGCTTTTTCTTTGTTTTTATAGGTCATTGGGTATTTTTTGGCCCTAAAATACGCAAGAATAAATAAATTGGTTTAAAATATTTGCACGTATGATTTTTTTTTGTAACTTTGCACAAAACTTAGTATATTACTTAAACTTAAAAAATAATGAAGAAAGCAGTTGTGGTTATAGCTTTACTCAGCCAGGCTCTGGGCTTGACTTATGCCGACGATCAGACTGGGACAAGGGGTATCGGACAGTATCCGGGACGCCCATCTCAGTTTACGGCTCCTCAAATGGTGAAGGATGATACCTATAGGAACATCGCCTTGAACCGTATGGTATATACTTCCTCGAATGCCGATTTCAATCTTACAGGTCATCTGGTAACAGATGGTATCATCACCAGCAAGGCTCCTTCCTTCCTGAGTGTAAGAACGAATGAAGGCGAGTTGTCCAACCGTGACAAGGAGAAGATGATCGATGGCAACACGGTCACCAGTCAGTATATCAAGGGCGAGAAGGCTTTTGCTGAGTTCAATTGGGAAGCCATGAAGGTAAACCTCAGAAACCTGAAGTTTACAGGTGAATTGGCTTACTATCAGGACAAGGCTACTCAGGGGTATGTGATTCGTGTGATGGGTTCACACAATGGTACGAAATGGGAGGTGCTGGGAGAAGAGAAAGGCACCGGACTTCCTGGCGAGGCTACCAAACAGCAGGTAAGTTCCGACCCTAACAAGTTCCAGGATGTGGTGCGACTGCCGCTCCGCAAGCTGAATGTTTCCATTCCTTTGAAGAAACCGGGCAACTACGAGCATGTACGCATCGAATTTACGATGCCAGGTGCTGCGTGGTGGCGCGTCAAACTCATCGATAATACCACTTCATGGCGTCCTTCCATGCACTTCTCCAGTGTATGGAAGTCTGAATTGGCAAAGAATGCCCAGTGGCTCTATGTAGATCTGGGTACTGTGGCTGATTTCGATCAGGTGAATCTCTTCTGGGTCAACAAGGCTCGCCAGGGCAAGATTCAGGTTTCCTGTGATGCCAGAAACTGGAGTGATATTGCTACCCTGGGTCAGCAGAAGCAAAAGGGCTTGACCGAGAAGGTGGCTTGCAAGGGTCATGGCAGATATGTGAGATTGCTGCTTACCCAGCCGGATGCTTCCGGTCGCTACGCCTTGTCAGAGATGCAGGTGATGGGTAAGGGTGGCTTGCGTGCCGAGGCAGCCAACACTTTGGCTTCTAAGAATGGCAAGCAGATGCTCAACCAGTGGCAGCTGCGCCGTGAGGGAAGTGATGCCTGGATTCAGGCTACCGTTCCTGGTACCGTGCTTACCAGCTATATGAATATCGGTGCGGTGCCTGATAACCGCTACGATGATAATATGCGACAGATTTCCGAGTCGTTCTTCAACTCTGATTTCTGGTATCGTACTACCATCAACCATCAGCCATCTGCCAACAAGAACCAGCATACCTATCTCAACTTCGATGGTATCAACTGGAAGGCGGATATCCTCCTCAATGGTGAGAAGATTGGCAGAATCGACGGTGCCTTTATCCGCTCTCGCATCGACGTGACCAAGAAGTTGAAGACGGGTGCCAACAAGCTCGAGGTGCATGTCATCAAGAATGCCCACTTCGGCGTAGTGAAGCAGAAGAATCTCCAGAATACCGACCTCAACGGTGGTGAGTTGGGTGCTGATAACCCTACCTTCCACGCATCTATCGGCTGGGACTGGATTACCAATACCCCAGGTCGTGAAATCGGTATTTGGAATGATGTCTATCTCACCCACGATAACGGTGTGAGCGTTTCCGATCCGTTGGTAACATCTACTTTGAATCTGCCGGATACATTGGCAACCATGACTCCATCTGTCTTCCTGAAGAATGCAGATGCCGTGGCTAAGACCGTGAAGCTTTCCGGTTTTATCGGTAAGATCCAGTTTGAGCAGGAAGTTAGCCTGCAGCCAAACGAGAAGCGTGAGGTGGCTTTCGCTCCAGCTGATTATCCTCAGCTCAAGAACCAGCGCATGAATCTCTGGTGGCCTAACGGCTATGGTTCACCTTATTTATATGATGCCGGTTTCAAGGTTTCTGACAAGGCTTCAGGCGAGGTAATCTCTGAGGTCAACTATAAGGCGGGTATCCGCCAGATGAGCTATGTCGACCTGGATACCCAGACCAAGATCTACATCAATGGCAAGCGATTGAATCCATTGGGAGGTAACTGGGGATTCTCCGAGACCAACCTCAACTACCGTGGACGTGAATACGATACTGCCGTTCGCTACCATAAGGAGATGAACTACAATATGATTCGCGACTGGGTGGGTCAGATTGGTGATGAGGAACTGTATGAGGCATGCGATAAGTATGGTATCATGATCTGGCAGGACTTCTGGTTGGCTAACCCATGGGACGGACCGGATCCTGATGACGACAAGATGTTCCTCGAGAACTCTGCCGATTATATCTCCCGCATCCGCAGCCATGCTTGTATCGGTATCTATTGCGGTAGAAACGAGGGCTTCCCTCCTGCATCCATCGACAAGGTGCTGAGAGAGCAGGTCAAGGATATCCATCCACAGTTGGGGTATATTCCTAGCTCAGCCGACCTCGGTGTCAGCGGTCATGGTCCTTACCAGATGAAGTCGCCATCTTTCTACTTCGCTAACCAGAGCCATAAGCTGCATTCTGAGCGTGGTATGCCGAATGTGCCTACCTTCGAGTCTCTGAGCCGAATGATGGAACCGGAGCATCTGTGGCCTCAGAGCGATGCTTGGGGACAGCATGATTATACATTGAAGGGCGCCCAGGGTGGTGAGTCTTTCAACAACATCATGGAGAAGCGTTATGGCAAGCCTCAGAGTGCTGAGCAGTTTACCAAGTGGGCACAGTGGCTCAACTATGATGGCTACCGTGCGATGTACGAGTCTTCCCAGCAAGACCGTCTCGGTTTGCTCATCTGGATGAGTCATGCCTGCTGGCCAAGCATGGTATGGTGTACCTATGATTATTACTTCGAGCCAACTGCTGCTTACTTTGGCGTGAAGAAGGCTTGTGAGCCATTGCATATCCAGTATAATCCGGTGAAGAAGGTTGCCGAGGTGGTCAACTTTGCCGGTGGTGCCAAGGATGGCTTGGTTGCCAAGGCTCAGGTCTTTGATATGTACGGAAAGTTGATCAAGGAGGAGAGCAAGGAAGTGAATGTGGCGGAAGACCAGACCCTCGATGCCGTTAGCGTAAGCGAACCGGATGAGGAGGTTTACTACATCAAGTTGACTCTGGAGCAGAACAACCAGGTGGTTTCTGACAATTTCTATGTAATGGGTAAGGAAGAGGATAATCTCCAGGCTCTCTCTAAATTGCCAAAGGCAGATGTTGCTGTCAGCGGCAAGCGTTTCGTTCAGCAGGGCGAAGAGTGGGTTGGCGAGGTAGAGATCCGCAATACCGGCAATGTACCTGCCCTCTTGGTTCGCCTGAACCTGAAGGGTGGTGATGGTGAGCAGATTCTCCCTGTTATCTACAGCGATAACTATTTCAGTCTGATGCCGAATGAGTGCAAGACTATCAAGGTATCTTATCGCGATGAGGATGGCAGAGGTCAGGCTCCATACGTGGAGATTACAGGTTTCAATAAGTAAAACTGAAAGTAAAATAAAAAAGCGCATCAGCGAGATTAACTTGCTGATGCGCTTTTTTATTTATTTGAGGAATCCCTGCTGCTTGAGGGCATCGAGGAATCCGATGCTCATGGCTTCGCAATCCTTCTTGGTATATCGGATATCGGTGAAAACCTGGGCTAATGTTTCTACGTTGTTGATGCGTACAAACTCCTGGTTCTCTTCCAGTGCTTCCTTCTCGGCATAGAAGTCATCAATCTTTTCTGGGGTATAATCCTCGAAATGCTCGTTGTGGATGATGCTGCGCAATGGCAGACGGTCGCTCTGGGCAGGCTGTTCATCCGGCCATCCGATGGTAAGGGTAGCCACTGGCATTACCAGCTTCGGCAACTTCAGGGTGTCGATGATCATTTTCGGCATATACACCGTGGTGCCCAGGAAGCAGGTTCCCAGACCCGCCTCTTCTGCCAGATTGGTGAATGTCTGGGTAAAGAGCAGGGCATCGGTAGCCGCATTCATAAACGAGAGGATGTTGTCGTATCCCGGGGTTCCCTTGCGGTTTTCTGCCCAGAGGGTGGTGCGGCGGTAGTCAGCGCAGATGGTGAGTACCACAGGAGCATCTGTCACCATCGGCTGGTTGAAGTGGGCAGGTGCCAAAGCCTTCTTTCCCTCTTCGCTGCGGGTTACCACTACGCTGTAGAGCTGCAGGTTTCCCATGGTAGGAGTACGCATCGCCTCTTCCAGCAAACTGTTCAAAAGTTCATCTGTTACCTCTCTGTCAGCATATTTGCGAATCGAGGTTCTTTTCTTGATTGATTCCATATCTTGTTTTTTTTTTTGTGCAAAGATAATGAAAGTTTCCTAAAAAGAACACGGTTCTTTTACATTTTTTGCTTCATAATGAGCTTTTCGTGCGTTTTTTGATGAAATATCTGCTCAAACGTTTCATATTTTAGAAATATTGTTTTAATTTTGCAGCTAATTATTAAACGTTTAATATGGAATATACTGAAAATATGACTTTCGAAGAGGCGAGTCACGCCTTGATGAAAGATTTGAAGACCCGATTGGCTGAGCTGCACGGGCATTTCGATGATCAGAATGTCGATTGGCATAAGCTCCATCAGCCATTGGCGAAACTTGTTTCCGAAGAAACGCAGAAATCAATCGGCAGCCCGGAAGTGGTTGAGGTTCGACCTAAGGAATTGGAGTGCGATGTGGTAAGATACCAGAACAATAAGGAGAAATGGGTGGCTCTGGTCGGATTGCTCAATGGTCATCCCTACGAGATATTCACCGGTTTACAGGATGAGGATGAAGGCATCATGCTCCCCAAGTCTGTCACCAAGGGCAAGATCATCAAGACGGTGCTCCCGGAAGGACAGAAGAGATATGATTTCCAGTTTGTCAACAAGCGTGGCTACAAGATTACCGTCGAAGGATTGAGCGAGAAGTTCAATCCCGAGTATTGGAACTATGCCAAGCTCATCTCCGGTGTTCTGCGCTATCGTATGCCGATTGCCCACGTCATCAAGCTGGTCAATCAGCTGCAGCTCACCTCCGAAACCCTCAACACCTGGCGGGTAGGCGTGGAAAGAGCCTTGAAGAAGTACCTCTATGAAGAAAATGGAATAGATAACTTGGAAAACGGAATAGATTATAAGGAGACTGAAGATGAAATTGATGAGCAGTAAGATATACCTCAGGAATGTGCGTTTCCACGCTTTCCATGGCGTATTGCCGCAGGAGGGAATCGTAGGCAACGATTATCTTGTCAACCTGGTGCTGGATTATGACTTCTCTTCTGCCATGAAAACCGATGATCTTCAGGGAACCCTCAATTATGCCGAGGTCTATCAGAAGGTAAGAGAAGAAATGGCGGTGCCCAGCAAGCTCCTGGAGCATGTGGCAGGCAGAATCGCCCATAGACTCTTTTCTGATTTCCCGGAAATCCAGAAACTCCAACTCTCTATCACCAAGGTAAATCCTCCGATGGGTGCCGATAGCGACGGCGCTGGGGTAGAGGTTGTATTAACAAATGATAAAACTTATAGTTAGAATTAGGTTTTCTGATAATAAAGTAGTAATTTTGCAAAATCATCAGAAAGTATGTGTAAGAAAGTAACACTGATATGGATCTTCTTGTGTGTGTTGGTAATGACTGCATTCGCTGCCAATAAGCGTTTCACGCTGGTCATCGATCCTGGTCATGGTGGTCATGATGCCGGAGCACTCGGAGCCATATCCAAGGAAAAGAATATCAATCTTGCCGTTGCCTTGCGTTTCGGTAAGTATGTGGAGCAGAATCTCCCGGAGGTAAGAGTCATCTATACCCGCAAGACGGATGTCTTCATCCCGCTCAATGAGCGTGCGAATATCGCCAACCGTGCCAACGCCGATCTATTTATCTCCGTGCACACCAATGCCTTGCCGGCAGGAAAGATAGCTCGTGGCTTCGAGACCTATACCCTAGGTATGCACCGTGCCAAGGATAATCTCGATGTGGCGATGCGAGAGAACTCCGTCATCTCGATGGAGAAGGACTATCAGCAGAGATATCAGGGCTTCGATCCCCGCTCTTCTGAGAGCTATATCATCTTCGAGTTCATCCAGGGCAAGAATATGGAGCGCAGCGTAGAACTGGCTCGAATGATCCAGCGAGGTGTCTGCGATGGTGCCAACCGTCCCGACAAGGGCGTGCATCAGGCGGGATTCCTGGTCTTGAGAGAGACTTCCATGCCGGGATGCCTCATAGAACTGGGTTTCATCACCACTCCTGATGAAGAGCGCCTGCTCAACAACGACAGCAGGGTGGATGATATCGCCCGTGGCATCTACGAGGCTTTCGCAAAATACAAGAATAAGTACGATAAATCGGTTTCCGTTCCTTATCGTGCCAAGGATTCCGAAGACGTGAATCTACCGAAGATTGTTCCTGATCAGGAACCTGCGCCTAAGACTCGTGTCGTAACGAGGGGAAAGCAGCCGAAGCGTGAAGAGGCAACGCCTGAACAGCCAAAGCGGGAGGTGAAGAAGCAGGAGCCGAAGAAGGATGTGAAGAAGCAGGAACCGAAGAAGGAAGTGAAGAAGGCTGAGATAGCCGATGCGCCGGTCTTCAAACTTCAGATTTTCGTAGGTAGTAGAAACCTTCGCAAGGGCGATGCCCATTTCAAGGGCGAAACCGATTACGATAGTTTCCAGGAAGGCAATCTGGTGAAATACACCCTGGGTGCATCCACCAATTACAACGAAATCTATCGCCTGCGCAAGGAAAAGCTGGAGAAGTTCCCGGAGGCTTTCATCATCGCCTTCAAGAACGGACAGAAATATGACGTGAACCAGGCTATCCGGGAGTTCAAGCAGAACCGCAACCGGTAGTTCCTCCACTTCTCGGGCAGCCTGTAGCTCCCTTCTCGGGTAGCCGGTAGCTCCGCAGCCTGTGATTCGCTCTATATAAATTAGGTATAATAAAAAGAACAAAAATAGATAAATATGAAACTGACAAAGGAAATTAGGATAGCGTTGGTCGCTATTGTAGGTATCTTGGTGATGTACTTCGGAATCAACTTTCTGAAGGGCATCAACTTGTTCTCTACCAATAACACCTACTATATGACGTTTGATGACATCCAGGGTATGGGTGCTTCTACCCCTATCTATGCCGATGGTTACAAGGTGGGTACCGTGGATCAGCTGGATTTCGACTATTCCGGAAAGGGTCCCATCAAGGTCAAGGTGGATATCAATAAGGATCTGAGAATCCCTGCGGGTAGTACCGCAGAGATTTCTAAGGATATCATGGGCAATCTCCAGGTTAGTCTCCTGCTTGCCAACAATCCTCGTGAGCGTATCGAACCGGGCGGCATCATTCCTGGTACGGTGAATTCCGGTATGATGGGCAAGGCTGCCGAAATGATTCCGGTTGTTGAGAAGATGCTGCCTAAGCTGGATTCCATCCTCACCAGTGTGAATGCACTCCTGGCTGATCCTGCCCTGGCTGCTTCCCTCCACAATGTGGAGACCATCACCAGCAACCTCACCGTTTCCACCCGTGAGCTGAATACCCTGATGGCTGGATTGAACAAGCAGGTTCCGGGTATGATGAAGAAGGCGAATGGCGTTCTTGACAATACCAACCGACTCACCTCTAATCTGGCGAGCCTTGATGTGCAGGGCACACTCGACCGTGTGAATGCCACCCTCGATGGTGCACAGAAGTTCACCGAGCAGTTGAACAGCGGAAAGGGTAGTCTCGGTCTCCTCATGAACGATACCCGCCTCTATGAGAATCTGAACTCAACCATGTCGCATGCCGACTCTCTGGTCATCGATCTCAAGGCGCATCCAAAGCGCTATGTTCACTTCTCAATTTTTGGCAAGAAAGACAAGTAGAGCCTCAAAAATACCGCTTTAAGGGCTTCTTTGAGGAAAAAGCCAAAATAAATTTTGTCTAAATAACAAAGGCGATGTTTCACGCCCCGGAATAGCTACAGAACTTGTTGTTTTTTAGCTATTTCGGGGTGTTTCAAAATTGTTTCACTGCCCCTAAAACGCAATTGTGGATAACTTTCTTAGTTGCTTGATTATGAGGTAGTTATCTTGGTAGTCTTAAAATATTATAAATAGCCCGATTTGCTACTTTGGGCTTTTTTTTGTAATTTTGCAGTCGATTTGCATCAGATGGTGCAATCTGATGTAGTGTTAAGGTAAAAAATCAATTAAAATAAGTAGTAAATAGTGTCAATGTTAGCAAGTCCAAAAGCGCTTTGGGACAATAGTCTTTTGCTTATAAAAGATAATGTGTCAGAGCAGCAATATAATACATGGTTTCGACCAATAGTCTTTGAGTCGTACAAGCCTTCGACCAAGACTCTGTTGGTTCAAGTTCCAAGTCCATTCGTATATGAATACTTGGAACAAAATTATGTTGGCTTGTTGAGCAAGGTCCTTCATCGCAATTTCGGCGATGGCATCCGTCTCACTTATCGTGTGGTAACGGATAAGGAACACAGGTTGACCCAGGATGTGGAAGCTGATCCGGCTGATATTGATGAGGCTGAGCGCAAGAGATTGGCACAGCAGCCACAGACACAGGCTAGCCCGGCAGAACCACAGCAGCCTGAAGACATTGACACCCAACTTGATCCGAAACTCACCTTCAATAATTATATGGAGGGTGACAGCAACAAGCTGCCACGTTCGGTGGGATTGTCTATTGCTGAGCATCCGAATACCACGCAGTTCAACCCGATGTTCATCTATGGTCCTTCTGGTAGCGGAAAGACTCACCTGGTGAATGCCATCGGTCTGAAAACCAAGCAGATGTATCCACAGAAGCGTGTGCTCTATGTCAGTGCCCGCCTCTTCCAGACACAATATACCGATGCGGTGCTGCATAATGCGAGCAATGATTTCATCAATTTCTACCAGTCTATCGATGTGCTCATCGTGGATGATGTGCAGGATTGGGCAGGCAAGGCGAAGACCTTGAATACCTTCTTCCACATCTTCAATCACCTCTTCCGTAATGGAAAGCGTATCATTCTGGCGAGCGATCGACCTCCGGTAGAACTCAAGGATATGCCAGACCGACTCATCACCCGTTTCTCGTGTGGACTGGTGGCGGAGTTGGAGAAGCCGAATGTGGAACTCTGCGTGGATATCGTGAGCAACAAGGTGCGCAAGGATGGACTGAAGATTCCGAAGGATGTGGTTTCCTTCATCGCACAGACCTGCAACGGCAGTGTGCGTGATCTCCAGGGTGCCATCAATGGTTTGCTGGCTTACAGTATTGTATATAACAGCAGCATTGATATCCGACTGGCTGAGCGTGTCATCAAGCGTGCCGTCAAGGTTGAGGAGAGCAACAAGGTGCTCACCCTTGATGAAATCGTGGAGGCGGTCTGCAATCATTACAAGGTAACGGTGGCTGCAGTCAACAGCAAGAGCCGCAAGCGTGAGTACGTGGAGGCGCGTCAGGTGGCGATGTTCATGGCTCAGAAACTCATCAAGATGCCTGCTTCCAGAGTGGGTAAACTCATTGGTAATCGCGATCATAGCACGGTTATCCACAGTTGCGCCAAGGTAGAGGAGCGACTGAAGATTGATGCCGAGTTCTTCGATGAACTCTCTAGCATCGAGAATGGATTGAGAGTGAAGAGATAATTAACATAGAAGAGATAATTATCATAGATAAGCACGGAACCTTGGTATAGTGGTTCTCGTTTATATAAATGAAACAAAAGGAAGTCGGATAAGTTTGTATTTGTCTTGGCTTCCTTTTTCCGTTTTTCTTTCCTTCGAACTTTATGATTACCTTGTACATAAAGTATTTTGAGCCTTTTTTCGAAAGATTTTTGGGAAAAAGCGATTTTGTATCATTCTTTTTTATTATATTTGCAGTCGAAATAGATTTGAGCCTAAACTAAACTCAGATATAGTTATGGAACAGAACTTAAAAGTTATATTATATGCCGTAGGTGCGATGATTCTTGCACCTCATACCCTCTATGCCCAGTCAGAAAATATCAAAGGTCTGGATTCATTGCGCTTATACGGTTCGGTGAGCGTGGTGGAGCCTGAACTGCTGAAGAAGGGCGTACTCAATAATGCCCTTGATGCCTTGAATGGACAGACGGCTGGTGTAAACGTTACTACCAATGGTCTCGACCGTATTGCCATGCTCAACTCTGTGCGGGTTCGTGGTACCACTTCCATCATGGGCGGCAACGACCCATTGGTCATCATCGATGGTGTAACCTCGGATGTAGCAACGCTTGCTACGATCTATCCTGCTGATATCGAAAGCTTTACCGTGTTGAAGAATGCCAGTGAAACCGCTCTTTATGGTTCTCGTGGTGCTTCGGGCGTTATCCAGGTGAAGACCAAGAAGGGAACGGGTAAGGGATTCCAGATTTCTTACGAGGGCAACTATGGCATCGAGGCGATGTTCAAGAGTATGGAGATGCTGAATGCCGCTGAATACATCGCTGCTGCACAGAAGTTTGGGCTGGAATATAACAATAAGGGATTTGATACCAATTTTTCCAAGGCTATCACCCGAACCGGAAATGTGCAGAACCATTATCTCGCCTTCAGCGGTGGTACTCCGCAGAGCAACTATCGGGCTTCCTTCGGCTATATCGACCATAACACCATCATCCGGAGCAAGGGCTATCGCAACCTGGTGGCTAAGATTGATGTTACCCAGAAGGCGTTTGGTGATAGACTGACGGGTGATTTCGGCGTATTTGGTTCATCCTATAAAAACAATGATATCTTCGACAGTCAGATGCTTTTCTATTCTGCCGATGCCATGAATCCTACCTATCCTTTTGATAGGCTGAATGGCAGTTGGGTGAAGAATGGAGCTGCTTCGCAGGTGAATCCTCCCGGTGCCCTGCTCGAAGAGCGCAGGGATACGAAGAACATGAACTTCAATGCCCATCTGAAACTGAACTATGATATTTTGAGCAACCTGAGCATTTCTGCCTTCGGGGCATACAGTTATACTTCCAACGAGAATAACCAGTTCTGTCCTACCTGGGTGTGGGCGCAGGGCAATCTCTATCGTGGGGAGTTCAAGAGCGAGGAATGGCTTGCCAATGTTTCCTTGAACTATCAGCGGGTGTGGGGCATTCACAGCCTTAAGGCGATGGCAGGTGCTGAGTATCAGAAGGATATCCGTACGGGATTCTGGACTTCTGCCAAGGGATTCTCAAACAATAGTATGTATTACCACAATATCGGTGCTGCCGCTTCCCGACCTTTCGGCGGTACAGACAGCAACTATGAAGACCAGGCGCTGGCTTCTGTGATGGGCAACATCGACTATACCTTATATAATAAGTACAGTCTTTCGGTTTCCATGCGTGGCGACGGTTCTTCTTTGGTGGGCGATGACCATACCTGGGGTTTCTTCCCATCCGTTTCCTTATCCTGGGATATGAAGCAGGAAGAATGGCTTCGCCAGCTCAAGGCGATTACGATGCTCAAGTTGCGTACGGGTTATGGACGTTCGGGTAATCTGGGCGGCATCTCTGCCTATACCACCATGAACACTGTGAGACAGAACGGCATCGTTTCGGTGAACAGTTCGCCTGTGGTAACGATGGGTATGATTCGCAACAACAATCCCGACCTGAAGTGGGAGACGCGTGCCACCTGGAACTTGGGTGCCGACCTGGGTTTGTGGAACAACCGTCTCGTGCTGACGGCGGAGTATTACTATTCCAAGACCACCGATATGCTCTATGCCTACGATGTGCCGGTGCCACCTTTCGCCTACGATAAGCTCTTGGCAAACATCGGTTCGATGAGCAACCAGGGATTGGAGGTGGGCTTCTCCATCACGCCTATACAGAAGAAGGATATGGAGTTGAACATCAATATGAATCTGGCTTGGCAGAAGAACAAACTCCTCTCGCTCAGTGGCGAATATGATGGCATGCAGATGTCGGCGGCGGATATCACGGCGATGGGTGCCTTATCGGGTGCCGGTCAGCATGGCGGCTATAACAATGTGGTCTATCAGATAGTGGGACAGCCGCTGGGTGTCTTCTATCTACCTCATTGCAAGGGACTTGTAGAAGATGGCAACGGGCATTATCGCTATGATATAGAAGATTTAGATAAGAACGGAACCGTGGATTTGAGCGATGGCGGTGACAGATATATCGCCGGACAGGCAACGCCAAAGGTGACGCTTGGCTCAAACATCAGTTTCCGTTATCGCGACTGGTATCTCTCCTTGCAGATGAATGGTGCTTTTGGACATAAGATTTTCAACGGAACGGGGCTGGCATATACCAACATGTCGAGTTTCCCGGATTACAACGTGCTGAAGGGTGCCCCGGAGAAGAACATCGTTGACCAGAATGTATCCGATTATTGGCTGGAGAAAGGTGATTATCTTAACTTCGAGTATCTCACCCTGGGTTATGATATTCCAATCCGCAAGGGGGTGGTGCAGTCGCTCAGGGTGTCGGCAAGTGTGAACAATCTTGTCACTATCAGCAGTTATAGCGGACTGACGCCGATGATCAACAGTTATGTGGTGAACAGTACGATGGGTATCGACGACAAGCGGACCTATCCGCTTTACCGCACCTTCTCGCTGGGTTTGAGTGTTCAATTCTAAATGCAGAACTTTAAATGCAGAATTCTAAATGCAGAACATTAAATTCAGAATTTTAAAATGCAGAAATATATGAAACGATATAGACTATACTTTTTCCTGATAGCAGCCTTGACAATGACATCGCTGACGATGACATCCTGTCTGGATGAGCATCCGAAGGACCAGCTCGAGGAGGAAGCCATTTATGGCTCTGCCTTAGATATTTATACCAACGCCGTGGCTTCACTCTATAATTATATCGGCGGCACCAACGAGAGTGAGGGGCTTCAGGGCACCTGCCGTGGCATCTACGACTACAACACGCTGACTACCGACGAGGCGATGATTCCGATTCGTGGAGGCGACTGGTATGACGGTGGGTTGTGGAATGCCATGTACCGGCATGACTGGACGGCTGATGATGAGCCGCTTTATGATACCTGGAAGTATCTCTATAAGGTGATAGTTCTGGCAAACAAGTCGCTCGACATCATTGAAGCCAAGTCGTCTCTGCTCACAGCAAACCAGAAAGACCAGTTCCAGGCAGAGGTACGTGCCTTAAGAGCATTGATGTATTATGAGGCGATGGATATGTTTGGCAGGATTCCGGTTATTCTGTCTTCGGGAGAAGCTGCCCTTTATGCGAATGCTGGGGGAGCTGATGCCACTCTTCCTTCTGTCACAGGTGCTGCTCTTCCTTCTCAAAGCGAGCGGAGCGAGGTGTTCCACTTCGTTTTCAGCGAGTTGCAGCAGGTGCTGCCTTATCTTCCCGATGAGCATAGCAACAAGGAGGGCAATTACTATGGCCGCATCACGCAGCCTGTGGTTAACTTTCTGCTGGCAAAATTGGCGCTGAATGCCGAGATCTACATGTTTGATGACTGGACCAAGGGGTATGCGAAGCGACCTAAGGGCAAGGATATCTATTTCATGGTGCAGACTGCCGATGGAGCTTCTCTGCTCAATGGCGGCAAGGCGAGTGCGAACCGCAGCAAGAAGTTGAATGCCTGGGAAACCTGCATTTACTATTGCGATAAACTTGCCGGGGAGGGGTATGACCTGGAGGCAGATGATGCCTTCAATTTCTCTACGCACAATGAGACATCGAAGGAGAACATCTTTACCATTCCAATGGATAAGAACATCTATACCAATCAGTTTCATTATCTTTTCCGCTCTTACCATTATACGCATGGTGGTGCCTTGGGATGGGGTAGTGAGAATGGTACCTGTGCTACGATTGCTACGATGAAGGCCAACCGTTATGGCGAAGCAGACGAGGACACCCGTTGCAAGATGAACTTTGTGGCAGGTGTAGTGAAGGTGGATGGCAAGGAACTGCTGATGGATAATGGCAAGCCTCTGGAGTATCAGCCTTTTGAGGTGGCTCAGAACCTGACTGGCAGCAAGTATATCAAGACGGCTGGAGCGAGAATGGCGAAATACGAGGTAGATAGAACTTCGTATATGGATGGCAAGTTGCAGAGCAACGATATCGTACTGTTCCGTTATGCCGATGTGCTATTGATGAAGGCGGAAGCCAAGGTGCGCAAGGGTGAGAATGGCGATGTGGAACTGAACAAGGTTCGTGCCCGTGTGGGTATGCCGAATCGTCCGGCTACGCTCAGCAATATCCTGGAAGAGCGTCTGCTGGAATTGGTATGGGAGGGCTGGCGCCGCCAGGATCTCATCCGTTTCGGCAAGTTCACCGAGGCATACGATCTCCGCACCCCTCTTCAGGGCGAATCCTCCGGCTTCACCACCGTCTTCCCGATTCCTCAGAAATGCATCGACCTGAATCCTAAGCTCGTGCAGAATAAGGGGTATGAGAAGAAATGAAAGTTAAGAGGGTGTGTCATAAGCCATATCCAATACGCCCTGAAAGGGCAGAAGCACCTAGCCCAGGGCATCGCCCTGGGTTTTAGAACAAGTACAAAAAGTCGCCCTGAAAGGGCAAAAGCTTTGATATTGAAAGCTTTTGCCCTTTCAGGGCGACTTTGTTTTTTGCCAACATTACCCAGGGCGATGCCCTGGGCTAGGAGCTTTTGGGCTTTCAGCCCGACCTCGGCTGCCATTATCTAGACTTATGACACACCCTCCTAACTCCCTTATAACTGATAGAACTTCGTGAAAGCCTTCACGCAGTATTCGTGGTCAATCACGCTGCCGGTTTCACGGCAACTGTGCATGGCGAGAATGGCATTACCCATATCCACGCCCTTCAATGGGATGGAAGAGGCGAGGATATTGCCTAAAGTGCTTCCGCCAGCCACATCACTATGGTTTACGAAACGCTGGCAAGGCACACCGGCTGCCTCACAGATATTCGCAAAGATGGCAGCAGATACCGCATCACTCGCATACTTCTGGGCTGCATTGAACTTGATGACCGGACCACCCCCCAGCATCGGATGATTCGTTGGGTCAAACTTCTCGCTGTAGTTAGGATGCCAGGCATGCGCATTGTCTGCCGAAATCATGAAGGCACGCTCCACTGCCTGATAATACGCCTCCTCCGTTCCGCTCTGTGCAAGAGCGATGCGCTGCAGCATAAAGGATAAGAATGGGCTTCCGGCACCCTGTTTTGTCTGAGACCCGGTCTCCTCATTGTCGAAAATCGCCAGCACCTGGGTCGTATCCTGGGCATCAGCCGCCGTCAGAGCCTCTACGCCCGCCCAGCACATCGACAGGTCATCGAGTCGTCCCGAAGAGATAAACTCATCGTGCACACCGAAGGTGCAGGCAGGAGTGGCATCCGCCAGATAGAGATCGAAGTCGAGGATATCCTCCTTCTGGATATTCAGTTCGCCGGTAATCACGTTCATCAGCAGATTACCCTTTTCCAGTTCATCGTTGATGATGCCGAGGATAGGGAGCACATCCTTCTGCTTGCTCAACTTCACGCCATCGTTCACCTGACGGTTGAAGTGGATGGCGAGATTACTGATCTGCAGCAGAGGTCGCTGGATATGGAGCAGGAGCGTCTTCGGATGCATCGCATCCTCGCCCTTTACGATCACTCTACCCGCCAGAGTGAGTGGACGGTCGAACCAGGTTGACATAATCGGACCGCCATAAACCTCGGTATTCAGTTTCACGATGCCGCCCTCGCAAGTCATCTCAGCGTTAGGCTTGATGCGGAAGGTAGGGGAGTCGCAGTGAGCGCAGATCATGTGGAAGCCGGCATCAGCCAGTGTCTTCTTTCCGATTTGGAAAGCATAGATAGAAGAGTCGTTCTTGGTAACGAAGAACTTGTCACCAGCCACAACCTTGCCCAGCGGCTCCTGAGGGTTCAATCGTCTGAACCCATTTTTCTCCAATTCCTCGGAGATATTCTTCACAGCCAGGAAGTTCACTGGCGAAGCGTCTAAAAAGGATAATAATCTTTTGATCATAGTCTATATCTTATATATTAATTATGCTGCAAAGATAATGCAAAATTTTCATTTAATCTCATATTTCTACTTGTTTTTTCCATAATAGTTAAATATCTACAAGAATCCCCCATGATGTTTGGTGTTATGTTTTGAAAGCATTAATTTTGCACATCATAATTTTGGCAGATATACAGAATCATTTAAAACAAAGATAAATGGAAATAGTAATAGGAATCGTTATAGGTCTTGCCATCGGATTCTTCGTTGGCAAACTGATGGAAGGAAAAAAGGCGGGAGAGGAGAAAACGCAGCTCATTGCGAAGGCTCAGGTACTGGCGGCAAACATCGACCAGAGCAATCAGCATCATGCTTCTGAACTTCAATCCTTGAAAGCGCAGATGCAGAACGAACGGCTGTTTGCCGAAAAGCTCCGTGCTGAAAGCGACCAGCAGTGGGCGCAGAAACTCGAAAGCCTGAAGCAGGAGATGCATCGCATGACCATCGAACAGCAGAAGGCTGCTGCCGAACAGCTCGCTGCCAAGCAGTCTGCCCTCCAGGAAAACAACCGACTCCAGATGGATGAACTCCTGAAACCTATCAAGGAGCAGTTTGCCGATTTCAAGAAATCGGTAGAAGAGAGCAAGACCCAGAACGAGGTGAATAAGAAGGAACTGCAGAGTACCTTCGAGGCTACGATGAAACTCTTCCAGCAGGAACAGCAGCAGGCTGTAACAAGTCTGAAGGAGCAGACTTCGAAGATCGGCTCCGATGCCGCCAACCTTACCAAGGCATTGAAGGGCGACAGCAAGATGCAGGGCGACTGGGGTGAGATGGTATTGGAAACTATCCTGGAAAACAGCGGTTTGCGCAAGGACGAGGAGTTCTTTATCCAGGAGAATACCAAGGATGAGAACGGCAAGAACTTCCGTCCCGATGTCATCGTGCGATTCCCGGAAGGCAGGAGCGTGGTGATAGATAGCAAGGTATCTCTCACCGCCTATACCGATGCCTTGGCGGCAGAGACCGATGAGGAGCGGGAGAGGCTGATGAAGTCGCATGCCCTGAGTGTGCGCAAGCACATCGATGAGTTAGCGGAGAAGGATTATTCGAAGTTGGTAGAAGATGCCATCGGTTTCGTCTTGATGTTCATACCGAACGAGACCAGTTATATTGCAGCGATGAAGCAGCAGCCGGATTTGAGTCGTTATGCCTATCAGAAGAAGATCATCATCATATCTCCGAGCAATCTCCTGATGGCATTGCAGTTAGCGTATAATCTCTGGCAGTATGACCGTCAGAACAAGAATGTAGAGAAAATTGTGAAGACGGCTGCCGATCTTTACGACAAGGTCGTAGGTTTTGAGGACACCTTCACGAGCATAGGCGATCTCCTCACCCGCCTCTCCGGTACCTATGATAAAGCGAAAAAGCAGCTTTATGATGGTACCGGCAATGTAATGAGAAGGGTAGAGAGCCTGAAGAATCTGGGTGTAACTCCCAAAAAGCAGATCAAGGCATTAGAGGAGTAATTTTAATAAGCGTTTTTATCCGGGCAGATAATACTCTTGGCTGTCAGGAAGATAATACGGATGTCAAGCCAGAACGACCAGTTCTCGATATACCAGATATCTCGCTTGATGCGCTCCTCCATCTGCCAGAGCTCCTTCGTCTCACCACGGAAACCCGTTACCTGTGCCCAACCGGTAATTCCAGGTTTCGAGAAGTGGCGAACCATATACTTATCAATCAAACTACCATAAACCTCAGTGTGATACAACATGTGAGGTCTAGGACCCACGATACTCATATCGCCCTTCAATACATTGATAAATTGAGGGAACTCATCAATATTCGTCTTTCTCATGAAGTTGCCGAACGCAAACTTTCTTGGGTCATTCTTCGTCGCCTGAGCCTTGTCTGAATCCTTGTTCACATGCATCGAACGGAACTTCAGACACATGAAGGTATCACCATTCAGACCCGTTCTAGCCTGACGGAAGAAGATAGGCCCCGGACTCTGAATCTTGATAATCAGCGCAATGATTGGAATGAAAGGCAAGAAACAGAGACAGATTACACCACTCACGGCGATATCGAAAGCACGCTTGAGAATACGGTTTGAGATAGAAGACAGCGGCTCACGATGGTTCGTGTAAACCGTCTTACCCATAAAGTTCTTGGAATCCAGATGCAACTTATATTCGCCGAACAGACGAGGCAGATAATAAAAGTGTATCACGTTCTTGTCACAGAAACGCATGATCTTCACAATCTGGTCAGATTCCTTATGCGACAAGCTGCAGAAAACCTCATCCAGACCATAATATGAACCGTTGATGGTATCGTTCATCTTGGACTCTAAAATTTTGTTAAGATCCTGCATGGTACCCAGTTTTTTCAGTTCCAGAGGCGCTCCGGCGATGTCGTCATCGGCATAATAGCCTTTTACGATATAACCCGCAGAAGGATCTTCGGTCATGGTAATGTACATTTCTCTTACGGCAGGATCGCTACCCACGAAGATCACGGTACGACTGTTTCTACCTCTGGCACGGTGATATTTCAGAACCTTGAGCTCGATGAATCGACTGATGATCAGAGCAAGATAGAAAGAGATGCCGAAGTAGATTCCGAACGTAAATATTTCTCCACTATGACTGAAGAATTTCAGGAAGACCATGAAACAGACGGTAGCACAAAGCGCCAGGAAGAAAGTACGTTTGAGTACTTGCTGCAAACCGATTCGTCTTACATGAATGATAGTACAGTAGTTGTATTCGCCGATGGCGAGAGCAACGTTTGCTATAAAGAATGTAATCTTTGTTTTCAGATCTAGGTAGTCGGGAACATGAATGAATTCGAAGTTGATAAAGCCCAATAGTAAGCAGTTGAGGATGATGAAGTCAACTAAGACCACCAACCTTCTAATCAGTATGTTTCCTTTATATATGTTTTTTTCCATAAGAAATTATATGTAATTTAAATTTTTCGATTTCTCTTCTTAGAATATAAATTCCTCGTAAATTCGACCGCAAAGTTAGCAATAAAAACTGAATTCCCCAAACTTTTCCCCATCTTTTTTCCCGCAAATCCCTCCAGTCATTCCCCCTCCATAATCATATTATAATATGGTATTCCTATTGTTTTCTTTATTTTCTAAGGTATTTGTTTTTTTTTGTTAAAAAACACCTTTGTAAAGCGATATATTCTTTATTATCAATAAAAACCATTAATTTTGCAGCCGGAAAAACTCTACTCTGGCCGCAAACTCGTTCAGAATAGGGGCACCCGCCTTAGAGGTGGAGCTCCCTTTGGCTAAAGGGAGACGGAGGGATTCGAAAAAGCTCCCTTATGTTAAGGGAAAAAGGGATTCGAAAAAAATACTATCATTTGCTGATAAAAAAAATAAGAAAAGAAAAAAGGATAAAGGTGTATGATAAAAATAATGCATTATCTAGATAAAAAAATGAAATATAGTAAATTCATGCTGTTAGGAGCCCTAGGGGTAGCGCTCTTAACTGCTACTTCTTGCGGCACACCAAAAGACGTAGCCTACTTTCAGGATTTAAACAACAATCCTGATACCGTTATCACCCTGCAGAACAAAGTGATTACTGTAAAGCCTACTGATAAGATCTATATCGGAGTAAAGAGCAAGGATCCGCAGATCTCACAGCTCTTCAATCTTACAGGCGGTACAAACAGCGGTGGTACTTACAATATGTCGCAGGATGCCTATTACTATACTGTAGATAGCAAGGGAAATATCGATTTCCCTGTAGTAGGAACCATTCAGGTAGCAGGATTAACCCGTGAGCAGATCGCAGAAAAGGTGAAGAAATCACTCCTCGACGCAAGTCTCGTCAAGGACCCAACAGTGACTGTAAGTCTCAGCAACCTCCATTATTCCATGATGGGCGAAGTGGCAAAGCCAGGTCAGTATGCCATTGATGAAGAAAAGGTAACCATCCTCGATGCTATCAGTAAGGCAGGTGATCTCACCATTCAGGGACGCAGAAACGATGTGATGGTACTCCGTCAGGAAAACGGCCACCAGAAAGTTTACAAAATCGACCTCTGCTCCGGCAAGGATATCTTCAGTTCTCCTGCTTACTATCTCCAGCAGAACGATGTGGTATATGTAACACCTAACGATACCAAGAAGAGAAGCTCTACTCTCAATGGAAATACTGTGCAATCTACGGGATTCTGGATGAGCATCTCATCTCTCATCGTTACTATTCTCACATTCTTGAAAGTTAATTAATATCAACAAAAAATGATACAGAATACAACTCCGGCGAATCAGCCAGCACAGCCAAATCCGATGGCTCGACCTAACCAGGAAGAGGATTTCATCCGTATTCAGGATCTCCTCTATCTCTGTCTGACACAGTGGCGTTGGTTCATCCTCTCACTGGTTGTAACCTGCGGCATCGCCACTTTTTACAACCTCACCACCCCTAATGTATATCAGCGCACTGCATCCCTGATGATCAAGGATGAGAGTAAGGCGCAGGGCATCGGCAGCGACGTAGCTTCCATGTTCTCTGATATGGGTATGGGAAACATGAAGAGCAATGTAAACAATGAACTCATTGCCATTCAGTCACCAGCCGTTCTCCTCGAGACCGGTAAGAGATTGAAGCTCGATGTAGATTATGCCATCGATGGCCGTTTCCACAAGGAGGCACTCTATGGTGCAGATCTCCCTGTTACCGTAGATTTCGTAGGATTCACCGATGAGCAGAGTGGAAGCTTCAAGCTCCAGCTCAAGGGCGATGGATCTTATATTATCAGCAAGCTCAAGGGAGTTACCCGTGATAATCTCCCGGTAGATGACAGTGATGAAATCACCGGTAGAATCGGACAGATTATACGCACCCCATTGGGTAAGATCAAGGTAGATAAGGCTCCTGCTTTCACTCAGTTTGTTTCAGGTGAAGACGAGCCGGTACTTTATGTATCACGTTGCAACGTCTATGCGATGACCGACCGCATCAAGGGGTCTCTCTCTGCCAGTCTGAGCGATGTGAAATCTACAGTCATCGACCTTACTTATAAGGATGTACTCTCTAAGCGTGCAGAAGATGTCATCAACAACATCATCATCGTTTACCGCAAGAACTGGTTGGAGGATAAGAACCAGATGACCATCTCCACCTCTCACTTCATCACTGAGCGATTGGGTGTCATCGAGCGTGAGTTGGGCGATGTTGATAAGAATATTTCAGCCTTCAAGAGCAGCAATCTCCTGCCTGATGTAGAGGCTGCCGCACAGCAGTATATGCAGAAGAGCACCGAGGTTGATAAGCAGATTATGGATCTCAATTCCCGTCTCGCCATCGCTCAGTATATCCGAAATTATCTTACTGGTAAGGTTGGCAAGAACCAGCTTCTTCCAACTAATACCGGTATCGAGAGCCCTGGTATCGAACAGCAGATTACCGAGTACAATAAGAGTCAGTTGGAGCGCAACAATATCGTCGCCAACTCCAGCGAGCAGAACCCATTGGTAGCAGATTATGATCAGAGCCTTGCCTCTATGCGCAAGAGCATCTCTGCTAGTCTCGATAACTTCGTGGTAACCCTGAAGACTCAGTTGGGCACCCTCCAGGCTAACGAGGCTGCTACTACTTCTCAGATTGCCAGCAATCCTAACCAGGCGAAGTACCTGCAGACTGTTGGCCGTCAGCAAAAAGTTAAGGAGGCGTTGTATCTCTTCCTTCTCCAGAAGCGTGAGGAGAACGAGTTGTCTAAGGCGTTTACTGCATACAATACCCGTATCATCACCCCTCCAACAGGAGACAACACTCCTGTGGAGCCGGTTCGTCGCAAGATCTTGCTCATCGCTTTGGTATTGGGCTTCCTTATTCCAATGGTAGTCATCTATATCCGTGAGAAGGCAAATACCACCGTTCGTGGCCGTAAGGATCTCAAGAAGGTCAACGTACCATTCCTCGGCGAGATTCCATTCTCTATCAGCCGCCAGAACCGTCCAACGCTTGAGCAGCGCATCAAGTTCTGGAAGAAGCCTAAGGAGGTTCGTATGATTGTGGTGAAGGCAGGCAAGCGCGATATTGTCAACGAGGCTTTCCGCGTATTGCGTACTAACTTCGAGTTCACCATCGGAACCCATCCGGAGCAGAATGTCATTGTGTTCACTTCATTTAATCCTGGTTCTGGTAAGAGTCATATTGCTGCCAATATGGCGATGTCTCTCGCTATCAAGAAGAAGAAAGTTTTGTTGATAGATGGTGACCTCCGCCATGGCTCAACTTCCATGTTGATTCATAGTCCGGGCGAGGGATTGAGCGATTACCTGAATGGTAGAATCGCCGACATCCACGACATCCTCTATAAGGGTGAAGAAAACGGATTGGTTAAGAATTTTGATGTGATTCCTATTGGAACCATTCCTCCCAACCCAACCGAGCTTCTCTTCACTCCATTGCTTGAGCAGATGATTAAGACCATGCGCGAGGAGTATGATTATGTATTCATCGACTGTCCACCTATCGAGGTCGTCGCAGATACCCCAATATACGAACAGTTTGCCGATCGTACAATCTTCGTGGTTCGTGCCGGCTTGATGGAGCGTAGTATGTTGTCTGAGGTGAATGCCCTCTACAAGGCGAAGAAGTTCAAGAACATGACATTGATTCTGAACGGAACCAAGGCGCATGGCGGCAGATATGGCAGTCACTACGGTTACGGTTACGGCTATGGTTATGGCTATAACTATAATAAGGAAAAGAATGGGGGGGCAAAATCTTAAATAATTGGATTATAGAATAATAGAAACAAATGTTTAAATTCTTCCAGAAAATATTTAATCAGAGTATGCCATCAGGGGAGCGAGAGCTTCTCCCTGGTGGCATTGATTTTCATTGCCACATCCTCCCAGGCGTGGATGATGGCTTCCAGGACCCGGAAAAGAGTCTGGAGCAGTTAAGAATCTATGAGGAGAGCGGCATGAAGGAAGTGTGGTTCACCCCTCATATCATGGAGGATGTGCCGAACGAGACCGCTGATCTCCGCCGTATCTTCGAAGATTTCAAGGAGAAGTATCTTCAGGATTTTGTCCAGCGACATCCGGGATATCAGGCAGAAGGAGAGAAGCAATCTTCTGCGACCGATGCAGAGCCGTTGCAATTGCATTTGGCTGCCGAGAACATGTTGGATGCTCTTTTCGAGCGTAGATTAAAGGCGAACGATCTTCTTCCGTTAGCCGAAAAGTATCTCTTGGTAGAGACTAGTATATTCGCCCCACCGATGAATTTCCGAGGCTTGTTGGAGCGCATCAAGAATAAAGGCTATACCCCGATTCTTGCTCATCCCGAGCGCTATCTGTATATGAAGAAAGAGGATTACGAGGCATTGAAGTCTCAGGGCATCAAGTTCCAGCGCAACCTGTTCAGTCTGAAGGGGCAGTATGGTGAGCGGGTTCAGAAGCGTTGCCGTCAGCTTCTGAAGTGGCAGATGTATGATTTCGTAGGCACCGATCTCCACCGCCTCTCGCGATTGGAGTAATAAATGGGAGGTTGCCGTATTGCGTGGTGGGGGAGGAGGCTTTTTTGTTCAAAATCGTTTGCTTTTCGTTCAGTTTTTGTTTTTTCTTGCGAAAATGTGTGGGAGATTCGAAGTTTATTCGTATTTTTGCAGGTGGATACATAAAACAACATCAAAAATTATAATAATATGAAACTGAACGACATTCTTTCTGAAAACTTTCAGGCTGCAGAATGGGAAGCTAAAGGTTATCAGCTTCCTCATTATGATATTGCAGCAGTTGCCAAGAAGACTCACGATGAGCCTACTTGGGTTCACTTTGGCGCAGGCAACATTTTCCGTGCGTTCCCTGCCGCTATCCTTAACGATGCTCTCAACACTGGTAAGTACGACCGTGGCGTCATCGTGGCGGAAAGCTTCGACTACGAAATCATCGACAAGGCTTATCGCCCTTACCATAACCTCTCGCTCCTGGTGAGCCTCCAGTCTAACGGCACCATCGAGAAGAAGGTCATCGCTTCTATCACAGAAAGCCTCAAAGCGGATAAGCAGTTTGGTGAGGACTGGGCCCGATTGGTTCAGATTTTCCAGGCACCGAGTCTGCAGATGGTTACCTTTACCATTACTGAGAAGGGTTATTCCTTCAATGATGCCGATTTGGCTCGTGGTCTCGATGCTGTCTTCGCCATGGGTAAACTTACCGCACTCCTCTACGAGAGATTCAAGGCGGGCAAGCTGCCGGTTACCCTTCAGTCAACTGATAACTGCTCTCACAACGGTGACCACGTGAAGGCGGGCGTGAAGGCGTATGCCGAGCGCTGGGTTAAGGATGGCATCGTGGAGGCTGACTTCCTGGATTATATCAACGATGACAAGAAGGTGACTTATCCTTGGTCTATGATTGATAAGATTACGCCTCGTCCTCATGAGAAGGTGCAGGCGATGCTGGCTGAGGATGGTTTTGAGGATAATGATACCATCATCACCGAGAAGCATACCTTTACCGCTCCTTTCGTGAATGCAGAGGAAGTGCAGTATCTCGTTTGCGAGGATACTTACACCAACGGCCGTCCGCCATTGGAGTTGGGCGGTGCGCTCTATACTACCCGCAAGACCGTGGATGAGGTGGAGACCATGAAGGTGACTACCTGTCTGAATCCGCTGCATACGGCGATGTCTATCTATGGCTGCATGCTCGACTATACCCTGATTTCTGCCGAGATGGCGGATGAGGACCTGCGTGCCTTTATCCAGAAGATCGGTTATATCGAGGCGATGCCTGTGGTAACAGATCCAGGTGTGCTGAATCCATACGAGTTTATCGGCACCGTGATCAACAAGCGTCTGCCTAATCCATTCATGCCAGATGCTCCTCAGCGCATCGCTACCGATACCAGTCAGAAACTCTCTATCCGCTTCGGTGAGACGATCAAGAAGTATATCGACCGTGGTCTCGACAAGAGCAACCTGGTTTTGATTCCGCTGGTATTGGCTGGCTATGCCCGTTATCTGAAGGCGCTGGATGACAATCTGAAGCCTTTCGAGCCATCTTCCGACCCATTGCTGGCAGAACTCCAGACCATCGTGGCTCCGCTGAAGGTGGGCAAGGCTGATCAGGACTACTCTTGCCTGAAGAATCTCTATTCTCGCAAGGATGTATTCGGGCTGGATCTCTACGAAGCTGGATTCGGTGAGCAGATTGAGGGCATGGTGAAGGAACTCTTCGCCGGTAAGGGTGCCGTAAGAAAGACGCTGCACAAGTACGTTGCTGCAAGATAATTCATTTTTTTGATTTAACCAATACATTATATATAAAGATATATGGAAAGAACATGGAGATGGTTTGGCAAGAAGGATAAGATTACGCTTGCCCAGCTGAAACAGATAGGTGTGGAGGGTATCGTGACTGCACTGCACGATGTGCCTCTGGGTGAGGTTTGGACACGTGAGAAGATTCACGAACTGAAGGAGTACATTGAGTCTTATGGTATGAAATGGAGCGTGGTGGAGTCGCTGCCGGTGGTGGAGACCCTGAAGTATGGCGGTCCTGACCGTGATCATCAGATTGAGGTGTATAAGGAGAGTCTGAGAAACCTGGGTGAGGAAGGCATCAAGTGCATCTGCTACAACTTCATGCCGGTACTGGACTGGGCACGTACCGATTTGGCACACGAGAATCCTAACGGAGCTAACAATCTCTATATGAATTGGGGCGAGTTTGCCTACTTCGACATCTATATCCTGCAGCGTGAGGGTGCCCGTGAGGACTGGGCTGAGTTCTCTAAGGAGCACAAGTGGGGCAGAGACCTCGTGGCTGAGGCTGATGAAATCAAGAAGACTTCAACACCAGAGCAGGATCATGCCTTGGTAGAGAACATCATCATCAAGACCCAGGGCTTTGTTTCGGGTAACTTCAGCGAGGGTGACTCGGCTCCTGTACAGAAGTTCCGCGACCTGCTGAAGCTGTATGAGGGCATTGACAAGAAGAAGCTGCAGGAGAATATGAAATACTGGCTGGAGGCGATCATGCCAATCTGTGATGAGTATGACATCAACATGTGCGTGCATCCTGACGATCCTCCTTATCCTGTTTTCGGATTGCCTAGAATCATCGGTCGTGCCGAGGATATCCAGTGGATGCTGGATGCAGTGCCAAACAAGCATAACGGTTTGACTTTCTGTGCAGGTTCCTTCTCTGCCGGTGAGCACAACGACTGTGTGGCAATGGCAAAGCAGTTTGCCGACCGCACTCACTTCGTTCACCTGCGTTCCTGCTACATCTTCCCTGACGGTAACTTCACCGAGGCTTCTCACCTGGGTGGACGTGGCCATCTGATTGAGCTTTGCCGCATCTTCGAGAAGGCAGAGCAGGAAGGCAAGTGTAATTCGGGTCGCCGATTGCCGATGCGTGTGGATCACGGTATGACCTTTACCGATGAGCCAGGCGGCGTATTCGATGAGAGCAACCACGGTCACAATGCCGGTTACACCCTCCTGGGCCGCATGTTTGCCATGGGACAGATTCAGGGTGTCATCGCCACTGTGGATGATGAGCTGGGCATAAAGTACAAGCAGCCGGGATTTTATGATTAGTTGATAGGCTTTAGCATATTACGAAAGTTCAGTTAAGTGATTTGAAATCCTGGTTGAATGAAATATGAAAAAGGCTAGCGTGCGTTTTTGCATGCTAGCCTTTTTTAGTGCTTGGGGTGCTTTATTCCTTTGTTTTGAGCTCCACTTCCTCCACATATTTCACTAATGAATCCTTGCCGTTGAGCAGGTAGTAATCTACGCGGACCACGTGGTTGATATCGGCATTACCCTTTACCTTGATGTGGCGGGTCTTGCTGTATATCATTGTATCGCGGCGGGATGGATAGGAGACGAGCTGGATGATGTCCTTGGTGGAACCACTGCCGATGTAGTAGATGCCCACACTATCCTTGCCGGCTTTGATTGCCGCCATCTTCGCCATCTTCTTGGCGTGGATAGCTGATGTATCTTCCGGATAGAATTCGCTGGCGGCTACCGTGTCGCCGTCGTGCTGATCGGGTGCAAACTTGCAGCTTGTACTGGTTGTTGTGATAAAAGTTGTGGCAGCCAGAGCTGCCACAAAACATAAAATTTTCTTCATTATTATTTTGAATTAATCAGTTACATTTCAACCACCACTTCGTGCTTGCCTTCCAGGCAAGGAACGATGGTGCCTGCGATGGCTTTGCCATCCACCGTAATCTGCTTTACGCCTTTCTCCCTTCCTTCTGGGTTCTTCACTACGATGTGGTATTCGCCACCACGGAACTTGCGGGTTACCTCGTATTCATGGGCGGTGCTTGGGAGACATGGGTCGATGTTCAATCCCTCGTAATCCGGTTTGATGCCGAGGATGAATTCAGATACGGTGTACCACATCCAGGCGGCTGTACCCGTTAACCAGGAGTTCTTGCCCTCGCCAGGCTTGGCGGCATCCTTGCCGGCTACCATCTGGCAGTTGACGTATGGTTCCACCTTGTGCAGGGTCTGGTATTTCTCCTCAACATAGCTTGGCAGAATCTTGGTATAATGGTTCCAGGCATCATTGCCACGTCCGGCAACGGTTTCGCCGATGATGACCCAAGGATTGTTGTGGCAGAAGATGCCGGCATTCTCCTTGTAGCCTTCCGGATAAGATGATATCTCGCCCATCTCTACATGATAGGTGGTGTAGGCTGGGTTGTTCAGCACCATTCCGTGCTCGCACTCCAGGCGCTCCTTGGCGCTATCCAGTGCCTTGGCGCAGAGGCCTTCTTCCAGTCCGATGCCAGCCATGGTACACCAGCCCTGACTCTCGATGAAAATCTTGCCTTCCTCGTTCTCATCACTACCAATCTTGTTGCCGAAGAAATCATAGGCACGGAGGAACCATTCGCCATCCCATCCATGCTGCTTTACGGCATCGCTCATCGCATCTACAGCCTGCTGCATGCGCTCGGCTTCTACCAGGTAATCTTCCTCGGCAAGTCCGGCTATCTCACCTTCACGGCAATTCGCTGCCTTCTTGGCGAGTTGCTTGCAGAGGGCAACATAGTCCTTGCCGGTAACAACAAAGAGTCCGGCTATCATCAGACTTTCTGCCTTGCTGCCTTCGCCCTTGTTCTCGGTGGTCTGGAAACTCTCGTTCGGATCCCAGGAGAAGCAGTTCAGGTTCAGACAGTCGTTCCAGTCGGCTCTTCCGATGAGTGGAAGCTGGTGAGGACCCAGGTTGTTGATGACGTGGTTCATCGAAATCTTCAAGTGTTCGAAGAGACTTACCTCGCTGCCTGGCTGGTTATCGAATGGTACCTGCTCTGAGAGGATGGAGAAGTCGCCTGTCTCCTTGATATAGGCTACGGTTCCGAAGATGAGCCAGCAAGGGTCGTCGTTGAAACCGCCACCGATATCATTGTTGCCACGCTTGGTGAGTGGCTGATACTGGTGATAGCAACCGCCGTCCGGGAACTGGGTACTGGCGATGTCGATGATGCGCTGGCGGGCACGGGTAGGTATCTGATGAACGAAGCCTACGAGGTCCTGGTTGGAATCACGGAAGCCCATGCCTCTGCCGATGCCGCTCTCGAAGAAGCTTGCAGAACGCGACATGCAGAAGGTTATCATACACTGATACTGGTTCCAGATGTTCACCATGCGGTCGAGCTTGTCGTTTCCGCTCTTCACGGTGAAGATATTCAGCAGATCATCCCAGTATCGGTTGAGTTCGGCGAAGGCTGCATCCACCTTTTCAGTGGTATCGAACTTGTTGATAAGCTGATGTGCCTTCTCCTTGTTGATCACCTTCTTGGCAGAGAATTTCTTGTCCTGTTCGTTTTCTACGTATCCCAGGAGGAAGATGAGATCGCGGCTTTCGCCTGGCTGCAAGGTTACCTCTATATAATGTGATGCGATAGGGCTCCAGCCATGTGCAAAACTGTTGCGTGGCTTGCCTTCCATCACGGCTTCAGGTTCGGCAAACTCGTTGTAGAGTCCGATAAAGCTTTCACGGTCGGTATCGTAGCCCTGAATCTCTGTATTCACTGTGTAGAAAGCGTAGTGGTTGCGGCGCTCACGGTACTCCGTCTTGTGATAGAGGGTAGATCCTTCTACCTCCACTTCGCCTGTAGAGAAGTTGCGCTGGAAGTTCTCCATATCGGTAGCGGCATTCCAGAGACACCATTCAGCGAAGGAGAACACCTTAAGGGTCTTCACTTCCTTGGTCTGGTTCTTGAGCGTCATCTTCTGAACTTCAGCCCAGGTATGGAGGGGAACGAAGAAGAGAACGCTTGCCTCCACGCCGTTCTTGCTGCCCGTGATGCGGGTATAGTTCATGCCATGGCGGCACTCATAGCTGTCGAGTGGCGTCTTGCATGGTTTCCAGCCTGGATTCCAGACGGTATCGCCATCCTTGATATAGAAGTAACGACCGCCGTTGTCCATAGGTACCCCGTTGTAGCGATAGCGGGTGAGACGACGGAACTTGGCATCCTTATAGAAAGAATACCCACCTGCTGTGTTGGAGATAAGCGAGAAGAAATCCTCGTTACCCAAATAGTTGATCCAAGGCCATGGGGTCTTTGGGTCAGTAATCACGTACTCGCGATTGGCGTCATCAAAATGACCATACTTTTTCTCTACCATTGTTTTTTTAATGTTTATTTTTAGAATTTTTGCATGAATTTGGTGCAAAGATAATAAAAAGTTTCAGTTTATAGGTTAGAAAACAGATATTTTTTGTATTTTTGCATTGAAAAGTTTGATGTTTAACAATTTGCGATTAACATAACATACAATTGGCTTATGAAAAGAAACATTATAACACTCCTCATAACCGTGTTTGCCATGCTGCAAGCAACGGCTCAAACCTACGACAACTTGTGGAAGCAAGCTGATATCATCGCTCAGAAGGATCAGCCCAAGAGCGAGATTGGGGTGATGAAGAAAATCATCTCCAAGGCTACGGCGGCGAAAGACTACGGCCAGCTGCTGGCGGCTGAGATAAGGCAAGCTATACTCTGGAGAGAGATTTCGCCCGACTCGCTGACGCCCAATGTGAAGCGGATGGAAACGGAAGCACTGAAAGCGAAAGACCCCGTGCTGAAGGCTGTGAGATATGCCGTGCTCGGCAAGGTGTATAGGGAGGTGAATGGGAAGAAGAGCGAGGAGTTCTTCAAGAAAGCCCTGGAGCAGCCTGAACTTCTTGCCAGAAATGCTTCTACCGGGTATGTGCCGCTGACGCTGAAGGGTGTGGATGGCAGTTCGTTCAAGAATGATCTGCTGCATCTCATCGGTTTCGAAGCTGACAGCAAGGAGGCGTATCTGCTGATGTACACCTATTATAATAAGGTGGAAAATCGGGGTGCAGCCTGTCTCTGTGCCTACAAGCTTATCGAGAAATACCGCCAGGATGACGTAAGAGAGGTCAGAAAGTCGAAGTATCTGAATACCATCGACTCGCTCATCCACGTCTATCAGGATATTCCGGAGGCAGGCGAACTTGCCGTGGAGCATTTCCGCTTCATGGAAGGTGCTACCGATGCCAAACCGCAGGATAAGCTCAACTATATCAACTATGCACTGAATAGATGGGGCGGATGGTCGAGAATGAATGTGCTGAGGAATGCGCAGAAGCGACTCACCGAACCGATGTTCCAGGTGCAGGATATGCCATTGGTGCTTCGCCCTTCGGAAAAGAAGTGGGTTCATCTGAACGTGCGCAATCTCCAGAATCTGAACATTCGGCTTTCCCGTCTCAATATCACAGCGGATAATGAATATGATGTCCAGAATGAGGCTACCTATAAGATGCTCCTGAAGAAGACTACGAAGCTGCATCAGAAGGATTTCAGCCGCAACTACTATGGTCGTCCGGATTACGAAGAGGTGAAGGATTCCATCGAAATAGGAGGCAATCTGCCATTAGGCGTCTATCTGATGGAGGTGACTTCGGATAATACAGGCATTGCTCCGCAGCGAGAACTCTTCTATGTCAGCAATCTGGCGGTGATGATCCAGCAGTTGCCTGATGACAGGCATCGCTATGTGGTGGTGAATGCTACCGATGGTCAGCCTGTTCCTGGTGCGAAGATAGTGCTCTATGACAGAAACTATGACGACAAGACGGGCAAGTTCAAGAGACTCATTCATGCCCGAATGACGACAGATGCCCAGGGCGAGGCTTACTTCAAGAATGTGGATGGAAACGTCTTGATTTCCACCAGCAATGACAAGTTTACGCCTGCCAAGGATATCTACCTCTCCCGTGCCCGCTATTACGAGAAGAAGGATGATGAAACGAAATATCAGTTGTTTACCGACCGTGCCATCTATCGCCCGGGCCAGAAGGTGCATGCCACAGCCGTTTCCTATATAGTGAAGAAAGGCCTGGATGCCAGTGTGCCGGGAAAGAGCATGGAACTGAAGTTTATCCTGAGGGATGCCAACTGGAAGCAGGTGGCTGAGCAGAAGGCTACAACCGACGAATATGGTACGGCATCTGTGGATTTCGAATTGCCTCAAGGTGGACAGACAGGCATGTATCATGTATCCGTGAATAACCGAGCTAACAGTTCCTTCCGTGTGGAGGAATACAAGCGTCCAACCTTCGAGATTACCTTCCCGAAGGTGAACGAGAAATATAACTGGGGCGACACCGTAGTGGTGAAGGCTTCGGCAAAGACCTATGCCGGAGTGCCGGTGCAGGGTGCCAAGGTGGAGTATCAGGTGACCCGCAGAAACCAGCTCTGGTGGTGGGGCGCAGGCTCTGCCGGACAGTTGGTGAAGACTGACAGTTGCGTGACTCGTGAGGACGGAACCTTCGACGTGGAGATTCCGCTGGAGGCTTCCTTGTCAGGAAAAGACGAGGCTGATATGAGCGATTTCATGCGCATCGCCCGTTTCTTCAACTTCGAGGTCTCAGCCATCGTTACCGACATCAGCGGAGAGAGCCACGAGGGCGTGATGAGTCTGCCTCTGGGCACCAAGCCAACCATCCTCACGGTGAATCTTCCTAAGCGTATTGAGGCAGACAGTCTGAAGACGGTGACCTTTGCTTACCGCAATGCCAGCGGTATGGAGATATCCAGCAACCTGAAGTACCGCATCGACAAGGGCGAATGGAAGGATGCCGAGGCGAATGCGCCGATTTCTATGGCTGTATTGCCATCAGGAGTGCATGAGATGGAGGCAATCTGCGGACAGGACACCCTGCAGCAGAAGTTCACCCTCTTCAGCATCAAGGATACCCATCCGATGGAGCCAACCACTGAATGGTATTATCAGACGGCGAAGACCTTCCCGCATGATGGAAAGCCGGTATATGTGCAGGTGGGTTCTTCTGAAAACGGAGCGCACATCGTATATTCCATCATCGCTGGCAACAAACTGCTGGAGAAAGGCGCCTGGGAGTTGGGCGACAGCATCGTTACCCTGCCATTCACCTACAAGCCGGAATATGCTTCGGGTGTGGTGATTAATTATAGTTTCGTGAAGAACGGCGAATGCTATACCAGAAAAATCAGCATCGCCCGTCCTTTGCCGGAGAAGAAGTTGAACATCACCTGGAAGACTTTCCGCGACCGTCTCACTCCGGGACAGAAGGAGAAGTGGACCTTGCAGATTACGACTCCCGACGGCAAGCCAGCCAAGGCACAGCTGATGAGTGTACTTTATGATAAGTCGCTCGACCAGTTGGCTGACCACACCTGGAAGATGTCGCTGGGATTCAGCCAGTGGTTGCCAGACTGCTATTGGAAGAGCAATCTGAAGTATTATGAGATGGGATTGGCTGGTACTTATCCTACCAAGTATTATGATGAAAAGGAGTTGGATGTGGATCAGTTTGATGGCAAATACTTTAGCTATTATGGTTATATGCAAGCTGTGGAACTGAGCAAGTTGGAACGTTCTTCTGGCGGAACCGTTGAGTCTGTTCGTATACAGAAAGACGAGCTGGTACGAGAAGAAGCGAAAGTCATGAGAATTCGTGGTTCTAAGATGGCTCGTGTCGGTGCTTCTGCTCCATCTGTCAACAAGGTTTTTGATGTAGTAGAGGAGATGCCGCAGTTTGCTGGCGGTTCTGGCTCAGACGCAGGACAGTTCCTCGACAAGGTTCAGATTCGTGAAAACCTGAACGAGACAGCCTTCTTCTATCCTGCCTTGGAGAGCGACAACCAGGGCAATGTGGCTATCAATTTCACCCTGCCGGAGAGCGTGACTACCTGGAAGTTTATGGGCTTGGCGCACGACAAGGAGATGAGAAACGGATGCCTGGTAGATGAGGCTGTGGCTCAGAAAACCGTGATGGTGCAGCCTAACATGCCTCGCTTCCTGCGTGAAGGCGATAAGGCTACCATCGTGGTGAAACTCTTCAATACCTCAGATAAGAAGGTGAGCGGCAATGCCCGCATGCAGATTCTGGATGCCGAAACCCAGAAGGTGGTTTGGCAGAAGACCCAGGGCTATCGTATCGATGCCGAGGGTTCTGCTACCGTCTCCTTTGATGTCCAGGGACTGAAAGAAGGCGTATATATTAATAAGGTGGTGGCTGCCGGTAATGGCTACAGCGATGGTGAACAGCATTACCTGCCGGTTTTGAGCAACCGTGAACTCGTGGTGAACACCCTGCCTATCACCCTGCACCAACAGGGTGAGCAGAGTTTCGACCTGAGCAAACTCTTCCTGAACAAGGAGGGCAAGCAGGCGAAGGGCGCAGAGGATGCAAAGGTGACCGTGGAATATACCAACAATCCAAGTTGGCTGATGGTCAAGGCGCTGCCTGCCATCAGCAATCCTACCGAGGAGGATGCACTCTCCTTGATGGCTGCCATCTATGCCAACACCCTCAGCCGCCATATCCAGAAGGCCTTGAACGTGAATGCCAAGGACATCGACGATGCTTCGGGCTTGGCATCGGCTTCTGATACATTGCAAAAGAAGGTGAACAAGTATGTCGCTCTCCTGAAGAAACTCCAAAACAAGGATGGTTCCTTCTCTTGGTGGAAGGGCATGAGCGGTAGCAGATATATGACCACGGCTGTGGCAGAGATGATGGTTCGTCTCAATGCCATCGTGGGCAGACAATCCTTTACCGCAAGTATGCTTTCGGGAGCAATCGACTATCTGCGTCAGCAAACGGCTCGTGAGGTGAAGGCGATGAAGGAGGATGAGGCAAAGGCTGCGCAGAAAGCCGCTCGGAATGGCAAGGCTTACCAGGCTACGCCAAGCGAGATGGCTTTGCATTATCTCTATATTGTCGCAATGGATGGGACTTGTGTGAAACTCAAAGCTCCTGCTTTGAATGACATGGATTATCTCCTCGGAAAACTGAAGAAGATGACGGGTTCGTTGACCATCTATGGCAAGGCGAAGGCTGCTGTGATACTCGCCCTAAACTACGATTACAAGACGGCTGCCGACTACTTGAAGAGCATGGAGGAATATTCCGTCTATCGTGAGGATATGGGCAGATATTATGATACTCGCAAGGCGTACTATAGTTGGAGAAACTATAAGATTCCAACGGAGGTGGCTGCCATCGAGGCTCTGCAGGCTTTGGATGCTCAGTCTATAGCTGCTATTTCATCAGCATCGTCTGCTATTAGCAAACAGCAGACCATCGAGGAGATGCAGCGCTGGCTCCTGATGTCGAAGCGTACCCAGGTTTGGGATACGCCAGTGAACACCGTGGATGCCGTCTATGCCTTTATGAAGGGTAATGAGAGCAACTGGAACAGAAAGGCTGAGAATGCCGTGCTGAAACTGGATGGCAAGCTGTTGCCAATGCCGCAGGATTCTACTACGCTGGGTTATGTCAAGACCGAAAAGGTGGGTAAGGCATCTACCCTGAGCATCAGCAAGAAGAGCGATTATACCAGTTGGGGTGCCGTGTATGCAGAGTTCAAGCAGCCGCTTAGCGAAATAGCCTCTGCCGAATCGGGCATCAAGGTGCGTCGTGTCATCGTTCCTGCTGAATCGCAGGGCAGGGGCAAGGCTCAGGCGAAGGTGGGAGAGAAGGTGAAGGTAACACTTATCATCACTGCCGACCGTGACTACGATTTCGTGAAGATTGTGGACAAACGTGCCGCCTGTCTGGAGCCTGTCAATCAGTTGAGCGGTTACCAGTGGGGAATGGAATGTTATGTTTCTCCTAAGGATAATACAACAAATTTCTATTTTGATCGTTTATCTAAAGGTAAGCATTTCGTAGAAATGGAATATTATGTCGACCGTAAGGGCGACTACCAGTCGGGATCCTGCACGGCAGAGTGTACCTACAGTCCGGAGTTTGGTGGTCGTACGGAGGCATATAAGATGACAGTTAATAATTAATATAAGGATTGATAATTACGAATAGAATAGTATGAAACGAATGAATATATTGATGCTTTCATCGCTGTTGGCGGTGTCTGCGTCGGCACAGAAAATAAGTACTCAGAGCGAGATCGTGGATTGTGGACAGGTAGTATTCCGCAAGCCGGTGACCGCTGAGTTCCTGATGAAGAATGAGGGCAGCAAACCGCTGATCATCCATCAGGTGTATAAGAGTTGCGGATGTACAGAAGTGGTGTATCCGAAGAACAGTGTGGCTCCTGGCGGCAGCTTCTTGGTCAAGGCGGTGTATGATGCGAAGCAGATGGGCACCTTCCACAAGCAGATATGCCTCTATAGCAATGCATCGGAGGAACCTTTTATCCTCTCTATGCGTGGTAGGGTAGTGAGCAATGTGGTAGATTTCGCAGGTCCATATAATGAACTGTTTGGCGAACTCAAGTCGGATGTCCAGGAGGTGGAGTTTGATGACGTGAACCGTGGCGACCGTCCGGTACAGCGCATCCATATCTTCAATCCTACAGAGGAGATGATGGAACCTGTGGTCATGCATCTTCCTAACTATCTCCAGGCGACGGTTTCGCCATCCAGGGTGGCTCCTCACCGTTCCGCAGAGATTACCTTCGTGCTGGATTCGAAGAAGCTGCGTGATTTCGGCTTGAATCAGACTTCTGTTTATCTGGGTGAGCGTCCTGGCGACAAGATTGCTCCAGAGAAGGAAATCGTGGTTTCTGCCGTTCTCCTGCCAAGTTTCGACAAGTTGACTGCTGAGCAGAAGGAACAGGCTCCTAAGGTGGAACTCTCTACTACCGATCTGAATCTGGGAAGCTTCAACGGCAAGAAGAAGCTGAAGGGAGAAATCCTGGTTAGCAACCAGGGTAAGTCGGTTTTGGATATCCGAAGCATGCAGATGTTTACCATGGGCTTGCAGGTACAGTTGAAGAAGAGCAAGATTCAGCCGGGAGAGACCGTGAAGATGAAGGTGACAGCCGTGGCTGCCGATCTGAAGAAGTCGCGCGCCAAGCATCCTCGTATTCTCATGATTACCAATGATCCGGAGAATGCCAAAGTTGTAATTAGAATAAATGTAAAGTAATGCAGATAGAAATAGATCATGGTAGTGGTTTCTGCTTCGGCGTAACCACTGCCATCAAGAAAGCTGAAGAAGAGTTGGAAAAGGGCAGTACACTCTACTGCCTGGGTGATATTGTGCATAATGGTATGGAGGTGGAGCGCCTGCATGAGGCGGGACTGATCACCATCGACCATGAGGAGATGAAGGAGCTTCACGGTGTGAAGGTGCTGCTTCGTGCCCATGGTGAACCCCCTGAGACTTATGCGCTGGCAGAGAAGAACAATATTGAGATTATTGATGCTACCTGTCCGGTAGTACTCCAGTTGCAGCGCCGCATCAAGAAGCAGTATGTGAGCAATCCGGAGGCGCAGATTGTCATCTTCGGAAAGAAGGGACATGCCGAGGTGCTGGGACTGGTAGGACAGACTGCGAGTCATGCCCTCGTGGTAGAGAAGTTTGAGGATGTAGAGCATCTGAAGGAAATAGGTAAGTTGGATTTCAACCGTGATATCTATCTCTATTCCCAAACCACCAAGAGTCTGGATGAGTTCCATCGCATCATCGAGTATTGTCAGGAGCATATCGTAGAGGGTGCAACCTTCAAGAGCTTTGATACCATCTGCCGCCAGGTGGCTAACAGAATGCCAAACATCGCATCCTTTGCCAGCAAGCATGATGTCATCCTCTTTGTCAGTGGCAGAAAGAGCAGCAATGGAAAGGTGCTCTTCAAGGAGTGCAAGAGCGTGAATGCCAACAGCTATCAGATAGAGAGTGCCGAAGAAATCAATATGGATTGGCTGAAGGGTGTGAATACCGTAGGCATCTGTGGTGCTACCAGTACTCCTAAATGGCTGATGGAAGAATGCAAGGAGAAAATCATCAAGGATACCTTATCATAAAGAGAAACAGGTAATCTGATGATTCATCTCATCAAATAAAAACAGGTGATAAATCTTCTCACGAGGACTTATCACCTTCAAAAAACAGTAATTAACTCAAAATTTATAATCTATATCATTACTACCTTGTCATTATGTCTGCAAAGATAAATAAAACAACGTTTTTTTGCAAAGCCAATTCTTTAAAATGGCAGTTTTTTTATATTAAACTGAAATTTTAATATATTTTTGCAATCGTCTTTGGACATTCTACGACAAAGTAGCTTTTTGTTACTTTTCTGCGGCTTTTTGATACTGTTTCATCAACCATTCCTTCTGTTCCGGAATTGTCATCTCACTGTTGTCGAGTGTGATGGCATCATCAGCCTTGCGCAAAGGAGAAGTCTCACGATGGGTGTCAATATAGTCACGCTCCTCTACGTTTTTCAGAATAGCCTCGAAGTCGGCAGGCATTCCTTTCTCCTTGAGCTCATCGAAACGGCGCTGTGCTCTTACCTGAGAGCTTGCCGTAACGAAGATCTTCAGTTCTGCGTTAGGGAAAACGGTGGTACCGATGTCACGGCCATCCATTACGATGCCCTTGTCTTCGCCCATCTTCTGCTGCTGGGCTACCAATGACTCTCTTACGAATGGGATGGCTGCCACAGGACTTACGTGATTGGAAACCTCCAGCGAGCGGATTTCCTTCTCTACCAACTCACCGTTGAGGTAGCAGTCTGGGCGACCGGTTTCGGCATTGAACTTGAAAGAGATGTGGATGTTTGGCATCTCAGCCTCTAACTCTGCTACCTTTACCTTGCCATCCTCATCGAAGAGCTGGTGGCGCAGGGCGTAGAGCGTAACTGAGCGATACATGGCACCTGTATCTACATACACATATCCGATTTCCTTGGCAAGATCCTTTGCCATGGTACTCTTTCCACAAGAAGAGTAACCGTCAATTGCTATTGTAATCTTCTTCATGTCTTTAAATCTGAAAAGTTTATCTGTTCTATAAATCTGTATTCTATAACCCGTATTCTATAATCTGTAGTCGATATTCAGCAGCAGACTATTGCTGCTGACATGGTATTTGCCGTAGGCGATGTTGAGATGGAAGCGCTCCAGATTGATACCGCCACCCAACGACCATCCGGCTCCATGACTGCTGGTTTCATCTTCTCCGTTTACGATTTTCATTTCATCGTGGCGTCGGAAGTTATAGCCGGCTCCCACCCAGAGGCTTTCGCCCAAAAGCAGATCGGCACCTAATACCGCATGGTTTCTGAGTCCCTTATCCCAATGGTTCAGGTTCACCAAGGTGGCTGAAACGCGGAAGGGAGTATTGATGAAGTGCTTGCTGACACCCACCTGTAGGTCGATCGGCATCTTCTCGTATTCTTCATCATAAGCCTTGAGCTGTCCACCCAGATTTTTGGCTACTGCGGAAACCGACCATTCTTCTTCTGAATCGTAGTAGTTGAGTCCCAGATCCACTCCCATGGCGATGGAGTTGTAGTCACCGATATACGAGGTGATGAATTTGGCGGTGATGCCACCCACGATGCGTTCGCTGAGCAGGTAGGAGAAAGTACCCGCCAGGCAGATATCCTTAGCCGAGAATTCACCCATCTGGATGTTGTTCTCATCGGTCTGCTTCATCTTGCCATAATCCACATACTGCGCCGATACCGCCCACGAAGCCTTCTCTCCGGCGATGCGGTTAAATGAAGCTGATGCCATATTCACCCCCTTCATATAGTTCATGTAGTTGAAGTTGAGGGTACGGTCGTTCACCGACGCCAGCAGGGCTGGGTTATGGAAAGCAAGTGCCGCATCATCTTCTATCAAGGTGATGTTATCGCCTCCCAAGGCAGCTGCATGGGCACTGACGGGGAGTCGGAGGAAGTTATACCCCGTCTGACTCTCTTGAGCCCCCATTTTTGTCGCGAAAAGCGTCAATATAATGGAAAAAACAACTTTTTTCATTTAAAATATCTAATTCTTTGGCAAAGATACGGCTTTTTTGAGAAATAAGACGTAAATTTGCAATGTTTTCGTAGAAAATAACGAAAGAGAATGTAAAATATTGCAGTTTGGACCCCAAAAACGGGTGAACAAGTCTGCAAATAGTAGATAATAGATATTGTGGAAATAAAGAAATCAGATCGTGCACAGTTGGAGGACAAGCGGGTAACCTTTTTCCTGCTGGGACTCCTTATTGCCTTTACGCTTCTTTTTGTAGGATTGCAATATTCCAGAAATCCGCAGGGAGATGACGACTGGGCAGAGAACTTTGAGGATCTTTCGCAAGATATGGAAATGTCAACTCCGCCCGATCAGAAAGATATGGTGAGTGCGGAGGCTATGGCGAAGGCACCTGCCTCGCAGGCTATCACCCAGGAGGTGAAACCTACCGAGCAGCAAATGGTCAAGAAGACACCGGAAAAGATCAGCACTACTACCAGTGAACTGGTAATCGGTGATGGTTCGGGCGTGGTAGAAGGGGCTGACGTGAAGGAGGCGGCTCCTGAGACGGCAGTGGATCCGGCAGATACACAGGCTGAGGCTCCTATCAAGTTTACCGTGGTGCAGAAGATTCCGGAGTTCCCGGGAGGCTGGTCAGCATTTATGCAATGGCTTACCAAGAACCTGAAGTATCCGCAGGTGGCGCAGAACAACAAGGTACAGGGCACGGTGGTGGTAACCTTCATCGTGAACAAGGATGGAAGCATCGCCAATACCAAGGTAAGTACCTCGGTGGATGCTGCCCTTGATGCTGAAGCGCTCCGCGTGATGAAAATGATGCCCAAATGGAAACCGGGTATGGACAAGAACAAGGTGTGCCGTACCATGATTGCCGTTCCTGTGGTATTCAAGTTATAAAAGACAAGTTATAAATCAGATATTATAAATTAGAAATATGATAGATATGAAGACATCAGAAGAATTATTGGTAATGGTGAATGATTTCCTGGCAAATCTCCCATACAATCGTAAACCATTGTCGCTTTACGAACCGGTGAAGTACGTACTCTCTTTAGGTGGAAAGCGTATTCGCCCTGTTTTAATGCTCTTGGGATACAATCTCTTCAAGAATGATCCTGAGAAGATTCTGATGAATGCGATAGCTCTTGAGACTTATCACAACTATACGCTCTTGCACGACGACCTGATGGATAATGCTGACCTCCGTCGTGGTCATGAGACTGTACACAAGAAGTGGGATGCCAATACTGCTATCCTCTCTGGTGACAGTATGCTGGTGTTGGCTTACGAGAGAATGGCACAGTGCGACGATCAGCATCTTGCAAAGGTGATGAAGCTCTTTACTACTACTGCCCTTGAGATTGGAGAGGGACAGCAGTATGATATGGAGTTTGAGAACCGCAATGATGTGAAGGAAGAGGAATATATCGAGATGATTCGCCTCAAGACCAGTGTACTTCTGGCTTGTGCCCTGAAGATTGGTGCCATCCTGGCTGATGCTTCTGCTGAGGATGCAGACAATCTCTATAAGTTTGGCGAGCAGATTGGTCTGGCTTTCCAGCTGCAGGATGATTTCCTCGATGTATATGGTGATTCCAAGGTGTTTGGTAAGGCTATTGGTGGTGATATCACTTCCAACAAGAAGACTTTCATGCTCATCAATGCCTTCAACCATGCCAACGATGCCCAGCGTGCTGAACTCCAGAAATGGGTGGATGCCAAGGAATTCGACCGCAATGAGAAGGTGGCTGCTGTTACCCGTCTCTATAACGAGATCGGTATCGACAAGATGGCACAGGATAAGATTGCCTATTACTTCGAGCAGAGCAAGAAGTATCTTGAGGCTGTGAATGTGCCTGCTGAGCGCAAGGAGGAGTTGGCGAAGTATGCACAGAAAATGATGAAGCGCCAGTACTAATCATAAAGTTCAAAGTTCAAAGTTCAAAGTTCAATGTTCAAAGTAATAGATACGCATACTCATCTCGATGCAGAAGAGTTTGATGAGGATAGGGCGGAAGCTTTCGCTCGCGCCAGGGAAGCGGGGGTAGGCAAGGTGTTCTTGCCTGCCATCGACGTGAAGACCACGCACGCTGTCCTGGCATTGAGTCGGGAATATCCGGGTTATGCCTATCCCATGATCGGTTTGCATCCTGAAGAGGTGAAGGCAGACTGGAAGGAGCAGCTGGCTGAACTTCGAAAGATATTGGAGGAACATCGCATAATAGGCAATGCCAATCCTGTAGGCGATTCTCCTCAGGTTTCTGACTTTATCGCCATTGGCGAAATCGGACTGGATTATTACTGGAGTCGTGAGTTTGAGCAGGAGCAGCTGGAGGCATTCGAGGAACAGGTGAAATGGTCGGTAGAAACCCGACTCCCCCTGATGATTCATTGCCGCAAGGCACAGAACGAGATGGTGCACTTGCTCCGTCAGTATCAGAAAGACCTGCCTGGTGGCGTGTTCCACTGCTTCACGGGCAATCAGAAGGAGGCTGAAGAGCTTCTCTCTTTCGATAACTTCGTGCTGGGTATCGGCGGTGTTTCTACTTTCAAGAGCAGTCATCTCAGAGAAGACCTTCCGGCTGCGGTTCCGATGAATCGCATCATCCTGGAGACCGACTCTCCATACATGGCTCCCGTGCCTTATCGTGGCAAGCGCAATGAAAGCGCCTTCGTGATAGAAGTGCTCAAGACTCTGGCGAAAGCATACGGAGTGAGTGAGGAGGAATTCGCAGAACAGACGAATAAGAATGTAGAAAGCGTCTTTCACTTCTAGGGAAATGCCCCACACGCCCTGAAAGGGCAGAAGCTCCTAGCCCAGGGCAACACCCTGGGTTATAATGGCAATCAGCAAAGCGCCCTGTAAGGGCAAAAGCTTTAGTAAATATATAAAATTTAATAAAAATAAATCCTAAACCAACTATTCATTATGACTAGAAAAATGTTGATGGCAGCCCTCCTGATGGCTGCATTTGCACAGGGCACTCAGGCACAAGACCTGAGCGGCCAGCGTTCTGAAAAGCAGGACGTGCACATGATTCCTGGTAAGAAACTGGATCATCACGGACTCATCGTGAGTCCTACACCACATCTCCTGAATGTGGATGCTGCTAACCGACTCGACCTGCAGAAGGGTGTCAAGGTGATAGACAAGAAAGGTAAGTTTGCGGATGATGTGAAGTTCCTGACCGCTAACGCCAAGGGCATTCGCCTGACCATCGATTTCGGTGAGAAGCTTGCTACTAAAGCAGGAGTCAAGCCAGTATCGGGTGCTTACAGCCTGAAGGCTGATGCCAAAGGTATCCAGATTGTGGGATACGATGAGCGTGGTGCTTTCTATGGCTTGCAGACCTTGCGTCAGATAGTAAACAGCGAGATGGCAAAGGGCCAGATGCCTTATACCACTTGCAACGACTACCCTGATCTTCCAAACCGTGGTGTGGTAGAAGGCTTCTATGGTGAGCCTTGGTCTCATCAGGTGCGTCTTTCCCTCATCGATTATTATGGAAAGAACAAGATGAACACCTATCTCTATGGTCCAAAGGATGATCCTTATCACAGCTGCCCTAACTGGCGCTTGCCTTATCCTGAGAAAGAGGCTAAGAACATCAGCGAACTCGTTCAGGCTTGCCGCCGCAACCGTGTAGATTTCGTGTGGGCTATCCATCCTGGACAGGACATCAAGTGGAACGAGGAAGACTATCAGAACCTGGTTCACAAGCTCGACTTGATGTACGACCTCGGTGTACGTTCTTTCGCTATTTTCTTTGATGATATTTCTGGCGAGGGTGCCAACCCAGTGAAGCAGTCTGAACTCTTGAACCGCCTGGCTAAGGAGTTTGTGAAGGCTAAGGGCGATGTTACACCGCTCGTGATGTGTCCTACCGATTATACCCGTCTCTGGGCGAATCCAAAACCAACCGGTTCTCTGGCTATCTTCGGTAACACCCTCGATCCATCTATCAATGTATTCTGGACAGGTGATGTGGTATGTAGTGACTTGACCCGCGAGACGCTCGACTGGGTGAACTCCCGTATCAAGCGCCCTGCTTACTACTGGTGGAACTTCCCAGTTACTGATTATGCACGCCATATCATCATGCAGGGTCCTACCTACGGTTTGCAGACCGACCTGACCAACAAGGATCTCTGTGGTTTCGTGAGCAACCCGATGGAGCATGGTGAGGCTTCCAAGCTGGCTCTCTACGGTGTAGCTGACTATGCATGGAATATCGCCAACTATAATCCACTCGACAACTGGGAGCGTGGTCTGGTAGATCTCACTCCTGAGGCACACGATGCTTATCGTACATTCGCCATGCACTCATGCGATACAGAAACCGGTTATCGCCGTATCGAATCATGGGAAACCAAGAGCTTCCGCATCGACAACTTTACAGATGCTGAGTTCAATGCCCTGCAGAGCGAGTTTGTAAGAGTGAAGAATGCACCTGCTCAGATGGAGGCAAACTGCAAGAATGCCTTGTTGATGAAGGAACTCCGCCCATGGCTCACAGAGTTTGGCAAGTTGGGCGACCGTGGTCTGAAGACCATGCAGCTCATCAAGGAGTACAAGGCTGGTAATGACCAGGCATTCTGGGATGGCTATGTAAACAACCGTATGAGCAAGGAAGATGTGGCTGCTTACGAGAAGCATAAGTCTGGAACCATGGTATTGCAGCCATTCTATGAGCAGTCTATGGATGATATGGCTTCTGGCTTCTTCAAGAAGTTGACTGGCAAGGTGCCTGCTTTCTATAAGGGTATCGGTACTTATGCCACCTTGAGAACTACCCAGAGCAAGGCGATGTTTGACAACGATTCTACTACCTATTATACATCTGGTAATGGTCAGAACACTGGCGACTGGATTGGTGCAGACTTAGGTTGTGTTCGTTCTGTTTCTGAGGTAAGAATCCTTCAGGGACGTAACTCTGTAGATGATGTGGATTACTTCGATAATACCGTATTGGAGTATTCTCTTGACAAGAAGGAGTGGAAGGCGCTGACCGGTGAGTTGAAGAAGCAGTATGTCATCAACTGGAAGACCGATTCTCCTGTTGAGGCTCGTTATATCCGCATCAAGAAGTTGAAGTCTGACAAGCGCAACTGGGCTGCAGTCCGTACTTTCGAGGTGAACCCAACTACTCCAGAGCGTTTGAGCTTCCCTGTTGAGGCAGGCAATCTGCAGGCAGCGATGTATGGTTTCGATGAGAACCCATGCACCTCATTCACCAACGAGGGCACCCTTACCATGGGTGTAGAAAAGGCTGTAAAGGGTTACACCCTGCTGTTGAAGTTGGCTCCTGGCAAATCATTGGTTTGTCGTCAGTTGAATGCCAAGGGCAAGGTATTGGCAACAACCAACATCGACCAGTCATTCTGCAAGATAGAATTGGTGAAGAAGGCTGCCAAGCTTCAGCTGGATGGTTCAGCCGAAATCTTCGAGATTATTCCTGAAAAGTAAAGGACTGAACTTTTGCAAGTGGGGAAGTCCACTAGGACGCCATACTCTAGGCAGGGGATAACTAGTTCTTTATTCCCGCTAGGCGTCTCGCCGGATTTGCAATCCGGCGTTAAAAAATGTCCTAACCTATTTAGCCTCTGCGGATTTGCAATCCGCAGCAAAGGAATATGCTTTTCCTTTTGTTGGGGGATTACAAATCCCCCGGTTTTAATAGGTCGAACCTTTTTTACGGCGGATTGCAAATCCGCCGGGACGCCTAGCGGGCTTGTACTCTTGGAGACGCCATACGCCCTGACAGGGCAAAAGCTTTAAAATAGATGCTTTTGTCCTTTCAGGGCGCTTGTTTTATACGTTCTCTAGTTAAAGAAATGTAAAAAGCAAACGAATATGTGGCTTTTCGAATAAAAAGTGATAATTTTGTACTCCGAAACTGGAAAGGTGCTCGAGTGGCTGAAGAGGCACGCCTGGAAAGCGTGTATTCCCCTAAAGGGAATCGGGGGTTCGAATCCCCCTCTTTCCGCTTATATATATAATAAGGTATATATGATTATGAAGAAAAATACAGCTATTGCGCGTTTCGCAATATTCATTTTCACAGTAATGTGTTCTCTGCCAGTCATGGCGCAAGACGAGAATATCGGATTTCATCAAGCTCTTAAGACGAAGTTCATAGAGGGTAATGCCGGCTTTATGTCGCTCGTTGCCATCGCTCTCATCGTGGGTCTGGCTTTCTGTATTGAGCGCATTATCTATCTCAGCCTTTCTGAAATCAATGCCAAGAAACTGATGCAGGATATCGACCAGAAGGTAGAAGCAGGCGATGTGGAAGGTGCCAAGGAACTTTGCCGCAATACCCGTGGACCTGTAGCTTCTATCTGCTATCAGGGATTGATGCATATAGATGAGCATCTCGATGATATCGAGCGCTCGGTAAGTGGATATGGTACCGTGCAGGCTGCCAACCTGGAAAAAGGATGCTCCTGGATCAAGCTCTTCATCGCCATGGCTCCTTCCCTCGGATTCCTGGGTACGGTGATTGGTATGGTGATGGCTTTCGACCAGATTCAGCAGGCGGGAGATATCAGTCCTACCATCGTGGCTTCGGGTATGAAGGTGGCGCTGATTACTACCATCTTCGGTATCATTGTAGCCTTGATTCTGATGGTGTTCTATAATTATATCCTTTCCAAGGTAGAACATCTGACCAGTCAGATGGAAGAATCGGCTGTAACTTTAATGGATATTATCGCCAAGAATAAGTGAAGAGTGAAGAACGAAGAGTGAAAAAATCATCGGCTTTACTAATCATAAAGTTCAAAGTTGAAAGTTCAAAGTTGAAAGTTCCATGTTGAAAGTTCAAAGTTCAAAGTTCAAAGTTCAAAGTAACAAGTCTGCCGAACAGATATCTCAGAAGGTTTTCCGGCTGATGATAGGTTTGGCTGTGCTGGTTTTCGGTCTGTTCTATCTGATAGGCTATGATTTGCCTTTCGATGAGAACCCCGACTTCAATGCCCCTCTTTTTACCGATGTGCTCATCTTCCTGATGTGGCTTTTCCTGATAGGAGGAATAGGCTTGGCGGTCTATTCGATGGTGAAGGATTACCGGAGCAGCAAGTCGGAAGCCGTGGTGAATGGTGTGCCGGTGCGTCGTATCTTCCGTATCACCTGGCTTACCTTGCTGGCAGTTCTGATTCTTACCTTCCTCTTGGGAGGTTCCGATCCGATGCTCATCAATGGCGAGAACTACGCCGACTGGTTGTGGCTGAAACTTTCTGATATGTTTGTCATCACCTCGCTGCTGATGTTGCTGGCAGGCATTGGAGCCGTTTGCTTCGGTGCCACCCGATATATTCGAAAGAAGCAATAACAGTCTGTAATTATCAAACAAAAAATAGTTAGTATCATATCATAACGCAATGCTGATAAGAAGGAATCGTAACGAAACCCCGGGATTGAATACCACCTCAACAGCCGACATCTCGTTTATGCTGCTGATATTCTTCCTTGTAACCACATCCATGGATGTGGATAAGGGATTGTTGCGCCAGCTTCCTTCGCCTGAACCTCAGAAGAAGGAACTGCAGGAATCGGTGGTGGATAAGAACAATCTGATGGCGATTCATCTTACGGCTGGAGATACGCTGCTGGTGAACAACCAGCCGATGAAGCTGGAAGATCTGAAGCAGGAAACCGTCCGCTTTGTACATCGCCTGGGTAAGAAACATCTGATTTCCATCGAGAGCGACCGTGATGCCAACTACAACCTCTATTTCCAGATGCAGAATGAGTTGATGGAAGCCTATGCGCAACTTCGCAATGAGGCAGCCCAGAAGAAATATCATAGAGACTTTGCGCTTTTGAACAATGATCAGAAGGAGCAGGTGCGTAAGCTCTGTCCTCAGCGCATTACGGAGTCGTATGCCAATGCGATGACTCATGAAGACAAGAGTGTAGATGCTGATGCGGAAGAGAAACAGGAAACCCAGTCTGCTCAGGAGAAAGGAGGCGCCAAATGATGAATTTTCGTAAAAAATCGCATTCGGTTCCGGAGTTGAATACGTCATCTTTGCCGGATCTGATTTTCTCGGTACTCTTTTTCTTTATGATCGTTACCCACATGCGACAGGTTACCTTAAAGGTGGAATGCCGTATGCCGGAAGGAAAGAATCTCACACGCCTGACCAAGAAGTCGGCTGTAAGTCATATTTATATAGGAAAGCCAACCAAGGATCTGCAGGGCAAATACGGCTCAGGTACCCAGATCCAGATGAATGACAAGTTTGCCAGTGCTTCTGATGTGCAGGATTATATCTCTGCCGAGAAGAAGCGGATGTCGCCTGAAGACCAGAAACTGATGACCGTTTCCATCAAGGCAGACCAGGACACCAAGATGGGAGTGATTACCGATGTGAAGCAGGCGCTGCGCCAGGCAAAAGCACTGAAAATAAGCTATTCTGCTGTTGAAAATAGGAAATAATATGCTCTAAAAGGAAAAATAATATTAATTTATTATTTTTTTTATTAGAAAAGTTGCTTTTTCTAAAGAAAAGTGCTACCTTTGCAGGCAAATAATAATAAATTATGGCAAAACAAGTATTAGATTCATTAGATAGGCATATTCTGAAGCTGATTTCTCAGGATGCCCGAATCCCATTTCTGGAAGTAGCACGTGCTTGTAATGTAAGCGGTGCTGCCATTCATCAGCGTGTAGCTAAACTCACTAACCTTGGCATTATTAAAGGCTCTCAATTTGTTATCGATCCAGAGAAGATTGGTTACGAAACCTGTGCATATATGGGACTGTTCCTCAAGGAACCTGAGAAGTTTGATCAGGTGGTTGAAGAACTCAAGAAGATTCCTGAGGTAGTAGAGTGTCATTATACTACGGGCGGTTTTGATATGTTCATCAAGATTTATGCAGTCAACAACCACCATCTCCTGGAGATTATCCACGATAAGTTGCAGCCATTGGGGCTTTCTAGAAGCGAGACCATCATCTCCTTCAATGCAGCCATCGACCGTCAGCTTTCTCTGAAGGATATTCAGCAGGTTGCTGATGAGGATGATGAGACAACAGAAGAATAGGAATTTATTCAACCGTACTGGTCGAATTTATTTTCTGATATAGGTGAGGAATGAGAACGACAATCCGTTTTCATTCCTCATTTCTTTTTCCGTCACTTCCCAGGCAGAACTGTCGATGGCAGGGAAGAAGGTATCTGCCTGTTCCGGCTCCTTATCTACGATGGTGAGATAGAGTTTCCGGGCAGCAGGAAGAGCCTGGCGATAGATGCTTTCTCCGCCAATGATGAAGATTTCTTCCGGACTGGCTATTCCTGCATCTTCCTTGGGGGCAGACAAGGAGTCGCCTTGTGCAGCCCTGAGTGCTTCTTCCAGGGTAGGATATACTTCGCCCCCATCTATCTCTTTCAGACTTTTAGAGACAACGATGTTGCGGCGATGTGGAAGAGCACCGTTAGGGAGAGAATCAAATGTCTTTCTGCCCATGATGATGGTATGCCCCGTGGTAAGTTCACGGAAGCGGGTCATATCGGATTGAATATGATAGAGCAATCGGTTTTCATAGCCGATTGCTCTATTTGTTTTGGATATACAGGCGATGATGCTGAGCATTTCTTTTAATGTTAAATGTTAATCACTTCTTGCTTTTCCGGCACGTGGCTGCTCTTGATTTTCCACTCTTGTGGATAGAGGTTGTTGGCACGGTTGCCGATGTTCTTCTCCCAGCCCAGAGGCATCTGCTGATAGGTAACGAGCACGTAGCCTTTAGGGGTGTCTGCAGGAAGATTCACAGCCTCTTTGCGCAGGTAGCGGATGGCATCCTCGTAGGAGAGTTCTACCTGTGGGAAAAACTCTGTGTTGAGTTCGGTGGAGAGTGCCAGACTCTGGTCGGGAATGATGTCTTTGCCCTTGCTTGTTCCCAGTTTGATGCCGGCATGTATCACCTTCAGGTTTCTGGCAGCATCTTCATAGATGGCTTTCCATCGGCTTGGGATGGCATAGAAGTTATCGTCTTCGGCTATCGTTTCATAGTCGGAAGACTTCAGCCAGTCTGTTGGAACCTGCAGACCCTTTCCCTTGTTCCCTCTGTTCTTTCCTTTATCCTTATTCTTGTCTTTTTTCTTCTTTTTATCCTCCTTCTCCATTTCCGGTTCTCCCTCTTTTCTGAGTATTGCGAGGAAGATGCCTTCTCCGCGGGTCTTGCCTGGGAGGAAACGATAGACAGGGATGTCTGTGCCTATGAGATTGCCCGTGATATTCCATGCTTCATCGATATCGTTGAGTGCGATTGGATCAGCCCCCAGCTCCTCACAGATCCAGGCGATATTCTCTTCGTCTTCGTGGGCGTTGAAGGTGCAGGTAGAGTAGATGAGGAGACCGCCTGGTTTCAGGCAGTTCCAGATATCGCTTACGATTTCGCGCTGCAGATGCCAGCAGTTGTCCACATTCTGCAGACTCCATTCGCTGATGGCGCCATCATCCTTGCGGAACATACCTTCGCCGGAGCAGGGAACATCAGTGAGGATCACGTCAAACTGAAGCTTCGACTTCTTGTAGTCGCGTGGATAGTTGTTGGTGACGATCATATCGGGATGACCGAACTTCTGGATATTCTCTGCAAGAATCTGCGATCGGGTGCGCATCGGTTCGTTGCTGAAAAGAAGGCTACCTTCCGGCAGGGCAGCACGTACGGCGGTAGATTTTCCACCTGGAGCCGCACAGAGATCGAGCATCATCACGGGGTCGTGAACGAGTTGTCGGATCACCAGATCCACGAACATGGAAGAAGCCTCCTGCACGTAATACTTTCCGGCATGGAGCCATGGGTCGAAGGTGAAGTTAGGACGGGTGGAGAGATAGCGACCGGTGGAAGGGCACCATGGAATCGGTTCGCCCGCAGCATCTTCTCCCTCCTTGCATTTGAAAGGATTGAGGCGGATACTGGTAGGGGCTTCTCCCTCGGTGATGCCCTGTTTCAGTTGCTGGAACAGTTCATCGCCCATCAACTCTTGGGTATATTGGATGAAATCTTCTGGTAATGTCTTCATTTTATGCCTTTATTCTTGATTTTGTTTGCAAAAATAAGAAAAATTTTGTTTCTTTGCAACTAAATTCCCAAGAGATGCGTCTAAGACATAGAAAAAATAATAAATAACAAGGTAAAACTATAAAAATATTGTTAGATATGAAGAAAGCGATATTAACATTGGCGCTCATCATGAGCATCGGAGCTACCCAGGTATCTCTGGCATCTTCGGCTCCAAAACATCGTTATCATCCAACTACCCAACAGGTGGATAAGCAGGCTTCTCCTGCCGCTGCAAAGCAGGAAGATAAGCAGGCTGCAGCTGAGCAGGCATCCGCAGCTCAGGATGATGAGGCTATTGCTGCCTATTCTGATACAACCGCAACGGATACTTCCGACTATGCTGATGTAGATGACAATGACAACCGTTCTTATCATTCCAAGTACAGTCTGGGCAACTATGATGATCCTTTCGATTTCATCGGTTCGGTATTTGGTGGCGGAGCGCTGTCGGTTATCATCATCTTCTGTATCATCTTCGGTCTGCTGTTTGTCTTTGCTCCGCTGATCATCGTGTTCCTGGTTATCAGATATCTGATTCGCCGCCACAACGACCGGATGAAGTTGGCGGAGATGGCGATGGAGAAGGGCATCAATGTTCCGGAAAGCGACCGTCCGATAGACAAGCAGAGCGATGAATATCTGGTGAAGCGAGGATTGAGAAATGCCTTCCTGGGAGCAGGCTTGTGCGCCATGTTCGCTTGGTGGGAAGCTGACTTCCTGGCGGGTATCGGAGCCCTGGTCTTCTTCTATGGATTGGGACAGACCCTGATAGGTTCGCTTCCAGCCATCAAGGATTGGTGGAAAAACCGCCATGGCGATCAGGGCACTGGATATAATGGAACTCCGGTATAAAAATCAAACAACAATTATTAGTTAATATATAGTGGAAAAGTTATCCGATATTTCTCTCGTCACGAAGGTGGTGATGCTTCACGACCGCAAGTCGTTCGACTTGCTGGTCAAGAAGTATCAATCACCTATTCGTGGGTTCTTCCTACGGCAGACGCTGGGGGATGCGCAGCTGAGTGACGACTTGGCGCAGGATACCTTTGTGAAGGCTTATACCCACCTGTCGGGTTTCAGGGGTACAGCCAGCTTCTCCACTTGGCTTTATCGTATCGCTTATAATGTGTGGTATGATTATACCCGCAGTCATAAGGAAACACAGGATATTGATACGCCGGCGGTTATCCGACAGAATGCGCAGGGAGTGAATGCCGGACTGAAGATGGATTTGCTCAATGCCCTGCGGATATTGAGCGAGAACGAACGGACGTGCATCACGCTGCAGCTGATGGATGGCCTCTCTATAGATAAGATTGCAGAAGTGACGGGAATGGCGCAAGGCACCATCAAGTCGCATCTCTCTCGTGGAAAACAGAAACTTGCAAGTTACTTAAAGCATAATGGTTATGACCGATAAAATGATAGATAATAGAAATGGTATGGAGTTTGAGCCGCTGAGCGCCACAGACGATCAGCTCCTTCAGGCTTTCTTTGCTGATAACAGGATGGAGGAGATTCCGGATGATGGATTCTCTGATAGGGTGATGCAGGCATTGCCGGGTCTTGAGCCGGAAAAGACCGTGCTGTCTCTTGAGCAGGAGCAGGCATTGGCTAAGCGTCTCCGATTGGAACATCTGTGGACGGCAGCCTGTGTAGCTGTCGGCGTAGTGGCTGCTGTGGTTTGTCAGGGATGGGAGCAGATACAGGGCTGGCTCTTCTCCATGAAGATCGATTTCCTGCTGACCGGTTCACGTGCCCTTACCCATGTGCTTGATGCAATCATGCAGACGCAGAATCTCCTGATGATGCTCGCTGGCATCGTAGTCCTCGTGATGGTTTGGGGATATAATGAAGTGGCGGATGCCAGATAAGAAAAAACTCTTTCTGCTAGTAGAAGAATGTTTTATATCCGTTGTCTTCGGATACTTTCTCTTGTCTTGGCTTTGACTTTGGCGGGTTCTGCAGGTTACCATCGTGGTCGAACATCTTATAGGTGGTACGAAGAACAGTAAACTCGGTACGGCGGTTCAGCTGGTTGCATATCTCCTGATGCTCCCTGGTCTGCTTGAGGATGAAATCCTGGGTGAGCACATCGTCTTCCTTCAGCCAAGGATATTTCTCCGTGAGCTTCCTGCGGATTGTCTTCGGGCGTTCCTTGCCATATCCCACAGGGGTAAGGCGCTCTTTTTCGATGCCGTGAGCTATGAGGTAATCCACTACCGACTGGGCACGGCGCTGAGACAATCGCTTGTTGTACTCGCTGTTGCCTTTGTAATCGCAATGGGCACTCAGTTCGATGGTTACGTGGGAATTCTCTTTCAACAAGGCTACGAGCTTATCCAGAGCCTGGGTGCTGGCTGGCGTCAGGGTAGCTTTGTCAAAATCATAGAAGATGTTGTCGATGAGTACTGGTGCTGAGATGGAAGCCAGAGGGAATTGGAGCACGTACTCCTTGCTCTCCTTTGCCGAATCTATCCGCAACTCCTCCTTATGGTTGAGGAATCCCTTGCAGGAAGCCATCACAAGATAATCTACCTCAGGATGGATAGGCAGCGTAAACGAACCGTCACTCTTGACTGGCAGTTTCCTGTAGGTGCCATCGTTGCCTACTACCATCACCTGTGCGGCAGGAAGTTCGTAGCCGTCTTTTTCGTAAACCCATCCCTTCATCGTGGTGACAATCTCCGGATTTTGGAAAGAATATATATGATCATAGCCGCGGCCATCCTTTCTGTTGGAAGAGAAGAAGCCACGGTTGTGTGGTCCCTCGAAGGTCATTCCGAAATCATCTGCTTCTGAATTGAGGGGATAGCCGGGGTGCTCTATTTTATACTGCCGGGTCTTTTCGTCTATTCGGGCGATGTAGATGTCGAGACCGCCCATTCCGATATGACCGTTACTGCTGAAATAAAGGTCGCCATTGGGACGGAAGGTAGGGAACATCTCGTTGCCCGGAGTATTGATGGGGGCACCGAGGTTTTCCACCCCTCCCAGACCTGAAGGAGTGATGCGCACACGCCAGATATCGTAACCGCCCATTCCGCCCGGCATATCGGAAACGAAATAGAGCCATTCGCCGTCAGGACTGATGGCAGGGTGGGCGTAGGTGCTCAAGGTATCCTGGGTGATTTCCAGTTTCTGAACCTTTCCCCAGGCTGCATCCGAACGGGAAGAAGTGACGATCTGGGCAAATCGGGGAGAGGCTGGATCGGTGACGCATTGGGTGAGATACATCTCCTTGCCATCGGGAGTGAAGCAGCAGGCTCCCTCATCATAGTCGGTATTCAGACCAGTGGCGATGGCTTCCGGTCGGCTCCATTTTCCCTTGTCGTCTTTTTCAGAATAGAAGATGTCGCCAGCCTTGGTTCCGGTGATTCCGCTGAGTTCATCTCCCTGTGCGTCGTTGCGGGTGGAGGTGAAGTAGATCTGTTCGTATTCATCGCCCAGGAGCATCGGTGAATAATCGGCTCTTCGGGAGGTGAAGACATCCATCTTCTTTACCTGATATCTGCTTCCGGCTTTTTTCCAGACGGGAGCCATCTGGGCAGATTTCAATCCGTTTTGGGCTAGGATATTGTCGGGCATGGAATCCACGAGGATTCTGAATTCCTTTTCTGCCTGCTTGTATTCGCCGTTTTTCAGGAGCAGACGGGCGTAAGCCAGACGGTCATCGAGTGAAGCCTGGTTGTAGCGGATGGCATTGCGGTAAGCATTCACTGCCTTGGGAGTAGCATTGATCTTGTTGTAGCAGCGTGCCATCTTCAAGGCTAGCTTTCCCCGGTTTTCACGCTCCTTGGGAGGTGTCTTGGTGTAGGCTTGCTTGAATTGGTCGGCAGCATCATAGTATTCGCCTAAAGAAAGGAACTTTTCTCCCTTCTTCAGGTTCTTGTCAATGCCGCAGCTTATCAGAAGGAGGCAGCAAAGGGCTGTTATGATTTGGTAATATCTAATCTGCTTCATACTGGAACAACTTAATTATTTTACTGAACTTTCGCAAGCAACTCTCCCACACGCCCTGAAAGGGCAGAAGCTCCTAGCCCAGGGCAACGCCCTGGGTATAGTAGCAGTCAGCAAGGCGCCCTGTAAGGGCAAAAGCCTTATAAATTGCCTCGTTCTTTGAAGCTTTTGCCCTTACAGGGCGACAGGTTTGCGTCCATAATGACCCAGGGCGTTACCCTGGGCTAGGAGCTTCTGCCCTTTCAGGGCGTGTGGAGCTTATATGCGAAACTTGAGTTATATCTTATTACATCTGCGAGAATGGCTGGCGGTATTGGCAGCCAGATTTCCAGTTGCTGCATCCATAGGCGGTCTTGCCCTTGATGATGACGCCCTTGCCGCAGAGCGGACATGGCTTGCCTACCATTGGGTCGGCTGGAGCCTGAGTTGCAGAAACCGGCTGTGCTGCTGCATTCTGCGAACCTACATTTTGTGTCGTAGCTTCATCCTTTTTCTTGGCTGGCATCTTCTTTGTTTCAGCTTTCTTTGCCGCCGTTTTCTTCTTTTCCGGTTTTTTCTTGAGATCTTCCTCCGTCATGATGGTGACTCTTCGGCTGCTGTTATCCGATAGCACATCGATGACTATCTGGTTGATCTGCTCTTTCAAACCATTGATGAATTCGGCAGGGTCGTAGGTCTTGTGCTCGATGTCTCGGAGCTTTTTCTCCCAGATACCGGTCAGCTCACAGCTCTTCAGGAGTTCCTCGTGGATGGTGTCAATGAGCTCGATACCCGTCGGGGTTGCCATCAGGTTCTTGCGCTGGCGACGGATGTAGTGGCGCTTGAAGAGGGTTTCGATGATGCCGGCACGGGATGATGGACGGCCGATGCCGTTCTCCTTCAAGGCTGCACGAAGTTCCTCGTCTTCCACGAATTTACCCGCTGTCTCCATCGCACGGAGCAGGGTTGCCTCGGTGTAATACTTCGGTGGAGTGGTCCATTTTTCCGTCAGGGTAGGCTGATGGTCGCCCGATTCGCCTTTCACGAAAGAGGGGAGGGTTCTTTCTTCTACCACTTCCTTCTTGGCACCGTTTCCGTTTCCATCGCCTGCATTTCCGCCATCGTTTCCGTTGGCGTTATCTGCATCGTCGTCATCGGCATTCTTCGCATCCTTGGCATAAACCACTCGCCAGCCTGGTTCCAGAATCTCCTTACCGCTCACCTTGAACTCTATCTTTTCCGGTTTGGGTCCGTCTTCGTTGATGACCTCGCCCAATACGGTGGTGGTAGAGAATTTACAATCCGGATAGAACACGCTGATGAAGCGCTTGGCGATGAGATCATACACGTTTGCCTCCATATCGGTGAGTCCGGTTGGCGGAACACCGGTTGGGATGATGGCGTGGTGGTCGGTCACCTTGCTGTTATCGAAAACCTTCTTGCTCTTCGGCAACTTCTTGCCGATGGCTGCGAGCTGCTGGATGAGCGGGAGGTATTTCTGCTGACTGGCTATCTTTGCCTGGCTCACACCATTCAGAATCTGCGGACATTTCGGATAGATATCGTCTGTGAGAAACTGGGTATCTACACGAGGATAAGTGGTGTACTTCTTCTCGTAGAGACTCTGGATGAGCTTCAGCGTAATATCGGCAGAGTAAGCAAACTTTTTGTTGCAATCCACCTGCAGCGAGGTGAGGTCGTAGAGATGAGGTGGCGCCTCGTTTCCCTTCTTCTTGCTTACATCGGTAACCGTGAAGGGTTTGCCGGCGATGGTGCTGAAAGCCTTCTCGCCTTCCTCCTTGCTGGTAAACTTGCCGCTGGTGGCGGTAAACTGGGTGTCGCGGTAGATGGTGGCGAGTACCCAGTAAGGTTCGGAAACGAAGTTGTCGATTTCCTTCTGGCGGTTTACGATCAGGGCAAGGGTAGGGGTCTGCACTCGACCGATGCTGAGCACCTGTCGATTCTGACCGTATTTCAATGTGTAAAGTCGGGTGGCGTTCATGCCGAGAATCCAGTCACCGATGGCACGGGAAAGTCCGGCAAGATAGAGCGACTGATATTCCCCCTGGTCTTTCAGTTCCTGGAATCCCTGCTTGATGGCTTCATCGGTCATGGATGAAATCCACAATCTCTTGACGGGGCATTTCGCCTGCGCCTTCTGCATCACCCATCTCTGGATGAGCTCTCCTTCCTGTCCGGCGTCACCGCAGTTGATGATGCTGTCGGCAGCCTGCATCAGTTTTTCGATGGTGGCAAACTGCTTCTTGATGCCTTCATCATTGATGAGCTTGATGCCGAAGCGCTGTGGAATCATCGGCAATGCCGAAAGGCTCCAATGTTTCCACATAGGAGTATAATCATCCGGTTCCTTCAGCTCACAAAGGTGGCCGAAGGTCCATGTTACTTGGTATCCATTACCTTCCATATAACCGTCGCGTGCCGTGGTAGCCCCGATGATTCGGGCGATGTCCTTAGCCACGCTAGGTTTCTCTGCTATACAAACTATCATGTTTTATTCTTATTTTCTGTTTGCAAAGGTACAATAAAATAATGAGATAGCCATCATTTCAGCTTCTTTTTCTCATGGCAGAGAATAAAAAAGCCCCGTAAAGCTTGGGCACAATCTAGAACTTGTGCCTTGCCTTACAGGGCGTATTTTATAAATATCTGCGTAATCTGCGTGAGATTACTCGTACTCCTGCCAGCTCTTGATCTGAAGCTGATCCTGGCTCAATGTGCAGAATGCCTCGATGAAGGCGGAAGCCAGACGGGCATTGGTGATCAGAGGAATGTTGTGGTCGATGGCACCACGACGGATTCTGTAACCATTGGTGAGCTCACGCTTGGTGTGATTCTTAGGGATGTTGACGATGAGGTCGAACTTGTGGTCGGCAATCATCTGCATCACGTTAGGAAGATCCTTGTGGTCCTCATCAGGCCATCCTACGGCTGTAGCCTTCACGTTGTTCTCGTTCAGGAACTTCGCTGTACCGGCTGTAGCGTAGATGGTGTAACCGTTCTTCACCAGCGCCTGAGCACCGTCGAGCAGAGAAGCCTTCTCCTTCGCACCACCGCTTGAAAGCATGATGCCCTTATCCTTTGAAGGAATCTTGTAGCCGGTGGCAATCAATGAGTTGAGCAATGCCTCCTCGAAAGTATCACCCATACAACCTACCTCACCGGTAGAACTCATATCTACACCCAAAACTGGGTCGGCGTTCTGCAAACGGGCGAATGAGAACTGTGAAGCCTTCACACCCATGCGGTCGATATCGAAGGCAGACTTGTCTGGCTTCTGGTATGGAGCGTCGAGCATGATGCGGGTAGCAGTCTCGATGAAGTTGCGCTTCAATACCTTGCTCACGAATGGGAATGAACGGGATGCACGGAGGTTACACTCGATCACCTTCACATCGCGACCCTTAGCCAGGTACTGGATATTGAAAGGACCCGAGATGTTGAGCTCCTTGGCAATGGCACGTGAAATCTTCTTGATCTGACGGGCTGTAGCGAAGGAAATCTGCTGAGCAGGGAAGGTCATGGTAGCGTCACCAGAGTGAACACCTGCATACTCTACGTGCTCTGAAATACCATACTCTACAATCTCACCGTTCTGAGCCACACCGTCGAACTCAATCTCGTTGGTCTCGGTCATAAACTGGGAGATAACCACTGGGTACTCCTTAGAAACCTCAGAAGCTGCCTCCAGGAAGCGACGCAACTCATCATCGTCGTGGCAAACGTTCATGGCTGCACCAGAAAGAACGTAGGATGGACGAACGAGAACAGGATAGCCTACCTCGTCGATGAACTTCTGAACATCCTCCATAGATGTGAGGGCGCTCCACTTAGGCTGGTCGATGCCGAGCTTATCGAGCATGGCAGAGAACTTACCGCGGTTCTCGGCACGGTCGATGTTGACAGGAGATGTACCCAGAATTGGCACAGACTGGCGATGGAGCTTCATAGCCAGGTTGTTTGGAATCTGACCACCTACAGAAACAATCACACCACGTGGTGACTCCAGGTCGATGACATCGAGTACACGCTCGAATGAAAGCTCATCGAAGTAGAGACGGTCGCACATATCGTAGTCGGTAGATACGGTCTCCGGGTTGTAGTTGATCATGATTGACTTGTAACCCAACTTGCGGGCTGTGTTGATGGCGTTTACTGAACACCAGTCGAACTCTACAGAAGAACCGATGCGGTAAGCACCCGAACCGAGAACGATGACAGACTTCTCGTTCTTGTAGTAGTTGATGTCGTAACCCTCTACGGCGTAAGTCATGTAGAGATAGTTGGTGAGGTCAGGATGCTCGCTAGCCACAGTAGGGATGCGCTTTACGGCAGGCAGAATGTTCAGCTTCTTGCGCTGGGCACGAACTGCGAGCACCTCCTTCTCCATATTGGTGTTCTGAGTCTTCAATACGAAGCGGCCAATCTGGAAGTCAGAGAAGCCCAATACCTTAGCCTCGCGCAATACCTCGGCAGGAATCTCCTCCAAAGTATTATATTCAGAAAGCTTGTGCTTGTAATCTACGATATTCTTCATGCGCTCGATGAACCAAGGGTCAATCTTGGTCAACTCCTCGATGCGCTCGATGGTGTAGCCTTCCTCCAGAGCCTGGGCGATGGCGAAGATACGGAGGTCGGTAGGGTTGGAAAGCTCCTCATCCAGGTTATCAAACTTGGTGTGGTCGTTGCCAACGAAACCGTGCATTCCCTGACCAATCATACGGAGACCCTTCTGGAGCATCTCCTCGAATGAACGGCCGATAGACATGATTTCGCCTACAGACTTCATGGAAGAACCAATCTTGCGGCTTACACCGGCAAACTTGGTAAGGTCCCAACGAGGAATCTTGCAGATCATATAGTCGAGTGATGGAGCCACATAAGCTGAGTTAGGAGTACCCATCTCGCCAATCTGGTCGAGTGTATAACCGAGGGCAATCTTAGCTGCAACGAAAGCCAAAGGATAACCTGTAGCCTTAGATGCGAGGGCAGAAGAACGGCTCAAGCGAGCGTTGATCTCGATGATACGGTAGTCGTTGGTCTCAGCATTGAAAGCATACTGGATGTTGCACTCACCCACGATGTTGAGGTGACGGACGCACTTCACGGCGATGTCCTGCAACATCTTCACCTGCTCGTCGGTAAGAGAACAGGTAGGAGCCACCACGATAGACTCACCCGTGTGGATACCCAGTGGGTCGAAGTTTTCCATAGAGGCAACGGTGAAGCAGCGGTCGTTCGCATCACGGATGCACTCGAACTCAATCTCCTTCCATCCCTTCAGGCTCTCCTCAACGAGCACCTGAGGTGCGAAAGTGAAGGCAGATTCAGCAATCTCCTTGAACTCCTCTTCGGTCTTGCAGACACCAGAACCGAGACCACCCAGCGCATAGGCAGAACGGATCATGATAGGGTAGCCGATGTTGCGTGCAGCAGCCACAGCCTCCTCCATGTTCTCGCAAGCGTGGCTTACTGGAACCTTGAGGTCAACCTTGTTAAGCTCCTTTACGAAGAGGTCGCGGTCTTCTGTGTTCATGATAGCCTCTACAGAGGTACCCAACACATCCACACCGTACTCCTTGAGCACGCCGCTGAGGTAAAGTTCTGTACCAACGTTCAAACCCGTCTGTCCACCCCAAGCCAGCATGATGCCGTCTGGGCGCTCCTTCTTGATAATTTCAGTTACAAAAAAAGGTGTCACCGGCAAGAAATAAACCTTGTCAGCAATACCTTCACTTGTCTGAATTGTAGCAACGTTTGGATTAATGAGGACGGAACTAATACCCTCCTCGCGCAAAGCCTTGAGAGCCTGCGAACCGGAATAGTCAAACTCACCTGCCTGGCCGATCTTCAACGCACCGGAACCCAGGACTAGGACTTTCTTAAGCTGTTTCTTCATCTTTATATAACTATAAGTTTATTCTTAATAATAAAAAGTCTCTTCTGAAAATGTCTTGTTTAGTATCTATTTAGTTTCTTAGTCAGATTACTAAGGAAGATACACTATTTCGGGCAGCAAAGATACGTTAAATATCTGAATCATCCAAATTTTCTGCCATTCTTTACAGTTAAATAACATCAATTATTTAAAAATCCTTTCGGGATTGTCTCATTTTTGCTATTTTTTTGTTACTTTTGCAGCGCCTACAGAAATGTAGTAGAATGTTTCGAGAATAATAAAACAATAGCTTACAAGATAAAGTGATAACAACAATGAAAGTCGGATTATTCGTCCCTTGTTATGTGGATGCTTTATACCCTGAAGCGGGTGTGGCTACATACAAGTTACTAAAGCACTACGGACTGGATGTCGGTTATCCCGAAAAGCAGACTTGCTGCGGTCAGCCGATGGCTAACGCGGGTTTTCAGGACAAGTCGGAGAAGGTCATAGAGACATTTGATGAGCTTTTCAAGGATTACGATTACATCGTAGCTCCTTCAGCTTCATGTGCCGCTTACGTAAAGGTGTATTACCCTAAGATTCTGGAGGGTAAGCACGAGTGTATTTCATCAAAGAAGATCATGGATGTTGTGGAGTTCCTTCACGATGTGCTGAAGGTGGATCATGTGCCGGGCAAATTCCCACACGTGGTGAGTGTGCACAACAGTTGCCATGGTGTGCGGGAACTGGGCTTGTCGTCGCCATCTGAGCGACACATCAAACCGTTCAACAAGATTATCGACCTGTTGAATATGGTGGAAGGCATTACCATCCACGAACCGGAGCGCAAGGATGAGTGCTGCGGATTCGGCGGTATGTTCTCTATCGAGGAGCCTGCCGTTTCTACCCGTATGGGCGAGGACAAGATCAAGCGCCACATGGCTACGGGCGCTGAGTTTGTTACCGGACCGGATTCTTCCTGTCTGATGCACATGGCTGGAATTGCCAAGAAAGAGAAGATGCCGATCAAGTTTATTCATGTTGTTCAAATATTAGCTGCAGGACTATGAGTACAGAACATTCCAAGAGAGCTGCGAAGTTTACGCAGAACGTAGAGAAGACCACCTGGCACGACGCTACCTTCTGGTCTGTTCGTCAGAAGAGAGATAAGATGGCGCAGGAACTTCCTGAGTGGGAAGACCTCCGCGAGCATGCGTCTGAAATCAAGATGCACACCATCACCCATCTTGCCGATTACCTCGATATGTTTTCCAAGAACCTGGAGAGCCGTGGGGTAAAGGTGCACTGGGCAAAGGATGCACAGGAGTTTAACGAGATTGTGCTCGGTATCCTGAAAGATCATAACGTGAAGAAGATGGTGAAGTCGAAGTCGATGCTCACCGAGGAGTGCGAGATGAATCCTTATCTGGAGCAGCACGGCATTGACGTGGTGGAGACCGACCTGGGTGAGCGCATCATCCAGCTCCTGCACCAGAAGCCTAGCCACATCGTGATGCCTGCCATCCACCTGAAGCGTGAGGAAGTGGGAAAGATGTTCGAGGAGAAGGGAATCTCCAAGGAAATCGGAAACTACGATCCTACTTATCTGACCCGCTGCGCCCGCCATCATCTCCGCGACCAGTTTATGGAAGCTGGAGCAGGTATGACCGGCTGCAACTTCGGCGTGGCTGCCACCGGCGATTGCGTGGTCTGCACCAACGAGGGTAATGCCGATATGACCACTTCCATGCCTAAGCTCCACATCGTGGCAATGGGTATCGAGAAGTTGGTTCCTGACTATAAGTCACTGGCTGTATTCCAGCGCCTGCTCTGCCGCTGCGGAACCGGTCAGCCTACCACTGCCTTTACCTCTCATTTCCGCCAGGCTCGTCCGGGTGCCGAGATGCATGTGGTTTTGGTGGATAACGGCAGAAGCGATATTCTCGCCGATAAGGACCACTGGCAGACCTTGAAGTGTATGCGCTGTGGAGCCTGCATGAACACCTGTCCGGTTTATCGCCGTTCAGGCGGATACAGCTACACCTATTTCATTCCGGGTCCTATCGGTGTGAACCTGGGAATGCTGAAGAATCCTCAGAAGTACAGCGATAATGTTTCAGCCTGCACCTTGTGCTTGTCTTGCGACAATGTATGCCCTTCCAAGGTGGGTCCTGGTTCTCAGATTTACGCCTGGCGCCAGAGTCTGGAGAGATTGGGCAAGGCTAATCCTGTGAAGAAGGCGATGTCGAATGGCATGAAATATCTCTTCGATCGTCCTGCGCTCTACACCACAGCCTTGAAGTTTGCGCCACTTGTCAATCTGATTCCTGAGTGCTGCACGCACTTCAGCAACTGGAATGCGTGGGGTATCGGTCACACCATGCCTGAGTTTGCGAAGAAGAGCTTCCATCAGCTTTGGAAAGAAGGAAAGGTGAAGTAGTGGCTAATCATAAAGTTCAAAGTTCAAAGTTCAAATTTCAAAGTTCAATGAATAAAGAAGATTTCCTGAACAAGTTGCGTAAGAATACGCACGTTCAATTCGATATGCCTGCCGTAGATGTCAAGGGAATCCAGTATGAGGATACCTTGAAGCAGTTTATTGAGATGACTGAGTCTGTGGGTGGACACGTGATAGAGGCGAAGGAGGGCGAGAGCCTGGATGAGCTGGTGAAGAAGGCTTATCCGGAAGCCAAGGTCTTTGCTTCTCATCTGCCTGAGATTACCATCGCGCAGAAGAATCCTGATACCGTGGCTGAGGCCAACGACCTGAATGGTACCGATGTGGGTATTGTCCGTGGAGAAGTGGGTGTTGCCGAGAATGGCTGCGTATGGATTCCTCAGACCATGAAGGAGAAGGCGGTGCTTTTCATCTCCGAATATCTCGTGATTTTCCTTCAGAAAGATAAGGTTGTTAACAATATGCACGAGGCTTATGCCCGTATCGAGATGGATCCGAAGTATAATTTCGGTATTTTCATCAGCGGTCCTTCCAAGACTGCAGATATCGAGCAGGCTCTGGTAATGGGTGCGCAAGCTGCCCGTGGTGTGACAGTTATACTTTTGTAAAAGGCAGAAATCCCGAAGCTCACTATCGTGTGAACTTCGGGATTTCTCTTTATACTGTCCATTCATAGGTGTCGTAAACCACGCCTCTTCCTCCGTAACCTTCCTTGTGGGCGATGAGACCCTCATTGATCCAGGCTCCCTGCTGTTCCGTAGAACTGCCGAAGTCCAGATAGGGATAATCGGGGTAATCATGATACATAATCTGTTCGTAGATAGCCTCCATGGCTCCGAATTCCTTTCCCTCATCGTTGGTAGAACTGTATTGTCCATGTACCACTTGCTGGGTAATATAAAAGGTGAGGCCTCCTATGATGTGCCCGTTGCGATAAGCATTGTATTGGATGATATTCTCGGGGAATCGACTTTTCAGGAGTTCCATTTCCTGAAGCGTGTGTACCGGTTTGGCACCAAATCGCTTTTCCAGGTTCTCATTCAATACCTCCCAGAATTCCGACAGACTTGCATCTCTCACTACGGTCACTCCATTCTGATGAGCTTTCTTCAGACGGCGCAGGTGGTCTTTGCGCCAGCGCAATTTCTGCTGCATGAAGATGGTTGTGCCGATATTGCGGAGCGAAAGATGAGCCTTGCATTTCCAGAAGATGGCATAGAGATCTTCTTCTGAAGGATGGAGATGATAGATCCAGGGAATAGGACGATACTGTACCTTCTCGAAACCCTGAAGACGCAGATAGACATTCAGTTCCTCAAAGAGTTGGCAGACATCTGAAATCGTGACGTGAATGTTCATGATCAGTCCGCCATAGGTGAGTCCGAAATGCGAGCAGAGGGTCTTGCCTACCTGATGGGCTGGCAGAATGGAATGGATCTTTCCCTTCTTGAAGAACAGGAGAGAATAGTCCTTGAACCTATCGGAATGGTAATCCATATAGTTGCGGTAAAAGAGAAACGTAGCGTTTCGGGCTTTTGCCACATACGCATCCCATTGCTGGCGATATTCGGGAGTGTATTTGATGATTTCAAACATGATGTCTTGCGTATTGGATAGTTTCAAGCATGATGCCTTGCGTATTTGAGAAACTCGTCGTAATCATAGATATAATCAGCTTCTTCGTACAATTCCGAAGCCAGGACCAGACAGACCGAACCGGCTGAGAAGTTTTCCAGCGTTCGCCAGATGCCTGTGTTGACGAGTAGTCCCTGGTCGGGGCGGTTGAGAAGATAGGATTGCTTCCGGTTTCCATCATCCAGCGTAACCGTGAAGGAACCGCTGGCTGCGATGATTACTTCCAGGCATTCTCTGTGGGCGTGCCCTCCGCGGGCAGCACCTGCCGGAATATCGTAAGTCCAGTAGGTGCGCCTGATGTGAAAGGGCACATCCTTGAAATCCTCCACATTCGTAGCCTGGAAGTCTTCGGATTGATGCGTGTTCTGGAAACGGATGATTTTTCCTATTTCTTTCATGAATCTTATTTCTTCATATATGGGTCGGTGCCCAGGACGGTCTTTGCCAGGCGCTTTGCCTTGTCGCGGAGCGCATTCAGGTCATCGCCCTTCTCGCCGTAGCAGAGAACGACACCCATACGGCGACCTACGTGAGCCTCTGGCTTTCCGAAGATGCGGATGCGGGTATGGTCTTCCTTCAAGGCATCGAGCATGTTGTAGTTCAATGGCTCTGTGCTTTCCTCAGGAGAGAGGATGACGGCAGAACAGCCGATGTGCTCCAGATGGATTCCGGCGATAGGCAAGCCCATCACGGCACGGAAGTGGAGCTCAAACTCGCTCAGGTTGGTGGTGTGACCGAGAGTTACCATACCTGTATCGTGTGGACGAGGACTCAGCTCAGAGAAAATGACTTCACCCTGCTTGCTCAGGAAAAACTCTACGCCCCAGAGTCCAGCACCTGTCAGCGCCTTGGTTACTTCGCCGGCGATGTGCTCAGCCTTCTTCAAAGCCTCCTCTGGAATCTGGAATGGCTGCCAGCTCTCGCGGTAGTCGCCGCCCTTCTGTACGTGTCCGATAGGTGGGCAGAAGAGGGTAGGACCATCCTTCTGGGTTACGGTGAGGAGGGTGAATTCTGAATCGAAGTCGATGAATTCCTCGATAATCACTTCCTTCACGTCGCCACGGC